>Ga0137412_10000483_pt1 | contig 27935 bp, 33 predicted proteins | sample CZODoug2_1_16fun_FD_122160 | JGI IMG/M metagenome (GOLD analysis project Ga0137412, IMG submission 122160) | Vadose zone soil fungal communities from Angelo Coast Range Reserve, California, USA - CZODoug2_1_16fungal (Hybrid Assembly) | ecosystem: Environmental > Terrestrial > Soil > Vadose zone...
GACACCCTTTGCTCGGGCATTTTTCACGACCTTTGCTCTTTGCACGGGCCTAACCTGTCGCTGCTTTTGCACCGCCGGCACCTGTTCTGGGGCAGTTTGCACGACCTGTGCCTGTAGGGGCTGTACGGGCCCGACCTGTGCCCGTGCATCCTCCTCGGCCGCCCAAGCATGGAATTGATTCAACAAGGCTTCGGGTGATGGCTGAGGGGGGTCGGCCTGACTCTGATCGGCAGTTTTAAGAGTGGCGTCAATTTCGTCGTCAGTCGGCCCCACGCTTGCAGTCGGCGGCAAAGGCTGAGTGTCGGCGGTTGATTGAATTATTGGCATCGACTGACCGGTGCCATCCTGAGGCGCCGATGTGGCGAACAAAGAAGCCGCAGCGTTCTCAAAGAGCGCGAGTGGATTTCTTACCGATAGAACCGCGAATACGATCGCGGCCACCGTTACAAACCAAATACCAGTCGTAAGTATTCGCGAGGCAATAACCGCTCTTTCCCATGCTTGCAAGCTACCCGTCTGCTCGGGTACTTCAATAGGATCGGAGAGAAAGAGAGGAATAGGATCGTTCGTCGCCATGGGTGATGCTCCGCGCTAAAATACAAAAATCGGGCATCCTGGCATCAGCTTCTTATTGTACTTGTTGACCGGCACCCTTGCTATCGAGGCCTAAAAAGCAAGAATCACCGGCGCGAGTTAGGAGAAACCTTGATTTCATTGGGCCGCGCGATTTTTCGCGGGTTTTGCGGACTGGTAACCCGCGACCTTCATGATGACGGATCAGTCCGGGCACAAGTCGATCGACACCCTGCGGTTTCATCCGCGATGCAGAACTATTCAAGGATCACGCGAGAGCCGGGTTGCTGTGCATGGCGACTTAGGCGCGAGCACCAGGCGCGCATCGAGCCGACGGCGGGCAGGGGTGGCAGACGTGGGTACAGGGCCAATTTTGAGAATCGGTGATAACGATGAGGCCCCTACCGTATTTGCGCCCGCCGGATCGAAGCTGAGGACGCTGTTTTGCGAACTCGCTCGCACTTGCTGCGCGAGCGGTAGCCGGCTTTTTCAAAACTTCAGCACTGTCCTCATTCCAAATACGGCGGCGTCTTTCAGCAGTTTTCCGCGGTTGGGGCCGGTCGGATTAGTCGCACCGCCGCCGGGATGGACGAAATACTGAAAGTTGGGTTGCAGCGTCCAGCCCGGGCGGACCTCGTATTGATAGACCGCCGTCGCCAGTGACTCGAAACTTCGCAGCGGCCAGCTTGGTCCCATCAACTGCGCAAAATCGACATCGAGAGCGTGCGCCTTGGACGAGACATGGGCGTAGCCGGCGGCGATGCCGAGCTTGTCTTTGGGCCGGCGGTCGCTCAACCCAATGAGTTGGACGCCGCCATCGGCATAGAAATCGATCGGGTTTCGGTCCGACGGACTCGATGAGAGACGCGCGAATAGTCCAATGCCCCGATCGTCGTCATTATCGACGCGGTAGATCTTCTGCTCGAACACCGAATAGATCCCGAAATTTCCCGACAGGTTGGCCGGCGTTCCTGAGCTGATCGGATTGGCCAGCGAGATGCCTTGAGCCGTGAAACGCTGATCTGAAAACTCACCGAAATGCCGCCAGCCGCCAATCTTGAATTTTCCGTCCAGACCCGGATCGCCCTTTTTTCCGTTCCAGATGTACTGGACCTCTCCGATCACCAGCGGCGGATCGTTGATGCGAAAATTAACGCCGTGATTGTCGCGCAATTGCGGATCATCTAGTCCCGGCCCGGCAGCATCCCCATCGAAGATCGCTGCGGATACAGTCCAATTGTTAGTCAAATTTGCCCGCAGGCGGGCGCCGAGCGCCGCCAGCGGCGGTGACGGTCCGCCACTGGGCAAATTGACCGATGCGATGGCCGGCCAGCCCATCGAGGCGTTGGTAAACACGTCGGTATATTTGGCGTTAATGAACTCCGTATCGGCGGCGAGTTGTCCAGCCCGCAACGACAGCGTGGTTCCCCACTTCTGCTCGAACCAGATCTCGTACAATCGCGTCGACGGCAACGCCTCGATGCCGCTCACCACCAAAAAATTCTGCAGATTTCTGCGGGAAAGACCGTCGCCGTGAATCTGGAACATGTTGGCATGGAACGTAAGCTCTCGCAGTCCGACCAGCTTTTGCAAGTCGACGTCAACCGCGAGATTGAGCCGGCCATCATAGACCGCACCTTGCTTCAATCCGCCGGAAACATTGCCAAGGGTTTCGCCGATATAGGTCGCCGCAAATTTGATGCCGTATTTCTGCAACGGATTCGGCAGCAGGCCTAGCGTGGATTCCTCAACGGTACTTTCGCCCGTGTCCGGGTCCGCGGGTTTCTCGTCGTCGGTCTTCTTGTCTTCCTGCGCAAACACCCCGGAACTTGAGGCAGCGACAAGCACAACTGCGATGGTTAGGCGGAGTTCCAATGTGAGGTCTCGACGCTGAAGCCGCTAACCGCTTTTTGCAGCAATCGCTCAAGCAGACAAGCAAGAACCAGCGGTTCCATAAGGATCGCGGGGAATATAGTTTTGCTGATTGATCGACGAAACTTTTTGAGAATGCCGGTTATAACAGTCAGCCTGAGACACGATTGCTTGCGCAGAACACCTCAACCTAACCCATGTTCCTAGTCTTCTTTGCGCCGGAGGTCGCGGGCGATGCTCTCGACTGGGGTATCTTTCGCCAATTCACGGGTCTCGGCGTCATGCGAAAGATCGATATCGAATCGTCTGGCTATCTCTCCCAGGGCCTTAAGGATGCTGGTTGCTTCCTTTTCCGCCAGCAGGTTGATCTGTAGGTCGAGATGATTTCGTCGTTCCGCTTGTAAATCCATCGAGTTTTGACGGATGAGAACAAAAGACGTTAGAAGCACGGCTTCGAGCGCGAGAACCGCGGATAGGAGAGGGAAGGGAAGCGGGTCGAACGGTTTTACCGAGTACTCATTCCACATGACCCAAACAAGCACGAAGGCGGCTTGTAAAATCACGAAGTAGATCGTGCCAACGAACCATCCCACTTTGTGGGAAATGCGATGGAGCGCGGGCAGCCGCCGTTCGTCCTCCTCTTCGAGCTTAAGAACCGCTTCGATGTTCTTCGTGACGGTCCGGCGATCAAGCTTCGGTGCCGCGCGCATGGTTGGTTGCCGCGGCCTAGCCGGTAACACGGTCGGCTGCTTGTCTGGCCTTTTTTCCCGTCCGCTGGACGGATGCCTCCCCGATCTTCTCGGCTTCGGCGCGCCGTTCACACTTGGAGCGGATATCCTCGAGTTCGTCGTCGGTGAGATGCTCGATGCCGACGAACGAGTTGTGCGCCGTGCTAACCCGGATTAGTTCATCGAGTTTGACTTGGATGGCCGCGCTGTCTCTATTCTGCGAATTCTGGATCAGGAAGACCATCAGGAAAGTGACGATGGTCGTGCCTGTGTTGATGACGAGCTGCCACGTGTCTGAATATTGAAAGATCGGTCCGGTTACGGCCCAAACGACGACCACGCTCGCGGCGATCATGAATGTTAGAGCACGGCCTGCCGCCTGCGACGTTCGGCTGGCGATTTCGTCGAACAGTTTGCTGGCACCGCTATCCTTTTGGGCGGTGTCGCGGTTGTCCTTGGTACCTTTCGGCCCCGACATATCCACCTCCATTGTGTGCGCCCGAAACGGTCCGGATATCAACGTCGATGGAACCGCGAAGTTCCAAAGCTGAAACCACCAAGGCACAAGACCTTATCAAGCCTCCTTGCGCGTGGGCTAGTCTGATGAGAGCAGGCTGGAATCCAAAAGCAGATAGTTCAAATCTAGCGAAATCGTCTCAACTGGGTAGCGACCAGGCAATTTGTGTTCAGGCGTTGAAACTTAAACCATCTAAGTTGGCCTCATAGGCTGAACCGTGTATGGGCGCCGTTCGTACAAAGAGGTCGCGAGGCTCGCTCGTCGTACGACGGCGGCCTTGCGCTACTTGCTGAAAAAAGTATCAAGAATACTCGGCATGGGTGGCGGCGAATTTTGATATAGCCGGTTTAATTGGGACGAGCGGGAGCGGCCGGCTCGACCGTCTTTGGTACCAATGAGGGAAGCTTGATAGGTGATTCAGGTTGGCTGGGGGTCATCTCAGCACCGGCGTGGAAGGCCTCGGGAGCACGAGGGATATCAGTCCGAACGGTAGGCACTGTGATTTGTTCTACCGGGCGTAAGTTCGATCGGGCACTCTCGTCGCCGTTGGCGCGCTGTTTTTTCGCGCCACAGATCCGGAGCTAAAGGCGAAGGTCGCCGCCCTTCTTCGGGAGACCAACCAGCAATGGAAGCGGCTGGATCAATGCCCAGTCGGTCGCGGCGATTGATAGTGCTTTCCTTCCACAAGCCATGAAGAGCTCCGCTCTTTTGGAAGTCCCGGATTTCGACAGAAGGGAGGACCTTTATCGGCAGGTGGTGCGTTGGAAAGGTAACTTTCCTTTCCGATCCGTTCAGTCATGTTCAGAACAGCTAGATTATCAGCAAGTCGCCTTAGCCGCGGGCCGAGCTTTCCGGTCACCGTCCAGCCCACCAGGGCGGATGTCGCGGTCGCGCGATCTATCGCCCGCAACACTGCGCCGGCTCCGGAGGAGGTGGCCCGCGCGCTGACGTGGGACGCCGACGAAAAGGTCCTTCTGGTTCTGGCAGCTGTCGGCTGGCTGGCTTCGCGCGGCCGCGGCGAACCGCTGCGGCGCGCTGGCAACCATGCTCTGCTCGTCACGGTCGCAACATCGCTGCTGCCCCATGGTTTGAAGCTTCTGTTCGACCAGACCCGGCCGGACCGTCGAACGGTCATTGGGCACGTCCATGGCGTCCCGTTTTCCGGCAAACGTAAGGATGCCTTTCCCTCGGGCCATGCGCTGCACATGGGAGCCTTGGCATCGGCGGCTGGGGCGTTGCCCGCCGGCCACCGTCGGGCAATCCGAGCGCTTGCGGTTGGACTGTCTCTCACGCGCATCGTGGTTCTGGCGCACTGGGCGAGCGATGTCGTCGCGGGCTTCGCACTCGGGGCGGTTCTCGAACGGGCCTTCCGGCTTTGGACCGGCTACCCGGGCGACACTTCAACGGAGGACGATCATGCCGACCCTTGAAGACCTGAAGGGGTACGCTGAGCGCGCCACCGGTCTGCGGCGCCCCGGCAAGCGGAAGGCCATGGACCTCGCGAGAGTGCGAAAGCCTCACAGGGTCCGCTTTAAGGACGACGGTCTCGTCCCAAATCATTCGCGATGGCCGCTGATCATCTATCGAAACGCTGTCGCTTTCGATGACCGCCAAGACCCCGCGGCCGTGATCGAAGACCTGTTCGAAGCGAACGGATGGGGAGACACCTGGCGTGACGGCATCTACGACTACGTGCACTATCACTCCAGGATCCATGAGGTGCTCGGCATCGCGCGCGGCAAGGGCCGCGTTCGGTTCGGCGGCAAAAAGGGCAGGATCTTCACGCTGAAGGCTGGCGACGTGGCCATCGTGCCTGCCGGCACGGGCCATCAGTGCCTTTCAGCGGACGATGAGTTCCTCGTCATCGGGGCCTACCCGCCGACCGGCACATACGACGAGTGCACGACCGTCGAGGAACGTCCGCGGGCGCTGAAAACCATTCCGAAGGTGCCGGTGCCGCGCAAGGATCCGGTCTATGGCGCTGGCGGGCCGCTCTTGAAACTCTGGAAGGGAGCGAAATGACTGAGTACGTCATCCGTTTCCTCATCGGGGGCGCCGCCGTATCGGCCTTCGCGATGCTGGGAGATCTTCTGCGTCCAAAGAGCTTCGCCGGCCTGTCCGGAGCAGCGCCCTCGGTCGCGCTCGCCACGCTCGGAATCGCGGTGTATCAGCACGGGGCTGACTACGCCGCCCTGCAAACTCAGGCGATGATTGTGGGAGCGATTGCGCTCGCCGTCTACAGTGTCGTCGTCTGCCACCTCCTTGTCCGCGCGAAGCTGCGGGCGGTGAGGGCTACGCTGCTGTCGCTGGTCGTCTGGCTAATCGTCGCCTTCGGGCTGCTGATCTTCGCCGGAGGTCAGACATGACCCCGATCCGCTTTTCGTCGTCATCTCTCAAGGAAGGACGCTGGTACGAATACCTGATCCGCTTCGCGCTCGGCGGCGCCGCGACCGTATTCACCGGCCTTGTCAGCAGCCGCTATGGAGCATTCATCGGAGGCCTCTTTCTCGCCCTTCCGGCCATCTTCTGCGCTACCGCCACGCTGATCGAGAAGCACGAAATCCGCCGAAAGCGGGAAGCGGGCCTCGCCGGCGAGCGCCGCGGGCAAATGGCGGCCGCGGTCGATTCCGCCGGCGCCGCGCTCGGCGCGATAGGCATGCTGGCCTTTGCGATCGTCTTTTCGTTGACGGCAGAGATCAGCATCGCGGCTGCCTTCACGGGCGCATCGTTTGCCTGGCTGGTTATCTCGATGGCGGCCTGGTACGTACGGCGCAAGGCGCGCTCAGTCCGGAGAGTGCGGACCGAACAAGGCAGCGGCTCGTCGATTCGACTAAGCCGCTGAGGTTATGTACAGGCGTATCACGCCGCGGTCGAAGCCTTCGAGTTGACGCCTTTGCGCAACGCCACCGTGTTGAGCTTGGTGTTCGCCGCCTTCTCCTCATTCAGATTGGTGGTGAGGAAACGCACAATCTCGTCGTGGCCGAGCTCCTCGGCCCAGGCGATCAACGTCCCGTAGCGGCAGATCTCATAATGCTCGACGGCCTGAGCGGCGGCGACGATGGCTGCATCGAGTACGGCCTTGTCCTCGATCTCGCCGGCGATCTCGTCGGTCTCCTTGATGATTCCGTCGATGGCCGGACACTGCGCCCTACTGGCTTCCTTGCCGAGCTTTTCGAACACCTTCTGAAGCCGCTCGACCTGCTTGTTGGTCTCTTCGAGATGGGCTTTCAGGCCGGCGACGAGGTCACGGTTGGTCGCCTTGTCGATCATCTTGGGCAGCGATTTGATGATCTGCTGCTCGGCGTAGTAGATGTCCTGCAGACCATGGATCAGCAGGTCTTCCATCGATTTTATGTCCTTGGTGAAGATTCCCATATTCGACGCTCCTTTCGCAACGATACCAATGGAACGTCGCTGACCGGGTGGAGTTCCCGTTCAGGAGAAGCGCATTCGGAGGCTCGACATGGCCAACAGGCAAGAATTCTTCGCGAACCTGCTGGGACGGGCCGCGATGGACGTGTGGGGCGACATGCCAAGGGACATTCAGGAAGCGCTGTTCGAAACGGCGATGAAGGGGCAGGACGTTAAGCGAGAAGAACTCGCACGCCTGTTGCACGGCCGTCACCCTCGGACCCTGCACCCGGCAAAGCCAAGCTGAGCCCGCGGAGGAACCGGCTTCCTCGACGCGAGTTTACGCAAGCCGCTCGCTCGTGCGCGGCTTGAAGGTTCAGGATGGCCGACGAAACGATCACGACCACTGGCATCGCTGCTCACGGTGCCTCCCGACTCCCGTGGGTTGAGATCGACAGCTTCAACCTCGAGCTGAAGGATGATGAAGGATTCCTCGGGGACCGCGCCAGCAAGGGCGCCTTCTGGGAAACTCTCGAAAAGTGGCGCAAGCCGCTGCGCAAATCTGGCGAAGACCCATTCGGGAAGGAGCTTTCCGAAAACATCAGCAAGAAGGACCTCGACGCGATCCTGGCCGGCGACGACGCCGAGGCGTCAGCGGTCGTGCACAGCGCCATTGAGGACTTCGCACAGGAGCTCGCCCACGTAACGCGCCGCTTCCTCAAGACCAAGGCCTGGGACAAGACCGAGCGCATCGTGGTCGGCGGCGGCTTTCGCGACAGCCGGCTCGGCGAACTCGCCATCGCGCGCGCCGAAATCGTCCTCAAGGCCGAGAACTTCAAGGTCGAGATGCTGCCGATCCACCGTCACCCGGACGATGCAGGCCTTATCGGCGCGCTACATCTCGCTCCTTCCTGGATTTTCGAAGCTCATGACTCCATCCTTGCCGTCGACATCGGAGGCACGAACATCCGCTGCGGCGTCGTGGAAACACGTCGCAAGAAGGCGCCGGACCTCTCCAAGGCATGCGTGTGGGAGTTCGAGCTATGGTGTCATGCCGACGACGAGCCGACCCGTGAGAACGCCGTGAAGCGCCTCGTCAAGATGCTCAAAGACCTGATTGCGAAGGCGGAAGACGAGGGATTCAAGCTCGCGCCTTTCATCGGCATCGCATGCCCGGGTGTCATCGACAGCGACGGGTCGATCGAGAAGGGCGCGCAGAATTTGCCCGGCAACTGGGCGAGCAGCAAGTTCAATCTGCCCGCAAGTCTCGTCGAAGCGATCCCCCAGATCGGCGAGCACGATACGGCCGTCGTCATGCACAACGATGGCGTCGTGCAGGGGCTGTCCGAGGTCCCGTTCATGCAGGACGTGAAGCGTTGGGGCGTACTGACGATCGGCACCGGCCTCGGCAACGCCCGCTTCACCAACCGCAACGGCAAGGGTGAACGCTAAGGCTATCGGGCGGTGCGAGGTTGTGCAGGATCTTCGTCTGCAGCGCCGTCTTCCGTGAGTCCACGGCAAAGCCGTTTAGGATTCGTTGTGCACGCCAATCTCCAGCCCAGCTTCGGCCAGTGCCTCAATAACGCATTTAGCTATCTGCTTAGCTTCCTCCAGACCGATTTTTTGGTCCGGACGTACTTTGAAGCACTCGCAAATCGCGGTCGCAATTATCGAAATCACCTGATGTTGATCAACCAATTGCTTAGGCTCCGTGCTGCACAATTCGGATTGCACGTCAGAGCATCACCTCAATCAACGGCTGTCATTCAGCGATCAAAATGAAATGGCCCGGCCGCCTGGGTCGGGCCGCTCCATTCAATACTTGAATTCCGGCATCGCCTTGAGCTGATCCTTAGTGGCATTGAAGACCACATGATCTGGATACCAGTTGGTGTTGCGCGCCGTACTGGACGCGGTGCCAGTTGTCGTAGTCCGCACACTACCGTCGGATGCTGTACGGGCGTTCCTATCTACACGCGTCGCCGGATCGGCGGCTGGCCGGTCCGAAGCAGCGCTCGCCGACCGCGCAGGTTCGTTTACCCATTTCAGCTTGTCGTATCCGACGGCCACATAGTGCTCTCCCATTCCCAGGAAGCCGCCGACGCCGATGATTACGTTCGCGACCTTCCCCGATTTATCGAGGATGATCTCGCTGATGTCGCCGATCTTCTCATTGGCTTCGTTATAGACGTCAACGCCAACGAGCTTGGAAGCGCGCCATTCGCCTTCCCGGTGTGCGGCCGCGGGAGCCGCCGCGTCCGTCCGGGTAGTTGCGGTTTGGGCGGACGCCACACCGGTGCCAAGGGCGGCTATTACAAGAGCAGATGCCAAATATTTGGAAATCATGAGTCCTTCCTCCAGTTTCATGATGCGCCGATGAAACCGCAGTGGTGAGATTTGGTTCCGTTCCTGCGAAGAAGCAGCAACGAGGTGCAGTACTTCTCGTTGCCACTTATTCCTGACGACATCGCGGTGCACCTAAGAGCTGTCGAGACGCGGCCTCGACCGGGGCCACGTCTCATGCTGTTGACGTGGGAACCATTACAACGAGATTTTCATTAGTTTGCTAACGCGGCGCACTCCCGTGCCGGGTCGGCTCGCGCATCGGTAGATAGAGGTGTTGGTCCCAGCTGGCCTGGCATTTTCAAACTTGTTGATCGGCGCACTTGTCGTCGCCGCGCTCTATTTCACGCGTGAAATCCTCGTCCCGATCGCACTCGCCGTCCTCTTGAGTTTTGTCTTGTCGCCCCTCGTGAGGGCGCTCCAGCGCATGAAGCTGCCGCGGTCGATAGCGGTGCTCGGCGCAGTCAGCCTGGCAATGGCAATCGCCCTCAGCCTTGCGGCGATGGTCATGATCGAGGTCAACCAGCTCGCGAACGACCTTCCGCGCTATCAATCGACGTTGGGTGAAAAAATCCATAACCTGCGGGATAGGGCAGGTAGTGTTGGCGTGCTCAAGAACGCCTCCAGCCTGTTGAAAAACCTGGACAGGGAGCTGAAATCGCCCGGAAGTGGCGACGAACAAACGGCTAGGCCCTCGCTGTCGGACGGCCCGGCAAAAGCCCCCATACCGGTCGAAGTCCATCAGCCGGATCCGGGCGCGTCTGAGGCACTGATCGCCATGTTGCGACCGCTCGCCGTTCCCTTCACCACCACGGGAATCGTGGTGATCTTCCTGATCTTTTTCCTTTTTCAAAGAGAGGATCTACGCGATCGGTTCATCCGATTGCTCGGCAGCGAGGATTTAGAGCGGACGACAGCCGCCCTCGATGATGCAGCGCAGCGGCTAGGAAGGTTGTTTCTAACCCAACTCGTCCTAAATGCGACCTTCGGCGTAGTCATTGGTCTTGGCTTGGCTGTCATCGGGGTCCCGAGCGCGCCTCTTTGGGGGCTGCTGGCGATGGTTCTTCGATTCGTGCCCTATATCGGCGCAATCATGGCGGCCGGTTTACCTATCGCTTTGGCCGCTGCGGTCGGAAGCGATTGGACAATGACGATGTGGACGGTGATCTTGTTCGCAGTGGTGGAACCGCTGACCGGGCATGTCGTCGAGCCATTGGTTTGCGGGCGAAGCGCCGGTCTTTCTCCGGTCGCGGTGGTGGTCGCCGCGTCATTCTGGACCTGGCTGTGGGGGCCTTTGGGGCTTTTGCTCTCGACCCCGCTCACGCTCTGTTTGGTCGTGTTTGCCAGACACGTCGACCGTCTTCAGTTTATCGAGGTGATGCTGGGAGATCAGCCGGCGCTGACACCGCAGCAGACCGCATACCAGCGCATGCTGACTGGCGATCCGATTGACGCGATCGAACAGGCACGGTCGTTCCTGAAGAAGGGGACCGCTCTAGCCTATTACGAAGAAATCCTGCTGGGCGCCCTGAGATTGGCTGAGGCCGACGCCGCCCAAGGCCGGCTTGACGATGTCAGGCTGGAGAATATCCACGATACGGTTTCCGAAATCATCGAGGATATCGCCTCGCACGAAACCGGTGAGGTGAGGGCGCTCGGTGAAGCTCCCGCCAGGAAGATTGTCAACATTGACGCCCGCAAGCTGGGCAAGCCGGTCTTTTGCATACCTGGCTTGGGTCGGCTGGACGATTGCGCCGCGCTAATTGTCGCAGATGCGCTGAGGCGGGAAGGATTCAATGCCCGTGTTTCCGGTGTCGATACCGAGCTTGACGCCGGCAACGCGGACACGGTCTGCGTCTGTTTTCTGGAGGAAGTCTCGGGGGCGAGGTTGTCGTTTACGGTCCGAAAGTTCTCCCGACGGGCACCTTCGACCACGATCATCGTTTGCCGGTTGGGAAATCAGTTCGAACCGGACAAGGAGCGACTGGGTGATGATGTAGCGCCGCAGTCGCTCGCGACCGTTATCGCTGCAGTAGCCAAACGTGCCAGCGTCAAAAGGCGTCGGGAACAATAGGCAATGTCCGAGAGTTCAGGCTTGGCACAGCAAGGAATAAGGTCATGCAACAGACGGCCGATCGATCGCTCCGAGAGCTACAGCGTCAAACCGAACAGACGCGCGCTGGTCTGACCCAAACGGTAGATCAGCTCAAAGCGAGCGTAACCGACACCGCGAGCGAAATTCGGCAGCGCATCAGTCCGGAGAACATAAAAGCGGAAGTCACGAGCTACGTCCGCTCCAAAGGCGAAAGCATGTTGGAGGACATAACGGCGGCCGCGCGTCGCAACCCGATGCAGGCGGTGGCCGTGGGCGCAAGTCTCGCCTATCCGCTCTTCAGGTTCGCAAGGGCAATTCCGTTGCCCGTGCTGATGGTCGGCGCGGGACTCTTTTTCGCCGGCTCAAAGAGCGGACAATCGATCACCCAAAAAGCCTCCGACATGGCCTCCGGTCTATCGGACGAACTCGGCCGACGTGGCCAGGATATGTCGGCACAGGCTGGAGGGGCTGTCAGCTCGGCAAAGGGTGCGGTTTCCGATGCCGCCGGGCGAGTTGGCGAAGTGCTGTCCGCGGGCGCGGATCAGGTTCGCCGCACCGCAACGTCCTCGACGGCAGAGCTCAGTCTGGCAGACCGGTTAAAGAACTCGACCGCCTCGGTAGGCGACGCGATCAACACGCGTGTATCCGGTATGAAGGACGGCGTTTCGGAGCTGGCCAGTTCCACGATTGATTCGTCGCGTGATATTGCCGCTGGCGCAGCCACCGCCACGCGAAGCGTCGGCTCGTCCGCCGCGAATGCGGGGCTGGAAGTGGCCCGGGATATGCGGGACAAGGCTTCGGATTATTCAAATCGCGCCGGAAAGACCATGTTGGATACGATCCAGGAGAATCCACTTCTGGTCGCCGGCGTCGGTCTGTTGGTCGGAGGTCTGATTGCGAGTGCACTTCCCAAAAGTGAGTTGGAGGAGGATCTCGTGGGCGACGCAGCCGCAGCTGCCAAGAGGCGGGCGAGCGAAGCGGCTTCTAAAAGCTTCGACGCTGCCAAGGGCGCAGCGGGCGAAATTCTTGAAAACGTGGCGCGGCAGGCCGGCGCGGAAGGCCTCACCCCCGACAAGCTGGACGAGTCGGCCCGGGAGATCGGGCAACGCGTCAGGCGCGTGGCTGAAAGCGCCGTTACGACCGCATTCGATCCGGACAAGTCACCCCAATCAAACACCGGCGGAGGAAACCAACATGGCTGATCTCATTGGAACTACACATCAAGGCACGGCGTCTCCCGGCCAAAGCTCCGCAAGAGCGAAATTTGACGAGGCGGCGGCATCAACGAAAAGTCTGGGGGAGCAGGCGATGTCGACTGGCCGAGACCTTGCCGACAAGGCGAAGAATATCGCTGAAAGTTCGACTGACGCCATCAAGGGCCAGGGCTCCGATCTCGTCGATGCAGCCAAGGATGTTGCATCTCAGGCCACCGACAGACTGAAGGACGCGGTCAACGACCGGAAATCGTCCGGCGCGGAATACGTCGGCAGCCTGGCAGATACAATGCGGCGTGCGGCACGGGAGTTCGACACGGATCTCCCGATAGCGGGCACCTACATCCGGAAGGCCGCCTCCCAGATCGAGGGAGTTTCCGATCATATTCGCAACGGCAATCTGAATGATGTGGTGCGGAACGCGCAAAGCTTTGCGCGGCGTCAACCCACGGCCTTCCTCGGGTTGGCGGTCTTGGCGGGTTTTGGAGCCGTTCGCTTTCTCAAGAGTTCCTCCAGTGACGAGGGCTCGAGTTCGGGAGCAACGGGAGGCCGCTCCTCAGTAGACAACCGAGGGTACCGCGATGACTTCTCGAACTGATCGCTCGATCCCGGAACTGTTCAGCGATGCGGTCGGTCAGCTTGCGAAGCTGATCGGAAACGAATTTGCGCTCGCTCGCGCCGAACTGTCCGAAAAAGCCGGACAGGCCGGGAGAGCGACCGCAATGATGGGCGCAGGGGCGGTCATCATGATTCCCGCGCTCGTCTTGCTGCTGTTTGCCGCGGCGGCTGCGCTTATGCATGCCGGCTTGTCGGATCCCCTTGCATATCTGATCGCTGGCGGCGGCGCCGCGATCGTATCGATCGGCCTTATCGTGGTCGGGATCAACCGCTTGTCCGGCGATGCGATGAAGCCGACGGCGACGATTGAAGAAGTGCAGCGTGACAAGGCGGCAGCGAGGGAGATGGTGCGATGACCGATATGACTGAAAAAGGTTCTGATTTCGTCAAGGATCTAGGGGACGCCGCTCGTCGCAATCCTATTTCCGCGGCACTCATCGGCATGGGGATCGTATGGCTTTTCGCTGGCAAGGCCGCGGTTCGGCCAAGCGAGTTCCTGGAGAGGACCGGCTTGGATCGCCTTCCCGACGCGGCAAGGAACGCGATGAGCGCGACACAGGATCGCGTCGCATCGGCTGCCGACACGCTCCGCACCACGAGTAGCGACGGTATCGAAACCGCAACCCGCATGGCGTCGGAATACTCAAAGGCCCTGCCGGATTCTGCCGATGTTCTTGCTACCGTGCGAGGCAATCTGACCGATCTGTTCAAAGCACAGCCCCTGGCGTTGGGCGCCATCGGATTAGCCATCGGCGCCGGCATCGCCGCGGCCTTGCCGAACACCGACATCGAAAAATCATACCTTGGCGAATCCAGCGAGACCCTGAAAAGCAAGGCTGCCGAAATCGCAGGCCAGCAGATCGACAACGCGGCCACGGTTGCGGCGGCCGTCGTCGAAACTGCGGCGGACGAAGCGCGCAGGCAGGGCCTCACGATCGATGGCGCAAAGGCGGCGATGGATGACCTTTCAGGCAAGGTCGGCCGCGTGGTCGATGCGGCGGGAAAGAGCGTGTCCGAAACCGCAAGATGAACGGCAAGTTCGACAACACGAGGAGAGAAACATGAACGGTTTGATTTATCTGGTTGGATTAGTCGTGGTGATCCTGGCTGTACTGTCGTTCTTCGGGCTGCGCTGACATGGTGAAACCGATTGAACCCGGCGCGGCTACCGTTGGAGTCCCCCCGAGGTATTTGAGTTGGACGCCGGCGATCCTGGGTGCGCTGGTGGCAACCGCGCTTTCGTCGATCCTGTTGGCGTTCGGCGCGACCATCGGGTTGGGGATTTCGTCGACGGCGCCGACGTGGCGGGACGCATCCGCTGCACTTTGGATTCTGTCGGGACTCTATCTCATCATCCAGGCGGCACTGAGTTTCGGTGTGGGAGGCTACATTGCGGGGAGAACGAGTGTCGGTCTGGCTGCTTTGGACACCGCCGAAATCGAACATCGTGACGGTTTGCATGGGCTCGCTGCCTGGGCGCTCGCCGTCGTTCTCGGAGTGGCGCTTGCGGCCTTGCTTGGAAGCGCGTCCCTAACGCGGTCCAACAGCACCATGTCCTCTACACGGACCAGCGCTGCTGAGCCTCTGTTAAGCTATGAGATCGACCGGTTGTTCAGACCTATGCGCCGCGCCGCGAACGTGGACCTTTCGCAAGAGCGCGCGGAGGCCGCACGAATGCTCCTGACGTCGTCGAGCCACTCGGGAATGAGCAGTGAGGATCGATCTTATCTGGCGCAACTCGTCGCAGCGAATACCGGTCTTGCCGGGCCGGAAGCCGAAAAACGCGTCGATGGCGTGATCGCAAGTTCTCGGGCCGCGATAGCGAAATCTCGTCGGAGCTCAGTGATCCTCGCTTTCTCTGTCGCTGCGGCTCTATTGTTGGGTGCTGTCATCGCATGGGCAGCCGCCGGTGTAGGCGGCCGCCACCGTGACGGTGCGCCGATGCCACATTGGATGGGAACACGCGGGTCTGGAGTTGCCTACAGGCGCGAAATCGCGTGAACGGGCGGGGTGGATCGGATGAAAAGTCCCAACCTCGCCCCCGATGCAGTATTAATCGCTTGTCCCAAATGCAAGGCCTGGCCGATGGTGTTGAACATTGTGAAGCCGTCCTGGTCGTCTCGACCGATGATGCAATTTACTTGCCCCAAATGCCATTTTACCTCCGAGGCAGAAAGGCGCCGATAGACGAAATCAGGCACCGCCTAAACTTTGCGCCGCTGGCCATTCTCGTATCGGGCGGCAACTAGGGCACGACGACGAGGCACTCGAGAGCAAAGCCATGTCAGAGGTGTGGAAGATTCTTAAGTCTGCAGTTCAAGGTTACATCGCCAATGAAGCCCTTAGTCGGGGCGCAGCAATTTCCTTTTACGCTGTCACGTCGCTGACCCCTGTCCTTTTGATCGTCGTGGCGGTCGCCGGCATTGTTTTCGGAAACGACCTGGTGCGGGATAGCCTGATCCGGGAAATGGGCGGGGTTCTCGGACAAGAAAGTGGCGAATTGGTCAAGTCGATGCTCGCCAAGTCGAGCGATCCGAAAACCGGCACTTCAGCGACTATCTTCGGAGTCGTCATGCTGCTGGTCACGGCTTCAGGCGTCTTCGGGGAGATGCAGTCCGCGTTGAACAAGACCTGGAAGGCGAAAGCGCCTGACGAGCCGTTTTTCTCGTTGATCAGGAGCCGGGCCACGAGTCTGGGTCTGGTCGGCGCCCTCGGCTTTCTGTTGATTGTTTCGCTTGCTGCCAGCACCGGCCTCTCGGGACTTGCCGACTATCTGGGCAGCAGGAACGTGCTGGCTCCGTTGATCTTGTCCGTCGTCAACACACTGGTTTCAGTTGCGCTGTTCACGGCCCTGTTTGCCGCCATTTACAAGGTTCTGCCGGACACACCCATCGCGTGGCGGGACGTGCGCACCGGGGCGTTTTTAACGGCGCTTATGTTCACGGCAGGCAAAAGTTTAATCGGCTGGTATCTGGGAACGACAGCGACGAGTTCGGGCAACGGCGCGGCAGGCGCCCTGATCGTAATGCTGCTCTGGACCTATTACTCCGCGCAAATATTCCTGTTCGGATCGGAGGTGACCAAAGCGATCGCCGATACGCGGTCGGATAACACCAAAGCCGCGACGCTTCAAAAGCCGCCTCGGCAAATGCGATCTGCGCACTGAGCGGTCATGGATATCTCAACCCGGACGGCCCGTCGTATGGGAGTTTGGTCGGTCTGGCGGGCTTTCTTCTCTACCCGGTTGCCGCCCAACTCACGCCGAGCGTCGGCATTTTCCCCCACTGCTATTCTTCAACCCTGCGCAGAGGCTTGATTGCTGGGGCTTTGATCGGCTGACCGTTGACATCGAATATCGAGCCGTGACACGGGCAATCCCAGCAAGTTTCAAAACTGTTCCAGTGCAGGTGACAGCCGATATGGGTGCAGCTTGCCGAGTTCAGGTGGAGTGCCCCCGAGTCGTCGCGATATGCAGCGATTTTTTCAAGTCCGCGCCGCACAATCGCGCCTTGGCCGCGCTTCAGGTCGTCGAGTGAACCGAGTTCGCCTGGAGCGACGTATTCGGCGAAACTCTTCAAGGCCGTGACATTCTCCGTAACAAAATTCTTGGCCGCTTTGAGCGGGATGCGGCCCGGCGCATAAACGTTCTTCCATGGATGATCCTCGCCGAAGATCAGAGCCGTGTTCAACAGCGCGCCCGCGACGCCATGCGTGAGGCCTTGCCCTGAATCCCCCATCGCGACGTAGATATTCTTGCTGCCGGGGTCCCGCCCGATAAAGCCGGCGTAATCGATGGTGTCGAGCACCTGGCCGGACCAGCGATGCGTCTCTTTGCCCAGCCCGGAGATCAGGTCGCGCGCCCACGTTTCCAGCTTCTTGAAGCGTGCGTTCGCGTCGTCCGCTTCTCCGCTCTTGTGATCTTCGCCACCGACCAGAACATAATCAGATTTCGCCGGGCCGGGCTGCACGCGCACATAATGATAGGGGTCTTCAGTATCCCAGTAGAGTGCGTCGGGCAGGGTGCCGCGCTTGATCTCGAAGGTGATGACATAGGTCCGATATGGAGCGGTTTTAGTGTGAATGGCGAAGCGGTCGGAGATTGATGAGTTTGTCGCGACAACTGCGTGTTTGGCCCGGATAACACCGCGAGCAGTTTTCACGGTCACGCCGCCATCATCTTCAGTCACCTCCTCCACCGGACTGTCGCGGAAAAAGGTTACGCTGTTGTCACTGCACGCCTTCGCGACACCGGCGAGATATTTGAGGGGATGGAAGGTTGCCTGCTTAGGATAGCGCAGGACATGACGGTCTTCACAACCGTTGAAGGGCACGCCCATCAACCGGTGGACGGGAGCTCCGACCTCACGGACCGCGTCCATTTCCTGATCGATCATCTCCGCAGGCATGTCGCGGCCCTGGAACAGATAGCCGTCGAGCCGGCGGAAATCACAATCGATCTCCTCTTTCTTCAGGATTTCTTCGATGCGGTCGACGGCAGCGGCCTGGCTGTCGCAAAAGAGTTTTGTCGCCTCATTCCCCTTGATCTTCGTCATCTCGCTGACGAGATCGTCGCATAGCGGAGCGAGGTGAGCGGAGGTCCTCGAAGTCATGCCCCCGCAAATGCGGCCGCGGTCGATGAGGATGACGGATTTTCCCAGCTGGCAAAGCTCATATGCTGTTGAGATCCCGGCGATCCCTGAGCCGATTACGGCGACATCGCACTCCTGCAGTCCGTCGAGCACCCCCGCATCAGGCGCGACGTCAATATCCATCCAGAGCGATTTGCTGGTCATGAAACGGTCTCCCGAACACCCGTGAACGTTTGCGAATGAGGCAAAGTTCCATTGTCCGGACTTTCGGCGCTGGGAACGCGGCCAAGCATGCGGCGCAAAACGGTGGCGTTTTTCGGCGCATGGGCGTCGTTATCGTTATTGAAGTAGATCCAGGCTCGCTTAGCGCCACTTGCCTTTATTCTGTCGGCCCTCCAGCTCTTCCTTTGAATAGTCATGGCGATACCAGCGCCTGAGACCATGGAGGCGGACATATACTTCGTCGGCCGTCCGGATGAGCTCATCCGGCAATCTCGGTCCGCTGCAGGAGCAGAATATTATGCCTGCGTTGCGAAAGGCGCTATAGACCTCTTCGTTCCACCAGCTGGCATGCCTGAATTCGACGACGTTGCGGCGCGCGGGATCAAGCTGGCTGACAATCTCCTTGAGCCGGGTCTTGGTGTAGCGATAGCTCGGCGGCAACTGAAACAGAAAGCATCCCATGCGGTCGCCAAGGACGTCGGCGATCATCCCAAAATCCCGAATGAGCGTCTTTGTGCCTTTGAACTTCTTGATGTGAGTGATGTGTTCGCAGACCTTGACGGTGTAAACGAACTTCTTCTTCCCGGGCTGGCGTCGCCAGGCCTGAACGCCTGCAACCGCCGGCCATGAGTAGAAGGATGCGTTGATTTCGACGGTGTCGAAGCGCTTTAGATATTGCCCGAACCAGTCGTTCTGCACCACACCCGCATAAAAAGAATCCCGCCATTTCCAGTACCTCCAGCCAGAGCATCCTACATAGACCGACTGCTTCAGCTCGGGCGGACCCGCCGGAGTTGTCGCTTCTGTCTTTATCCGGGCCGTATGCATCTTTGCGGCACGTTTGACGTTATCCTCGCGCTGCTTTTCACGGCGGACACGCCTCCGTTCCCGGCGCTCCTCAAGCGTCAGTTCTGTCCAGTCGGCTGCTGTGTCTGCGCGCGGCATGATTTTCTTCCCGGCTACTAACGCCTGGATGGCGGTCAGGGGTTCCAAGCACTGCGGGGCCCTATATGCCTTGGCGACGAAAGGGTTCTTGATGAAGTTTGATGTTCTGATAGTCGGCGGCGGACCGGCCGGGCTCAGCGCCGCACTCATCCTGGGAAGGTGCCACCGGAAAGCCTTGCTCTGCGATGAAGGCCGTCAGCGCAATCTTCGCTCGCTCGCTATTCACGGCCTGCTCGGGCGGGAAGGGCGGTCCCCCTCGGATTTCCTGGACGAGGCGCTAAAAGAACTCTCCCGTTATGACTCGGTTTCGGTGCGCGGCACGCGGGTGACGGGCATCAGCCCGGACGGCGAAGGGTTCGAATTCGTCTGCGCGGACGGCACGAGCGGCACCGCTTCAAAAGTCCTTCTTGCGACGGGTCTCGTTGACGAGCTTCCCGAGCTGGAAGGGATCGAACTTCTGTACGGGGTTTCCGTCCACCATTGTCTTTACTGCGACGGTTTCGAATACGCGGGGAAGCCGGTAGCGGCATATGGCAAGGGGGATAAGGGGGCGGAGCTTGCCGTCATGATGAAGCAGTGGATGTCCGACGTGGTGGCTTGCAGCGATGGGATCGTGGTCAGCCCGCAGGCGGTACTCAAGCTCGAAGAACACAACATTCCGCTGCGCACCGAGCCCATTCAATGCCTTGAAGGTACGGATGGAGAGCTCACTAAGATCGTATTCACGAGTGGGCCTGATCTCCCCCAGGCCGGTTTGTTCTTCTCGACGGGCTGCCATCAGGCATCTGACCTATCCAAACGTCTCGGTTGCAAACGTGATGAGAAAGGGGGCGTCGTAATTGACCTCGATACGGAAGAAAGCAGCGTTCCCGGCTTGTATGTTGCCGGTGACGTGTCGCGCGACGTCCTTCTTGTCGCGGTAGCCATAGCGGAAGGCGCGCAGGCGGCCGTCGCAATGAACAAGGCGTTCCTGCGCCGCGACGGGCTATGCGAGTAGAGACCGCTAGCTCTTCGCTTCCTTCTCGGCTTTCGGAAACCAGCGCCAGACTCCGATCGCGTTGATCAGAAGGAGGATCACGTTCTGGATGACGAGCGACGCCTTGGTCTCTAACCAGCCGTCAGCCATCCAAGCGATGGAGGCGACGATGAAGATCATGAAGCCGGCGACGGTGACGCCTGCGTTCAGGTTGGCAGCCACGAGTGATGCCGCCAGGACCGTTGTCACGGCTGCGAACGTTCCAAGAATTGCGAGCTCGTCCATTCCGTCTCCCGTTACAGCCGCCTGATTTCCTGGGCCCGGATGACGATTTCCTCCTGGGAAAGCTCGCGCTCCAGCCTCTCCCGCAGGGATTGCCAGTAGGCACAATCAATTTCCTCCGCCATGACTTCGACAACGGCGATGCTGTCTTTCTCAGTCCCGCTGCCCCTCTGCCAGAGACCTCGTCCGGGGGCCCGCAGGAAACTGGTCGCGCCGCCGAACTTTTCGGTCAGCTCTTTGAGGAAGCCGTCAAACCAGTCCTTACCGATCGGCTGCCCGATGCCGGTCTCCTTCGGGAGAAGTATCTGCACAAGGTGCGACGGCGCGGCGCTCATGAAGCCCTGCGCGCCCGCGCCCGTCCGGGCCAGCTGTCCAGCAGGGTCTGCGTTTTCACGGTTTCGGCCTGCTCGCCGAAGCGGTTCAAGTAAACATTCATCATGGCGTCGTGGGTTTCGTCGGCCGAGCTGCAAAGCGCGTCGGTAACGAGGATGACGCGGAAACCCCGGTCGATCGCGCCCAGCATGGTCGCCAGCACGCATACGTCGGTTTCGCCGCCGGTTATGATGACCGTATCGATCCCTGCGTTGCGCAGCTGCTGGTGGAGGTCGGTTCCAGTCCAGGGCGAATAGACATGCTTGTCGAAGGTGCGGGCAGGGGGAACGTACTTCGCGAGGTCCGGGACCAGCCCGATCATCTCGGAGCCCAGCTGATCGATGGTCATAGATCCCCACCGCTCATAATAGTGACGCCACATGCCGACGCCCTGGCCGGGCTTCCGCGCCGGGATGAAGCGGGTGAAGATCGTTTTTTCGGGATGGGTGGACGTAATCGATAGGATATTGGGCAGGACGCGTTCCAGCCACGGCATCTTCCAGTCAGTACCCTCGGCAAACATCCTCTGCATGTCGACGCACAGGTGAACCGCAGTCTCCCCGGGCGCGCCGTAGCGCAACTCGTCATTCTTTGGCATGGCCTTATCCCTGAAAGCCAGTTCCAACGGTAGCCGAAGAACTTGGTTCCTGCGGAAAAGGGTTGCCTGCAACCCGGCTAGCCCTGCGGCAATGAGCGGGCAAGGCGGCCAAGGGGCCCAGCTTGGTGCGCCGAGCCAAGCGAGCCGTGCCCTTGACGGCCAAGGACGCAGCCCTCTTCTTGCGCGAGGGATCGTGACCGTATGGCCGAGACAAAGACTCGGGCGTCGCAAGACGCTAGAGCCCGGTCGCTGCAAAGCGGCGCGCCAGGGGGGAACTCATAGCATGGACCTGGTGTTGGGTATCGGACCAATCAATTCAGGGAGCTTATGATGGCAAAACGGGCAACGAAGAAGACAGCGAAGAGGCCGGCAGCCAAACGCGAACTGATCGCCCCGCGTGGCGACAAGCGCTATATCCGCCGGGACCCACGCGGCCGTATCAAGGAGAGCGATGACGTGAGCCGTTCGCTTTCCCAGGATCGCCGCAGGAAGGCAAAGAAAGCGGCCAAGCCCGGACAGGGCGACCGCGGCGACCGGAAGCCTGCCTCGAAAGCTCCGGCCCGGAAAAAGACGCGTGCCAAGCGCTAGCCGCATACTCGATCTTTTCGGAGACGACTCCCTTCCTGAAGGATTCAGATATCAGGCCGATTTCCTGAGCGGCAAAGAAGAGCATTCTCTTTTGGAGCACATCAAAGTGCTGCCGTTTCGGGAGTTCGAGTTTCACGGCTTTACCGGCAAACGCCAAATCGTTTCATTCGGCTGGCGCTATGATTTCAACCGCGGCGGCCTGACCAAAACGGAAGACATGCCGGAGTTTCTGTGCGCCATCCGCGCGCGGGCGGAGGACTTTGGGCAGCTAGAGCCGGGCGAACTTCAGCAGGTTCTCATCACTGAATATACGCCCGGCGCTGCCATCTGGTGGCACAAGGACCGCTCGGTCTTCGTCGATGTTGTCGGTATCTCGCTTCTTTCCTGCACCTTCCGTCTGCGCCGGAAAGCCGGTAATCGCTGGCAGCGGCGCAATCTAACCGCTGAGCCGCATTTATCTCCTGCGCGGACCTGCACGATCCGAGTGGGGGAGCACAGCATCCCCGGCGTCGAGAGCCGTCGCTACTCCATCACGTTCCGCAACGTTCTCGAAAAGGCTTCGTAGGCATGAGCCGGACTTCCACGCTGCCGAAGCGACTTCAGCCGATGCTTGCCACTCTGACCGATGGTCCTTTCGACGATGCCGGCTGGGTCTTCGAGGATAAATATGACGGCTTCCGCATGGTCGCCGAGATCGAAGACGGCAAGGTCACTCTGTACAGCCGCAACGGCAAGATCATCAGCCACAGCTATATTGAAGTCGCCAAAGCGCTCGAAGGCGTGAAAGGCGACGCGGTCATAGACGGCGAACTCGTTGCCCTGGACAAAGACGGTGTGTCGCATTTCCAGCTGATGCAGAATGCGCTGCGCCACGAGGCGAAGCTCCTTTACTGCGCATTCGACCTCATGTTTCATGACGGGGAAGATCTACGCGGGCTTACGCTGCTTGAACGAAAAAAGCGTCTCAAGGAAATCCTGCCGGGCCATAACCTGATCGCATTCAGCCGTCACCGCAAGACAAGTGGCACGAAATTCTTCGAGGAAGCGGAACGCAAAGGTCTCGAAGGCATCATGGCCAAGCGCGCGGACAGCAGATACGTGTCCGGTCGCCGCACCGACAACTGGCTGAAGATGAAGACCTCGAAGCGCCAGGAAGTGGTCATAGCAGGATTCACCGCCCCCAGGCGAACAAGGCCGTTTTTCGGAGCGCTGGCCCTCGCGGTGCGCGAGAAGAACGGCTGGCGGTATATCGGTCACGTCGGCACGGGGTTCAGCCACAAAACGCTTGAAGAGATGCACGCCAAGCTAATGAAACTGAAAGCTGCGAAGTCGCCCTTTCCGGCAAAGGTGAAGGATGAAGCCGTAACCACCTGGGTCAAACCGTCGCTGGTGGCCGAGGTGAAGTTCACCGAATGGACAACAAAAGGCGAAATGCGCCATCCCGTATATCTCGGGCTCCGGTCCGACAACGCGCTGAAGACGTTACCCGCGAGCGCGAGAAGCCCAGTCACGACAAGAAGACGTCACCGTCTTCAGTCGAGTGACGCTCGCTCCGCGTCCGGCAGCGTCGGACGCGGACGTGCCTGAATGAATTAGGAACGGCAATCGACAGCGCGCCTCGATCAATCAAGAAGCAAATGCCCCCTGGTTCAAACAGCGGGCATGAACTTATTTCCGGTTCTTGTCGAGAGCTTGAGCCATCTCAAGATGGTGCTTCAGTGCCGGTAGTGTCTTGCCCGCCCAGTCCTTGAGCTTCGGATCGTCGCCACCGCCCGCGTATCGCTCGAACAGCGATACCGCGTCCTTATGCGCGCTCACCTGCATGGGATCATACTCTGATGCGAAATCCTCGGGCTTTGCGTCACGCAGCTTGGCGAGCTTTTTCTGCGACGCATCGTCGAGTGCCGCCGGAAGAGCCGCTTTCAGGTTTGCCGGGACCATCGCCTTGAGCTCGTTACTTGTCTTGGTGTGATCGGCGAGCATCATTTCAGCGAACTTCTTCTCTTCGGCATTGCCTTTTTGCTGCGCGACTTTTGCGGCCTCAATCTCCGTCATGTCGCTTATGGCCGCTTCCTTGATGAAGTCTTCAGTCTTCGGTGCAATGCCAAGCGCGGAATTGACGCCGGTTTTCTCACCGACCGACTGCGCAAAGGATGGGGAGGTTAGAACCGTAAGAATCGCAAATGCGAGAATGGCTTTTTTCATGCTGTTATTCCTCAAGCAGGTGAAAATCCACGTTCCAACCTTCACTGAGGAACAAAGTTCCTTTTCCTAGCGGCGGGTGGTGGACCCAACGATGGGTTAACCGCATATGTTCTTCAGCGCTTCCCCGAGCTCGGGAAACGATTACCGCCGTCCGGATCTTGGCGGCCACTCCATCTCGAACATATTGCTCTGGAGGCCTGCCGGATCCCAGTCGTTCCACCGCCCACACGTGAACGGTCTTGCCTGCAGGCTGCCTGGCTTCGCCAAGCGGCAATGTTTCACCGCGAGGGCTGTAACCGGTCTCCTCGTTAAACTCGCGTTTTGCCGCGACGAGGGGAGGCTCTCCCTCGGCGATCAGGTCTTTTGGAATCGACCACGATGCAAGGTCCTTCTTGCGGCAGAAGGGACCGCCGGGATGACCAAGCAGAACTTCGGGATCGCCGCTCGTGAGGCGATAAAGCAGGAGACCTGCGCTCTGTTTGCCAGATGCGGCCCGTTTCACTGGCACGCTAAGCCGCACGGCTCGCCGTTTTCCGCCTGCGCTGTAGGTGGCGACGAAGTTTCGCGAGCGGCATGGCATTGAGCACGCGGTCAGGCGACACGCCGCCCTTGCGGGCCATTTCGACGCCCCAGTGCATGTGGTCGAGTTCGGGGATCGAGTGTGCGTCCGGATTGATGCTCATCATGCAGCCAAAGTCGAGAGCGGCTTGATGCCAGCGCCAGTCAAGGTCGAGGCGCCACGGATGCGCGTTGATCTCCACGGCCACGTCCTGTTTCGCACAGGTGCGCAGCACCTTCTCGACGTCGGTGTCGTAGCCGGGCCGCCGCAGCAGTTGCCGTCCGATCATGTGGCCCAGGATCGTCGTATGCGGGTCAGAGAGGCGCGAAGCAGACGGTCGGTCTGCGCCCTTCCGGTCCAGCTTGAACCGTCCGTGAATGCTCGCCACGACGAAATCGAAGCGATCGAGCGCCTCGTCCGGATAGTCGAGCGAGCCATCAGCCAGGATGTCGGATTCGATGCCCTTCAGGATCCGGAATTCGTTGCCGAAAGTCTTGTTAAGCCGGTTGGCATCCCGATGCTGCTGCTCGATCTGCTCGACCGAAAGTCCGCCGGCGTAGTGGGCGGACTTCGAGTGGTCGGCCACCCCGACATACTGGAAGCCGTGCTGGCGCGTCGCCTTCGCCATCCTCGCCAGCGTCTCAGTGCCGTCGGAGACATCGGTATGACAGTGCAGGATGCCGTGCAGGTCGTCGTCGGTGACCAGCTTCTGCAGTTTCCCCTTCGTCGCCCGCTCGATTTCGCCGCGCCCTTCGCGCAATTCCGGCTCGATGAAGGGCAGGCCGAGTGCGCGATAGATGTCCGCCTCCTTGGCGGCTACCACGCTGCGGCCCTTGTGCAGCCCGTCGGGTTCGAGCCGCATTCCATTCTTCTCCGCGAGGGCCCGAAGCTGTTCAAGATGTTCTGGCGAACCGGTCGCATGGAGGAGGGCGGCTCCGAAGTGCTTGCGGTGGGCGACGTAAATCTTAAGGTCCGACGAATCCAGCGTCGCCGGCTTCTTCCCGGGACCCGGCTCCTCGGCCACCAGGGCGAGATCGGCGACGAGCTCGCAACCGCGCCTGAAGTCTCCGGCGACGGTCACATGCCTGAATTGGGGCCGCGTCCTTTCGAGAGCCGCCTTCGCATGATCCAGCAGGGCGGCCGCACGATGCATATGCCGCCGGCCTTCACCGCCCTTGGAGATCGCAAGATTCTGCAGGACCTTGGTCTGCAGCGCTGCACCTAGTCCCTTCGCCTTCCTGATGCGGTCGTCCTTCGCCGCGGCTTCCAGATCCGCAAGCGAGGCGATTGCCGAGATCCTTGTAGAGCCGCAGCACCTTCTCTGGCCGCAGGCCGGGAACGGTCAGCATCTCCAGCACGCCGTCGGGGAGTTCCTTGCGGAGTTTCTCGAGACTGGGGTGGGTGCCGGTCCCGTGCAGTTTGGTGATGATATCAGCGATGGCCTCGCCGACGCCGGGGATTTCGGTGAGCCGCTCCTCCTCGACCAGGCGGTCGAAGGGTTCGGCGAGTGCGGCGAGGCTGTCCGCTGCGCGGGAATAGGCCTTGGCTCGGTAATACGGATTGCCGCCGCGCAGCGCCGTCCGCTGGGCGTGCTCCCGAAGCAACTTGGCTACTTGCGGTGCGTTGGCCTTCGACATCCTGTCCTTCCGGTGGTCGTGTTTCAGGTTTACTGCCTACACAGGCGCTTGATGGTCTTTATGGCGCGGCCGGGACCATGCCAGCCGAGGAATTCGAGTTTCTTGTCCTCGAATGCGTTTGTGGTCCGGAAGAACTGTTCCAACTCCTCCCGTGCCCGGGACGGAAGGTGGCGGATGTCCTGCAAATCGGTCTCGAGAGGGGAGCGATCGGGCACCGCGAACACACGGTCGTTCCTTTCCTTCTTGCCCTTGGACTTCTGCTCGACCTCGAGGATCCCGACGGGTTTGCATCGAAGCACCACGCCGGGATAGGTCTTCGCGTCGTGGATGACCAGAACGTCGAGCGGGTCGCCGTCTTCCGCCTTGGTCGACGGAATGAAGCCCCAGTCGTACGGATAGGTGAGGCCAGCCATCAAAGGCTTGGCAAGCGTGAAAACGCGCAGCGCCGGATCGAAGTCTAACTTGCAGCTACTGCCGCGAGGCGTCTCGACGACAGCGTAAATGTACTGGTCGTCTGCCCATGCCGGAATCTTCAATAGGTTTGTCATGTCAAATTAATGCCGCACTCGCGGTTGGCTGCGGACCTTTCCGCAGCCGCCTGTCCTTGCCGGTCAGCCATTCTTCTTCGCCGGCGCCTTCTTCTGATCCATGAACTTGCTCGTATTCTTGTCGCGCTTGGTCCAGGCGCTTTCGCCCATGGTCTTGCTGCGAAGCTAGGTGCGCTTCCGGACTGAGCCTTTCCGGGCATTGTCTCCGACCGGTTTGTTGGTAGCCATTCCTTCCTCCTTCCAATACTCTCGGAACACCAACCGCGGCGGTCGGATCGGGTTCCAGAAAGGCCGCACCGTGCCGGCGCACGGCGTCGGTAGAGCTACCCGACGATGTCAATGCCGCGAGGCCCGACGTTCCCTTCTCGTGTCTTTCACGGCTTTGACGATGTCCTCGGGATGATATGGCTTCTGCAAGGATAGCTGCCCGCTCGGGACCTGCCTGGACCCTGAGAAGCCGGTCACGTAAAATCGCCGGCAGTCCGGGATCATGCTCACGACACCGTTCGGCGATCTGCCACCCGTCGATCTCCGGGTAGTTGGATGTCGGTGACCAGCATGTCGGCGGCCTGCCGCTTGCACCGTGCCAGGGCTTCTTTGCCGTTGCTCGCGTGGATCACGTCATCGCCTTCCACCCCCAGCGCTTCGACAACGAATTCGTTAAACGCCGAGAGCGACGCGGACAATCGCCGCGCGGTGGCCGACCAGCTTTTTGACGTCGGTGGCAATGCTCCCACGGCTACCGCAACGGGATGGCGTCAACTTGATGACCGCTAGGATCGTCAAGGAGGCCGCCCGACGCGTTAAACGCCGAGGGGCTACACCCCCAAGCAGACTGCCGAATACGGACGGCCAGCCGCAGGGGATAGGAGGCTTGGGAGAGAGGGTGTTTATTTAAGATAGGGTGTTGAATTCTGCACCCCGCGAATTCCGCCATTTACCTGCTATCAACCATACTGGGCTATTCTGGTGTCCATGGGGACTCGACCTGACACATCGGTGCGGGCGCTTCGCCGGCGCCACGACGCCCTTCTTACGATCTGGCTCGCCTTTGTGGATGAGCTTGATAACCCGGTGCGCCCGCGCGCCGCGGAATTCCCGCA
>Ga0137412_10000485_pt1 | contig 27922 bp, 24 predicted proteins | sample CZODoug2_1_16fun_FD_122160 | JGI IMG/M metagenome (GOLD analysis project Ga0137412, IMG submission 122160) | Vadose zone soil fungal communities from Angelo Coast Range Reserve, California, USA - CZODoug2_1_16fungal (Hybrid Assembly) | ecosystem: Environmental > Terrestrial > Soil > Vadose zone...
CGGCTGGCGTTCTTCGGCGCGCTGTTCGTGCTCTACACCGTGCTCGGCTGCCTGGTCGAAAGCCTCGGCATGATCGTGGTCACCGTGCCGCTATTATACCCGGTGCTGCTGCAATATGGCGTCGACCCGATCTGGTTCGGCGTCATCCTGGTGCTGTTCATCGAGATGGGCCAGATCTCGCCGCCGATCGGCATCAATCTGTTCGTGATCCAGAGCATCTGGAACGGCAAGCTCAGCGACGTCGTGGTCGGCACGATCCCGTTTCACCTGATCATGTTCGTGCTGCTCGGGCTTCTGGTGCTATTCCCCGATATCGCGATGTGGCTGCCGGGCAGGGTGGCGGCGGGGCCGTGAGGGAGGCAGATGTCTGCAACCTTTACGCGGCCGATTACGCGAGGCGAGGAACTCCGGTGTTAGACTTGCATCCGGCGTGCCCCGCACCATCTTCGTGCCGAGGCTTAAGGTTCAGCGTGGAATGACCGATGGCGCCGCGTTTCGATTTCACCAATGAGGCGTTCCTTCGCGATCCGACCACCGCGATTGCGTCGCTCCGCGCGTCCGGGCCGGTCGTCCCGATCCGCTTCCCGATCATCGGCAAAGTCTGGCTCACGACGACCTTTGAGGCCGCGGCGCGCGTCCTGAAGGACACCGAGATATTCACGCTGCGCAAGGAAGGCGGGGCGGTGGCCGGGATGCGCTGGTGGATGCCCGCTTCCGTCGCAGCGCTTACCAGCAACATGCTGACCACCGACGAGCCCGACCACACGAGGATGCGCAGCATCGTCGACGAGGCGTTCCGCCGCCGCGCCGTGATCGAGATGGAACCGCGGATCAAGGCGATCGCGGACGGCCTCGCCGGCGAATTGTTCGCAAAAGGCGAGCCCGCCGACCTGGTCTCGCGTTACGCGCAGATCCTGCCGTTGGCGGTGATCTGCGAATTGCTGGGCCTGCCGCAGGCCGACAGGCCACAATTCATCGGCTGGGCCAATGCGATGGCGCAGTTCACCAGCGCGCTCGGTTTCCTGCGCGGAATGTTCGTGTTGAGGAAGATGCGGCGCTATTTCGAGGAGCGCCTGCGGCTGACGCGTGCGCAAGGCGGCGAGGGACTGATCGCCGAACTGATCCGCGTCGAGCGCGAGGGCGGGCGCATCGGCGCTGACGAACTGGTGTCGATGCTGTTTCTGCTGCAGGCAGCCGGATCGCTGACCACCACGCATCTGATCTCGGGCTCCGTGTTCGAGCTTCTCAAGGACCCCGCGCGGCGCGATTGGCTGGAGCAGGATTGGAGCCGGGTAGGGCTCGCGGTCGAGGAATTCCTGCGCTACGTCTCGCCGGTGCAGGTCTCGAAGCCCCGTTATGTGCGACGCGATGTCGATCTTGACGGCGTCCGCCTGAAGAAGGGCGACAGGGTCATGGCCATGATCGTGGCGGCCAATAGGGACCCGAGTGCGATCGAGTGTCCCGAGAAGCTCGATCTGGAGCGGCACCCGAACCGGCACATGTCGTTCGGGACGGGGATCCATTTCTGCCTCGGCCTCCAGCTCGCGCGCATCGAAGCGTCGTCCGCGCTGCAGGCGCTGTTCACGCGCTGGCCGAAGCTTCAACTGGCGGTCGACCCCGCCGACATCCGCTGGACCAAGCGGCCGGGCCTGCGATCGATCGAGAAATTGCCGGTCAAGGCAGGGCTATAGCCGCGATCAGGTGACCGCGCGAAATGGCACGCCATGCAGATGGATCGTCGGCGTCACGCCGAAATGACTGGCGCCGAACACCCGCAGGCGCCGGTCGAGCTCTTCCTTGGTGATGTCGAGCGGAATATCGCAGATCGCCTCATAGGCGCGGCGCGAGCTCTTGCGCGCGCCCCATGGCAGCGCTCGCTCTGGAAGCGGTTCGGCATCGACCGCGAGCCGCTTCGCCAGTCCCCAGAACAGCCGCGCCAGATGCGCGTAGGCGAGCGCTTCGAGCCCGGTCACGCCGATGCCGGGCGGAATCGCGAATAAAGCGACATCGACGATGGGACCGGAATCGACACATTCGGCCATCACATGGACGGTCGCGCCGAACTCGGTGGCGTGTTCGTAAAGCGCGAAATGGGCCGGCGCCCAGCCCGGATATTGTGGCGGCCCGGGGTGAAAATTGTAACCGCCATAGCCCAGCGCCGTGAGCACGCCCGGCGGCACGATGACCGAGGTCGAGAAGGCGATCAGCCGCGCGCGCGCCAGCGCAGCCGCATCAAGCGAGGCAATTTCATCTGCGGTCGCGGCAGCATGGATGGTCAGTCGCGGGTTACGGTCGCACAGGACCGTTGCGAGCGGCGCCTGTTCCACGGCGTCCGCCAGCAGGATGATCGTATCGAACATCGGCACTCTCACTTCGCAGCGTCGCCCTGAGCCACTATGTCGCAAGGGCCGTTAAAATGCCGTTAACCATCTTGCGCGGCCGGCGCCGACGCGAGGTGGCTCGCCGGTCCGAACGGCGCCGTCTTTTTCTCGGGGGAGCCCGATGGCGCGATCGACAAGCCGTACGAGAGAAACGAGTTCAGGTTGAGAAAGACCGCTGCCGATCGCCGCGGCATGACGGCGACGACGGCGCGAGCGGTTTCGGCATCGGGCGATCACGTAGTCGTAGGTTGCGAATGCGCAGCGTGGACCGACAATGCGACCGATTGGACCCCGGGTATCCCTTTCTCAAGATGAGCTGGAACCTCCAATGTCGCAAACAGTGGCTGAAGTCCTTGTCGATGTACTTGAGCGAATTGGCGTCACGCAGATTTTCGGCCTGATCGGAGACTCCCTCAATCCGCTGGGAGATGCCGTCCGCAAGAGCAGGATCGAATGGATCGGCGTCAGGCACGAGGAGGGCGCCGCACTTGCCGCTTCAGGGCAGGCCAAGCTTTCGGGCAAGCTCGGCGTCTGTGCCGGCACCACGGGGCCGGGGAGCACGCATCTGGTGGCGGGGCTGTACGAGGCGAGCCGCGATCACGCGCCGGTTCTGGCGCTGTCTGGCGAGATGCCGCGGAAAATGAAGGGCATCGATTTTTTCCAGACCACGGAGCCGGATCTGCTGTTTCGCGACGTCTCGCTCTACACGCAGACAATCATCTCGCCGGCGCAGGCGCCAGGCGTGATCCATCAGGCGATCGCGGCGGCCTATGCGGGCCCGGGCGTTGCCCACCTGACCTTGCCGCAGGACGTGCTGTCGGCCAAGGCCGAGGGTGCCATGCCGGGCATCGCGACCTTGCGGCCGCATGCCGAGTTCGCGCCGAACGATGTGGATATCGACGATGCCGCCAGGCGTATCGACGCCGCCTCCAGCGTCGTGATCATGTGCGGAGCCGGCTGCCGAGGCGCGGCCGCTCTCTTGCGTGATCTGTCGGATCGCCTGAAGGCCCCTCTGGTTCACACGGTTCGCGGCAAGGAGATCATGGATTACGCCGATCCCCGCTGGATGGGCGGGCTCGGCATGATCGGCACCAAGGCGGTCTATCACGCGGTCCAGCATTGCGACCTGCTGGTGATGATCGGCACCGACTATCCCTATTCCAACTTCCTGCCGGCCAAGGGCAACGTGATTCAGATCGACGAACGGCCGCTGGCGCTGGGCCGCCGCACGCCGACGGCGCTTGGAATTACCGGCTCGGCGCGGCCTGCGATCGAAAGGCTTCTCGCCAGGATCAAGGCGAAGTCGGATGCGAAGTTCTTCCAGCAGGTGACGCATGATCGCCATCGCTGGGACGAGATGCTCGACAATCAGGCCGATCTTGCACGCAGCCGCGACAGACTGCATCCGCAAGCCGTGGCCCGCGCCGTCAGCGATATCGCCGCGGCGAACGCGGTGTTCGTCTTCGATACCGGGCTCAACACGCTTTGGTCCGGAAACTGGATTCGCCAGAACGGCTCGCAGCGGATCATCGGCTCCTTCAACAACGCCGCGGTCGGCACGGCGCTCGGCCAGGCCAACGGCGTGCAGGCGCTTGATCGGACCCGGCAGGTCATCGTGCTGACCGGCGATGGCGGCTTCAACATGCTGATGGGCGAATTCATGACGGCGGTTCACCACAAGCTGCCGATCAAGGTCGTGATCTTCAACAACTCGGCGCTGGGGCTGATTACGCTCGAGGCCGAAAGCGTCGGGATTCTGCCGTTCCGCAGCGCGATCGAATTTCCCAATCCGGACTTCGCCGCGCTCGCGCGGGCCTGCGGCGCGCACGGCTTCAGCGTGGAGCGGCCGAACGAGCTACCTGCCACGCTTGCGGAAGCATTCGCCTGCGAAGGGCCGGCGATCGTGGACTGCGTCGTCGCGCCCGACGAGATGCCCAACATGCCGCATGTCGAACTCGAGCAGGTCGGCAACTACGCCTTGGCCAAGATCAAGGAAGCGATCCACGCGGTCACCGGCGGCTGATGGACACTAAAGCGTTTTCCAGCGAAGTGGACCCCGGTTCGCGCAAAGAAAACGCGTCAAAACAACAAGCTAGAGCCGCGTTCCGATTCAATCGGAACGGAAAAGGCTCTAGCTCTTTTTTTGGTCCGACGGCTCCACGAACTGCACCGGCGTGCCCTTCTTGACGCTCTTGCCCAGGAAGCTGACATCCCAATTGGTCAGCCGCACGCAGCCATGGGATTCCGATTTGCTCACCTTGGACGGGTTGGGCGTGCCGTGAATGCCGTAACCTTCCGCGGAGAGACCGATCCAGAACGAGCCTGCCGGGTTGTTCGGTCCGGGCTTGATGTCGAACATCTCTTTCGATTTCACGCCCTTGAACTTGTAGTCGGGGTGATAGCGATAGTTCGGGTTGGCGTCGGTGGACTCGACCTTCAAAGTGCCGCTGGGGGTGGGCTTTTCATCACTGCCGACGGTCGCCGGAAAGAACGCGACGAGCTCGCCGGAGGGCGCAAAGGCCTTCAACGTCTGGCGGTCCTTGTCGACCTCGATCCGTCCGATCTTCAATTTGGAGTCGTTCTTCGGCACGTTGGTGACGAAGATGGCCTCGCCGGCCTGATCGAATTTCTTGCCGGGGTTCAGCGCCTCCAAGAGATCCTCGCTCATGTGGAATTTTTCACCGAGCGCCTCGCGCGGGCTCGTGTAGCTGAGGGCTGTGAGATCCTTCATCTCTTCCATCTTGGGCGGCAGCTTTTCGAGAAACGGCCCCTTCACGTCATCCTTGGTGATCTTGTATTCGGTGACGGCCGCATCCGAACTGGTCGCCGCCAGCGCGCTCCAGACCTCGGCCGTGAGCGGCCGGTTCGGCTTGAGGCCTTTGGCCTCGGCGAACGCCTTCAGCGCCTTCTGCGCGTTCTCGCCGAGCTTGCCGTCGATCTCTCCCGGGGAAAATCGCGCGCGATCCAATAGCACCTGGACCTTCACGACCAGCGGGTTGATCCGATCCTCCGACAGCGACTTTGACCCTTTGAAATCGGCGCCGTTGATGGCGGCGGCATCGACGCCGGCAGCCAAGGTGGGCGAGGCCAGGCAGAGGCAAGACAGCAGCGCGATCAAGGATGGGCGGATCATTTCATTTTCCCGGATAAGGATGCCAGATAAAGCGGCCGGGGCGTCGTAAGTTCCCCGCGGTCGGACGCGGAAAGCCGCGCGAGAACGGATTATTCTCGATCCTTGGATCACCGCTCTCCCCAAGCGACTGTCGAGACCGATGTTAGGCCGCCGAAATTGGCATTTCTTGGCTGGCGCCTGATCCAAAGGAAGGGGCAATTAAGGCTTGCGCGGGACCGGCGCGGGCATTGCCGGCTGGATCGAACGCGAATTTCGATCCGGCCGTTTGGTCCGATGAGGGCAAGCTTTTCGCCGTCGGCCAGACTGGGTACGAACCATGGAGAATACGCAAGTGCGGCTACAATGTTGGAAGGACGATCAAGGCTTCCGCTTCGATTACCGACAATCCATTGATTCCAGGGGCAAAACTCTCGTTGCCTTTTTGTATCAATTTTGGTACATTTCTTTCTTGGAGAGCATGTGAAGCGACTGCCCGCTGCCTTTTATCAGTTTGCCTCTGGACGCGAGCCGGTCCGTGAATGGCTCAAGCTTCTGCCTGACGAAGATCGGAAGATTGTCGGCGAAGACATCAAGGACGTGGAGTTTTCCTGGCCGATCGGAATGCCGCTTTGTCGAGCGTTGGGAAAAGGGCTCTGGGAGGTTCGCAGCGAACTTAATGGTGGTCGTATCGCGCGCGTGTTGTTTTGTGTCCATGAAAGCCGAATGGTCCTCTTGCACGCCTTCATCAAGAAGACGCAGAAAACACCTCAGGCTGAGCTTGAACTGGCGCTGAAGCGCCGAAAGGAGATTACATGAAGAAGAAAGGCCGTATCGGATCGTCCTTCGACGATTTTTTGAAGGAGGAGGGCATCTATACCGACGTAACGGCAAGGGCCATTAAGCGCGTCATCGTGCGTCAGCTTGATGCGCTTATGCAGGACGAGGGGTTGACCAAATCTGCGCTAGCCAAGCGAATGCAAACGAGCCGGGCGCAGCTGGACCGGCTTCTCGATCCCGAGAATGAGTCTGTAACACTTGCGACGCTCACCCGCGCTGCACAGGCTGTCGGACGCCATCTGAGGATGGAATTGGTTTAAACGTACGCTCAAGACGGGATTGGTCGGTGTGACGAACGAATCTGAGATCAGAGGATTTGCCGTCGATATCGACCGGCTGCCCATAGAAGACACCCTCGCGAACGTGAAGACGTACGTCACCGAGTTGCGGACGGCTCTTGCGAAGGCGGGCAGGGATCCCCGCGAGTTGCACGAATTTCTGGCTAGGGACGCGGAATTCGCACTACGACGTTCCTGGAGCCGGGCGCTTGGCGCGCAGGTCACCCGCTCGGGGCTGCTTCTTGAGATCGCCCATAACCTGTTTCGAAGCGTCGAGCACGTCGCGCAACTGTAGGACGGCTTTGCGCAAGTGCTCGACAGAAAACCCGCCAAATCCAAGCATCAGTCCGGACCTCGGCGGCGGTGACGCATGATACATCGATGAAATCGGCCGAACGACAAGTCCGCTTTCCGCCGCCTCGCCGGCAAATTTGACGTCGTCGAACCCGGCCGGCAACCACAGCACGAGGTGCGTTCCCTGGTCGCTTGATTGCAGGGAGACCCACGACGGAAGCTCCCGTTCCAGGGCGGCGATGAGCGCGGCCCGCCGTTCGGCGTAGGCGACACGGATGCGCCTGATGTGCGCCTCAAAATGCCCTCCCTTCATGTATTGCGCGAGAACATGCTGGTCCGCGGTCGGCGAGTGACGGTCGATCAGAGCGCGAGCGCCGGCGAATGCGTCGACAAGAGGTGGAGGCGCTATGACATAACCGAGCCGCATCGACGAAAACATCGTCTTACTCATTGTGCCGATGTAGATGACGCGCGCCGGGTCGAGCCCTTGCAGGGACGGGAAGGGATGGCCGGCATAGCGCAGCTCGCTGTCATAGTCGTCTTCAACGATCCAGGAATTGTTCTGGCGCGCCCAAGCGAGGAGGGCATTCCGCCTCGTCATGCTCAGAGGCATTCCGAGCGGGTATTGATGGGAGGGCGTGACGAACGCGACCCTCGCGCGAGGACAGGCGGCGACGCCTTGCTCAATATCGATGCCCTGCGCATCGACGGGAATCCTCGTAACCGAGACCTGGAAATTTTCCAATATGGCCACTATCGCCGGATATGCGGGGTCTTCGGCCCAAACGAAGTCGCCTTCCGATAACAGCACGGTCGCCGCCAAGAACAAGCCTTGCTGCGTTCCTGCGGAAATAATGACCTGATCGGGCTGGCACTTTACGGCCCGCGCTTTTCTCACATAATCCGCGATCGCAATCCGCAGGTCGAGAAGCCCTTTGGGATCAGTATAGCCGGATGGCGCGGCCGAGCGCGTCGCGCGAATGCGGTTGCCCAGGCGTCGCCATTTATCGTCGGGAGCCACGGCGCCGGCCGGATGCGCGATCGCGAATGGCTCCGCGCGCTGTGGCCGCAAGGTCGACGCAACGCCTGCAAGCCGGGCCACATTCTTGGGCAGGTGCGGCGCGGATTGCGAGGGTTGCGAACGTGACCCGGACGCCCGAAGGTCGTCGACCGCACACAAATTGGCAACCATGGTGCCGCGGCGGGCGCGCGATACCAGATAGCCTTCCGCATGCAACTGGTGGAAGGCTTCGATGACGGTACTGCGAGCAATATCGAGCGAATTGGCCAAAGCCCGCGTCGAAGGCAGCGCTTCGCCGGGTTTGAGCTCCCCTTTCGCGATGGCGTCCCTGAGCGCCTGGGTGAGTAGAGTGCCGATGCGACCGGCCGCTTTGTCCAACGACCCAAGAGAAGGAATAGCGATGGTCGTTGGGCGTCTTGCCATGACGAGGTTATGCTGGAATCCGTTGTTTTTTTGAAGCACGCGACGGAAGAAATTGCTACTCTTGAATCCGGCGACCTAGCCGTTCACCAACCTGTCAACCAGTTGGTTGCCTGGGCTCTTTCAGCGCGCTGGCCCACTCGATAAAGTCGAGGCCAAGTACCGAAACCAGCCATCGAAGCCAGCCATCGAAGCCAAGTATCGAGGCCAAGTCATGCGCTTCAGGTGGAAATCCGAAGGCCAGGCCGAAACATTCCTGCCCTGCCTTGCCGACAAATCGCCCCTGGAAGCAGACCAGTTCTGGGCTTTTTTTCGCGCCTAACTGGACCTTGCTTGCGAGACGCGTCGCGGTAGATCGGGTTGGCTGCGCCAATCGGAACGTTTGGTATGTACAACCCCCCGCTTTTTCGCGAGCAAGATCGCGCAATTCTGTCCGAGATCATTCGCAATACCCGCCTCGCGACGTTGGTCTCGAATGGGCCGGACGGGCTGCGCGGAATCTTTCATGTGCCTATCCCGGGCACCCGCAAGCCGTCTCGTGTCGAGGAAAATGCCGGCGGCGCGGCCATCGTTCTCAACGATCGGGAGATCGGCGCACTTAGCCAGCCCGCGCAGGCCGTCAGGGGCGACCGTGGCCGTCAGATCTGACGTGCCGCGAGGAACACGTCAACTCGTGTTGCGCTGGCGCCGCGTGAATCATGGCCACAATCACCGGCAGTCTTCAGGCCAACCTGCGAGCGGGACGTAAGGAATATGTCGAGATGATCTCCTCATCTCTCGCACGCGCGGGGGTGATCTCCCGATTGCAGGCACGCCATCGCGCGCTTCGGACAACGCCCCGCGACGGCGCGAAGGATAGCGTCTCAAGCTTTGCCGGCACCGCGGGCATTCTGGTTGCCGATGGCGACTCGACGACGCGCCACCAGATCGTGTCCTATCTCAGGGAGCAGGACATGGCGGCGGTTGCAGCGTCCGGGCGCCATGACCTGATGAACCGACTGATCGCCAAGCAGCCCGCGCTGGTGATACTCGACCTGCTGATCGGCAAAAACGGCGGCCTCGATGTGCTTCGGGAGATCCGGTCGCGCTCCGGCGTTCCCGTGATCACCATCGGCTATCCCTGCGCCAAAATCGACCCGGTGATGGGGTTGGAACTGGGCGCCGATGACTATCTTGCAAAGCCCTTCGGCCTTCGGGAGCTGTTGGCCCGTATTCGGGCGATACTTCGGCGCAGGTCCTCCGGACAAAGCACCCCAGAGCCATATCCCAAGCCGGGCCGCTGCAGGTTCGGTGGTTGGCAGCTTGATCGCCGCACCAGACGTCTGACCTGCCCCCACGGAAACCGGGTCGCGTTGACGAAACGCGAATATGCGCTGCTGCTCGCCTTCCTGAGCGCACCGCAGCGGCCGCTCAGCCGCGAGTCCCTGTTGCAGGCAACGAACGTGCACGAAGATGTCCTCGACCGAACCGTGGACGTCCAGATCCTGCGGCTGCGGCGCAAGCTGGAGACCGATACGGGCACACCGTGTGTCATCAGGACCGAGCGCAGCGTCGGCTACGTGTTCACCTTGCCGGTCGAGGAGCTCGATCACGCCGTCCTGCGGCGCGTGAACCCCGACCGGGTCGATCGTCAAACATGAGCTTGGCGCGTAGCCCTGACGTCTTTCGTCCATTTATCGAACGCGGGCGGTATCTCCCGCGCGCAGGAGCGCGGGAGATACGGCAATTCGTCAGTGCACAGTACCCTTTGCAACGCTGGCCGTAGCGACCGCGGATGGCAGGCCAAGCGCCATTTCCAGCTCATTCAGTTCTTTCGGGTTGTCACAATCCTTGAGAACGTCCTTGAACTTGGAACGGGTTTGATCGGACAAGACCCAGCCGAGGGGCGGAACGAGACCCTCGCCCCCGAGGGTGGACGTCTTGCACATCGCCAAGTGCGAGAAATGCAGCGGGTTGTATTTTGGGATGCTGGCAGTCACATCTTCATTTGGAGCTTGACGTTCGATCTTCCTGCCCCCTGGGCAAATCGATGCGGCAAGCTCGTCCGCGGCGATTGTGCCATGGGCCTCGCGAACCGACATGATGCCGATCAGGGGCGCGGTCAGTTCGTTGAGATAGGACAAGACGTAACCTTCTTCGCCTTCGTCCGAGGTCAAATCGAGGTAGTTGTCGTCACCCGCACCGAAGTTGGACACGGAACAGCTTCCATCGTCTTCGGACTGGACGCGAACGCGCGTCCGGTTCTGCTTGAGCGCGGGATCACTGCTGATTTGCAGCACGACCAGCTTGACCTTGTTTTCATGCTTGGGATCGATCGCGTTGATCGCCTTGTTGGCGAGCTCAAGCGCGGTTTCGGCACCGTAATTTTCGAAATAGCCACCATCGATCACATAGCCTTTATTTCGCTTCGGGTCGGTGGCGCTTCTCAGATTGCCTGCCGGCGAGATGTAGGTGAACCGGGCGCTATTATGGGCCGCGGTGCTCAATCGCAAGTCGGACTCCAGCACCTGCAATGCATCGTAGCTGTCGAAGAAGACGTCGCGTTCGATCTTGATGTGGCTCGTGATCATTCTCCGGCCTGTTTCCTGGTGAGTGGCGTTGAAGAGCAGGGCCGGTCTCCAGGAACGAGGCTTGTGGGTGTCGTCAATGGCGGGAAAGAAGCTCAGAAACGCGTGGGACGCGAGGCCATCCTTGTCGCCGGGGATTCGACTTGCGTATTCGAAGCCGAGCTCCAGCGCCTTGCCGCGGTCGATCTGGCCGAGGTCGGGCAACAGGTTCGAGGGCCCGTCGATGAACGCCATGCTTGCGAGCCCTGGCGCCAGAAAGTCTACCTTCAGGTAATCTGTGGGATGGACGGCTCCGCCGCCGGCTTCATGAGCTTGCACCGCCGCGGCATATGCCGCGGCCCCGACGCTGCCGCCTGATACGCCACTTATGGCGAACAGAAGATTGCGCGTCAGGTTTTCGGTGGAAATCTCCTTCCCTGGAGGTTGACCGAGTTTGTCCCGGCTAAGATCGGCCTCCAGTCTCTCGAAGATGGTCGCCGTCCAGTATGCGGCGCGGATGCCGCCGCCGGCCGTTGCGACGATCAGCATCGGAACCGGCTCGTTGGGATGAATGGAGTGATAGACGGGCTCGGCCTGCGCGTACCAGGCGAGCGCCGCCTCCGCGACGCTTGGTCTCTTGGCCGGCGCCTCGACGGCAGTCCAGCCATTGGCTTTCGCGGCCGTGCAGTTCTTTTCTTTTTCGTCGCAGAGCCGCACCCGGTGGAAGGAATGCGTCAACGACACCAGGATGGCCGGGAGGATAAGAAAGCAGACAAACACCGCCCCGATGGCGCGGTGCCCAATGACGAAGCCGTTCTGCTCGGCGTAGTGCGTCAACAGGCGCGCCAGCAGGTCGAACAGATTTGTAACGGCGAGAAACGATCCGAACGCGAAACAGGCGATGATGAGCGAGCCGAACAACTGTCCAACGCTCATCGGCCAGATCCAGATCGCAACGGCACCTGTCAGCATCAGCAGGGCCAGAAACACGGTCCAGTAGGTGATTTGTTTCTGTTCGGATTGGCTGTCGCCGTCGCGAGCCACGGTTGATGCCTGTTGGTCGAGGAGCGCGTTTCTCCTCAGCACACTGATCGAGGTGAGAAAGACCAAAGCAGAAAACGTGATGCACAGCGTTCCCAGCAGGAAGCCCCGCGGTACCTTTTCGTCGAAAAAGGCCAACCCGAGTCCGGCGAAAAGAACGAGTTCAGCACCGCCTAAGGCGTATATCCATTTGCGGGTTCGCGCCCGCTCTTGATCGGTGGACCGGTTGGACAAACAGCCTTTGTCCAGCAGCCAGACGAAAGTGGTCGCGAGCACGATCGCCAGAGGCGCGGCGAATATGAGCCACCATTCGATCCGTCCCTGCAGATCGGGCTGGCTCGAAGCTGCCACCGAAAGGCTGCAAGCGGCGAGGAGGTGGGCGCAAACGCCGAGCAATCGCGGTCCCCAGAACAGCAGGGCCTGCCCTCTTTCGGGTTGGGGAAAAGCGCGCCTGAGACCGACCCTCGCCGAAAGCCAGTTGTTGAGAGCCCAGTAGACGAGAACGAACGCAAGATAGAGTCCCTTGTCGTCCTTATCCATCAGGCCGACGCCGAGCTCGCGTCCCTGGTCGTTCACGAACAAAAGGTAGGTTGCGACCGCGATCACGCCGATCGGCAGCCACATCGCGGCAAGCATTCTGCCGAATTCGCCATAGTTCGACAGGCCGGCGAAAAATCTGATCAGCAGCAGCGATGCGTAGATCTCGACGCCGAGGAAACCCAACTTCGATAAAATCGGCCACGCCACGACCCAGCCAAACACAAGCCAGACCGCAGCAGCAATCAACAGACGAGGAAACAGAGAGGTGTAGTGCAATACAAATCGGATGAATTGAGCTCCGCCGCCGCCGTTCAGATTGCCGCGTGCAGAACCGATCAATAATGTCTGGAGCATCGCCGTACCCTTCCAATTGTGGATGGACTCGACCGGAGCTCTCTCGCGAACACGTTTCCTATTCGGGGCTGGTGGAGTTTGTACGGAGCGTTTCTGGCCGCGGACGGCTTCGCCAGGCGCGCCGCCGCCGCTATTGTGTCGATCGAAAAACGCCGCCTCGCTACGATCGCGCACGAACTTTACAACGTTTGCCGTCTTTGGTCAGATCATCACAACCGTTGATCTTCGACAAGTAGTTTTGATCTCACGGCGTGCCGTCGTTACAGGCTACCGCCGGCTGTGCAGGATGCCCTTGTCCCTCAGCCTCAAGGTCGGTCTGCAGGATATCGTCTGGGCGGCAAGGGAAGGCCCTAAGCAAGTGCTCGTTCCTGCAGCCCGACCTCTCACGGTGTCGTTAGGCAAAAAGCTTCCAATTGTGCCGCAGTTGTGGGATTTTGAAGCGTGCATTACGTAAATACCATACGCCGGCTCATCGCCGCTTTCGTGATCGCGGGATTGGTCGGCGCTCCGTTTGCCCAGCCGGCGATGATGGCCACGGCAGGCGAGGCGGCGCCGACCGCAAACATGGCGCATGCCCTGTCGGCAGCCGCGATGGACGATCAGGCTTCGGACGATCAGGCTTCGGACGAGATGCCCTGTTGCCCATCGAAGGCGCCGATGCCGAGCGGCTGCGACAAATGCATCTTCATGGCGGCCTGTGCGGCCAAATGCTTTACCAGTATGATGCTGGCCCTCTTTCAACCGCCCTTGAGGACTTCGGCCGGCGCCATCCGTCCGCGAAGCGATTTTTGGCCTGACGGTATCGGCCGCCCACCACCCGAACATCCTCCTCGCACTCCGGTCTGATCGGCGCCTAAGCGCCGATTGCTGCCGCGTGGTCCCTAGGGCCGCGCGGGTACACGCATGTCGCCTGACGGCAACCCAGACACTCCGAGGAGTTCACCATGAAAACGTCTCGTTATGCGCGCGCCTTTCTGGCCGCGCTGATCACTCTTGCTATCACCGGCTCGATCGCCCGTGCCGATATCAAGGATTACGAATTCCAACTGATCGATCAGACCATCAAGAAAGGTGACGCGATCATATCCGTTCGGCTTGTGCACAAGCCGGACGGCAAGCCTGTTCCGGATGCCGTGATCTTTGCGACCCGTCTCGATATGGCGCCCGACGGCATGCAGGAGATGGCGACCAGGATCACGCCGATGCCGAGCACAGAGCCCGGCGTCTACCGGTTCAAGGCGACTGTCACCATGCAGGGGCGCTGGCAGCTTTCCCTGGGCGCGAAGGTCCAGGGCGAGACTGGGACGGTCGAAAACAAGCTTGTCCTGACGGCGCAACAATGAATCGCCCTGGGCTCGTAACCCTCGCCGCCGCGGTCATCGCGGCGGCGGTCGGTGGCTATGTTGTCAACCAGCGGCCGGGCTTTCACGTCGGCGCCGTGATGACACCAGCGGTCGCGCAAGGCACGCCGGCGGCGATCTATTATCAGGATCCTGACGGCAAGCCGTTCTATGCGTCCGGTCCGAAAAAGACGGACGACGGTCGCGATTATCGCGCCGTGCCCCCGGGGGCCGACGTGAGTTTCGATGAGGCCGGGCCGAATGCGCCGCCTGTTACATCGGCCGAAACAACGACTGAGCGCAAAATCAAATACTACCGCAACCCCATGGGCCTGCCGGACACCTCGCCCGTGCCCAAGAAAGACTCGATGGGGATGGACTACATTCCGGTCTACGACGGCGAGGACACCGACGACGGGTCGGTCAAGCTGTCGATTGGCAAGATCCAACGGACCGGCGTCAAGTCCGAGCTCGCGGCCCGGCGGGTGATCAAGACCAGCGTGCGCGCTCCGGGGACCATCCAGCTCGATGAGCGGCGCATTTCGGTCATTGCGATGCGGGCCGAAAGCTATGTGCAGAAAGTGGCTGATGTCACCACTGGCACGCGGGTGACGAAAGGGCAGCCGCTGATGGATATCTACAGCCCGGCAGTCACATCGGCGGCGGCTGAATTTCTGGCGACCATCAATTCGAGGGTCGGCGCCGGGGTCGACCCCTATGGTCGCGGTTCGCGGCAACGGCTGATGAATCTCGACGTGTCCGACAACGCCATCGCGGCGATCGAGAAGACCCGCACGGTACCGGTCTCGGTGCAATGGACCGCGCCGCGGGACGGCATCGTGCTGGAACGCAACGTCATTGAGGGCATGAGGGCGCAGCCGGGCGACGTGCTGTTTCGTGTGGCCGATACGTCCCTGGTCTGGGCGATGGTCGATGTGGCCGAACGCGATCTCGGCGCGATGGCGCTCGGCCAACCGGTCACTGTGCGGGCGCGAAGTTTTCCGGGACGCGAGTTTGCCGGCAAGATCAGCGTGATCTATCCGCAAGTGAACCGCGAGACGCGCACGGCCCGTGTGCGGGTCGAGCTGGCGAACGCTGATCTCGCTTTGTTGCCCGATATGTATGTCGATGCCGTCATTGACACGGGAAGCGCCGACGCCGTCTTGGCCGTGCCGGACAGCGCCATTCTCGATACCGGCAGCAGGCAGGCGGTCTTCATTGATAAAGGGCAGGGCCGTTTCGAGCCGCGCGGGGTGAAGCTCGGCCATCGTGGTGCCGGTTACGTCGAGATCCGCGAAGGTCTCAGTAAGGGCGAGCCCGTCGTCGTCTCGGCCAACTTCCTGATCGATGCCGAAAGCAACCTGAAGGCAGCCCTGAAGGGCTTTTCCGATACGGGGGGCAAGCCATGATCGCGCGTGTCATTGACTGGTCCGCCCGCAATCTGCTGCTTGTGCTGTTCGGCACCGGCTTTGCCGCCGCCGCCGGGCTTTATGCACTCCTGCATCTGCCGCTCGACGCGATCCCGGACCTCTCCGACACCCAGGTCATCGTTTACACGGAGTATCCGGGCCAGGCGCCGCAGGTGATCGAGGACCAGGTCACTTATCCGCTGACGACGGCGATGCTGACGGTGCCGCGCTCGAAGGTCGTGCGCGGTTTCTCGTTCTTCGGTGTCTCCTTTGTCTATGTCATCTTTGAAGACGGCACCGATATTTACTGGGCACGCTCACGTGTGCTGGAGTTCCTCAACGGTGCCGCCTCGCGCTTGCCGGCGCGGGTGTCGCCGACCATTGGTCCAGACGCGACCGGCGTTGGCTGGGTTTACCAGTACGCGGTAATGTCCAAGGAGCTGAACCTTGCCGACACACGCACGATCCAAGACTGGAACCTGAAATTCGCCCTCGCCAAAGCCGAAGGCGTGGCGGAAGTGGCAAGCGTCGGCGGCTTCGTCAAGCAGTACAATGTCGTTCTCGATCCGCAGCGTATGCGCGATCTTGGCATCACGATACAGAAGATGGGCGATGCCATCCGCGCCAGCAACGCTGACGTGGGCGGCCGCACGGTCGAGCTTTCCGAGTTCGAATATGTCATCCGCGGCAAGGGTTATCTGAAGTCGATCAATGATCTCGGCAACATCGTGCTGAAGACCAATAACGGTACGCCGGTCTTGCTGCGCGACGTTGCGCGGGTGGAGCTTGGCCCCGACGAGCGGCGCGGGATAACCGAGTTGAATGGGGAAGGTGAGGTTGCCAGCGGCATCGTCTTGCAGCGCTTCGGTGTCAATGCGCTCGATGTCATTGAAAACGTCAAGAAGCGTTTCAAGGAGATCGCCAGCAGCCTGCCGGCCTCGGTCGAGATTGTGCCGGTTTATGACCGCTCGAACCTCATCAACGCGGCGATCGACACGCTGAAGCAGACCTTATTCGAGGAAAGCATCGTCGTCGCCTTGGTCTGCATCTTGTTCCTGTTGCATTTCCGCAGTGCATTGGTGGCGATTTTAATGCTGCCGGTCGGCATCCTGATGGCGTTTGGCGCCATGAAGCTGCTGGGGATTGGCTCCAACATCATGAGCCTCGGCGGCATCGCAATCGCGATTGGCGCCATGATCGACGCGGCCATCGTGATGATCGAGAACGCTCACAAGCATATGGAGCGAGCCGCACCGGGCAGTTCACGGGTGCTTATCCTGATCACGGCGGCGTCGGAAGTCGGGCCGGCGTTATTTTTCAGCCTGTTGATCATTACGGTTTCATTCATGCCGATCTTCACGCTGGAATCGCAGGAAGGGCGGCTTTTCAGCCCGCTTGCGTTCACCAAAACCTTTTCGATGGCGGCGGCGGCGCTGCTGTCCGTCACCTTGGTGCCGGCGCTGATGATCATCTTCGTGCGGGGCCGCATCGTCCCCGAGCACAAAAACCCCATCAACCGGTTCCTCATCTGGATCTACCGGCCGATCATCAAGATTGTCTTGCGCGCCAAGGTGTCAGTGATTTTGCTCGCGCTCGCGGTATTGGCCGTCACCATCTGGCCGGCGCGACAGCTCGGCGCCGAATTCATGCCGAACCTCAATGAGGGCACGCTGCTTTATATGCCGACCACATTGCCCGGAATTTCGGTCACCGCGGCCGGCGAGCTGATGCAAACCCAGGACAGGATTATCCGTTCCTTCCCGGAAGTCGCGTCCGTTTACGGCAAGGCCGGCCGCGCGGGGACGGCGACCGATCCGGCGCCTTCCGAAATGTTTGAGACCATCGTCAATCTGAAGCCCAAGGAGCAATGGCGACCGGGCGTTACAGTCGATGCTCTGATCGCCGAGATGGATAAGGCGCTGCAGTTCCCCGGCGTCTCCAATGCCTGGACCATGCCGATCAAGGCCCGCATCGACATGTTATCGACCGGCATCCGGACGCCGGTCGGCGTCAAGGTGATCGGCACGGATCTCGTCGAGATGGACAAGCTCGCCAAACAGATCGAGCAAGTCCTGAAGGCGGTGCCCGGAACCTCGTCCGCCTATGCCGAGCGCGGCATTGGGGGTTACTATCTCGATATAACGCCGGATCGCGAGGCTTTGGCGCGCTATGGCATGATGATCCAGGACGTGCAGGACGTCGTCGCGACGGCCCTCGGCGGACAGACGGTGACGACCACCGTCGAAGGCCGGCAGCGCTTCACGGTGAATATGCGCTATCCGCGTGATTTGCGGGAAAACGCGCAGGCGATCGCCAGTGATGTACTGGTGTCGATGCCGGCCGGTGGCGCGGTCCCGCTTGGCGAAGTTGCCAAAGTGGAGCCCGTGCGCGGGCCCACCTCGATCCGCACCGAAAACGGTCAACTCGCCACTTACATTTATGTCGATATTCGCGATCGCGATCTTGGCGGCTATGTCGCCGACGCGCAGCGGGCGGTCGAGGCGAGCATCGCATTCCCACCGGGCTACTATGTGATGTGGAGCGGCCAGTATGAATATCTTGAACGTGCAGCGGCGCGGCTCAAGATCGTTATTCCGGTGACGCTGGCGATCATCTTTTTGCTGTTGTACCTGAACTTCCGTTCGCTCGCTGAAACGATGATCGTGATGCTGTCGCTGCCGTTCGCGCTGGTCGGCGGCCTCTGGCTGATGTGGTGGCTCGGCTTTAATCTCTCGGTCGCCGTGGCTGTGGGCTTCATTGCGCTCGCCGGTGTCGCGGCCGAGACCGGCGTCGTGATGCTGATTTATCTTAACCAGGCGCTCGCCGAGATCAGAGCGAAGCGTGAAGCCGAAGGTGGCACCTTATCGCGGGGCGACCTCTACGAGGCCATCATGGAAGGTGCGGTCGAGCGCGTGCGGCCAAAAATGATGACGGTCGTGGCCATCATGGCCGGCTTGCTGCCGATCATGTGGAGCACGGGTACTGGATCCGAGATCATGCAACGCATCGCCGTACCCATGATCGGCGGCATGATCTCGTCCACGCTGCTGACGCTGATCGTCATACCGGCAATCTTCGGCTTGGTGAAAGGTTTCCGACTGCCGCGGCAATCGAATGCCGATCATCGCGATGAGTCATCGCCACCGGATGGCACGTCTGCTTTTGGCCGTTCGCAAGCGGCGGAGTAGGGTTCAGCGTCAGGATCATTCCCAAACCTTTGAAATGCGCAAAGTTTGGGAAAGTGCCGGAATATATTGGAAGGTTTGGCAGTGGCTGGGGAACTAGGATTCGAACCTAGACAAACAGAGTCAGAGTCTGTTGTGCTACCGTTACACCATTCCCCAATGGATTGTAGAGCAATTTCAATAAGTTACTGAACTGCCCGGCAACCGCGCGGGCGATTGCAAATCGCTGTCCGCGCTGGCGCCGTTCTACCCGCTCCCTCCGGGGCTTGGCAAGTGTGCCGAGACGACGGTTTCGGGCAACCGGGCCTGCCAATCGGGGAACGCATATCCGGCTGAGGCGGGTGCGCGTCTCCCTCACAATCGCGCGTTTCGCCGGGAGGCATGGCCGCCTTTGTTTCCGCGTGGTGGAAGCGCGCCGAACGTTTTGCTTGTGTGGTTCGCGGCCGGCGTCGCCGAATGCGAATCTCATTTGTCTTCCAAGTGCAGGGCACCGGGACGCAACCCCACGCGCAAGCGATCGATCTCCTCGACGCCCCCACGGGCGCGTCGCTTGCCCGTGCCAATCGGGCATGCAATGTTGGCCGCAACAAAGCGCAGGGGGTGATTGCGTCGCGCACGGCCGCACCTCTCGAAGAGCCCGTCGTCGAGGATACGTTTTCGGAGACCATCAGATGAGATTCAGGCCATTGCTCGGGCTGCTATGCGCCGTCGCGAGTTCGATCGTGCTGGTGGGCGGCGCCTTTTTGGCCGGCGGCGCCTTGGCCGAGGACAAGGTCGTCAAGATCGGCGGCGTGTTTCCGATGACGGGAGGTGCGGCGAGCGCGGGCGTCCACGCCAAGTTCGCGCTCGAAGTCGCGATGGACATCATCAACAACGCCCATCCCGAGCTCGGCGATTTTCCGCTGGCGAAGAATGCGGGTCTCGCAGGCCTCGGCGGCGCCAAGGTCGATGTGGCGTTCGCCGACAATCAGGGCAGCCCCGCCACCGGACAGAACCAGGCGCTGCGGCTGATCACGGAAGAGAAGGTGGTCGCGCTGACCGGCGCCTATCAGTCCGGCATCACGCTGACGGCGAGCGCGATCGCCGAGAAATACGGCATTCCCTTCGTCAATGGCGAGTCGGTGGCGGCCAATCTCACCGAGCGCGGCTTCAAATGGTTCTTCCGCACCACGCCGATCGCCTCCGACTTCGCCAAGGCCTATTACGATTTCCTCGCCGACATGAAGGCTTCCGGCGCCAAGACCGACAATGTCGCGCTGGTGCATGACAACACCGAATACGGCACCTCGGTCGCCGGCACCATCACCAGCGCCTTCAAGGAAAAAGGCCAGGCCATCGCGCTCGATGTCGCCTATGCGGTGAATGCCACCGACGTGCAGAGCCAGGTGCTGCAGCTCAAGGAGAAGAACCCCGACGTCGTGATCATGATCAGCTACACCTCGGATGCGATACTGTTCGCCAAGACCATGCAGGCGCTGGACTACAAGCCCGCGATGCTGCTCGCGGACGATTCCGGCTTTTCCGATCCCTCCTTCATCAAGGCGGTCGGCAAGATCTCGCAGGGCGTGTTCAACCGCTCGTCCTGGAGCGTCGGCAAGCCGGGCTCGCCGACCGCCATCATCGCCGATCTCTACAAGAAGAAGAGCGGCGATGAGATGGACGACACCGCCGCGCGCCAGATGCAGGCCTTCTTCGTGCTGGTGGACGCGATCGATCGCGCCGGCTCCACCGAACCTGCCAAGATCCAGGCGGCGCTAAAGGCGACCGATCTCAAGCCCGACCAGCTCATGATGGGCTACAAGGGCGTGAAGTTCGACGACAAGGGCCAGAACGTGCTCGCCTCCGGCATCATCATCCAGTTGCAGGACGGCGAGAACTATCTCGCGGTGTGGCCGAAGGCTTCGGCTGAAAAGGAGCCGATGCTGCCTTACAAAGGCTGGTAAGGGCTGGTGATGGTTCGGGACGGGACGGCAATTGCGCCGTCCCTTTTTAAAGACGCGGCCTCATGTCCTTTGTCCTGGTGCAGGTGATCGTCGGCGGGCTCTTGCTGGGCGCCGTCTATGCGTTGTTCTCCTCAGGCCTGACATTGGTCTGGGGCATGATGAACATCGTCAATTTCGCGCATGGCGATTTCGTCATGCTCGGCATGTATGTGGCCTATGTGGTCTTCACGGTGTTCGGCGCGGGGCCTTGGGCCGGCGCCCCGATCGCTGCGCTGCTGCTGGCGACGCTCGGCATCGCGGTCTATTTTGCGCTGATCCGCGACATCATGAAGGGGCCGATGCTGGCGCAGATCCTCGGCACCTTCGGGCTCGCGCTGCTGCTGCGCTACTCGGTATTCTGGTGGTTTGGCGCGAACTTCCTTTCGCTGCCGCAGAATATCGTCGGCGGCACCTTCGCGTTTTACGGGCTGCGTATCGAGGCATCGCGCCTGCTGGCCGGGGTCGTGGCGCTGCTGGTGACGCTCGGGCTGCATCTGCTTCTGACGCGAACATCTCTGGGCTCGAAAATGCTGGCGGTCGCCGAGGACGCCACCGCGGCGCAGTTGATGGGCATCCGGCCCGACACCATGCAGGCGATCGCCTGGGCCATCGCCGCGGGCGCCACCGGCCTTGCCGGCGCGCTGATCGCGACCTTCTTCTACATCGTGCCGACGGTCGGCGAGACCCTGGGCATCGTCGCCTTCGTGACCGTGTCGCTCGGCGGCTTTGGCAGCGTGCCGGGCGCGCTGGTCGCGGGCCTCTTGATCGGCGTCATCGAGTCGCTCTCGGGCTACCTGATCGGCGCCGTCTACAAGGACATCGTGGTCTACGCGCTGTTTCTGTCGTTCCTCTGGTTCCGGCCGCAAGGCTTGATGGGCAAAACCTGATGAGCAAGACTTGATGCGCCGTTTTCCTTGGCAGATTCCTTGGCAGACGGTGCTGTTGATCCTCGTGCTGGTCTATCCCCTGCTGTTTTCGACGCCGTTCCAGCAGCGGCTCGGCGCGCTGGTGCTGCTCTATGCGATTGCGGCCTCGAGCTGGAACATCGTCGGCGGCTATGCCGGCCAGGTCTCGGTCGGCCATGTCGTGTTCTTCGGCTGCGGGGCGTATGCGGCGATGGGCGCCTACACCCATTTCGCGCTGTCGCCGCTGGTTGGGATTCCCGCCGGCATCGTGTTCGCAGTAGCGATCGCCGCCATCATCGGCGTGCCGACCTTGCGACTGTCCGGACACTATTTCAGCATGGCCACCATCGCGGTGGCCGAACTGGTGCGGCTCGTCGTCACCAACACCAACTATCTCGGCGCCGCCGTTGGCCTGAGCGGCCCGACCGTGCCGCGCAACGTGTTCGATCTCTCCTTCATCTCGGCGCTGCCCTACTACTACCTGTTCCTCGCGATCCTCGCGCTGACGCTGCTGATCACCTGGTGGATGGCCAACAGCCGGATGGGATTCTATCTGCGCGCGATCCGGGATTCCGAGCGCGCGGCGCGTTCGCTCGGCGCGCCGACGGCCCGCACCAAGCTCTACGCCTTCATGCTGAGCGCGGGGCTGACCAGCGTCGCCGGCGCGCTTTATGCGATGATGTTCGGCTTCGTCGATCCGGACTCCGGCTTCGGCATCCTGATCTCGGTGAAGATCCTGATCATGGCCGCGCTTGGTGGCGCGGGCCTGTTGTTCGGCCCGCTGGTAGGGGCTGCGATCCTGGTGCCGCTGGAGGAAATCTCCAACAGCCTGCTCGGCGGCAAGGGCGCCGGCCTCACCTTCGTGGTCTATGGCGCGATCATCCTGCTGATCGCGCGCTTCCAGCCCGGCGGCATCCTGACCTTGATCAACCGGCTCCGCGAACGCCGCGGCAAGCCGAAGCAAGTCGCCACGGTCGCAACGGAAGCAAGCCATGCTCCTTGAAGCGCGCGACATCACCAAGGCCTTTGGCAGCTTCAAGGCGGTGGATGCGGCCTCCGTCACCTTGGAGCAGGGCGATATTCTCGGCCTGATCGGGCCGAACGGCGCCGGCAAATCGACCTTCTTCAATTGCCTGACCGGCGATCTCGCGGCGACCTCGGGCCAGGTGCTGTTCGAAGGCAGGGACATCACGCGGCTTGCGCCGGAGGATCGGGCCCGGCTGGGTCTCGCGCGCACCTTCCAGGTGCCGCAGACCTTCACCGGCATGACGGTGCTGGAAAACGTGATGATCGGCGCCTTTCTGCGCCACCCGCATCGCGGCGACGCCGAAACCAAGTCCCGCGCCGTGCTGGAGCGCGTCGGCATGGCGGGACTGGCGGACGCACCGGCGCGCACGCTTGGCACCCCCGGCCGCAAGCGGCTCGAGATCGCCCGCGCGCTCGCGACCGAGCCGAAGATCCTGCTGCTCGACGAGGCGATGGCCGGGCTGACCCAGCGCGAGGTGCAGCTTGCGATCGACTTGGTGCGCGACATCCATCGTTCCGGCATCACGCTGGTGATCGTCGAGCACATCATGGAAGTCATCATGTCGCTGGCGAGCCGGGTGACGGTTTTTCACCAGGGCCGCGAGATCGCCCGCGGCAGCCCGCGCGAGGTCACCAGCAATCCGGCCGTGATCGCCGCCTATCTCGGCACCCGCGCCGCCAAGGCCGCCGCCGGCCACACGCCGGTCGAACTGATGGGCGGGCCGGTGACATGACCGCGCCGCTTTTGAGCATCGCGAATCTGGAAGTCCGCTATGGCGACCTGATCGGGGTCTCCGACGTGTCGCTCGACGTGCCCGAGGGCAGCGTGGTGGCGCTGCTCGGCTCCAATGGCGGCGGCAAGACCACGACCTTGAACGCCATCGCCGGCCTGATCCCGCTGCATTCGGGCTCGATCCGGTTTCGTGGCGAGGCGATCGGCGGCGAGAGCGCGTTCTCCATCGTGCGCAAAGGGCTCGCGCTGTCGCCGGAGGGCTGGCGGCTGTTCGTGCAGCAAAGCGTCGAGAACAATCTCCTGCTCGGCGCGACGCCGCTGCGCGACAAGGCGCGCGCCGCCGTGCTGCTCGAACGCGTCTATGAGTTTTTCCCCAAACTGAAGGAGCGCCGTAACCAGCGCGCCGGCACCATGTCCGGCGGCGAGCGGCAGATGCTCGCGGTCGGCCGCGCGCTGATGAGCGATCCGAAACTCCTGATGCTGGACGAGCCGTCGCTCGGCTTGGCGCCGGCCGTGGTGGAATCGATGTATGAAACCTTCGGCCGATTGCACCGCGAAGGGCTGACGATCCTGCTCGCCGAGCAGTCGATCGAGCTGGCGCTGGAAGTCTCCGATTTCGCCACGGTCCTGCAGGTGGGCAGAAGCGTGCTGTCGGGCACGGCGGCAGCACTCGCCGAAGATCCGCAGGTGCAGAAGGTCTATCTGGGCGGCTAGATGTGGATGCCCGGTGCAGGGGCGCGCGCAGCACCCCGCGTGATTACTACTTCAGAGCAGGGTACCGCGCAGCACCAGCGAAGCCACGCTGAAGTAGATGACGAGGCCGGTGACGTCGACCAGGGTTGCGACAAACGGCGCCGACGCGCTGGCCGGATCGAACCCGATCCGCTGCAGGATGAACGGAAGCATCGATCCGGTCAACGAGCCGAACATGACGATGCCGATCAAAGCGAGGCCGACGGTCAACGCGATCAGTGGCCAATGCTCGCCGTAATCATACAGGCCCAGATGCTGCCAGAGCGAAATGCGGACGATGCCGACCAGGCCCAGCATCGTTCCGAGCGCGAGGCCATTGGGGATTTCCCGCAGCGCCACCCGCCACCAATCCCCAAGCTCCAGTTCGTGCAAGGCCAATGAACGTATCAGAAGGGATGTGGCCTGCGATCCGGAATTGCCTCCCGAGCTCATGATCAGCGGGATGAACAGCGTCAGCACGATCGCCTTCTCCAGTTCGCCTTCGTAGCCCTGCATCGCCGACGCCGTCAGCATTTCCGACAGGAAAAGCGCGCACAACCAGCCGCCGCGCTTCTTCATCATCTGCCAGAAGCCGATTTCCATGTACGGCTCGTTGATGGCCGCCATGCCGCCGAACTTCTGCACGTCCTCGGTGTTTTCCTGCACGATGGCGTCGATGATGTCGTCGACCGTGACGATCCCGATGACGCGACCGTGGTCGACAACCGGCACCGCGAGCAGGTCATACTTCGAGATTAGCCGCGCGACCTCTTCCCGGTCCATCAGCGGCGTGGCCGTGACGATACGGCCCGGGCGGGCTACCGAGACCACAGGTGCGTCCGGGTCTCCCGTCACGAGCCGGCGCAGGCTGATGGTCTTGACCAGCTTCTGGCTGAACGGATCCAACACATAGATCGCGTAAACGGTTTCCCGGGTGCTTTCCACGTGACGGATATAGTCGAGGGATTGCCGGACGGTGTAGGTCGAGGGAACGCTGGCAAATTCGGTCGTCATGATCGATCCGGCGGTATCCTTCGGATATTCCAGCAGCCGAAGGATGTTGACCCTTGCGGCGAGGTCCAACAGATTGAGCAGTTCGGAGCGGTGAGGCTCTTCCACCTGACGGAAAATGTCCGCGACGCGGTCCGCGGACATGCCGGCAAGCAGCTTCGCGGCGGTTTCCCGCGGCATCAGGGTAACGAGTTCGGTTTCGCGTTCCAGCCCGGGCTGGTCCAGGACTTCAACCGCACGATCGGCCGGCAGACGAAGCAGAACCGCGACCGCGAGGTCCGCCGGTATGTCGTTGAGGGCTTCGACGATGTCGGGCGCGCCTTCCTCGATCATGCTCGCGGCGAGGAACGCCGGGTCGATCTTATCGGCGTTCACCGCCGCTTCCTGGACGTCGAGATCGGTCATTGCTTGCGTCCTCTGTTCGTGCGCCGGAATCGCTGATAAGCGCCGGACCTCGCGCTGTAAACGAAAGAAAATCGAAGCCGGACGGCCGACGCCGCTGATCGATGCCTGCGATCCAGCCAGCGGACGCAAATAACGCCGAACCGGGTGAGACCGCCAACATCAAGCAGAACACGACCAATGCGGGCTTTTTTAGGGGACGGCGCGTCGAGCAGGCATGATTGAAAGGGCCGGCTGATCAGCCGGCCGCTGTTGCTCAATTACTTCTGTTACGGGCTTTTTGAATGAGCCTGATCGCTGCCGGTCGGCGCCGTTGTCATTTCGGTTTGCAAGAGCTGCAGGAAGCAAAGGCCTAGACGCGTCTCCATCTCGGGATCGTGGAGCGAAAGCGGTCCGGGATCGTTGAGGATGGCGTTGACCAGCGTTCCGAACATCACTTGAAAGCCGAAGGCGATCGTTCGTGTCTTGGCGGGCTTGCGGCCCTTGCCCATGGCGGAAAGCAACAGCGGCGTCGCGCGCAGCGTGGCGCCGCCCGCCAGCCGCTTGAACGGCCTCCAGGTGCCTGGCCGCTTCGTATCGCCGTGCTGTAGCGCGGCGCGCAGCACGCCTTCATGATCCCGCATCCAGCCGATCGTTCCGCGCACCAGCGCAAAACAGAGCCGGGCGAGGTCGATATCCCTGAGCTTCGCGGTGCTGGGGATCTGCGTCAGCGTGCGGCCGCCGTCGCGCGCGGCAAGCTCGATCAGGACATTGAAATAGGCTTCCTTGCTTTCGAACCGGCTGTAGAATGCCCCGACCGTCGCGCCGACTTCCCGGCACAGCGCCTCGATCGACAGCTCCGCCAGGCTGTGCGTGCGCAACATCTCGGCGCCCGCCTTCAGCAGCGCGGAAGTGGTCTCGCGGCTGCGCTTCTGCCGCGACGGCGTGACGCCGGGGAAATCCAGGTCCTGCGGCCGCATCCGATTTACGTCTCCTTCCATCCACCAACCATAATCATAATTCGGATTATCGTTAGGCGCAATCCGCCGGCTTTTCCGGTTTTGGTTGCGACGTCGCGGATCAGCACGCCGGGTGGGGGGCCGCGCATCGGCGGCTTCCACACCACCGCGACGGGCTCGACCGCGCGCGCCGGGCGCGGCCATCATTCGGTCGGCAACGCGCGGATGGCGCGGCAGTCGTCCTCAAATACGACGAAGAAATGCGAGCTGTTTTCCTCAGGGTTTTTTTTCAAAACCTATCAAAGATGGCGCTTCACCTCGGCCCGCTCGATCTGCAATGTCGTGTCGACAAATTTGCCTCATCCGAACGTGGGACGCAGGCGCTGCTCGATCTGACGCTATTTGATCTTGTCGTAGGCGGCGGCGAAATCGGCCAGCGGCATCGGAATGGTGATGGTTTCCTTGGTCAGGTTCTGAAACGCCACCTTCAATTGCTTGCCGGACCGCATCGCTGTCAGCACGTCCGGCGCGATCGGCGTGCTGGCGTAGCAGCCTTTGTTCTCGCAGGTCTGAATCTGCAGGTCGATCACCTTGCCGTCGTCGACCTGGATCTTGGAGCCCGAAGGGAGGCTCAATCCGAGCGGCAACTGCACCAGTGCGACCGGCGCGCGGGTGTCGCTGGGCACGCGAATATTGACCAGCACGATCAACTGTCCCGTCTTGGTCAGCACCGCGGTTTCCTCGACGGCGCATTCCAGCGGCGCACTGCGGCTCGGGCTGGAGCAGCGTGCGACCCAGCCGGGCGGCGGCGGGGCGTCGGCCTGACTATTGGAGGCGTTTGCTTGCGCCGCGTTCGGCGCCGCCTTGGACTTGGCTTGCTGCGCCAAACTCGGCGGACACCATCCGAGCGCCGCAATGGCTGCGAGGATGGCAAGCTGATTGATTATCTTCATGGGGGCCGGCTCCGATGCGGGGTAATCGGATGTGCCGGCAGGCATTCAAAGTCAAGCTACTCGGCGGCTTCCTTGACCGAGGCGTGCTCGTCCTCGTTGCGGTCGTCGTCCTCGACCTTGCCGGAGCGGCCCCAGCCTGCGAACGCGTTGGAGAGGTTGTCGAGATAGAGGTAGATTACCGGCGTCGTGAACAAGGTCAGCGCCTGGCTGACGATCAGGCCGCCGACCATCGCGTAGCCAAGCGGCTGGCGGATTTCCGATCCGGTGCCGGTCCCCAGCATCAAGGGCACGCCGCCGAGCATCGCGGCCATCGTCGTCATCATGATCGGGCGGAAGCGCAGCACCGCGGCCTGCCGTATCGACTGTTCGGGGGACAAATGCTGGTCGCGCTCGGCCGCGATCGCGAAGTCGACCATCATGATGCCGTTCTTCTTCACGATGCCGATCAAAAGGATGATGCCGATCAGCGCGATCAGGCTGAA
>Ga0137412_10000486_pt1 | contig 27903 bp, 25 predicted proteins | sample CZODoug2_1_16fun_FD_122160 | JGI IMG/M metagenome (GOLD analysis project Ga0137412, IMG submission 122160) | Vadose zone soil fungal communities from Angelo Coast Range Reserve, California, USA - CZODoug2_1_16fungal (Hybrid Assembly) | ecosystem: Environmental > Terrestrial > Soil > Vadose zone...
ATTCGCCGCGCGCGCCTCGAGGGCCGCGAGGCGCTCTGGCTGCCCGGCACCGACCACGCCGGCATCGCCACGCAGTCCGTGGTGGAGCGCGAGCTGCGCAAGGAGAAGAAGACCCGCCATCACTTCGGGCGCGAAAAATTCCTGGAGAAGGTCTGGTCCTGGCGCGAAGACAAGGGCGGCATCATTTTAAAACAGCTGCAGGCGCTCGGCGCCTCGGCCGACTGGAACCGCACGCAGTTCACGATGGACCCGGCCTACTCGTCGGCCGTGCTCAAGGTATTCGTCGACCTTTACGGCAAGGGCCACATCTACCGCGGCAAGCGCATGGTCAACTGGTGCCCGGCGAGCCTCACGGCTCTCTCCGACGAGGAAGTGATCATGAAGCCCGTGAAGGGCACGATCTACCAGGTGCGCTATGAGCGGACCGACGCGCCCGGCCAGTTCATCGAGGTCAAGACGACGCGCCCGGAGACGAGTCCACGATGAATCGGATACGCACATTTCGATCGGTCTTTCCACAGCGCCTTGTTCCACCTCGACCGGTGCTATATTCAGGACGGGAACCGTATGCCAGCGATTATCATGGATGGGCGCGCCGTGCGGGCGATGCTGCTCCCCGAACTACGCCGCAATGTCGAGGAAATCAAGCGCAATTACCGTCGTGTGCCGTGTCTCGCGGCGATTTTAGTGGGCGACGACCCGGCCTCGCGTCAGTACGTCAAAAATAAGCAGCGGACGGCCGAAGAACTCGGATGCGAAAGCCGAACGATCCGCCTGCCGGTCGAGGCGCAGCCCGGGATCGTCCGCACCAGGACGGCCGGGTCGTTCAGCGCCGCCCAGACCCGGTCGATCGGGGCGTGCAGGGTGGCCTCGCCGGATACCTTCACGTGCTCTCCTCTCGGTTTTGGCCGCCCAGGCCCGTATTTGATGCTGGGCGGCCAAAACCGGGTGATGTTGACCGGAGCTCGAACAGTTCGCTCGGCGATATGGGCATGGACGTGATCGGGATGCCCTCGGCGTCCTCGATCGCCGCCGCGAACACGGCCGCCGACGGGATCACGCCGGCCTCCCCGGCCCCCTTGATGCCCAGCGGGTTCAGCGGCGAGGGCGTCTCGAGGTGGTCGATGTCGATGCCGCGCGGCACCTCGGTCACGTAGGGCATGAGGAAGTCCATGAACGAGGCGTTCTGCAGCTGGCCGTGCTCGTCGTAGGCCATCCGCTCGTACAGCGCGCCGCCGACGCCCTGCGCGACTCCCCCGTGGATCTGCCCCTCGACGATGCGCGGGTTGATCAGCCGGCCGCAGTCGTGCACCACGGCGTACTTGAGGATGGTGATCTCGGCGGTGTCGGGATCGGTCTCGACGATCACGGCGTGCATGCCGTTGGCGAAGGTGGCATGCGGCGGCGAGTAGTAGTCGCGCCCCTCCAGGCCCGGCTCGTCGTCCTCGGCCACCGGCGGCTTGCCCGGATCGCCCACCGCGAACTGGGTGGCCGCCTTGGACGCCTCGTCGAACGCGTACCGCAGCGGGTTGGACAGCACGGCCACCGTCCCGAGCGCGATCTCCGCCCCCGGGTTGCCGCGCACCCGGACCACCCCGTCGACGATCTCCAGGTCGCCGGGGTCCGCCTCCAGCGCCTCGGCGGCCACCCGCAGCGCCTTCTCGCGGACGTTGCGAGCGGCCAGCGCGATCGCCGAGCCGCTCATCACCGCCGCCCGCGAGGCGAATGTGCCTACCGCGTAAGGGAATCGGCGGGTGTCGCCGGTGACGACCTCGACGTCGGAGATCGGCACGCCCAGCTCGTCCGCGACGATCTGCGCGAACACCGTCTGATGCCCCTGGCCCTGCGACGTCAGCCCCGTCGCGACCTTGACCTTGCCGGAGGTCTCGATCAGCACGTGCCCGCCCTCGTACGGGCCGACGCCGGTGCCCTCGACGTAGGTGGCCAGGCCGATGCCGACCCGCCGCCCTTCGGCGCGGGCCGTCTCCCGATACGCCTCGAACGAGTCCCAGCCGACCAGCTTCTTCAGCTTCTCCAGCGAGGCTGGGAAATCGCCCGAGTCGTAGATCAGCGGCCGGCCGTCCTGGAAGGTCAGCCCGAAGTCGTAGGGCATCTCGTCGGGCTGGATGAAGTTGACCTCGCGTACGGCCGTCCGATCCAAACCCAACGACCGGGCGATCGCATCCAGCGTGCGCTCCATGACGAACACGCCCTGCGGACGGCCGGCACCCCGGTACGGCGTGACGATCACCGTGTTCGTGTAGAGGCTGTCGAACTCCACCCGGTAGGCGCCGGGCTTGTACGGGCCGAGCAGCTGGGTCGAGGTCACGATCGGCACGATCACCCCGTAGGGCGTGTAGGCGCCGTGGTCGTGCCAGAACCGCACGGAGAGGCCCAGGATGCGTCCGGCGTCGTCGAAGCCGACCTCGACGTGGTGCTGCTGGGCCCGCTCGTGCGCGGACGCGATGAAGTGCTCGCGGCGGTCCTCGGTGAACTTGACCGGCTGGCTCAGCGCCCGCGCGGCCATCGGCACGAGCAGCTCCTCCGGCCACGGGTGCACGATCTTGACGCCGAACCCGCCGCCGACGTCCGGGGTGATCACCTCGACGTTCGTCAGGTCCAGCTCCAGGCGGGCGGCGACGGCGGCCCGCACGCCGGTGGACGTCTGGGTCGAGGACCACACGCGCAGGCGCCCGGAGTCGGTGTCCCAGCGGGCGAGGACACCCCGCGTCTCCAGCGGGGTGGACGCCGACCGCTCGATGTTCAGCTCGAGCGTGAGCCGGTGCGGGGCGTTCGCGATCGCGGTGTGGGCGTCGCCGTACTCCTGGGTCATGTTCGCGCCCAGGTTGCCGGGCACGTCCGGATGCACGAGGTGTTGCGCCGCTCGGGCCGCATCGATGCCCACCACGGCGGGCAGCGGATCGTAGGTGACGGCGATCCGCTCGGCGGCGTCCTCGGCGACGTAGCGATCGCGGGCGACGACCATCGCCACCGCCTCGCCCACGTGGTTGACCTCGTCGCGGGCCAGCGCGTACTGGGTGCGCCCGTGGGTCAGCGTCGGATGCGGGATGAGCAGCGGCAGCGGTTCGGCCATCGGACCGGCCAGGTCCTCGTAGGTGTAGATCGCGACCAGCCCGTCGACGTCCAGCGCACCCGACACGTCGATGTCGACGATGCGGGCGTGCGCGTGCGGCGACCGGACGAGCGCCGCGGCCAGGGCGTCGTGGCCGAGGTCGTCCAGGTACGCCCCGCCGCCCAGGAGCAGGCGGCGGTCCTCGACCCGCTTGATCGGTTCACCGAACATCTTCGTCATGAGCTCAGCTCCGCGGCGCGCAGGACGGCGGCGACGATGTTCTGGTAGCCGGTGCAGCGGCACAGGTTGCCGGCGATCATCTCGCGGGCCTCGTCCTCGGACGGGTCGGGGTTCTCGCGCAGCCCGGCGGTGATCGTGGTCAGGAAGCCCGGCGTGCAGAAGCCGCACTGCAGGCCGTGGCAGTCCTCGAACCCCTGCTGCACCGGCGAGAGCTCATCGCCGTCCGCGAGCCCTTCGACCGTGGTGATCTCCTGGCCCTCGACGCTCACCGCCAGCAGCAGGCACGAGCGCACCGGTCGCCCGTCGAGCAGCACGGTGCAGGCGCCGCAGACGCCGTGCTCGCAGCCCACGTGCGTGCCGGTGAGGCCGAGGTCATGACGCAGGCAGTCCGAGAGCAGCCGCCGCGGCGGGACGTCGACCGTGTGCGGGACGCCGTTGACGATCAGCCGGGTCATGCCGCCGCCTCCCGGGCCGCCGCCCGCACGGCTCGGGCGGTGAGGACGCCGGCCAGGTGCCGCCGGTAGGCCGCGCTGGCGTGGATGTCGGCCTCGGGGTCGACCGCCACGGCGTCGCGCACGTCCTCGACGTCCGCGTCGTACGCCCGGCCGGCCAGCGCGGCGCTCAGGTCGAGCACCAACGGCGTCGGCGCCACTGACACGTAAGCGGCCCGGGCGGAGACGATGTGCAGGTCCTCGTCCAGCCAGACGACGGCGCACACCCCGCACACCGCGTAGTCGCCGTGTCGACGGGCCACCTCTTCGACGGCGCTGCCGGTCCGGGGCGGCTGGGCCGGGAACATCGCCTCAACGGCCAGCTCGCCGGGCGACAGGGCGGATTCGAGCGGCCCGGCGAAGAAGTCCGCCGCCGCCACGTCCCGCGATCCGCCCGTGGACGCCACCCGTACCGATCCGCCCAGCAGCGCCAGCACCGCCGGCATCTCGGCCGCGGGGTCGGCGTGCACCAGGCTGCCCACCGTCGTCCCCCGGTTGCGAATCGTCGGATGGGCGACCAGCCGCAGTGCCTTCTGCAGCAACGGCTGTACGCGGGCGGCTTCCTCGTCGCCCTCGACGTCGGCGTGCCGGGCAATCGCGCCGACCCGGACACCGTCCGCGGCGCAGCGCACGTAGGCCAGCTCGTCGAGCCGGTTGATATCGACGAGATGGTGCGGTGCGGCCAGGCGCATCGACAGCAGTGGCACCAGGCTCTGCCCGCCGGCGAGCACCTTGCCGTCCGCGTCGAGCTCGGCGAGCAGCCCGAGCGCCTCGTCGAGCGACGTGGGTCGCGAATAGTCGAACGGCGCAGGCTTCACCGGGCCATTCTCTATGAGGATCGACCCGGTACCGCGACCCACCGCCCGGGTCGCGGCTCAGCCGAGTTCGGCCGGGCGGACGAGTTGGTCGCTGCTGGCCGGATATCCGGCGCTCGGTGCGGGTACGCGGTCTTCGTCCGGGAAGCCGAGTTCGATGTCGTGTTCGAGCTCGTCGACGCTGCCGATGTCGACGACCTCGCTCACCGGTGGGTAACCCGTAGCGATCACCGTGTAGCGCCCGTTGCGCAGATCGCTGAACCGGTAGCTGCCGTCGTGATCGGTGCGGGCCACCGCCACCACGTGGCCGGCGTTGTCCATCAGCGACACCCGCGCATCGGGCAGCGGGGCGTGGCCACTGCCGGCCCGCGCGACCCCCACCAGTCGAGCGCCGCCGACCAGGTCGACGTCCTGAACCGCCTGGCCCGCCGCCGGGACGGTGACCAGCATCGCCGCCGGCCGGAACGCGTGGGCGGAGACGACCAGCGTGTAGTCAGCCGCGACCAGATCACCGAGGTCGTAAGCGCCGTCGCTCGCCGTCTCGCAGTTGGCGACCACGTCGCCCTGCGCGTCGGCGAGCGTCACGGTCGCGGCGAGGACGGGCTGGCCGGCCCCGTTGCGTACCACTCCGGTGATCCCGCTGGAGCCGACGAGCACGACGTCGAGGTCCATCGGGCCACCGTTGACCTCGATCGTCGACGCGTGCGGCTGGTGCGCGTTGGCGCGGGCCACCAGTACGTAGTGCCCGCCGCTCGGCGCGACCAGCTCGTACCTGCCGTCGGTGCCCGTCACGCTGCGGCCCGCCTGCCCGCCGGTGACGTCGAGCAGCGTGATCACGGCGCCGGACACGGGTGTGCCGCTGGCCTGGCGGATGTGCCCACGAACAGTGCGCGCACCGCCGCCACTGACGGAACCGGGCGTCATCACGCGGTCCGCGCCGACACCCGGCCGCGCGGTCGAAGTGAACGAATCAGGAGTACCCATGTTGTCGCTGCCGTCCTCCGTTGCCGATCCGGCACTCACCAATGCGCGAAGCACGTCTCCGGCATCACCCGAGACGTCCGGCGCCGCGGGCGCGTCGGTCGCTACCTCCTCGACGCTGCGTGCGCCGAGCTTCGGTGCGTTGATCAAGATCAGCGCGAGAACGCCGGCGACCGCGAGGATCCCGGCGCCCCACGCGTTGCCCACGTTGTAGCCGTGCACCGTGCCCGCGACGGCGGCGGCCGGGTTGTGGCCGTGGGCGTCGAGATAACTCACCGTGGCATTGGCGGCGATCGTGTTGAGCAGAGCAGTGCCCAGCGATCCGCCGACCTGCTGGGCGGTGTTGATGCTCGCGCTCGCGACGCCGGCGTCGCGCGGGTCGACGCCGAAAGTGGCGGTGTTGATCGCCGGCACGAACACCAGGCCCAGTCCGAAGCCGACCAGGATCAGCCCGGGCAGCACGTGGCTGGCATAGCTGGTGTGGACGCCGAGCCGGGTCAGCACCGACATTCCGCCGGCGGCGATCAGCAGACCCGGGCCGATGAGAAATCGCGGGGGTATTCGGTGAATCAGACTGCTGGCCACGGCCGAGGCGGCGAGCACCCCGCCGGTCATGGGCAGGAATGCGAGGCCCGTTTTCACCGTGGAGTAGTGCAGGATGCCCTGCAGGTAGAAGTTGAGGAAGAAGAAGACGCCGAACATACCGAGAACGCCGAGCATGACCGACAGATCCGCGCCACCACGGCTACGGTGCCGAATAATCCGCACCGGCAGCAGTGGATTAGCCACGAAATTCTCGATAATCAGGAAGACCACCAGCAGCGCCGCGCCGCCGGCGATCAGTTCTACCGTGATATCGGCTCGCCAGCCATCGGTCTGGGCCTTGGTAAAGCCATAGACCAGCGCAACGAGACCGCCGGTCGCCGTAATGACGCCCGGCACGTCGTATCGCGCTTTCCCGGGCACTCGAGTCTCAGTAACTGCCAACAGGGCGCCAACAGCGGCCACGGCCGCGATGGGGACGTTGACGTAGAGGCACCAGCGCCAGTCCAGGTACTCCGTCAGGACGCCGCCGAGCACCAGCCCGACCGCCGAGCCACCAGCGGCGACCGCGCCGTACACGGCGAAGGCTTTGCCGCGCTCGCGGGGATCGCTGAACGTGGTGGTGAGCAGCGAGAGGGCCGACGGGGTGAGCAGGGCGCCGAAGGCCCCCTGGGCGGCGCGAGCTCCGAGCAGCATGCCGGTGCTCGTCGCCGCACCACCGATCGCGGAGGCCGCAGCGAAGCCGAGCAGCCCGATGACAAACGTTCGCTTGCGACCGGTGTAGTCGGCAATACGGCCACCCAGCAGCAGCAGCCCACCAAACGCGAGTGTGTAGGCCGTTACCACCCACTGCCGATCAGCATCCGAGATATGCAACTCATTCTGGGCTGATGGCAACGCGATATTAACGATGGTGATATCGAGGACCACCATAAGCTGAGCCAGCGCGATGATCGGCAGGGCGATCCAGCGCCGTGGATCTGCTCCACTCACGTCTGGAGTTTTCTTAACGTGTCTCATACTAATGTTTCGGCTCTTCTGGTTAGCGGGTTAATCGTCTTGATCGTAGCCGTGCGATCTGGACGAGAAACAAGCGCACCCGACCAATGGACGCAATGAGTCCGAGTGACGTTGGTGTTATGAAAAGGGTGTCCCGACCCGGCGGGCTATACCCGGGTAGTCGACGATCAGACCGGACGCGTCGTAGCGCAGTTCGGCTGTGAACCCGAACGCCGGCGCGGCATATCCGAAGCGCAGATCCGGTCGCGCGGTGTAGGTCTGCTCCAGCCGCTCGATCCGCAGGTCGGCCCGGACGTACGCCGCGGGGCATTGCACCGGCTCACCCTCGACGAAGTCCACCCGGTGAATCGGCAGCGTGTTCGTCACGGCCGAGGATTCCAGATCGACGTCCACGCAGCCGTCGAGCAGCGGCACCGGAACGCCGTCGACCGTCCAGCGGTCGCCGTCGTGCCGTTCGAGCACCGTGGTTCGCGGCCCGGCCGAGGTCCGCCCGACTACCTCGGCCCGACGGGTTCGCCACGTCGCGTCGAGCTCGATCCGATAGCTCACCGACCAGATGTCGCTCTGCTCGACCGCGGTCGTGTGCCCTTCCAACGTCCGCGCCGAGGTGAACAGCACCTCGAAGCCGGCACGTGTCCCGATGTGTTGCCACGCCGCACTCGCCGGCAGCGGGTCGAGCCGCATCCTCAGATGCCGCGCATCTCGATCACCTGCAGGGCGAGGGCGACGTCCAGGCGCAACGGCGCTTGGGTGGTGAACGGTCCGACGATGCGCTCCAGCTTGCCGATGCGATAGCGCAGCGTGTTGTAGTGGAAATGCAGGATGCGGGCCGTCTCGGCGACGTTGAGGTTGGTGTCGAGCAGCGTCTGCAACGTGTGCCGCAGGTCGGCCGCCTCGGCGGTGTCGCGGGCCAGATCGCCGAGGGTCTCCTCGGCGAACGAGCGCAGCTCGGCGGCGTCGGGCACCAGCGACAGCAGCCGGTGCACGCCGAGTGAGTCGAAGTGCGCCACACTGCCCCGGCCCCGCACCCGGCGGCTCACCGCGACCGCCTTGCGGGCCTCGCTGTACGCCTCGGCGATGCGGGCCGGATCCATGACCAGTCGGCTGACCCCGGCGCAGAACGAGCGGCGGCCACCACCGCGGTCCCCAGCGACGGCGGTGACCACCGCGTCGACCATCGCCGCGGCGGCGTCCTTGTCGCCCCGGTCGCCGTCCTCGAGCGGCAGCAGCGCCACGACCTCGGAGCTGAAGCCCACCACCGGTGCGGCCTTGTCCCGCGGGCGCACGACCTGTTGCCAGGCGGCGGTGAATCGCTCCTGCGGTGAGCGCAGCGAGATCGGCGTCGGCGGAATCGGGCGCTGCGGGTCGTCGGGGTCGAGTTCGGCGACCACGACCACCATCGGACGGTCGACGTTCCAGCCCAGCGACGCGCAGTGCGCAACGACCGCTCCGGGATCACCGGCGGCGCCGACGAGAACGTCACGCAGGTAGTCGCCGCGGTACTTGCTCTCGACCGCGGCGACGGCCAGCTGCTTGGTGATGGCGAGCGCGGCGACCGTCGCGGCGCGTTCGAGGGCCTGGACGCCGGGCGCCGGCAGCGGTGCGTCGGCCCGGAAGGCGGCGATGCGACCGTGGTCGATCCCTCCGGCGACGATGGACACGACGGCCAGCTCGCCCGGGCGTCCGTCCGGTGCTGGTTGCATCCCGAGCTTGAGCTGTTCCACCCGGAACCGCCCGGTGGCGTCGAAGAGCGGTAGCTCGGCGAACGACTCGCGGGCGCCCCCTTCGGCCTGCACCCGGCCGTCCGGCGTGCAGATGAGGACGGCCGCGTCGAGCAGGCGGGCCACCTCCTCGGCGATCTGGGGCAGGTCGCCGCCCTCCAGCACGATGGCGGCCAGGGCGCGATGCAGCTCGTCGGCCCGGCTCAGGGCACCGGACTGCCGATCCAGCAGCTCGGTGAATACGTCGGTGATCACATCGTCGAAGGCGACGCCGTCCGGCACCCAGAGCAGGGGTAGGTCGAGCCGCTCGGCGACGTGCAGGACGGCGTCGGGCAGGCGGTCGATGTAGCGGCCGAGCTTGATGGCGATCGCGGCGAGGCGCCGCTCGTTCAGGTCACTGACCAGCCGGCACAGTGCCGCCACGTCGTCCGACTCTCCGGGCACCGCACGCAGGGGAAAGCCGGTGGTGAGCAACAACTCGTGCGGCTTGACCCAGGGCAGGATGTCGGGCACCTCCATCACGTTCACCCGGCGCACCTCGCGGTCCAGCCCGCCGGCCCCGGCCAGCACCCGCGTACCTCGCAGGCTGGGAACGTTCAGCAGCGCCCGGACCGGCAGCCCGTACTGCGCGCGCCGTGCTGGCAACTCCTGCATCTCATCGGCCCGATCGTTGGCAACTGTGACCATCGGCAGACCGTACTCGCGATACGTACCGTCCGCAGTAGTCCGCGTTTTTTCGGGGGTCGCGGACGTCTCGGGGAAGGGACGGCCGGAGGACCGGACAATGGCGACGTGACATCGACGTCCACTGTCGCGCTCCGTGCCTCCGTGCCGGCCGGTGTGCGCGATGTGCTGGCCGGCCCCGCTTGCTCCGGGACCGTTCTGGCCCACTTCCCCTCCGCGCTCTACATCGCCGTGCCTCGTGGTTTCGGCGTGATCGCCGTCCTCGCCCGCACCGCGGTACGCCTGCCCTGCGGCCTGCAGCTCGCGGCCCTGGAACTGGACCTGGACCGGCCCGGCGAGGTGGTGGTCGGCGACGGCGCCATCCGGGTCGGGCCGGTCGAGATCGCCGCCGGACGGACCGTCTCGATGCACGTGGCCCGCCGCCCGGATCCCGCGCCGGCACTCGTGCGGCAGGCGTGGCAGTCGGTGGATCGCGTCGAGGTCGACGAGCGGCTCCTCGGCCGTGGCCCGGGGCTCACCCCGTCCGGCGACGACGTCCTGGCCGGATACCTCGTCGGTGCGGCCGCCTACGGGCTGCCTGCGGACGAGCTGGCAGCACTCGTCCACTCGCAGGCGCACCGGCGTACAACCACGCTGTCGGCGGCGCTGTTACGGCACGCGGCGCTCGGCGAGGCGATCCCGCAGGTCGCCGGCCTGCTGGACGCGCTCGGCGGCGGCCGTCGGCTCGACCGCGCCCTGGCCGAGCTGCTCGCGGTGGGCCACACCTCGGGCGCCGCCCTCGCCGCCGGGGTGCTCGCAGCGGCGGATACCGCGTCGACCAGGATTGCCGCGTGATCGATCACGTCGAGGCGCGCGGCGGCGCGTACGCCGACTCGGTCACCCTCATGCAGGTGAGCAAGCAGGTGAGCGCGTCCGACGGCGTCGACACCGCCCTGGTCGCGATGGCCACCGAGCTCAACCTGGAGTTGGCGCGCGGAATGGGCTTCACCGTGCCGGGCGATGTCTCGGCCGATGCGTTGCTCGTGGCGATCCGAGCCGACGAGGAGGTGGCGCTGGCCACCGCTCTCGCCGTGGCCGAGCAGGGCCTGACCGCACGCCCGGCGTCCTCGGCCGCCACCGAGGCGCCGCCCCGGACGGTCGCCTCGGCGGCCCGGTCCGGCGGCAACCTGGCGCTGATCTCGGTACCGGGACCGCACGCGTTCACCGAGGCGATGGACGCCCTCGAGGCCGGCTGCGACGTCATGGTGTTCTCCGACAACGTGCCGATCGACCAGGAGGTCCGGCTCAAGTCGGCGGCGGCCGAGCGGGGCCTGCTCGTCATGGGGCCCGACTGCGGCACCGCCGTGATCGGCGGCATCGGGCTCGGTTTCTCGCACTCGGTGCAGCCGGGCCCGGTCGGCGTGGTGGCCGCGTCGGGCACCGGGTGCCAGCAGCTGCTGTGCCTCCTGGACGCCGCCGGGGTGGGCGTCACGGCGGCGCTGGGCGTCGGCGGCCGGGACCTGTCCTCGGCCGTGGGCGCCCGTTCGACGATGACCGCGCTGGACGCCCTGGACGCCGACCCCGCGACCCAGCTCATCGTCGTGGTGTCCAAGCCGCCAGCCGACGACGTCGCGCGCGCCGTCCGGGCCCACGCCGACACCCTGGACACCGGCGTCCAGTTCGCGTTCCTCGGCGAGACCGATCTGACGGCCGCCGCCGAGGCCGCGATCGCCGCCATCGGGGTGACAGTGCCCACCTGGGCATCCTGGCCTGGCCAGCTGGTCGAGCCGCGGCCGGGCGCGCTGCGCGGGCTGTTCTGCGGGGGGACGCTGTGCGATGAGGCGATGCTGATCGCGTCGGCCGAGCTGGGCGTGATCCGGTCGAACATCGCGCTCCGGCCCGAGGACCGCATCGGCCCCACCGAGCGCGCGGCGGGCCACCTCATGATCGACTTCGGCGACGACGAGCTGACCGCCGGGCGCCCGCATCCGATGATCGACCAGTCGCTTCGCCTGGAACGCCTCGCCGCCGAGGCCGCCGATCCGGGCACGGCCGTGATCCTGCTCGACGTCGTTCTCGGACACGGCGCCAACGCGGATCCGGCCGGTGAGCTCGCGCCGCTGATCGAGGCGGCGGCGGTGCCGGTGGTGGCCAGCCTGATCGGCACCGGAGCCGATCCGCAGGGCCTCGCGGCCCAGGCGGCCACCTTGCAGAAGGCCGGCGCGCACGTGTTCGCCTCGAACGCCCAGGCCGCTCGATTCGCCTGCGGGCTGATACAGCATGACTGACCTGGTGCGGCGTGATCCGTCGCTGATCACGGCTGGCATCGACCTGCTCGCCGACGCCGCCGAGGCGCAGGCAGCGCCCGTTACCCGCGTCGACTGGCGCCCGCCCATGGACGGCACCTCAGCCGACCTCGCCGCCGTGGCGGCCGACCCACGGCGGGTCACCGCCAACGCCGAGGCGGTCCGGCGCATGCTCGACACTCGCGCGCTGCTCGTCGACGTGATGCCGGCCGGCGACGCCCTGGGGCTGGCCAACGACGACTTCCTGCACGCCGGTCCGCCGATCGCGTGGGACCGCGCCTCCGGGCCGTTGCGGGGCGCGCTGATGGGTGCCGCCGCCTTCGAGGGATTGGTCGGCGACCCGGACGACGCGGCGGCGTTGTTCCAGGCCGGGGCCGTGAGCCTCGCGCCGTGCCACCACCATCGTGCGGTCGGGCCGATGGCCGGCGTCGTGTCGGCGTCGATGTGGCTGTTCGTGCTGGAGGACCCGGGCACCGGAGCGCTCGCGTACTGCTCGCTCAACGAGGGACTGGGCAAGGTGCTGCGCTACGGCGCCTACTCCCCCGACGTGCTGGCCCGGCTGCGCTGGATGGCCGACATCCTGGGTCCGATGCTGCAGGCGGCGGTGCGCGCGCACGGGCCGATCGACATCAAGGCGATCCTGGCCCAGATGCTGCAGATGGGCGACGAGGCGCACAACCGCAACCGGGCCGGCACGCTGATGCTGCTGCGCGAGCTGATGCCGTCGCTGATCGACTCGGGGTTTCCCTCGTCCGACATCGCCGAGGCGGCGCGCTTCGTCGCCGGCAACGACCATTTCTTCCTCAACCTGGCCATGCCCGCCTGCAAGCTCACCCTCGACGCGGCCCGCAACATCCCGGGCTCGACGATGGTCGTGGCGATGGCGCGCAACGGCACCGACTTCGGCATCCAGGTGGCGGGCACCGGCGCGCAGTGGTTCACCGGTCCGGCGCAGGTGCCCGACGGCCTCTACCTGGGCGCGTTCGGCCCGGACGACGCCAACCCCGACATCGGCGACTCGGCGATCACCGAGACCGCCGGGCTCGGCGGCTTCTCGATGGCGGCCGCACCCGCGATCGTCCGTTTCGTCGGCGGCACGGTGGCCGACGCGCTGGCCACCACTCGGCGCATGTACGAGATCACCCTGGCCGAGCACCCGGCCTACTCGATCCCGGTCCTCGACTTCCGGGGCGCCCCCTGCGGCATCGACGTGACCCGGGTGGTGCGCACCGGCATCCTGCCCCAGATCAACACCGGCATGGCCGGACGCGTGGCCGGCACCGGCCAGGTCGGGGCCGGGCTCGTCACGCCGCCGGCCGAGATCTTCCCGAGCGCCCTGGCCGCATTGGCTAGCGAGGCCCGAGCGCGTTAGGCACGGCCCGGCGCACCCGGACGTATTCGACGACGTTCAGGGCGATCAGTACGGCGGCGACCAGGATCAGCGCCGCGAGTGCGGGCAGGTGTGGGGCGATCGGGAGCAACGCCAGCATCACCACCGCGGCGGTGAGCCGGGTCGTCGACACCAGCTTGAACATCGCCCAGCGCGTGTACCCGTAGCTGGCGAGGTACAGCGCGCAACCGCCGACCAGCAGCCCGGACACTCCCCCGGACAGGTGATGCCCCGGGTGGGCGACCGATTCGCGCATCCCGACGGCGATGGAGATCACCGACCCGATCAGCAACAGGTGCCCGTAGGTCATCACGTGCCGGGCGATATGGGTCTGCACCTGCGCCGTCGTGAGGGCGTAACGCATGGCGTCCGCGGCGAAGTGGAAGTACACCCACCACAGCGCGCAGGTGAGGACGAACGCCGCCGCGACCGCCCACAACACGCCGGCGCTCAGGTGCTCGCTCTGCGCCGCCGGGCCGCCGATCGCCACGACCGACTCACCCATCGCGATGATCAGGAACAGGCCGAACCGCTCGGCGAGATGGCCCGGGTCAAAGCGCATGCTCCGCAGCCGATTACGCAGGATCGTCGGCGACGACAGGTCGATCACCGCCGCCACCGCCCAGATCGCCTCGCGGGCGTTGCCGTGCGCGAAGCCACCGGCCAGGATGAGCGGTCCACTGACGCACAGGCCGACGGCGATCGGGTTGATCGCGAACGGGATGTTGCGGAACATCATGAACGCCAGCACGATCCGGGCACCCAGGTACGCGCAGCCGAACAGCACCCCGCGATCGCCGTAGGCGTCCGGCACGGCCAGGGCCATGAACAGTCCGCCCAGCCCGACCGCGAAGATGCCGATGCGGCTGGCCGCGCTCGTCAGGTCCTGCGTGTTCGCCAGGACCGACGTCCCCACCCACGACCAGTACAGCGGCACGAACACGATCAGCGCCCGCAGCACCCAGCTCGCGCCGTGGTGATCGTGCAGCAGCGAGGAGACCTCGGTGACCGCGAAGACGAACACGAGGTCGAAGAACAGCTCGGCCCAGGTGACCCGCTTCTCGGTCGGCTCGGCGATCTGGACGTCGTCGCTCACGGCATCACGCTAGCCAAGGGGTTGAAGCCGATTTCCCCGGTTCCTCGCTGATGATCTCGGGCGAATGGACTGCATGCGGTCCCCGCAGCAGAGATGATCAAGGAGAGACCCCGGCTGGGTCGTCCCAGGCCGCTAGATCCTCGGGCGTGTCGATGTCGGACGGGTCACCGTCGCAGGACACCTCGGTCACCAGATCCGGATGGGCGCGCATGAACGGCCGCGCGCCCTCGTCCCCGTCCGCGAGCGCCGCCACGTCCGCCCAGTGGGAGCGATCGATCGCGACCGGGTGGCTGCGCCGCTCTCCGTACCGGGCGATGACGAACGGGGCCGAGACGTCGAGCACCCGGCGCACCTCGTCCGCACCGATTCCGGGGGTGTCGACGAGCACGATCACCGCCCGATCCCCCGACGCTGACGCCAGGCCGAGCCGCAGGGACGAGCCCATCCCGCGATCCGGATCCGGGTTGACCACCACGGTGGCCCCGTCGACCTCGACGCCGGCGCGGACGACGGCCACGACCTCGGCACACCCCGCCGAGCGCAGCACCCGCACCGCCCGGTCGACCAGCCGCTCGCCGGCCACGACTAGCTCGGCTTTCGGCCGGCCCAGCCGCGTGCCGGCCCCGGCGGCGAGCACGATGCCCGAGACGTCAGACATAGGCGTACGTCCGCCGCCGCTACGGGAGGTCGAACCGACTCAGCGCCACGGCGGTGCTCAACGCGGCAACCGCCGCCTCATGGCCCTTGTCCTCCTTGGAACCGGGCAAACCGGCGCGGTCCAGGGCTTGCTCGTCGTTGTCGCAGGTGAGCACCCCGAACCCGATCGGGACGCCGGTGCGCACAGCTACCTCGGTGAGGCCGTCGGTGGCCGCTGTGCACACGTAGTCGAAGTGCGGCGTCCCACCCCGGATGACCACCCCGAGCGCGACGATCGCATCGAACCCGGCGGCCGCGAGACGCGCGGCCGCCACCGGCAACTCGAACGCGCCCGGCACGCGAACCTCCGTGACGTCACGCACCTGCGAGTCAGCCAGGGCCCGACGGGCACCGCCGAGCAAGCCGTCCATGACCGTGGCATGCCACTGGGCGGCGACGACGGCCACCCGCAAGTCAGCAGCACCGTCCACAGTGGACAGTGTCGGCGCACCCTCGCCGCTCATGCTGACGGCTCCTCTAGATCCAGGTCGTGACCCATGCGATCGCGTTTGGTTTCCAGGTAGCGCAGGTTCTCGGGGTTGGCGTGCACGGGCAGGGCTACCCGTCCGACGACGCGCAGCCCGTAGCCCTCGAGGCCGGCGCGCTTGGCCGGGTTGTTCGTCAGCAGCCGCATCGTGCGCACGCCCAGGTCGTACAGGATCTGCGCGCCGGTGCCGTAGTCGCGCGCGTCGGCCGGCAGGCCGAGCTCCAGGTTGGCGTCGAGGGTGTCCGCGCCGGCGTCTTGCAACTGGTAGGCCTGGAGCTTGTGCAGCAGGCCGATGCCCCGGCCCTCGTGACCCCGGATGTACAGCACGACTCCACGCCCCTCGCGGGCGACAGTGGCCAGCGCCGCGTCCAGTTGCGGGCCGCAGTCACAGCGCAGCGACCCGAACACATCGCCGGTCAGGCACTCGGAGTGCACCCGAACCAGCACATCCTCGCCGTCGCCGATGTCGCCGAACACGAACGCCACGTGCTCGCGGTCGTCGTAACTCGACGAGTAGCCGACGGCGGTGAACTCGCCGTAGCGCAGCGGCACCCGCGCCGATGCGACCCGCGTGACGAGCTTGTCGAAGCGGCGGCGGTAGGCGATCAGGTCGGCGATGGAGATCAGCGCCAGCTCGTGCTCGTCGGCGAAGACCCGCAGTTCCTCGGCGCGGGCCATGCCGGCCGGATCCTTCTCGGACACGATCTCGCACAGCACCCCGGCCGGTCGAAGGCCCGCGAGGACGGCAAGATCAATGGCCGCCTCGGTGTGGCCGGGACGGCGCAGCACCCCACCGTCCTTGGCGCGTAGCGGCACGACGTGCCCGGGGCGGGAGAGATCCTCCGGGCCGGCGTCGGGGTTGGCCAGCAGTCGCATGGTCAGCGCGCGATCGGCCGCGGAGATTCCGGTCGACACGCCTTCGCGCGCGTCGACGGTGACCGTGTAGGCGGTGCCGCGGCGGTCCTGGTTCACCCGGAACATGGGCGGCAGGTCGAGACGGTCGGCGTCGCCCTCGGTGATCGGCACGCAGATGTAGCCCGACGTGTAGCGCACCATGAACGACACCAGCTCGGGCGTCGCCAGCTCGGCGGCGAAGATCAGGTCGCCCTCGTTCTCGCGGTCCTCGTCGTCGACGACCACGACCGCCTTGCCCGACTTGATGTCGGCAATGGCCCGCTCGATGCTGTCCAATCCGACCGTCATGAGGACGTCCCGACGAGACGGGCGACGTATTTGGCGAGCACGTCCACCTCCAGGTTGACCGGGTCGCCGGGCTGCTTGGCTCCCAGGGTCGTGGCGCGCAGCGTCTCGGGGATCAGGCCCACCTCGAACCAGTCGTCGCCGACACCGGTGACGGTCAGCGAGACGCCGTCCACGGCGATCGAGCCCTTCTCCGCGACGTAGCGGCCGAGTTCGGCCGGCAGGCCGAACCGGACGAGATCCCAGGCGTCGCCCGGAGTGCGGGTGACGACCACGCCGGTGCCGTCGACGTGGCCCTGGACGATGTGGCCGTCCAGGCGACCGTCGGCCCGTACCGCGCGCTCGAGGTTGACCCGCTCACCGGGGCGCAGGGCGCCGATGACCGACCGCTTCAGGGTCTCGGCCATGACGTCGAACGACAGGCGGGCGCCCTCGGCCCCGATGACCGTCAGGCATACGCCGTTGACAGCCACGGACGCCCCATGGGGCACGTCAGCCGCGACCAGCGACGCGCGGACGACCAGCACCGCCGAGTCGCCCCGTGACTCCACGGCGACAACCTCGCCGAGCTCTTCGATGATCCCGGTGAACACGGGCCCCTACTCTCCTTCGGACCAGATCGGACGAGCCACTATCTTCACGTCGCCGCCCATTCTGGTCACGGTGTCGACCTCCAATGAGATCGCATCCGCGATGGTGGAAATTCCCGCGTCGCCCAGCGCGGAGGGCCCGGCGCCCAGCAGCTTGGGCGCGACATAGGCGATCACCTCGTCCAGGCAGCGGGCCTCGACGAAGGCTCCGGCGAGTGTCGGACCGCCCTCGAGCAGTACGTGACGCACGCCGCGGTCGTGCAGGGCTTTCAGGGCGAAACGGGGCACCGCCGTGTCGAGCAAGAGCGTTTCGGCGGCGTTGTCGAGCACCTGGGCGCTCTGGTGCACGCGATGACGGCGGTCGAGCACCACCCGCAGCGGCTGATGCTCGGCCAGCTCGTCATCGGCGTCGCGCACGGTCAGGTGCGGGTCGTCGGCCAGGACGGTGCCGCTGCCCACGACGATCGCGTCCACGATGCCGCGGAACGCGTGGGAGTCAGCCCGCGCGAGGGGCGAGGAGATCCACCGCGCGCTCTGGTCGGCGGCGGCGACCCGCCCGTCGAGCGTGCTCGCCAGCTTCCAGGTGACGAACGGCCGTCCGGTTCGCAGCGCGTGCAGCCACGGGCGCAACGCCGCGGCCGCCGCCTCGGCCTCGTTGACGCCGGCGACGACGTCCACTCCGGCCTCACGGAGCCGATCGGCGCCACCGGCCGCGGGCGGGTTGGGGTCATCGACGGCGTAGACCACGCGGGCGATGCCGGCCTCGATGAGCGCCTCGGTACACGGCCCTGTCCGGCCGGTGTGCGCGCACGGTTCGAGCGTGACGACGGCGGTGGCGCCCCGGGCCCGATCACCGGCCTCGCGCAGCGCCATGATCTCGGCGTGCGGGCCACCGACCGGTTGGGTGGCGCCTTCGCCCGCGACCTCGCCGTCCGGGCCGAGGATGACCGCACCGACCGCCGGATTCGGGCTGGTGCGCCCGCGGACGGTCTCGGCCAGAGCCAGCGCACGATGCATCGCCGCCCGCTCGGCCTTGCTCACCTTGGCGGTCATCGACGACTACCGGCTCATCGCCGCGCGGGCCCGGGCGCGCAGGGCCTCGACCGCCCGGCCCGGGTCACCGGCCCCGTAAACGGCCGATCCGGCGACGAACACGTCGGCCCCGGCCTCGGCGGCCGCCTCGATGGTGTCCTCGTCCACGCCGCCGTCGACCTCGACGAACAGGCGCAGGTGCCCGGCGCTGACCTGGTCGCGGGCCAGCCGGACCTTGGGCAGCACCTCGGCCATGAACTGCTGGCCACCGAAGCCCGGCTCGACGGTCATGACGAGCAGCGTGTCGAACTCGCGCAGGACCTCGAGATACGGCTCGAGCGGGGTGTTCGGCTTGACCGACAGCCCGGCCAGAGCCCCCGCGGCCCGGATGGCGCGGGCGGTCCGCACGACGTCGCTCGCCGCCTCGACGTGGAACGTGACGTTCGCCGCTCCGGCCTCGGCGTACCCGGGCGCCCAGCGGTCCGGGTCGTCGATCATGAGGTGGCAGTCCAGGGGCAGGTCGGTCGCCTTGCGCAGGCTCTGCACCACCGGCAGCCCGAGCGTGAGATTCGGGACGAAATGCGCGTCCATGACGTCGACGTGCAGCCAGTCGGCGTTGGCCACCGCGTCCGCCTCGTCGGCCAGGTGCGCGAAGTCGGCCGAGAGGATGCTCGGCGCGATCATCGGCTCAGGTGGGCCGTGCGACATCACGTCCGAAGTCTAGTGCCGCACAGCTGATCTTGACCTTCGCGCCGGCCCGTCAGCCCCACCAGAAGGCGGTGGCGATCATCGCGTAGAGGGCTACCAGTGCCGCGCCTTCGAACCAGGTCGACTCGCCGTCCAGCACGACGAGCACGGTGACGAGCACGGCGATCGCCAGCACGGCGATGAGCAGTGGCGAGAGCACGAGCGTGAACGTCGCCCCGACCAGCGGCGCGGCCAGCACCACCACCGGCGCCAGTACGAGCGCGATCTGCAGCGGGCTCTGCAGGATCACCGAGACGGCGTAGTCGGGCCGGTTGCGCGCGGCCAGCTGGATGCCGACGACGTTCTCGACGGCATTACCGGCAATGGCGACGATCACCAGGCCGGCGAAGACCTGGCTGATGCCGAGGCTGTCCATCGCCGGCGTCAACCCGTCGACGAACCAGTCGGACACGAACGCCGCGGCAACCCCGGCGCCCGCGAGCATGCCGATGGCCAATGCGAGCGGCCATTCGCCTTCCTTCGCCTCACCGGCCTCCCCGTCGCTTCCGGAACGGCGGATGGCGGCCGGCAGCGACAGGGCGAACAACGCCAGCAGCATGATCGAGACGATGATCGACAGCGCCCGCTCGTGGCCCGCGGCGGGAGTGTGCAGGTTCGCGGTCAGCGACGGGACGAGCAGCGCGGCGACCGCCAGCACCAGCATGAGGCTGATCCCCCGCGCCGTCTCCGCGCCGAAGCTCTGTGTTCCGTGGCGCAGTCCGCCGACGACGAACGCGAGGCCGAGCACGAGTAGCACGTTCGCGAGGATGGAGCCGACGATCGCCGCCCGGACAACGTCATACAGCCCGGCGTGCAGCGCGAACAGGGTGACGAACAGCTCTGGCAAGTTGCCCAGCGCGCTCTGCACGACGCCCGTCGCGCCGGCACCGAGCCGATCGCCGAGCGCCTCGACGCTGCGTCCGACCAGGCTGGCGAGTAGCGCCAGCGCGAGCGCGCTCACCACGAACGGCGCTATGTCACCCGCGCCGACATAGTGCAGCACGCCCGATGCGGCCAAGCCCACGGAGCAGATCGCGAGCAGCCGCACGTCCCGACGCGTCAAGGTGCCAGCCGGCATGGCGGTGTTAGATCCGGCCCTCGGCGACGGCTTGGCTGATCCACGGGATGACCTCGTCGAGCATCTCGTCGAGGGACGTGGTGCATTCGAAGCCGAGCACCGTCTTGGCCTTCTCGACGGACGGGACACGCTTGTGCACGTCGTGCTCGTACGCCTCGTCGTGCGCGAACACGAGCGGCGCGTCGCCCTTGATCTTGCGCCAGATCAGCGCGGCGAGGTCGGTGACAGTCGTGGACTCGGCCGTCGAGATGTTGAAGTCCTCGTTCCGGGCCGCGTCGGATTCCATGCAGGTGACGATTCCCTTGGCCAGGTCGCCGCCGTAGGTGTAGTGCCTCACCTGGCTGCCGTCGCCGAGGATGTGCAGCGGATCTTGGCCCTTGAGGACCTTCTGCACGAGATCGGGCACGACGTGGCTCATCGCCAGCTTCACGTTGCCCGAGGCCACCTCGACGTCACCGAGCGCCCGGGACTCGCCGATCCCGACGCAGTTGAACGGCCGCACGATCGTGTACGGCAACTGGTACTGGTCCCACGCGGCGCGCGCGAAGTACTCGACGGCGAGCTTCTGGAACCCGTAGGAGGACAACGGGGGCGCGACGCGCCGTTCGTCGCCCTCGACCGAGGGCCAGTGCTCGGTCGATTCGAACACCATCGAACTCGACAGGTAGGTGACCTTCGCCAGCGTCCCCTCCCGGTGCGCGGCGATGGCGGCGTCGCACTCGGCGGCCATGATGCGCTCGTTCGCGGCGAGCAGGTCGTAGGCGTAGGCGTGGAAGTAGGAGATGCCGCCGATCAGCGCGGCGCCGGCAACGAAGTGCTCGCAGTCGCGCAGCAACCCGGTGAGCAGGTCGACGTCGCGGGCGTCACCCTCCACGAGGGTGTACCTCGGGTGGTCGTCGTAGGACTTCGCCACCCGCCCGTACTTGGAGAAGTTGTCGACGCCGACGACCTCGTACCCGCGGTCCAGTAGCTCTTCGACGACGTACCCGCCGATGAACCCGGCCGACCCGGTGAGGAGAACCTTGCTCACTGCTGCCCCTTCTGTCGCGGCGCCACGTCGCGTCGCAGTTCGTCGACGGTGATCCGCCGGCCGAAGGCGCGTCGGTACCAGTAGAGGTACTTCGGGATCCACGCCCACACCTTGAAGTTCGAGACTCCGACGTCGCGCTCCAGCCAGATCGTCGGGATCTCGGCGATCGGCAGCCCGAGCCGCTTCGCCTTCACCGTCAGCTCGAGCCCGATCTCGAACCCGTGCCGGCTGTCGATCCCGACCCGCCGCACGAACTCGCGGTCATAGGCCTTGAACGAGTTGGTCGCATCGCGCGTACCGACCCCGGCGAGCAGGCGCAACGAGCGGCCGGCCGATCGCGACAGGAACCGCTTGAACAGCGGACCGCCGACCTGCTGGCCACCGGGCGCGTACCGCGACGCGGCCGCCACGGCCACCCCGCGCTCGACCAACCGGGTGAGGTCCTCGATCTGCTCCGGATCGTCGGAGCCGTCGGCCATGGTGACGACCACCACGGGCGCGTCCGCGTGGTCGATGCCGTAGCGGATCGCGTTCGCCGGGCCGCGTCCGTACGTGCTGACCAAGGCCCGCAGCTGGACCTGCGTCTTGGCGTAGTCGGCCAGCACCGGCACCGTGCTGTCGTCCGCGTAGTCGACGACGACCACGACCTCACACGGCCAGTGCACCGCCTCGAAGACTCGGTCCAGGCACGGCAGGATCGCCTCGCCCTCCTCGTACGCGGGGATGACGATGCTGACGCGGGGGGCCTTCGACGGCACCGGCCCCGGGTCGCTGTGGTCCTGGCTCACACGCGCACGCCGTTGCCTACGAGTCCCCAAACATCGGCGACCGGGAGCTCGGTGGCCAGATCGCGGTACTCCTCGTGCGGCGCGCCGATCACGAGGATGTCTGCCTCGACGAGGACCTTCTCCAGCGGGTGCAGGTCCGGGTCCACCGTCACGTACGGGTCGGTACACACGACACGGTGCGCCCGGAACGTCAGGATCCGCTTCAGCTTGTAGGAGAGGCTCGATCGGATGTCGTCGGACTCGGACTTGAACGCCATCCCCAGGATGCCGACCGTCATCGACGCCAGGTCGTAGCTGGCTTCGAGGCGCTGCACGACGTAGAGCGGCAGCCCTTCGTTCACGAGCATCGCCGAGTGGCCGAGGAAGTAGTTGTTGTCGTTGAATGCGGCCAGCTGCATCGTGTCCTTGAACAGGCACGGCCCGGCCGCGAACCCGGCACCTGGCAGGTCTTTCGCCCGCGGGTAGTCCTGGGCCAGTCCGGCGCGGATCCGCTCGTAGTCCAGGCCGTGGCTGTTGGCGATCATGTAGAACTGATTGGCCGCCGCGAACTTGAGGTAGCGCCAGTTGTTCGTGAACAGCTTCGCGAGCTCGGCTTCCTCGGGATCCAGGTCGACCAGCTGGTCGGTCAGCAAGGCGAACAACCGGCTCGCTCGCTCGCGGGCCCGGTCGGTGCGGGCGCCCACGATCTGCGGCAACGAGTACAGCTCGGTCATCGCGTGGCCTTCGGCGATGCGCTCCGGGCAGAACGCGACGTCGACGTCGAGGCCGACATCGGCGAAGGTCCGCTCGACGAGCCGGGTGACGCCGGGGTAGACGGTGCTGCGCAAGACGACGAGCTGCCCCGAACGCATGTGGGCCGTCGCCGCTGTGAGCGCCGTGGGGATGGCGTGCGGGTCCGGATTGAGGTGCTCGTCCACCGGGGTGCCGATGACCACGACGACGATGTCGGCCAGCCCCACGGCCGCCGGATCCGTGGTGGCGTGCAAGTGCCCGCTCGCCACGACCCGCTCCAGCACCGGGCCGGCGCCGTCCTCACGGAAGAGCAACCGGCCGGCGTTGACGGCCGCCACGGCCGCCTCGCTGACGTCGGTGATCAGTACCTTTTGGCCCGCGTCGGCCAGAGCGATCGACAACGGTAGGCCGACGTGGCCCCCGCCACCCACGACAACGACATCCCATTCCGTCCGAATCACGCCCGCCCTGTCCCACCCTGTGCCGAGTCGACCTGCGCCAGTCCGTATCAACACGCACGAACGGCCGGAATTGTTGCACAGTCGGTTCCCAGACCCGGCTCGCGTAGTGCGACACGCCTGGTCCGGGACCGGGATTCACCGGGCGGTTACCCGCCCGGACGCAACAGCGCGCAGAACATGGCGTCGGTGCCGTGCCGGTGCGGCCACAGCTGCACGGTCGGCCCGTCCCCGAGGTGGGGCAGGCCCGCGAACGCCGGCCGGGCATCGATCAAGTCGGCACCATCGACGATGTCGCGGGTCTCGGCCAGGTGCGGCGAGCACGTCACGTAGGCGACGACGCCACCGGGACGGACGAGGCGCAGCGCCGCGGCGAGCAGCTCACGCTGGAGGGTTGCCAGCTCGGCCACATCGCCGGGGGTACGCCGCCAGCGGGCTTCCGGACGCCGGCGCAACGCGCCGAGCCCGGTGCATGGCGCGTCGAGCAGCACCCGGTCGTACCCCCCGTCGCGCATCTCGCGCGCGTCGCCGACCCGAACGTCGACGTCCCAGGCCGAGGTCGCGTTCCGGACCAGCTCGGCCCGATGCGGGTGCAGCTCGTTCGCGACGACCCGGGCCCCCCGCGGCGCTGCCAGTCCGGCCAGCAGCGCGGTCTTGCCGCCCGGTCCGGCGCACAGGTCGAGCCATCGATCGTCGCGGCCCTCGAGCGGCGTGCTGGCCAGGGCCAGGGCGCACAGCTGGCTGCCCTCGTCCTGAACGGCGGCGTGCCGCCGCTTCACCGACACCAGCGCCCCCGGGTCCCCGCCGTCCAGGCGCACCGCGTAGGGCGACCACGGGCCGGGGCGGCCGCCGGACTCCTCGGCCAGGGCGTCGCGCTCGATCAGGCCGGGCCAGGCGACGAGATGGGTCTGCGGACGGGTGTCGTCGGCGACCAGCGCCGCCTCGGTCTCGACCCATCCCCCAGCATCGCCATCACCAAGGGCGTCGGCGAACGCGGCCGCGATCCATTCCGGATGGGCGGTGCGCACCGCCAGCCGGCGCAGCGGTGACGCCTCGGCGGTGAGGCGGTCGGCCCAGGCGTCCCAGTCCGAGCGCGCGACCCGGCGCAGCACGGCGTTGACGAATCCCGAGGCCCGCCCGTTGCCGGTCGCCCGGGCCAGGTCGACCGTCGTGGCGACGGCAGCATGGGGCGGGATCCGGGTCCGCAGCGCCTGATAGGCGCCCAACCGAAGCACGTCCAGCACCGGACCGTCCACAGTGGACAGTGGCCGGTCGATACACGCATCGAGGATCTCGTCGAGGGGTCCGAGCGCGCGCAGGGTGCCGTACCCGAGCTCGGTCGCGAACGCGGCATCCCGCCCGGACAGGCCACGCGCCCCGATCAGGGACGGCAGCAGCAGGTTCGCGTACGCCGCCTGCTCGGCTACTCCCCTGAGCAGCTCGAAGGCGACGAGGCGCGGCTGATCAACCAAGGCGTTCCCCCGCGTTCGGCCGGGCGCCACGGGCCCAGTCCGGCGCCGCGATGGGTCGCTTGCCCGGCGCCTGCACATCGCCGAGCTCGACCGGCACCGTGCCCGTGCCGACCTGGACGGAATTCTTGGCCACCCGCAACTCTCCCGGCGGCAACGAGTCGTCGGACAGCACGCGCACCGGCCCGAGCTTGATGCGCTCGCCCCGGAACACCGTCCAGGCGCCCGGGGCCGGAGTGCAGGCCCGCACCAGACGGTCGATGTGCACCGCCGGCGCCGACCAGTCGACTCGCGCATCGTCGACGGTGATCTTGGCCGCCGCCGAGACGCCGTCGGCGGGCTGCGGCCGGGCGTCCAGGCTGCCGTCGGCGATGCCGTCCATGGTGGCGAGCAGGAGGTCAGCACCACTGTGGGAGAGCCGTTCGAGCAGCTCCCCCGCCGTGTCGTTCGGGCGGATCTTCTCGGTCACGATGCCGTAGACAGGTCCGGTGTCGAGGCCAGTCTCGATCTGGAACGTCGAGGCGCCGGTGATCTCGTCGCCGTGCAGGATGGCGTGTTGCACCGGCGCCGCGCCCCGCCAAGCCGGCAGCAGCGAGAAGTGCAGATTCACCCAGCCGTGCTGTGGAATGGCGAGCGCCGCGCCGGGTATCAGCGCGCCGTAGGCGACGACCGGGCAGCAATCCGGGCGTAGCTCTACCAGCTGATCCAGGAAGTCCGGATCGCTCGGCCGGGCCGGCGTGAGCACCCGGACCCCGGCCGCCGCCGCGACCTGCTCGACCGGTGAAGCGGCCTCGTGCCGCCCGCGTCCGGCGCGGGCGTGCGGGCGGGTCAGCACCGCGACGACCTCGTGCTTCTCCGAGGCCAGCAACGCCTGCAGCGACGGAACGGCCGTGGCCGGCGTCCCGGCGAAGACCAGCCGCATCAGAGCACGCGCCCGAGCGTCGGGTGCGGACTCACCTTCACCTGCGGCGCCGTGAGCCCGGTCCACTCCGCCTCGCGGATGGCCTTCATCGCGGCCTTCTTCGTCTCGGCGTCGAGCCGGTCGACGAACAGCACGCCGTCGAGGTGGTCGGTCTCGTGCTGGACGCAACGGGCCAGCAACTCGGTGCCCTCGACGGTGATCGGATCGCCGTACATGTTCTGCCCGTGCGCGACGACGTGCTGGCGACGCCGGCAGTCGAACTTCAGGCCGGGAATGGAGAGGCACCCCTCCTCGCCGTCCTGCTCCTCGTCGGACGGGAAGTGCAATACCGGGTTGATCAGGTGCCCGGACTGCTCCTCGTCGAGGTGATAGGCGAACACGCGTAGGCCGACCCCGATCTGCGGCGCGGCGAGCCCCAGGCCCGGAGCGTCCAGCATCGTCTCGGTCAGGTCGGCGACCAGCGTGCGCAGCTCCTTGTCGAAGTCGGTCACCGGGTCGGCCGGCGTGCGCAGCACCGGATCGCCGAACAAGCGAATTGTCTGAACGGTCACAAGGCGAGTTTACGGATCGGCCACGCAGATGTTGCCGATGGTCGTTAGCATGGCTAACGAAGGAAGGTGCCGTTCTTGTCGCATTCTGCTGCCCACGACCGTCGCGTCGCGCTATCTGTCACCACCGTCGGCGTCCTCGCCGCGATGCTCAACTCGTCGATCCTGCTGATTTCCCTGCCGGCGATCTTCGACGGTCTGGGCCTGGATCCGCTCGCGCCGCAGAACATCTCCTACCTGCTGTGGATGCTGATGGGCTACCTGCTCGTCACCGCCGTCCTGGTCGTGACGTTCGGGCGCCTGGGCGACCAGTACGGCCGGGCGAAGCTGTTCAATCTCGGCTTCCTGATCTTCACCCTCGCCTCGATCGCCTGCGCGCTGGTGCCGAATACCGGCTCCTCCGGCGCGCTGGAGTTGATCGCGATGCGCCTGGTGCAGGGCGTCGGTGGGGCGATGCTCACGGCCAACTCCACCGCGATCATCACCGACGCGTTCCCGGCGGATCGGCGCGGCTTCGCCCTGGGCGTCAACCAGGTGGCCGCACTGGCCGGATCGTTCCTCGGCCTGGTGATCGGCGGGGTGCTCTCGGAGTGGCACTGGCGGGCGGTGTTCTGGGTCAGCGTCCCGATCGGCCTGTGGGGCACCTGGGTCGGCTACCGCACCCTGCACGACAAGCCTCGCGACCACACCCGCAAGATCGCGATCGACTGGTGGGGCAACCTCACATTCGGTATCGGCCTGATCGGCATCCTCGTCGCCATCACCTACGGGCTCCAGCCCTACGGCGGGCACATCATGGGCTGGACCTCGCCCCGCGTTCTCGTCGGGCTGATCGGGGGCGTCGCGCTGCTGGTGGCATTCGGCGTCATCGAGAACCGGGTCGAGAATCCGATGATCAACATGCGGTTGTTCCGGATCCGCGCATTCGCCGCCGGCCAGACGGTGAACCTGCTGTCCTCGATGGCGCGCGGCGGCCTGCAGTTCATGTTGATCATCTGGTTGCAGGGCATCTGGTTGCCGTTGCACGGCTACAGCTTCGAGTCCACCCCGTTGTGGGCGGGTATTTATCTGCTCCCGGTCACAATCGGCTTCCTGGTGGCCGGACCGGTCGCCGGATCGCTATCCGACCGCTTCGGCGCGCGGCCGTTCACCGTCGGCGGGATGCTGCTCATGGCGGCGTCGTTTGTCGCGCTGGTGCTCATCCCGGTCGACTTCAACTACTGGGTGTTCGCCGTCCTGGTGTTCCTCAACGGCCTCGGCGGCGGGATCTTCACCGCCCCCAACACCGCGGCGATCATGTCGAGCGTGCCGGCTGCCCAGCGCGGCGCCGCGTCGGGTGTGCGGGCGACGTTCTTCAATGCGGGCTCATCGCTGTCGATCGGAGTCTTCTTCTCGCTGATGATCATCGGGTTGGCCAACACGCTGCCCAGCGCGATGAGCACGGGCCTGCAGGCACAGGGCGTGTCCGCTTCGGTCTCACACGACGTGGCGAATCTGCCGCCGGTCGGCAGCCTGTTCGCCGCGTTCCTCGGATACAACCCGATCGCCGAGCTGTTGGCGCCGTCGGGCGCGCTGCAGCAACCGGGTGTCAATGCCGAGCTGCTGACCGGCCAGACGTTCTTCCCTCACCTCATCACTGAGCCATTCCATTCGGGATTGGTGGTTGTGTTCACCGCCGCCGCGGTGATGATGGTGATCGGCCTGATCGCGTCGCTTTTCAACCCCGGCCGCTATGCCGACGCGCCCGGTGCCGATAACGAGGTGTGACACCCCGCACAGCTTGGGTA
>Ga0137412_10000487_pt1 | contig 27827 bp, 26 predicted proteins | sample CZODoug2_1_16fun_FD_122160 | JGI IMG/M metagenome (GOLD analysis project Ga0137412, IMG submission 122160) | Vadose zone soil fungal communities from Angelo Coast Range Reserve, California, USA - CZODoug2_1_16fungal (Hybrid Assembly) | ecosystem: Environmental > Terrestrial > Soil > Vadose zone...
CGCCGCGCAGCGGCGACCCGAAGGGCGAGGTGCGCAAGCACCGAGTAATCTACGGCGTCGAGGCGACGCCGTCCGATAGGCTCGCTGCGCGAGCATTAAAGACCCCGCGCAAAACGGCACAGGCGATCGGCGGCGGCCTCGAGGGTTTCATCGCGTTTGGCGATACAGAGCCGCAGCAACGTCATCGGCGGCGGCGCCGCGTAGAAAGGCGACAGCGGGATGGCGGCGATTTTTGCTTCGCGAATGAGCCGGTCGGCGAAGTCGGTGTCGCAGGATTGGCTGAGAGCGCCGTAGTCGACCAATTGAAAATACGTTCCCGCCGCCGGGACCGGCTCGAATCCCGAGCCACGAAGCAATCCGGCCAATAGATCGCGCTTGGCCTGGAAAAACGCCGACAGACCCCTCCAGGCGTCGGGATACTGCGAAAGATAGCGCGCGATTGCGTGCTGCAGCGGCGAGGCGATGCTGAACGTGTTGAACTGATGCACTTTTCGCAGCTCGCGCGTCATCGCGGGCGGCGCAACGCAGTAACCGACGCGCCATCCGGTGGCATGCAAGGTTTTGCCGAACGAAAAAACCGCGAAACTGCGGCCGCGCAATTCTGCGTGCGCCAGCACCGAAGCATGGCGCCGGCCGTCATACAGCACGTGCTCGTAGACTTCATCGGCGAGAATGCTGATGGGCCGATCGCGTACCAGTTCGGCCAGCGCATTCAGGTCGTCCGCGTCCGCGGCCGAGCAGCTGGGATTCTGCGGGCTATTGATGATGATGAGCCGCGTGCGGCCGCTCAACGTCGCGCGCACGCGGTCCCAGTCGAAGCGAAACGTCGGCGGACTCAATGGCACCCGCAGGCAACGGCCGCCCGCCAGCCGCACCGCCGGCTCGTACGCATCGTAGGCGGGATCGAAAATGATGACCTCATCGCCGGCGCGCACCACCGCTTGAATCGCGTCGTATAGCGCTTCGGTACCGCCGCACGTCACGGTGATCTCGGTCTGCGGATCGAACTCGAGTGCATAGCTCGAATGTAATTTATGCGCAATCTGTTCGCGCAGGTCGACGACGCCCTCCATGGGGGCATACTGGTTGCGTCCCTCCGCGATGGTCTCGACCAGCGACTGCGACAAGCGCGGATCGATGGGATAATCCGGGAATCCCTGGCCGATATTGAGCGCATTTTCTTCGAGCGCGCGGCGCGACATCACCGTGAAGATGGTGGTACCGACGTCCGGCAACTTGCTGTCGAAGTACACGGTTCAGCCGGGGAGCGCTTGCAGCCCACCGGCCAGGGAGTGGACCGCCAATCCGCGCTTTCGCAGTTCGCGAGCGGCGGCGAAGCTGCGCTTGCCGGACGCGCAGACCAGCACGTACCGGCCGCCGCGCGGCAACAGTTCGGGGTTGGCAAGAAGGACGGGCATCGCGATGTGCCGCGCCTGCGCCGGCCGGGCGGCCACTTCCTCGGCGGTACGGATATCGATGACTTCGAGGTGCCGTTCCGCTGCCGCCGCCAGTGAGGGCAGCGCGATCTCGATATCCGGATCCTCATGCGCAATGTCGCGAATCAGCGCGCACGCGGGCGCGAGGCAGGTGCTGCGGCGCGGCGCCTTGAGTTTGAGGCTGGAAAAGTTCATGAAATCGAAGAGTAGGAGTTCGCCGCCGAGCTGATCCGGCATGCTCAATAGGATTTTCAAAGTCAGCAGCGCCTGCAGGCTACCGAAGGTGCCGGGCACCGGACCGAGCACCCCGGCTTCAGCACAATTGCCGACCACACCGTCGGCGGTCGCGTCCGGCCACAGACAACGCAGGCAGGCGTGGGCGGGTTCCGGTTTATAGACCTGCAGCTGCCCTTCGTATTGATACACGCTGGCGAACACGGCGGGCCGCTGGGCCAGCACCGCCGCGTCGTTGATCAGAAATTTAGTGCGGAAATTGTCGCTGCAGTCGACCACGACGTCGTGGTCCCGGACCAACTCGAGGGCGTTATCGGCCGTGAAACGCGTGCCATGCGCCGCAACTGCCACATGGGGATTGATCGCCATAACGGCGGCGCGTGCCAATTGCACCTTGGATTTGCCCACATCCGCCAACGCGTAGATCGGCTGACGGTGCAGATTGCTGGCGTCGAGCGTGTCCGCATCCACCACGCCAAGATGCCCAACGCCCGCACCCGCCAAATACTGCAACACCGGGCTGCCAAGACCGCCGGCGCCCACCACGAGTACGCGGCTGTTCGCTAGTTTCGCCTGGCCGTCGGCGCCGATTTCCTTGAGTAACAGTTGCCGCGAATAGTCAGGCTGCATTGTGCCCATGATCGTGAGAATGGTGCGGCGCCGCCGCACAGCGCTCGCAGTTGACCCAGCCCGAGTCGCCGCTCCGGTAATGTTCTTTTTTCCAGATCGGAACCCGGTGCTTGACTTCATCGATGATGTATCGGCATGCGTCGAAGGCTTCGCCGCGGTGGGCGGCACTCACACCCACCCACACCGCCATGTCGGAAAGATCGAGCGACCCGACCCGATGGATGCACACCGCGTGCTTGATGGGAAAACGCTGCAATGCCTCGGACAGGATTCGTTCGCCTTCTTTGACGGCCAGGGCTTGAAAGGCTTCGTATTCGAGCCGAGTGACGTCCTGGCCCTCGTTATGATCGCGCACCCAACCCTCGAAGCTGACGTAGCCGCCGGCGCCGCGGTCGAGCAAGTCGCGGCGTGCGGCTTGCGTATCGATGGCGACCTCGGTAAAGCGAAAGCGCATCAGCCGCCCGCCACCGGAGGGATGAACACCACGGCATCGCCGGCGATCAACGGGCGCGACCACTCGGAAAATTCGCTGTTCACCGCCACCTTCAATTGTTCACGCGACAGCGTGAAGGCGTAACGTGCGTTCAGCTCCGAAAACAAATCGGCAGGCGTTGCGGCCGACGTCTCCAGCGTCTCTTCGGAGCGGCCGGCCTGTTCGCGCATCAAGGCAAAATATTGGATTTTGAGCTGCATGGGACTCGTATGGACGTAGGAATGGAGTGCGCCCTGGGCCGTAGCGTACTCCTCGGGGGTGTTGACGTTGTCGAGTGCATGCCGGTCGCGTGGTTCGATCAGACGAGCGGGGTGACGGCGCAGAAATTTTCGCGGGCAATGTCCGCCAGCGCTCTGATAGGCCGACAAAGCGGGCGCTGCCGCCGGTTCCCATACCGCGCAGAGCGGCTCGGGCAGACCGTCGTACGCGCTGACATAGGCGGTGGCCAACACGCTGGGGTCGCGTTCGGCCAACAGCTGCTCGAGCGCCGCGTCCGATAGGAACGGCAAATCGCACGCGAGCACCAGCCACGCGACCCCGGGGTAATCGGTCAGGGCCGATCGTATGCCCACGATCGGCCCTTCGCCGTCCACGGAGTCGACGATCAGGGGCTTTTGGGCGCGCGTTGGTTCGGTCTTTTGGTCGCCGCGCACGGAGACGAATACTTTCGCAACATGGCGGCTCGCGAGCTCGAACGCGCGGTCGAGCTGGCTCTTGCCCTGGTAGAGGAGCGCTGCCTTGTCGCGGCGCATGCGCGAACTGGCGCCGCCGGCTAGGATCAACCCATACACGGGAGCCGCCGCGGAGTATACCGCCGCCGCTGTGGAACTCATGACGCCTCCTGGACCGCGTACGTACTCTTTCCGCCGTCTTTCGCAATCAAGCGCGTGTCGCTTATCACGATGCCGTGCGACAACGACTTGCACATGTCATAAATGGTCAATGCCGCAATGCTGGCGCCGGTGAGCGCCTCCATCTCGACGCCGGTTTTGTGATGCACGCTCACCGTGCAACGAATCACGGCGGAATCGCCTTCCATTTCGATGGCGATGCGGCAGCTCTCGAGGCCCAGCGGGTGACAAAATGGAATCAGCTCATGAGTCCGCTTGGCGCCCATGACGCCGGCGACGATGGCCGTGTCGAACACCGGACCTTTCGGCGAACGCAGACCGCTGTCGCGCAGCGCCGCCGCAGCGGCGGGCGGAAAACGCACCCGCGCCTCCGCAACAGCGGTCCGCTTTGTCGGCGGTTTCTCGCTGACATCGACCATGGTCGGTCGCTGCTCGCTGTCCAGGTGTGAAAATGTCATTGTCAGCCGCCGATGTAATACATCTCGATCTTCTTGAGGGCTGGGTCAGCGCGGCGCAACTCATTGCGCTGTTCGCTGTAGCGATCGGTGCGGCCGAGCCACTTACCGCGAATCAGATTCAAAAGATCCGCATCGCCAGCACCGGCGCGCATCGCTGCGCGCAGATCAAGTCCCTGAGTGGCGAACAGGCAAGTGTAAAATTTGCCTTCGGAGGACAGGCGTGCCCGGCTGCACGCGCCGCAGAAGGGTTGCGACACCGAGGAGATGAAACCCAGTTCGCCGGCGCCGTCGTCGAAGCGCCAGCGCTGCGCCACTTCGCCGCGATAATTCTCCGAAACCGGATGCATGGGCCAACGGGCGCTGATGCGTGCCGCGAGTTCTCGCGACGGCACGACCATTTCCGGCCGCCACTCGTTGCGGTTACCCACATCCATGAACTCGATGAAGCGCACGATCACGGGCTTGCCGCGGAAGTGTTCGACCAGATCCAGCGCCGTGTGATCGTTCACGCCGCGCTCGATCACCGCGTTGATCTTCACCGGCGTGAGTCCGGCGGCAACGGCCGCATCGATTCCGTGAAGGACTTGGTCGAGTGCCGCAAAGCCGCCGCTCATGCGCGCGAAGATCTCTTTGTCCAAGGTATCCAGGCTCACCGTGACCCGGCGCAGCCCATTGGCGTGCAGATCGACGGCATGCTGCCCCAGGAGCACCCCGTTGGTGGTCAGCGCAATGTCTTCGATGGCAGGTATGGCGGTCAGATCGCCGATCAGATCGGGTAGATTGGTGCGCAGCAGCGGCTCGCCGCCGGTGAGCCGCAGCTTACGTACTCCCAGTGTCGAGAACAGGCGAGACAGCCGAACGATCTCCTCGAATGACAACCGCTCCTGGGATTTCAGAAACCGGTAGTTGTCATGAAACTGCTGCTTCGGCATGCAATAGGGGCAGCGGAAATTGCAGCGATCCATGACCGAAATGCGCAGGTCATGCAGCGGTCGCGCGAATTTGTCGAGCGGATGATCCGCGCCGCGGATATCGTGAATGGTGGATTTCATACCTTGAAGGTTACCAGCGATAAACGCCCGTGACGAAGCCCTTGGGGTAGGTGTTCGGCCCGGGTGGAAGTTCCACAAAACCATCCGTGCCGGCCAGACTCACAAAATCCCCGGAGCCATTCGGCGGGCGCGGATGCGCCCACGGGCGGCCCCAAGCGTCGTGCTCGATGGCAACGGGCAGGAAATAGGCCAGCGGCGGCTGGAACGTCACCGGCGCGGCGAGCGCCAGGCGCTCCGGCGGAACGCGGCGCGTTCCCATCGCCTCGGCGATCGCCGGAACCACGTAGCGGATCAGGCATATGAGCGTGGAGACCGGATTTCCAGGTAAGCCGAACACCAATTGGCCCTGCGGACCGATGCCGAACCACATCGGCCTACCGGGCCGCTGAGCCACGTTATGGAACACTTCCCGCACGCCCAATTGCATGAGCACCTTGGGCACGAGATCGAATTTGCCCATGGAGACGCCGCCGCTCAAAATCACCACCTCGTGCGTGGTCAAATGCAAGGTCAAGCGTTCTCGCAGCAACTCCTCGTCATCCAGCACATGATCGTCGCCGACTCGCCCGAAGCCGCGCTTGCGCAGAGTGGCCGCGACGGCGTACGCATTCGAGCGGCGCACCTGATAGTCGGCAATGGGATCACCCGGCTCAATCAGTTCGTCGCCGGTGGAGACGATCATGACTGCCGGCTGGCTGCTGACCCGCACGCGCGCCATACCTGCGGAAGCGGCCACCGCAATTTCCGGGGCTCGCAGCAGGGTCCCGGTCCCGAGCAGCAGCGCGCCTTGGCGGCTATCGCTGCCGCGCCGGTACACGTTGAGATAGGGCGCCCCGGCAACCGTGGATTTCAGCGACACCATGCCGTCGGCGACATCGTACTGCTCGATGGGAATCACGCAGTCTGTGCTGAGCGGAAGAATGGCGCCGGTCGTCACTTCGATGGCATTCTCGGCGCGAGCCAGCTTGAGCGGCGGCGAGCCCGCGGGCTGGATCGCCTGGACATGGAAGCGGCGCAATCCGCGGCGCAGCTGTTCGCTATCCACCGCGATGCCGTCGAGCGTGACTCGATCGAACGGCGGCGTGTCCCGCTCGGCATAAACATTTTCCCGCAGCGTTCCGCCGACACACTGCGTCAATGGCAGTGATTCGATTGGCAAACACGTCAGCCGAGAGTTGATCGCCTCTTCGGCCAGGCGCGGTGTAATCAGCGTGCTAGCCTGCATGATGTCTCAATGGAGCGGCGAAACGGCTCGCCGCGCCGGTTTAGAGTCATTACTGGTTCTTGGCCTTGAATGCCTTCAATTGTTCGTTGAATCGGCCGACATTCACTTGCAGCTCATCGACCGCGGCGTTGTTCTTCTGCACCAATATCTTCTGCTGATCGTCTGCCTTCTTTTTCTCGTCGGCGGTGAGCTTTTTCGGGTCCTTCGGCGTCGCTGAATCCATCTCGAGTTTGAGGCAGTCGAGATAAGCGTTCATTTCGCTGTTGTAGCGGTCGAAATCATGTTTTGCGGCGATCATTTGATCCTTGGTCGCCGTATTGCCGTCAGGCGGCGCATCCGGCGAGCGCGGGTAGGTGCAAGTCGCCTGCGAGTGAGCGGCGGAGCCTAGAGCGAAAATCAGCGTAAGCGGTATCCAAGCCTTCATCGGAAGTCCTCTAGTGTTATCGGTGCGATTGTATATTGGAGAGCCTCCGATCTTACGGCCAAGGCTCACGAGCCGCCAGCGTTCCAGGGTGCCCGCGTAAGTAACTGATTTATAATTGCAAATTGGCGGTCGAGCGGTCGTGTCGAATTCGCCGGGTGTCGTTCGACTAGAAGAGGCCGAACGATACCCCAAATGAAATGAAGGAGATGAATATGCAGTACTTATTGTTGATCTACGCCAACGAGCGCGACGAAGGTGCCTTGGACCCAGCCGCGATGGCGGCGATAATGCAGGAATATCAGGAGTTTACCAAATCGATCGTGCAAGCAGGCCAGATGAAGGCCGCCGACCGGTTGAAGCCGACTTCCAGCGCTTCAACCGTGAGAGTGCGCAACGGCAAGGTGGTAACCACCGACGGCCCGTTTGCGGAGACGCGCGAGCAGCTGGGCGGCTACTACCTGGTCGAGGCCAAGCACCTCGACGAAGCGCTCGCCATCGCCGCGCGCATCCCCAGCGCCAAATATGGCAGCGTCGAAGTGCGTCCGATCTGGCCCGCCATGGGCTAATGGGCTGGGCAAATGGACACTCATAAGAGAGCGGTCCACGAGGTGTATCACCGGGAGGCGGGTCGCGTCCTTGCGACGCTGATCCGCCTGCTCGGTGATTTTGACTTGGCCGAAGAAGCGCGCCAGGAGGCCTTCGCCGCCGCCATCGAGCAATGGCCTGCTCGGGGAATGCCGGTCAATCCATGTGCTTGGTTGATCCAGATCGGCCGCAACAAGGCGATCGACAAAATACGCCGCGAAGTGGTGTTTCGCACCAAAGTCATGGACCGCGAAGCAGCAACCGCCGAGGCGGACGCCTTGGTGGAGAATCCCGATGCCGATGCTGCGGCGTTCGGCGACGACCGGCTACGGCTCATTTTCATCTGCTGTCATCCGGCCCTGAGCATGGAGGCACAAATAGCGTTGACTTTGCGCGCGGTCTGCGGCCTGACGACGCAGGCCGTGGCGCGCGCATTCTTGGTCGGTGAAGACACCATGGCGCAGCGACTGGTCCGCGCCAAGAAAAAGATCCGCGATGCCGGCATCGCCTACGAAACCCCGGATCCCTCGATACTGGATCAACGAATCGACGGTGTGCTCGCGGTCATTTACGGGGTATTCACGGAAGGGTATGCCGCTACCGTCGGCGCGGAGTTGATGGACGCCGAGCTTTGCAGAGAGGCCATTCGCTTGGGTTATTTGCTCGACGCCTTGCTGCCGAGCAACGCCCGCATCATGGGACTACTCGCTCTTATGCTGCTGCATGACGCGCGCCGTGCGGCCCGCGTATCGAGCGCCGGGGACGTGATCCTGCTGGACGATCAAGACCGCACCCTATGGGACAGGAGCCAGATCGACCAGGGTCTGGCGTTGGTCGAACGGTCGTTGCGCGATCCTTCACCCGTCAGTCACTACGCGGTGCAGGCGGCCATCGCAGCGCTGCACGCGCGCGCTGCTTGCAAGGGCGCCACGGATTGGCCGCAAATCGCCGGGCTCTATGCCGTGCTGCTGCGTCTTCATCCAACCCCCGTCATTGAACTCAATCATGCGGTTGCCGTGTCGATGGTCGATGGACCCGAGCGGGCGCTCGACTTGGTCGACTCGCTGGCGGCACGCGGCGCCGTGCGGGAGTATCATTTGCTGCACGCCGTGCGCGCCAATCTATTGCAACGCCTCGGACGACTCGACGAGGCGAGAGACGCTTACCAAACTGCGCTCGAGACTGCCAAATTGGAACCGGAGCGCAGACTGTTGAAGCAGCGGCTGGCGCGTCTGGCGTCTTACCAGTGATACATGCTGGCGGCGAAACCTTTGGGATAGGTATTGGGCCCCGGCGGAAGCTCGACGAAGCCATCCGTGCCGGCCAGACTCAGGAAGTCTCCCGACCCGTTGGTTGGCCGCGGAATGGCCCAGGGCCGTCCCCAATCGTCGTGTTCGACGGAAACGGGCAAGAAGTAGGTGAGCGGCAGATCGAATGTCACGGGCGAGGCCAGGCCTAAGCGCTGCTGCGGCACGCGTCGAGTGCCCATCGCCTCAGCGATCGCTGGGATGACGTAGCGTATCAAACAAACCAGGGTGGACACGGGATTGCCGGGCAGGCCGAAAACCGCCTGGCCCTGGGGTCCAATCCCGAACCACATGGGTTTGCCGGGTCGCTGCGCGACCCGGTGAAACACCTCCTGCACGCCGAGTTGCATCAGCACCTTGGGTACGAGGTCGAATTTGCCCATGGACACGCCGCCGCTCAAAATCACCATTTCATGCGTCGTGAGGTGCAGCGTAAGCCGCTCGCGCAACATCGCCTCATCGTCGAGAACGTGATCGTTGCCGACGCGCCCGAAGCCCCGCGTACGAAGCGTCGCGGCTACCGCATACGCATTCGAGCGGCGTACTTGGTGGTCCGCGATAGGCTCGCCCGGTTCAATAAGCTCATCCCCGGTGGAGACAATCATGAGCGCCGGCTGGCTGCTCACCCGCACGCGCGCCATGCCGGCGGAGGCGGCAACTGCGATCTCAGGCGCGCCCAGCAGGGTCCCGGGCGTCAGTAGAAGTGTTCCCTGGCGGCTGTCCGCGCCGCGGCGTTGCACGTTGTGATACGGCGTCGCGGTCACGGCAGAGGTCAAGGAAACGACGCCGTCCGCGACCTCGTACTGCTCCACGGGAATGATGCAATCGGTCGCGAGCGGCAAGGTCGCGCCGGTCATCACCTCGATGGCATTCTCGCTGTGCGCGAGTTCGAGAGCCGGAAAACCGGCGGGCTGTGTCGCCTGAACCTTGAAACGGCGCAAACCGCGGCGCAGCGCCTCGCTGTCGACCGCGATGCCGTCCATGCACACCCGATCGAAGGGTGGATAGTCCCGCTCTGCATAGATATTTTCCCGCAGGGTCCCACCGACGCATTGCCTTAGCGGCAGCGATTCGGTCGGCAAACAGGTCAGCCGGGAGTTGATCGCCTCCTCGGCCAGCTGCGGTGTAATGAGCGTATTAGCCTGCATGCCGGGCAGCATACTCAAATAGGTGATAAAGCGATTCTGATATATTATATCCAGAGCGATCAACGTCCGACCAAAGATGGCGGGCGTGCCATGCGAAAGGCCCTCTATTGGACAATCGCCGGCATGGCACCATACTCATTATCCCTTGTTGGAGGTCAATTAGTGAGCAAGACGGTCATTCCCATTGCCCTGGCTGGCGCCACCAAACAGCGAAAGCGCGAGGCGCCGAAAGGCCGAACCGTGGATGCGTCGGCGCTTGCGGAAGTGGAGGCCCTCGTCGGGACCGCACCGCTCAGGCACGATCTCCTGATTGAATATCTGCACTTGATTAATGATCGCTACAAGCAGCTGGGCGCGGCTCACCTGGCCGCTCTCGCCAGGCTGTTGGGGCTGGCCCAGACCGAGGTCTACGAGGTGGCAACTTTCTATCACCATTTTGACGTGGTGAAAGAGGACCGAGCCGGCAAGCTGCCAGTCCCGCCTGCATTGACGGTGCGCGTCTGCGATGGGTTGAGCTGCGAAATGGCCGGCGCCAAGCAGTTGCTCGAACGGCTACCCGAGCTGCTGGGACGCGACGTGCGCGTGATCCCGGCGCCCTGCGTCGGACGCTGCGAACAAGCGCCGGTTGCTGTGGTGCATCAGAAGCCGCTGCCGGGGGCGACTCTCGAGGCGGTGCGAGCGGCAGTCGAAGCCGGTCACATTCATGATGAACCTCAGAACTTCATCGATTTCGAGGCGTATCTTGGCCAGGGCGGCTATGCGGTGCTGCGCGACTGCATCGAGCATCAGCGACCGGTCGAGACCGTACTGAAAACCATGGAGGATTCAGGGCTGCGCGGCCTCGGCGGCGCCGGGTTTCCGGCCGGGCGCAAGTGGCGCATCGTGCGCGGCGAAGCGGCGCCGCGGATGATGGCCGTCAACATAGACGAGGGCGAACCCGGTACCTTCAAGGACCGCGTGTACCTGGAGCGCGACCCGCATCGTTTCCTCGAAGGTATGCTGATTGCGGCCTGGGCGGTCGGTATCTCCGCCATTTATATTTACCTGCGTGACGAATACCACGGCTGTCGCGCGCTGCTCGAAGCCGAGCTGGCGAAGCTCAAGGCGAATCCGCCGGCGCCTTTACCCAAGATCGAGCTGCGCCGCGGCGCCGGCGCCTACATATGCGGCGAAGAGTCGGCGATGATCGAATCGATTGAAGGCAAACGCGGCATGCCGCGTCTGCGTCCGCCGTATGTCGCTCAAGTCGGCCTATTTGGCCGCCCTACCTTGGAGCACAACTTCGAGACGCTTTACTGGGTGCGCGAGCTGCTGGAAAAGGGGGCCGACTGGTTTGCTTCCCAAGGCCGCAACGGCCGCAAAGGATTGAGAAGCTTTTCAGTGTCGGGACGCGTGAAGAATCCCGGGGTGAAGCTTGCACCGGCCGGCATCACCATGCACGAGCTGATCGATGAGTTCTGCGGCGGCATGCAGGATGGCCATACCTTTTACGGCTATCTTCCCGGCGGCGCATCGGGAGGAATTTTGCCGGTGGCAATGGGCGACATTCCACTCGACTTCGATACCCTTCAGCCTCATGGCTGCTTCATCGGTTCCGCAGCGGTGATCGTGCTTTCCGACCGCGACACCGCCAAGGCCGCAGCGCGCAACATGATGCGCTTCTTCGAGCATGAGTCCTGCGGTCAATGCACCCCTTGCCGGGTGGGCACCGCCAAGACGAACACCCTCATTGCCGGGGATGCGTGGGACCAGCCGTTGCTTGCCGAACTCTCGCAGGTGCTGCGCGACGCATCGATTTGCGGTCTGGGGCAAGCGGCGCCGAACCCGGTGGACTGCGTAATCAAATACTTTCCGAACGAATTGGCCAGAGGACCACGATGAACGCCATCACCCGCACAGAACGCGCTCAATTCGACGCACCCACCGTCACGTTTTTGCTCGACGGCCGTGAAGTCACGGGCTCGAGCACGGACACCCTGCTCGAGATCGCGGATCGTGAGGGCGTCGAGATTCCGAGACTGTGCTACATGCCCGGCATGGATGCGGTCGGAAATTGCCGCTCCTGCATGGTCGAGATCAAGGGCGAGCGCGTACTGGCTGCGTCATGCTGCCGCGTGCCGACGGCCGGCATGCAAGTGACGACGAACAACGAGCGTGTGCGCAAGGCGCAGCAGATGATCATCGAACTTCTGCAATCGGACATGCCGGAGAAGGACTACACGCGCCACAACGAGGTGGATGATTGGGCGGTCCGGCTGAAGGTCGGCAAGCCGCGCTTCGCGCCGCGCCCCGCGGTCGCACCCGACCTTACGCACGCAGGTATCGCGGTCAATCTCGACGCCTGCATTCAGTGCACGCGCTGTGTGCGGGCCTGCCGCGACGAGCAGGTCAACGACGTCATTGGCCTCGCGTTCCGGGGCCAGCACGCCAAAATCGTGTTCGACATGGACGATCCCATGGGGGCTTCGACCTGCGTGGGTTGCGGCGAGTGCGTGCAAGCATGTCCGACAGGAGCGCTCATGCCGGCCCGCGAGGTTGCTCTTACCGTGCCCGACAAGTCGGTCGATTCGCTCTGTCCGTATTGCGGAGTGGGCTGTCAGCTGACCTATCACGTGAAGGACGATAAAATTTTGTACGTGGAGGGGCGCGACGGCCCCGCCAATCACGCGCGCCTGTGCGTCAAGGGCCGCTATGGTTTCGATTACTCGCGGCACCCACAGCGCCTCACCGTCCCGCTGATACGCCGTTCGGACGCGCCGAAGGATGGCGAGTTCGTCATGGATCCGAACAACGTCATGCAAATATTCCGCGAAGCGACCTGGGAGGAAGCCATTTCCGTGGCGGGAGGCAGTTTGCGCAAGCTGCGCGACACGCACGGCCCCAAATCGCTGGCCGGCTTCGGCTCGGCCAAGGGCAGCAACGAGGAAGCCTATCTGTTTCAAAAGCTGGTGCGGCTCGGTTTCGGCAGCAACAACGTCGATCATTGTACGCGTCTCTGTCATGCCTCGAGCGTCGCGGCATTGCTCGAAGGCATCGGTTCGGGCGCGGTCAGCAATCCGGTCATGGACGTCACTCAAGCCTCGGTGGTGATCCTGATCGGTGCGAATCCCACCGTGAATCACCCGGTGGCGGCAAGCTTTCTCAAGAATGCCATGCGCAACGGCACCAAGCTCATCGTCATGGATCCGCGGCGCAGCGAACTGGCGCGCACTGCGTACCGCTTCTTGCAGTTCAAGCCGGATACCGATGTGGCGCTGCTCAACGCGATGATGCATGTCATCATCGAGGAAAACCTCGTCGATGCGAAGTTCATCGCCGATCGTACGCTCGGCTATACGGATCTGGTGAAGAACGTGGCGGGCTACAGTCCGGAACTGATGGCACCGATATGCGGCGTACCGGCGGAGTTGATCCGTGAGGTGGCGAGGCTGTATGCGACCAGCTCCGGATCGATGATCCTGTGGGGAATGGGCATCAGCCAACATATCCATGGCACCGACAACGCGCGCTGCCTCATTGCCCTCGCCTTGATGACGGGCCAAATCGGCAAGCCGGGGACGGGTCTGCATCCGCTTCGAGGTCAGAACAATGTTCAAGGTGCGTCCGACGCGGGCTTGATACCCATGATGTATCCCGATTATCAGCGGGTGGACAACGCCGAAGCGCAAGCGCGCTTCGCGAAGGCGTGGGGAGTACCGGCGGCACAACTGGACAACAAGCCGGGTCTCACGGTGGTGGAGGTCATCAAGGGGATCTTGGCGGGAAACGTCAAGGGCATGTACATCATGGGCGAGAATCCCGCGATGAGCGATCCCGATGCCGATCACGCCCGAGAGGCGCTAGCCAAACTGGACATGCTCGTGGTGCAAGATATTTTCCTCACCGAAACCGCCTATCTTGCCGACGTAATTCTGCCCGCGTCGTCGTTTGCCGAGAAGACGGGGAGTTTCACGAACACCGATCGTTTCGTGCAGATCGGCCGCAAGGCGTTGAACCCGCCCGGCCAATCGCGCCAGGATCTGGAGATCATCATCGATTTGGCGCGCGAGCTGGGCCTGTCTTGGGACTACGGGACGGGCGAGCCGGCAGTCGCCGCAGTGTTCGATGAGATGCGCCATACGATGCCGAGCATCGGCGGGATCACCTGGGAGCGGCTGCAAGCGGAGGACAGCGTCACCTATCCCTGCGTGAACGAGGGTGACCCCGGGGACTCCGTGGTGTTCATCGATTCTTTCCCGACGCCGACCGGCAGAGCGCGATTCGTGCCGGCCGACATCATTCCGGCCGACGAACGGCCGGACACCGACTATCCTCTGGTACTGATCACCGGCCGGCAACTCGAACATTGGCATACCGGGAGCATGACCCGCCGCTCGGGTGTTCTCGATGCGATCGAACCGGACCCGGTGGCTTCGCTGCATCCGTTGGATCTCGCAGCGCTCGGCGCGAAACCGGGCGACCTGATAACCATCGAGTCGCGCCGCGGCAAAGTCAGTCTGTATGCCCGCGAAGACGACAGCTCACCCCATGGGGCCGTGTTTGTCGCCTTTTGCTTTTACGAGGCGGCTATCAACAAGCTCACCAACTCGGCACTGGATCCGTTCGGCAAGATTCCCGAGTTCAAGTATTGCGCGGTGCGCGTGACCCTCGGTGGAACCCCGCCGGTGCAAGCAAGCTACGGCGGCGGTCAGATCTTGGCGCCCAGAGGGACGGTGGCGCAGGTTTAGCGAGATTCCTTTTGCAGTTGCTCGAGCTCAATCAGCGTGTTGACGTTGACGAACCCGGCGTCGTCTTCGAACACCACCTGTGCGTTGCGATGCTCGCGAGCCCACAGGCCGGTCTTGCGTTGGCCGCTGTTCACGAAGGAGTTCAAGCTGTCCTGCAACGAGGTTTTCATGAGGCAGAAGACGGGCTGCGCAAACAGCTTTTCGCCTTCGCGCGTGTAGGCCGTCGCCATATCGCCGTCGATCTCCTCGAGACCGCGCGTGAGCTGCTCGACCAGATCAAGCGGAAAGTTCGGCGTATCGCACGGAACCGTCGCCAAGTAAGGCGTCTCGCAATGCGCGAGTCCGGCCAACATTCCCGCGAGCGGTCCAGGGTAGTCCAGAAGTTCATCTGGCCAGACCGGTGCGCCCATGGATCGATACGCGGAAAGATTTCGGTTGGCGTTGATCATGATCCCGCCGACTTGCGGCGCGAGGCGCTGCAGCGCATGCTGCGCCAGCGGCCGGCCGAGATAATCCTGCAGTCCTTTGTCCACGCCCCCCATGCGGCTGCCTCGCCCACCGGCAAGAACGAGCCCCGTGATATCGGCAGTCGCGATTTTCATTGCGCGAGTATCGCACCGCGTACACCGGAGAGTCACCATCGAGCCCGATGACGTCATCGCCCTGGTGGTGCAGCCCGAAGCCCGGGCGCTCAAGCCCGTGCCCGACGCACCGCGGCTCAGCGCGGCGTCATGCGACTCGCTGCGCGAAATCGTGATCGTCGATGAGCACGGCGACCACCGGCAAATTCAGGTCCCGGTCGAACGGCCGCTCACGGTCTTCCTCGACGATCGTGAGCTCGTGACGCTAATGACGCTTGGTGCCAGCCCGGAACTGCTGGTACTCGGATATCTGCGCAATCAGCGCGTGGTCGGCGATGTGGCCGCGATCGAATCGATCACCGTCGACTGGAAGTCGGGCGCGGCTGCCGTGAAAACGCGCTCGGGCGTGCACGACATCGAGGTTGGCGGTGTGCGCCGAATCGTAAGCACGGGCTGTGGCCTGGGCACGGTGTTCGGCGAGTTGATGACGCAGGTCGATGCGATCACCCTTCCGCAGACAGCGGCGGGGCGCATCTCTCAACGCACACTGCTGAGCGTGCTCGACACCATGCGGCAGTACGACGCCATTCATCGCGCTGCCGGATCGGTTCACAGTTGCGCCTTGTTTCATGGGGCCGATTTGTTGGTGAGCGTCGAGGATGTCAGCCGGCACAACGGAGTCGACACGATCGCCGGGTGGATGGCGCTGCATGGCGTCGCGGGCGGCGACAAAATTCTCTTTACGACCGGACGCCTCACCGGCGAGATGGTCATGAAGTCGGCCCACAACGGCATTCCCATTCTCGTGTCGCGAAATGGTGTGACGGCGATGGGCTACACCCAAGCCGCGAAGCTGGGAATGACCATCTTCGGCCGCGCCGCGAATCGCCGCTTTCTTTGCTACATCGGCGCGGAACGTTTCGACGCCGAGCCCGTCGCGGACTGATGCCCGCGCGTTCCGCGCCGCAGGCGAAACTTATGCCTTCTCGTTCATATGGTTGGGGCCGGTCCTCCATGCTAGTTTTCGGGCCCTTCACGGGCCGAGAACCAGATGAACAAAACGACTTCTCATGTATTGCTCGCGCTTCTGTCCGCGACTTTTTTGGTCGACAGCGCAGGAGCCGACGATTCTGCGCCGACACAGGCTCCATCCGCACAAACACCACTGCCGCGCATCGTCGTGACGGGCGTCCAAACGCCCGCGGACAATTACCGTGTCGAAACCGTCGATACGCTCGGGCCCATGGGTACGACGAAGATCCTCGATACCCCCTACTCAATCGGCATTCTGCCGTCCGACCTGATCGAGAACTCGCAGGCAACCAATTTCAAGGACGTATCGAAATACCTGCCGCTGGTGGCGTATCAAGAACAGCAGGGGCCGGACATCCTGCGGCCGCAGACGCGAGGCATGCAGGGAGGCAATTTTCAGAATTCCCGCATGGACGGCATGACCATGTTCATTACCGTCGCGACTGCCATGGAACAGTTCCAGCAGATCGAAGTGGTCAATGGGGTTTCAGCGTCCCTTTATGGTCCTGCCAATCCTTCCGGAATGTTCAATTTCGTGTCCAAACGCCCGACCGATTCTGATTTGCGGCGGGTCAGCATCACCTACAACAGCGACAGCATCGGAACCGCCCATGTGGATCTGGGCGGCCGAATCGATAAGAACGGCGTCTTCAGCTACCGCCTCAACGCCTTGTTCGGCGAGGGCGACGGCTATGTGGATGGAAGCCATCAGCGACGCGCCTTGGGCGACCTCGCGATCGATGTGCGCCCTCGCGAAGACACCGTGCTCGAGTTGAACTACAGCGACTATCACCTCGTCGACAAGGGCTATCCCGGGTGGTTCACCTACGGCGAAAAAATCGTGCTGCCGCCCGCACCCGATCCGCAACGTGCGGGTTATGGACAGGACTACGCCGGCATCGACTTGGAAACGCGTATCGCGAGCGCGCGGCTCAAACACGATTTCAATTCGGACTGGCATTTCGTGGTGGGCGCGCTGAATCAGGATGCCTCGCGCAACATCAACACGCCGGTCAACAATCTCAACTCGAATGCCGGCACCTATGTGTCTTCGCTCGCCACCGGCTTCGCGCCGCGCTTCGTCATGACCAGCGACGCGGCATATCTCGACGGCAACTTCGCCACCTGGGGACTCGCCCACGACCTGACCGTCGGTACCGCCGGCTACAAGGCGCAATCGTATTCAGTCATCACTCCCGCAAACCCCGCCAGTGTTCGTCTCGGCTCCGCCAGCATCGACAGTCCGCAGAGTTTCCCCATCCCCGCTGCGGGCCTGCCGAACACGGGCCTTAACTATGATTCGTCGACGACCTTTCAGCAGGGCATCAACGTCGGCGATACGATCCGATTCAGCGAGGCCTGGTCGACGCGACTCGCCGTGAGCCAGGACTGGTTTCACGTCGATAATTACAGTGCGAAAGCCGTTGCACTTCCGGGATACGCAAGTCATGGCCTGAGCCCGACCGGCAGCATCCTCTTCAAGCCGGCCAGCAACATGACGACTTACTTCACATATGCGAGCAGTCTCCAAGCCGGAGATCTGGCGCCGGGCACGGCGGCGAACGCCGGCGTGAGCTTGGCACCCTACCGCAGCAAAGAGTACGAGCTGGGCTACAAGGCAGCGCTCGGAAAAATTGATTTTACCGCGGCCTTGTTTCGCATCGAGCGGCCATTCGCCAACCTCGATCCCCTCGATAACGTGTTCAAAATTTCCGGCCAGCAGGTCAATAAGGGTTTGGAGCTGTCCGCCATTGGGGAGGTTTTAAACGGCCTCACGGTTTACGGCGGAGTCACCCTGTTGAACGCCAAGCTCGAAAACACCCCCCTCGCGGCAACGAACGACAAGCTGTACGTGGGTGCGGCGAAGGTCAAGGGCAATATGCTATTCGAATACCACTACCCGACGATACAAGGCCTGGTTACGAGCGTCGACTGGCAGTTCTCGGGACCACGCGCCGGCAATGACACTAACTCGTTCTCAGCGGCCGGCTACAATCTATTCGATATCGGTGCGCGCTATACCTCGACTATCGAAAACAAGGCCGTCACTTGGCGCCTGGCGGTGGATAATGTGGCCGATCGACGCTATTGGTCCACGGTCGCACCGAGCAACCTCACCGGCGCGAATACCGGGAACCTGCTCGCGCATTTGGGATCACCTCGGACCGTGTTGGCTTCGGCAAGCGTCGACTTCTGAAGCGAACGAGCCCCGGTGAATCGCTTCAAGACAATAATCGCTGTTCTCTGTCTATGCGGCGGGAGCGGGATCGTCGGCGGCGTAGTGATGGGTATACCTTCGGCCTTCGCCGCCGATTCCGCGGCGATCCGCCTTCACGCTGCGGGAAGCCTGCGCGGCGCGATGACGGACATCGCGAAGGCCTATTCGGCTGCCTACGGCACGCCAATCGAAGCGGTTTTCGGCGCCTCGGGGGAATTGGGGAATCGCCTGGCCAAGGGCGAGCCGGGCGACGTGTTCGCCTCGGCTGATATGGGCAATCCCGAGGCGCTGACGCAGGCCGGCAAGGCGGGGCCGACCGTGCTGTTCGCACGTAATCATTTGTGCGCAATCGCGCGGCCGGGGCTTAACGCGACGTCCTCGAACCTTCTTGCGACCCTGCTCAACCCGTCGGTCAAGGTGGGTACATCGACGCCGAAGAACGATCCTGGGGGCGATTATGCGTGGGCAATGTTCCAAAAGGCCGATGCACAGCAGCCCGGGAGCCGCGCGATCCTCGAAGCCAAGGCGGTGAAGATCGGCAACGTGCCGGGATCGCTTCCCGTCCCGCCGGGAACGACCAATGCCGTTGCTTGGCTGTTTCGTGAAAAGCGCGCCGATATCTTTCTCTCTTATTGCACCGGCGGCAGTGCCGCCGCCGCGGAATTGCCGGGAGTCACGATCGTTCCTCTGCCGCCGGCGCTGGCGGTCACGGCCGGCTATGGGCTGACGGTCCTGAAAGGCGCGAACCAGGACGGCGGTGCGCAGCTGGCGCTCTTCATCCTGTCGCCGGCAGGTCAAAGAATTCTCGCGGAACACGGCTTCGACGCGCCTCTGCTGCCATAGGAGCCTGCAGTAAGGGGGCCTGTCTCACACAGGCTCCGAGTCGTGCCGGAAAAACGCTACAGTACGGAGATGCCGCTCAACACACAAAACGCGTCCGACCAGTCCACTCTGGGCTTGCATTTGCGGTACGCATTCGAGCCCGGGGAGCAGCGTGGCGCCGCACTCGGTAACCCGCTGTTCGAATTATTGGCCGCGGTTCTCGATGGCGGTTCACTGCGCCACGCGGCGCAGGCACTGGGCTGTTCGTATCGTTATGTCTGGGGTTCGCTCAGAAAGTGGGAGCAGACGCTCGGCGAGCCCCTCATTATATGGTCGCAAGGCCAACGAGCGCGCCCAACGCAGTTCGCCGAAAGGCTGCTGTGGGCGGAGCGCCGCGCGCGCACCCGCATGCAGCCGCACATCGAAGCCCTGCGTTCCGATCTTGCTCGCGTGCTCGCCGACGCGCGCGACCAGCGCCATCAGCTGCTCACCATCCGCGCCAGCCATGACATTGCACTTCCCGTGCTTCAGCGGCACGTGGCTGAAACCGCAGACCTGCATCTGGACATCGGCTTTCAGGGCAGTGTGGACGCCCTTCGCGCCTTGAACGACCGGCAGTGCCTCGTCGCGGGTTTTCATGTGCCGGCGTTACGCGGCGCCGCGCCCGTGTTCGCCAAGGCGCTCAAGCCGTTGCTCAAGCCGGGACTGCACAAGTTGATCGGTTGTTCCCGGCGCATGCAAGGATTGATGGTGCGCCGCGAGCACGCCGGGCTCATTCGCACGTTTCCTGATGTCGTGCGGCATGAACTCCGTTTCGTAAACCGTCAGCAAGGTTCCGGCACCCGGATGCTGGTCGATCACCTGATGTGCGAATATTCGATCGCACCCAGCGCCTTATCGGGCTACCTCGAGCATACCGAGCATACGCATGTGGCGGTGGCGTTGTGCGTGGCAAGCGGAGTCGCCGACGCCGGCGTCGGAGTCGAAGCGGCTGCGTTGGAATTCGGGCTGCATTTCACGCCCTTGGTCGAAGAGAACTATTTTCTTGCGTGTCTCAAAGGGAACATCGCGCACACGGCCGTTCGGCGCCTGTGTGCCGTGCTTGCGGGCGAGGGTTGGAGGGACATTTTAGCGAACTTGCCCGGTTATCAGCCCGCGAGCGCACCCGGTAGCGTGCTGGTGATCGAGGAGGCGCTTCCATGGTGGCGCCAACCGAAGACGAGCGCACCGCCTCGAACTCGAACGCATCGCCTCGAACACGAAGGCCGTTAGGGGCGCCAGCGCCGTCCAGACCTGGGCAAGGGCGCGCCTGATTTTAGGCTCGCTGGCGCGGTCGTCCGTCGTTATATACAATAAAATATAACCGGACTTAATAGCCGAGCTTACGGGAAAGATAACTTGAAAAAGCTAGTGGGAGCGTGGCTGACCCTGTGCGCGCTGTTGATCGGCCCGCCCGGTTGGTCCCAAGATGCGGACAAACCTGCCATAACCGTGTTCGCCGCGGCGTCACTGACGAATGTATTGCAAGAGTTAGGCGATGCCTTCACGAAGCAATTTTCAATCCCGGTGAAGTTCTCGTTCGCTGCCAGTTCCACCCTTGCCCGCCAGATTGAGAATGGTGCCCCGGCGGATGTGTTCTTTTCGGCCGACTTGGAATGGATGGATTATCTCGAGACGCGCAATTTGGTGCAGCGGGCAAGTCGGCATGACGTGCTGGGAAATCGGCTCGTGCTGATCGCTCCCGCCGATAGCGGAATCAAACTCAAAATCGAGCCGAATTTCCGTCTCGCCGCGGCGTTGGGTAAGGGCCGCTTGGCGACGGGAGATCCTGACTCGGTCCCTGTGGGCCGCTATGCACAGGGTGCCTTGACGAAGCTCGGGGTCTGGAAAAACGTGGCCGACCGCCTCATTCGAGCGGACAGCGTGCGATCCGCGATGGCATTTGTCGATCGTGGTGAAGCGCCGCTTGGGATCGTGTACGAGACCGATGCATTGATCGACAAGAAGGTCCGCGTCGTCGACGTATTTCCTGCCGATTCGCATTTGCCGATTATCTATCCCATTGCATTGACGGCGATAGCAAAGCCCGACGCTGCCAAATTTGTCGCCTATGTCCGCGGGCCGGCCGGCGATCCTGTGTTCAAAGCCTACGGCTTTGTGCCTTTGCACTAGATTGAGGGCTACGGCAGTTTCCGAAAGGCGCTCCGAACGCTACACTGCGCGCGCGCGCCCGTAGCTCAGCTGGATAGAGCACCTGGCTTCGAACCAGGTGGTCGGCGGTTCGAATCCGTCCGGGCGCACCATCTATTTGATTTATAAGGATATTTTCGATTATTTTGACTGGCGATTTCTTCGGGAAATTGTGCGATCTTTCTCGAAGCCGACAGTCGGCGGATCGAACCCGTTCGGGCGCACCAACAACAGGTAGTGTCAGTGGCAGCAGCCTCCCGTCTCGGCAGACAGCTTGAAGAAGTCATCGCCAGCTTGAGCAAGCTGGACGCGCGGTTTGCGTTGATTGGCGGGCTCGCCTTGGCGTCTCACAAAGTGATCCGCGCCACGCAGGACATCGACCTGCTCACCGATTCTGAAAAAGCCGAGGACATCGACCGCGAGTTAGTTGCGATCGGCTACCAGTGTCTTCATCGCAGCCCCGATGCCGGCAACTACCTGCGCGGTGACGAGCGCGTGGACTTCATCTACGCCAGTCGCCCCGCGGCGCGGGGTTTGCTTAGCAGTGCCACGCTGCTCCAAACTACCTTCGGCGAAGTGCGCGTCGTCAGCACCGAGGGATTGATTGGGTTGAAGATCCAGGCCCTCGTCAACAATCCGCGCCGCACGCAGGACCTCGAGGATATCAAGGCCCTAATCGCCGCGAATCGGCAAGCGTTGAAGATGGACGAGGTACGGGAGTACGTCCGGCTCTTCAATCGTGAAGCGTTGCTCGACGAAATTCTAAAGTGAGCGTACCTACCGATGACGGACAACCGTTTGTGGCCGATGGCGGCATTACTCACGTGCCGGCGCCTACAAGCCGTGATCCATTTGAAGCCTTAGATGACTTGATGACGGTCATCGAGGCGTTGTGTCCGGTTTGGCCGAATCGCGAGATATTCTCGTCTAATGACCGATTCTTGATTTGAGGCTCTCACTAAGCCCTGATCCACGCTGGCTGTGTTGATACTACGAGCGCGCGCGGGGTAACGGGGCGGCGCTCTGCCATATCGATAGCGGGACAAGTCGGACAGCGCTCGAGAGATATTGTTCAGTCAGTAGGGTTTCAATCGTCGCATCTCGTAGAGCCAAGACATGGCGTGCCGCTCGAGCGTCTTGTTGCGCGTGGCGCGGTACTCTACTTTCGTACGATAGAGCGCGCCGGCAGCGAATGCGCCCGCTAAAGCTGGTTGCACAAACGCGCCTGCGACGGCAATGGCGGCTGCTCCCATTAGCTCCTTGCAAAGTAGCACCTTTTTACCCTCAACCTTGAGCTCCTCTTTCAGCGCAGCGATATCCTCGTCGACGTCTTGTGTGAATTGTCGTTCTATCTCAGCTACATCACGCGGGGAGCGGGCGTCGGTTGCCAGCTGTTTGATGTAGGAATCGAGCGTTCCGGCGTAGTGATGGCGCATCGCGCGCAGTCGCGGTTCCTTTGCTTCGCGTTGCCGAATGTCGACGAGCGTCGAGAGTGGGACATCGGAAAGGTCTGCGGCCGTAACAGACAGCGTCACAAGACGTTCGTGAGCGGTTGCAACTCTGATACTATCAGCTGCTGATATGACTAAGCATGACCCGTTAGAGTTCCTGTTGGATTTGGACGGAGAAGTGATAGTTCAAGATCGTGGCTATTGGGTCAAGATCGAGGCTCGAAGACGAAATCCCTCGCCCCAGGTGCCGCACGGAATCGACTATTCACTGACGTTGCATGACAAATATGGGAAGCGGGTTCTGGGTTTCGACAATGCCCATGCGCCCCCTAAGGAGGGTGGTCGGTTCTCTCCCAGGCGGGTTGAATATGACCATTGGCATCCGGACGGACGCACCATAGAAGCCTACGAATTTACGGATGCTGGAAAGTTAGTCGAGGATTTTTGCCGCTGTGGATCGAATGTTGAAAGACGGAGGTACGACATGAAAGTGATCACGATTGGCATTATGCCGCAAGAAAAGGTGCGCGCCAGAGCCATTGCTATTGCCCGAGGTCAGTACAAGCCCAAGCCAGGCGATCCGAAGATTTGGTTTCCGAGTATGAAATCGCTCGCTGAGACGTTGAGCGACAAAAATATGGAACTCATCAAGATCATTGCTGAGCAGAAGCCGGATTCCATTGCGGCCCTTTCTCAGCAGACAGGTCGAGCGAGTAGCAATTTGTCGCGCACTCTTAATAGGCTAGCGATATTTGGGTTCGTCACGCTACAAAAGCGGCCCGGAAACGTGGTGAGGCCTATCGCCGAGGCCATCAAGTACAACATCTTGGCGGGGCCGGCTAGCGGTTAGCCTCTGCCCTTGCAGCCGGCACGCTCGTGGATGTGTTGCGCAAGCCGCTACTGTTCCCATCCTGATCTCGACCTTTGGCGCCCATCGGGGGTCCTCATCGACAGGCTCGTCGGATTTGTCGTCCAAAACTTTGAAGAGCGTCCCAAATTAAGGGGTTCGCCGCCGCATCTCGAGATTCTGGTAGCGTGACCGGCTCAACGAGCGGTTTGGCGCATATTGCATTTATGCGCCAATAAAACTAAGCTATTGGCGCATAAGGTCCTGATTTGCGCCAAATCGATCCAAATGCCAAAGCAATTGCCGGCTGATCTCTTAGAGCGGGTGCGCGCCGAATTGGCTGCCATGCCAGATGGCATCGCGATCGAGAATCTCAGCGTCCGGCTAGCAAGTTTAGTTAGCCGTCGTTCATTGCAGCGAAAACTGGCTGATTGGGTTGCCGCTGGACACATTCGCGCTGAGGGCTCCAAGAAGGGGCGGCGGTACTTTTTGCCTGTATCGCCTACGGGGCGGACGATCATCGCCTCTGCGGCCACACCTCCCGAATCGAATAGCAGCTTCGTCGCGCAGAGTGTCACGGATGATTACCCGCCGATTTCCACCGCGGGGCGAGAGGTGCTCGCACTGGTTCGGCGCCCAATCTTTGATCGGCCTTCGGTCGGATACCATCGGGCCTTTCTGGATAGTTACGTGCCGAATGAGACCGCCTATTTGCCGGAATCTGCAACTCGACATCTGCATGGGTTGGGTAGCCCGCGACAACAGGGTCGACCGGCCGGCACATTCGCACGCGACATCCTGGATCGCTTGCTCATCGATCTTTCCTGGGCGTCCAGCCGACTGGAGGGAAATACCTATTCGTTGCTCGACACCGAAAGGCTGATTCACGCCGGGCAGGAAGCCGCCGGCAAGAACGCCAAAGAAACGCAGATGATCCTCAATCACAAGGCGGCGATCGAACTGCTAGTGAATTCGGCCGAGGAGATCGGTATTAATCGGTTCACCCTCTGCAACCTGCATGCCTTGCTCGCCGAGAACCTGCACGATCACCCGCAGGATGCGGGCCGTTTGCGAACTACAGCAGTGGGTGTTGCTGGGACGATGTACGTACCCACGGCGATTCCGCAATTGATTGAGGAAATGTTCGAGCTGCTGCTAGCGAAGGCCGCCGCAATTACAGACCCCTACGAACAAGCCTTGTTTCTAATGGTGCAGCTGCCATACCTGCAGCCCTTCATCGACGTGAACAAGAGAACCTCGCGACTTGCCGCGAACATCCCGCTGATCAAGTTGAATCTTGTGCCGCTCTCTTTCATCGGCGTTCCGGAGCGCGCATACACCGAGAGTGTGATGGCCGTGTACGAGTTCAATCGGGTTGAACTCATTCGCGATGTTTTCGTCTGGGCGTATGAACGTTCCTGCCAGAGGTATGTCACCGTGCGCGATTCGCTGCCGGAGCCCGATCCTTTTCGGTTGAAATATCGAACGACACTACGAGAGGTCATTGGATCGATCATCAAAGACGGTAAAAAACCCACGCTTGGCGTGATTCGTAAACAAGCACGACTGCTGATAGCGGCGAATGATTTGCCGCGATTCGGCGAAGTGGCTCTACAAGATCTGCAGGGTCTGCACGAAGGCAACATCGCACGCTACGGCCTACGGCCGTCGGAGTTTCGCGCGTGGTTGTCAAATCAGGCTGGCGGCACCGTAGCAAAAACGTAGCGTTTGATGCCTTTACGTGCGCTACGGTGCCTATTTCGAGTGAGGACGCGCCATCATTCCGACTTCGAACCAGGTGGTCGGCGGTTCGACAAGTCGGCCACAGGCCGACTTGGACGTCGTGAGTACACGTGATGATTGGGCCGACAGCGGTCCGTGCTGTCTCAAAAGATTGCACAAAACTCCTATGCCGCCTCTCGAGTGCGATGCTATCAGCAGGAATGTGGGATAATTAAATGATACGAAACCAGTCCCGGAAGAGGACACAATGGCATTGATATTGGCGCCCATGATGGATACACCCTACATCGATCACACCTCGCCCGTTCCGGTGTTCATGCAGATCGAGCAGGATTTACGCCGCCAGATTCTTTCCGGCGCGTTGGCCACGGGCACCCACCTCCCTCGAGAGACCGAACTCGCCGAACGCTATGGCGCAAGCAGGGAAACACTCCGTCGCGCGTTGAAAGGACTGGCCGACGCGGGCTTCATCCAGCGCACGCATGGGGTCGGCACGATCGTGACCCCACCGCCGTTGCCGGTAACCTGCGACCTAGACCTACTGGTCAGCTTCAGCGAACAACTAGCGCGGCAGGGGCACATTCCCGAAATTAGTATCGACATCCAAAGACGCGCTGTGCCGCCCGCACAAATTGCCCAGGCATTAGATCTGGGCGTAAACAAGCGGTGCATCCTATTGCGGCGCGTAATCAGCGTCAGCAGCCGGCCGATCGTGCTGAATACATCTTGGCTACCCGCACTCAGGTTTCCGCGCCTCGAAAAACTGACGCTGGTAAAAGGATCACTCTGGAAAACGCTCGGCAAGCACTATGATGTCACTGCCTATCGGTCAGACAACAAGATTGAACTTGTAACCGCTTCTAGTGAGGAAGCACGACTGTTGTATATAGATGCGGCCGATTCTCTATTGCGTCTTACGAGTATCGTGTTTGATCAGAAGCACCGTCCGGTCGAACATTCGACCGTGCTGTCGTTTGGCAACGCGCGGTTCCATTTCGCTTGGAATCCTCATGAGAATGCGCCTAGGCGCTGAGTTCCATTTAGGCCGGATTCGCGCAGCTCGCGCAATGGCGGGGAGTCCCCAGTAGCGCTATCGACCAGCGCCCAATTCAGGGTCGGTGGCCTGGCATGCGAAGGCGGCCGCCACATTCCCGTAGGTGTCGCGATGATGTCGACAAGAATATCGTCTTTCTCGATCGGGAATTTCGCAGTCGTGTATTGAGTGTCATGAATGATCGCTGCGATGGGCACGTCGTCGTCGACCACGCCGATCTGGGCAAAGATTCCCCATTCGATATCCAGATACCGATGCCCCATGCCAAAGCGCAGACCATCGGCGTTGACGGCGGAAGTGCCCGCGACGGCGAGATCAAAGCGTCCACGGCGTTGCAGTTCCGCCAACGTCACGGTGTGCCCAAAGTGCTCGATGCCATCGAGCCACGCCGCATAGGTCTCGTGGCCTTGGGGTACGTTATCCGGTTCAAGCAATAGAAATCCTCGATGTAGCCCATATGACGGAATTATCATGGTTTTACCGTCCCGAATGGCACGCTGCCGAAAGGGGATCAATGCGTTGTCAGGCGTTACAAATACATACTGTGCTCGCTGGTAGGCGATCTCCTGGCTGAATCTCTCCGTGGCAATGTCGTCGCCTTCGAAGCCGGGTATGAATCGGGAGAAATCTAGCTGGAAGCGCGAATCGGGAAACGCATACGGGCGCATGGCGGCGCTGATGGCGGCGGCCGCTCGTTCTTTGTCGGGTGAATCGGTACCGATTGTCACTTACCGGTCACCTGTACTTGCACGGTGCGCTTTCTGGGACCGTCGAATTCCCAGAAATAGATCTTCTGTGAATGGCCCAGGCCGAGCTTACCCTCGCTTACGAAGAACATGCGCGAATGGCCAATCAAGGCCGCCTTCACGTGTCCCGCGGCATCCTGCGGTGTGTCGTGTTGATGCTTGAAGTCGATGCGCGTCGGCACGAGACGATGGATCTCGTCGTTGACATCTTCGAGGCCGCGAATATCCCACGGCGAGACGACGGTCACGGCAGCGGTCGAGTGGGGGACCGAGACCAGCAGCATTCCTTCCCTCACCCCGCTGGCGGCAAGTTCGGCTTCGGCCCAAGGAGTGACGTCATAGAGACCGTTGTGGTCCGTCGACAGACTAAAAGATTGCATTTATGCGGTCCTCATGGAGTGTTCAATTCGATATCGCTGTTGCGCACCAGGGCGGCATCCTGCGCACCGCGCCACGGCCCGGTATGGCCGCGATAGTGAGGCACTTTGCGCCGGAGCGCGGCAAAGGCGGCGAGCAGCGCTCCCGGCACCGTGTGCAGTATCGGCGTGAACAACTCATCGACCGGCGGCAAAA
>Ga0137412_10000488_pt1 | contig 27815 bp, 26 predicted proteins | sample CZODoug2_1_16fun_FD_122160 | JGI IMG/M metagenome (GOLD analysis project Ga0137412, IMG submission 122160) | Vadose zone soil fungal communities from Angelo Coast Range Reserve, California, USA - CZODoug2_1_16fungal (Hybrid Assembly) | ecosystem: Environmental > Terrestrial > Soil > Vadose zone...
AGAAAAGACCGCACGGTCCCGTTGGGGCTGGCGAAAAAACGGAGCCGTGCGGGTCATCGCACTACGCACACGGGTTGCAGGATCGGTGCGTAGGCATTCAGGCGGCGCTGGTTATCAAAATTAGCGTCCGGTTCAACATGCAACGCAAGGCTTGTTCGTGGGACGGAGCACGGAGATGCACGAGTTGCGACAGCGTCACTGTCCGACCAGCACGCCGACGCACAGCAAAAACGAGTGGCTACCGCGTGGCTCTCTCATCACGCTGCTGCCGGCCGTATGGTACGCGCCTCCAGATGATCGCTGTGCTTGAGATCAGTGCTGACCACCGCCTACATGCATCATTGATCGACCGTATCACTGATCGTTTGCCAGAAGATTTCGCTGCTTGATTCTATAGATTGGCCCAATTGCAATCTGACTGCTGAGTGAAGTCTCCTCTCAGGCAACCAATCAGTTGTTGATCGCAGAAAGCATCTCGTCCGGAGGTGCTTTAATAGCTAACTGCCATCCAATAGCGATGCCCGACTGCCAGTCGTGCTTGCGGTCTTTATTATGGCGTCGCGATCAATCCACTAGCCGTTGCAACTATCCAGCGGTTGCCCCAACGCACGATAGAGTCGATTCGACCTATGCCGGGCACGGTGTCGCCGCGTGTTGCCATCCGAACCCCATCGGGCCCTTCGAGAACAGCCGTTCCGCCTCGAACATCAAGAACTGTCCAGCCCTCAATAGTTGTCGGTCTTGTCTCTGGCGCAGGCACGATAGGCCCTCGCTCGGTTAGAGTAGTGCTGGCTTGGATGGCCGGAGAGGCTGTGATTGAAGAGTCCGTATATAGATAAGTCCCTCCCGGCAATGCGGCTTGAGGCTTGGCGGAAGTGCTCACTCCAGCGGCAGAGACCATGCTCACGCCTGGTGGTGTTTGCAAAGCTGACGTAGATGCGGTCTTTCGAGCGCCGTTGGTCCTACCGCCTGACTTTATTTCGGCAATTCGGCGCGAAGGCGTTTCTATCTGAGTGATTGGATTGAGGGCCGCTATATTCGCGTAACTATACAAACTAAAGCCGCTAGCCCATCCCAATCCAAGACCTGCCGCCAGTGCGCCTGCCACCAGCCAAATGGTGCGCTTTCGATCACCGGCCGGCTTCAATCACGCCAGAACCTCTTCTCGATTGGGGCTTAAGAAATCCCATGCAGGCTGCGTTGGGACCTCGCTGCCAGCTTCATCTCCTGCCGACTCAATCCTTTCCACGATACTGAGCTGGTGGAATTGCATGATCGGCTTCCTTCTGGCTCCCTATGATCATGCTTGGACCTTAACCAAATGTTAACGGCGAATCACCGCGACACGAATGATTTCGTAAACCAGAGAGCGATCGTCGATCGTAGTGGCGCCGATCGTCCCAAGTTACGTCATGGATCGCACGGCGGCGCTAAGTTCAGCTGTCTTAAGAGCGGGTCTAAGCCATCTGAACGACACGGCTTTACCTCGCTAACCTGTTTTGGGGGCTGGTCAGCAGAGGGCTTCTTTGCCTGCTTTGTGCTGCGGGCTTTTTGCTTTGCCGCCTTGGCCTTAAGATCACGCGGATCGAGTCGATGGCGAAGGAGTAATATCGTGATGCCGTGGAGTAGCCGGTTCCTGTGATGCTGGTGACGGCAGGCCGGCTAGGCTTTGTTCGATAAGCGGAACGTACACGACATCCACCTTCTCAGCTTCAGTCGGCGTGTCCCGATTGATTACAAGCGGCAGGCGATCGGACTTGTTGCCGGCTACTACTGGCATGGCGACTTCGGGTGGCGGCGGCGGTGGTGACTTCTTTGCGGCCGCAGCGATTGCACCCAGCGCAGCCAGGCAAACTACTCCAAGCGCGACGGTTCTAATCACATGTCGCCCCCTGAACGCGGAGAGGCACCAAGCGTCATAGGGAAATCGGTCCAGAATGAGGCCGTGCGGGCCTTTTGGTTAACAAGTCAACCATGGTTCCCAAGCCAGGGCGAAGGAGCCAGCGATGATCCCAGTGTAGCGATCAGCTGACCTAGTGCGATTGTATGGCCCACACGCTCTGCTCAAGGCTGGGCACCAGTTCGACCCTTCGGACTTTGATAGATTTTCATCTCTTGCTGACGAAACCACCTAACCGCAGTGGGCTCCGCGGGTCCAGACAGCATTGCGGTTTGCCATTTCCGCCAGGGGCTACAGGACCTCGCCGGTTTCGACCTCGTTCGTCCCTATCGCGGCGCCGGCTTCCAATCCAGATAAACAAAATTGCGGCCATGCTTCCACTAATGATTGCCTGAATTACCGTCAGACTTGCAGCAAGCGAGACACTTTTGGTTACTCTCCAGTTAGACCATGCGCACCAGAGCGTCGCTATCACGGCAACAAGAGCGGCCCGCGAGGTACAGCGTTGTGTCGGCTTGAAAGCTCGAGTGGTCTTTCGAGAATAGCAATATTGCGGCATTCAAGAGAACCAGTCCAAGCGCCAGAACTCCAAATATCAACGAAACATACGTCGACCTCATTTGCCAAAATCTAAGCTGCCGCAGATGAAATGCCCGGATTGTACTGAATATCCAAGCGCCGAACGAAGCAGGGATCACGAGAACACCGACGGCCCCTAATAGTTGAATGATCGATTCTGCATCCGAACGATGGACTAGCGATTCGTCAAGTTGCTCAGCGGAACAATTGTGATAGAAGGCCCATCGAATGAATGGAGATCGAAATGGCCAAGAAAGCGAAGAAGAAGATCGTTCGACGAGAATATACCAAAGCCGAAGTGAAGGAATTGCGAGCTCACTCAAAAGCTAGAACGCCAGTATCAAAACTCATGAAGTTGATGAAGCGATCGGAAGGTTCATTGAGGCAGAAGGCATTAACACTGGGAATCGGTCTCGGACATCAACGATAAAGCTAAAACGAAGCCGCTACACGAAAGGGCATGGTCCTGCTGTGAGCTGGGCTCTTTTCGTGATGAGGCCAAGCATCGCAGCTCACCACCCCTCTAGATCTCCGGGACGGAACAACGATTGTTAGTGACTCGTTCATAAATTCTTCCCACACTTCCCCGCAATGTTGAGTCGCGTTCGAAATCAGCGAGCAGGACTTATGCATGGCGAAATATGCGATTGGCGACGTTGTAATCAAGGACAAGGGCCGCACCGGCACAGTTCGGGCGGTCTTCACAACAATGGCAGGCGAGTTATGTTACGCGGTTGAGCACGAAGGTGCGCTGGATTTCGTTGAGGAAGCCAGATTGTCGGCGAGCCCAAGGACCGACTTGGCGGCTTAGACAGATTACCGCCTGCATCCTCCAAGCGGCAGCGGTAGGCCTCGCGAAATAGCCATGGCAACCGACTGCGGCTCGTCCGCAACCTAACTTGCGCAAAGTTCGAGAAGGTGAATCGGTCACGAGAAGCCTGATCCCGGTCCGACTGCGCGCTAAACGCGTGCAACTCGCAACTGCTGAAGTTCTAACTTCAATTGCGCGAGACGATGCAACTGCCACCTACGGATTTCAGCTTTGAGCACAGTTGCATCGCTCTTTCTCGCGTGGATTCTGCAACTCGTACAAAGTACCAAGTAGAGGGTCCATGACCTCCCAGCGGTCTCTTGAGGACAGTTGGTGGGCGATCGCTTAGCACGGAATGGTACCGTTTCTGCAGCTGGGCATATTCGGATAATGCTCTGCTCTCCGACGAATCACCGATCAACTGAAGGCCCCAGGGAGCCAAATTCACGTTCTCGTCCACGATATGGTCCGCAACTCCAGGCTGAGCCGGCCTCGCTACCTGCATACAGGGGCCCGTCGGTCGGTCGAGTTGCATCTCGTTCGACGCTTCTATCCATTCCTGTGCCAGCCTACCCGTTACGATTCGGACGTAAGCTCGCGTTTCATTCGGAAGTCGGCCACGCCCTGAGATCCAATCTCTGATCCGTCGCGGGCCTGCATTGTATGCCGCAGCTGCCAATCCCAAATTGCCGAATTGGTCGCGGAGTTCACGAAGCCAGCGCGCCGATTCCTTGAGAGCCTCGGTGGGCTCGAATGGATCACACAATCCGCGCCAACGTGCGGTGCCGGGCATAAACTGGGCGATGCCTTGTGCTCCGGCGCGGCTGACAGCTTTGGGATCGAAATTACTTTCCTGGCGTATCAAGCGTGTGAAGAAGTCGAGGGGCAGGTCGTGAGCTGCAGCGGCGCTCTCTAAAGCACCACAACCCGGCACGTCAGACATGTCAGGGACCGAACGCACTTTTCTTGAGAGATCGTCCTTTTGGAGGCTGGATGCATTCGGATCGGGATCGGAAGCATTACCCGCACTCGTTTCTTGAATGCCCGCATCGGACAGTCGACCATCGGCGAGTTGTTCAGAGGTCAAATACGAATCTGCGTGGCTGTTTGAAACAAAACTTAACGCGACTAAAGCGGAGGCAAGGATGCAATTGAATGAAATACGCTCGCTCATATTACAAATGTAATTCATCGGCTACATACAAGTCCAGCACTGCTCGGTCTGATCCGGACAGCAGCGATTCCACTTCTATTGAGTACGAGACTTTTTTTAAGCAGCATCCTGGATTGCCCCTGATCTCGGAACGGTTGTGGGTCCGTGACACTGCTTAAAGCTTCAGAGTTCCCCAACCGGAATTCCAGCAGTAACCACGTTCAATAACGAACTGTCAGGAATTGCGGCGTTTGCTCTCGGCACGTAGTATGGCGGCGAGAGATGGATATGCCTATCGGGCGATTCATAATCTGGGTTGGCACATCGCTTCTTGCTTTACTGTTTGTGGCAGATTGGTGCTTTCCCAAATCTTTGCCGGAACCAGCACGTGACGCAATCGAAAAGCCAATCATTCGGATAGCATCCATTCAGCAGCCCCCCGAACGCATTGTTATCGACACCAGCCAGCCCACGATTGTCCCGCCACCGACGCTGGTCGGGGATGCGGTTCCGGGCGAGCTATCGCCACTGCAATCGTACGGGTCAGCGGCTCCGCCTCCGACAGTAATCGACGTTGATCAAAAAAAGCGGAGGGTCATTAAACGGCAAGGGCCTAAGGTCGCGGCTTACCGACCGCCACTGGCGAGCACCCCTGTAGCCGCGAGTGTTGGCTCGGCAACCACCGCTCCGTTGACCAAATTGTACTCATGGATATTATTTCGGGGGTGGGAAGAAACCTGTTCAACCGGCATTGAAGCCGCGCCTTGTCGACCTGTCGTCGATGGCCAGTCCAGTCAGCACGATTATCGCGGTTGGTGATTTAGGGGGAGGCCCAACAAAGCGAACTATGTGTCGCATCCTGGCGAGAGGTTCAATACTCTTAACAGGCCCGCAAAGCCCTCTGGGCGTCGACAGGGCCTGAGGTCGACCGGCAGTGGCCTGAGCTCGACCGGTAGCTTGGCACGTTCGACATTCTTACTCTTCTTCGACTCTTGGCCTTTGATGCGTCGGCCAGGAGACACTGCTGCGACTTTCTTGGCGTTGGGATCGTGCGAATGCCGGCTCACAATCTTCGGGGTCGCTGGTGGGCTAGGAGGTTGTGGTGGAGTTTCGTCGTCTGCCTTCGTAACAAGCATAACTGGCTCTACGGCGACCGGGTCACGAACGTACACAACTTCCAGCTTGTCTGCCTTGGTCAACGTATCCTGCACAAAGCCTGTACCAACGGTCGTTTGCTCCGGAGAAGCTCCCACGTTCAGTGGAGGCGTCGGAGTTCCGGCCTTAATAGCGATCATCGCACCTAGGCCAATCGAACAAAGCACCGCAAGCCACACCGTCCTGATCACGGCCAATCCCTCAACCGAGCAGCTTGGTTCAACGTAAGCTCGGGATGGATTCAGGCTGTTAAAGGGCAGACTCGCAAAAGCGGGTGGAATTGCAGAAGTTGGTTGTCGTACGGTTAACGCTACTCACTGCCCCCGAACCTCGTTCAGCTGTCAGGAGGCTGTCTCGTATATGACGTTGCCATTGTTAGCAGGTGAACAGCAGCAGTGCCCAACTCTTGCATGGGCTTATCCTCACTATAAATCCCCGCCGCACGATGGTATTCGATAGCCACGGTCGCATAGGCGTCGATGATAAAAGCGGCATTGCTACCGGCCTCGTTGTTTTCCAGCGCTAAAAGAATTTTCATCGCCTCAGCAGAGGTAGCTCTCGCAACCTGCTCATCTTCGAGCTCGGTGGACGGCTGGCCGACCCCAGCATCAGCTTGGCACCTCTGTACAGCATCTTCGACCACTCTGTAGAACTGCGCCTTTCCGTTCTCATCCGCCTTCAAAAAACTCTTTAAAAAATGTCGCGCCCTCGCTTCAAGATGCTCACGATCCTTTTTGATCAATCTGCTCCGATCACGAGCGGCTTTCGATCTGAACCATCCAAATATCATAACGCTTCCCTGGATCGGGTAAGCTACGCTGTCTCGCAAGCAAACGATGAAAGTCGATCGAAGTCCAACGGCGTAAACAAATGGCCGGATGAGTCGGTGACGTGAACTTGCCAGCCCAACAATTCAAGCACACGTGCTTTGTCGACTGCGGTGGCAGGATTTATGCGGACCGTCACACTGGTTTGGTCGTTTTTCGACGCATGAATGGTATATGTCATCGTGGCCTGGCCTCACCACACCGACATCGTACACCAAATTCGATCTGGAAAACGAATTGTTGTGGTACGCCAGAAACCTCTCGCACGTGCGAACGCTCTCGCTGCGGCGCGGCGCTCCGGACGGCCCGTCGAAGAAGCGCGCAATAAAGCAGGCCATCGATCCGTGCGACTAATTTTCCCAAAAAGACGAAACAAGCGGCGACCGCCGATCGATGCAGGCTCGACGACGATGTCCTGATGGTCGTCCCACCCAAACGTTTATTTAGTAGCGGGTCATTGGCCGAAAAACGAGTTCGAAACTAGTTCCTCGCGATCATCGTGGTCGACCGGTCGGATATAACTTCGGTGCAAGCTCCGCGGTCTTTTTGTCCCGTCGAGTAAGACGCGAATCCCACCGCTATTGCGGGCAAATCCAACAACTGTGCCGGTATAGCCGCAAAATTTTGGGCATCTCTCGGCGCCTAGCTGGGTGAGTTGGAAACGGGCGCCAAGTTTGAGATCAGGCTGAGGCACTTATGCCGCCTTTTCGTACTTCAAATGATGTGTTTGCGCTCAACCAATTTATCGCAGGACGAAAACTTGAATCACAGCTTATTAGGCCCGAGATTTCTTACGTGGGCGTTAACAGATACGATGTTCGCGGGCTGCGCGATCAATGGTGGCTTCGACGGCGGCGCGGAGGCGGTCGAACAGCGGAAGGTCGCGATTGTCGAGATCGTCGGCGAGGCACCCCAGGCCAAGGCTGCCAAACCCGAAACTGGTCTCCAGGCGTATCGCCAGACGCGTGGCGCGACTGAGATCGCTACCCTCAACGCCCCCGCTACCGCGGCCATCGTCTCGACAGCCATCGCGATCTCGGAGCACATCACGTTCCCGAACGACATCGCGGTCTCTGTGACCCTCACCGACGGTTACACCCACCGGACCGCCACCTACTCCACCGAAGATAGCACTGTACCCCGCATCCACCGTCGGCGCGTGAGCGCGTGGCCGTGACCATGACCGCAGCAATCCATACTGTCCCTCCCGAGGATGAGCCAAGGCAACTTATCCGCCACGCTTCAGTGGTCGATTGAACCTCGGGGAGCCACCCGGTTCAAGCCTATCTTGCAGCTTATGGCGCGCAAGAAGTGTCACCGTGCCCGACCATCAGGGCAGAACCGGGTTATCTTGCTGGCTAGGTTGTCGCCGCAAGAGTGGTTCAGCATCGGCACCGTCTCTCGGGTTCAACCGGCGAGATAGGCCGACCTTTACACGTCAACGTCTTTGCGCCCGGCAAATTCTCCCGATCTTTCGGTTAAGCGCGACGTCGTCCCGATGGCGTTAAACGCCGCTGGGCGTCATAGGACGTGTTCAACCCACACATTGGGTTCGACATACACCGCATAGCCCTGTTCGAGTGAAACTATTAGCGGCGCCAGCCCGCCCGCTACTGCGACCTCTCCGGATTGATCGAGCGTGGCTCCAGTCCAAGTGGACCAATCGGCAATACTGCCAATGATCGTCATGGAATATGGCGCGATCTTTACCACTCTCCCACCGGCTCGATGGTGAATACGAAGCCAAGGGTCAGCGGGGAGGCCATCGGCACGCATCTCGCTTATATATTCGCGCATGGAAATGTGCTGTCGCAGATGCTTCTGGTTCGGCCGCACCGGCGCGAACAGCGCCGTATAGCCGTTGGCTCGCGCGCAACACTTCATGGCATTCAACAGCGCAATTGAGTTACCGCCTCCCCTGGCTTCAGGAACGAGAGTAATTTCCAATGCGCTTAGGGCGGTTGACGCGCGCCCGATCATCCGATCCTCGTGCGCCCAGCGGATCACTTGGTCCCAGCCGCCGTCTGGCAATTCATCGCGGCCATCAACGTTGAAAGCAAACGGCACGCTGAACGCGCGTGCGACGACTTTTCCGTCGACTACGCCGGCGAATGCGTAGTCGAGATACGCCTCGAATTGTGACGGTGCGAAATAGAGTTCTGCTGTCGTATCGTGCCGCATGAACTCCGGCCATACGGACTGTAGATCAGGCAAAAAGATTGCTGGACGAAGATCGGGCCGCTCCCGCAGCGTGAAAATTTCCAAACCCAACTCGACCTCCGACCGGTGTGCCCTCATTTGCAGGTTTATCAGAGAGTTGAACCCGGCGTGAGCGGCGTCGCCGCTCATCGTCCAGATGAACCCAGACGTAGGGACGCATCTTGCTGCGGTCGCCTAGCACCCGCGGTTAGGCGGCCGCCACAAACTATCGCGCAAAACTCGCGCCCGGCGCCCGCATTCCGACAGAAATAGTGGGAGACGCTCCTTCGCCGCAATGGTTGTCTAAACATAGCCGGGGTTAGCCGCCGACGAGCCGCGGAAAAAACAGCGTCTCTTCGGCATTAGGATCGAACATGCGCTTCACGACCGCCTCTCCGGACGCGGTACGGACCGCCGCGGTAAAGCCTGCGCCTGTCAACTCCCTGAAGCGCTCCTCGGCCTTCAAGAGCGCGTCCGCGTTCTTCGCATCGAAATTGTGCCGGGTATCGCCGGTGCGATCCATCACGATTTGTGTGGCCATCGGATCCTCCGTTGCAAGATACCGGAATTCTACGCGCGGTTTCGGCTACCGCGCAAACTGAACAACGCGCTCGCGGTAAACTGACCGTGAGCGAGCGGTTCTGTTCCAAGCCCAACCACTAGAACGATTTGCCAGCGCTCGGGGTCCGCGCTTCAATAGGCGCATGGCACCGCGCCTCCTCACGATCTTGACCGGCCGCAACCTGCCAAAAATCCGGCAGACGCGAGAGCCTGAGCCGTCGATCGTCAACGAAAAGACGATCGCTGATTTCACGCGCGTGGTTGAGCAAACGGGAATTTTGGAACGCAAAGCGCAGCCCAAAGAAGCGCCCGGGCCGGAAAGTGATGCACAATAACCGGGCAAGCTGACGCCGGGGCGATTGCTAAGTGTCACGGACAGCTTTCGGGCGTTCGCTGGTTGCGATAGCCTTCCGGGCGAAAGGGCAACTCATGCCAACTGACATTGCCGACGTCATTAAAGACATCAACAAAAGGCTGATCGCGGCCGAAGGCCAGATATTTGGCTTCACGCAACTCGTCCATGCCCTCGTTGCTTCGAATTCTGTCAACACCGTGATACTTCGAGAGCACATCGAGTTATTGCGAAGTCGATTAGTGCCGGCCGACGAGACTGATGAAGCTACGGCACTGTATATTGAGGCAGCCCGGGATCTGATGAGCGAAATGCTCAATCAAGAAGGTGCGCCAACTTTCCGAGTCATTCGAGGCGGCAAGACCGACGGGGACGATGCCCCGCCGTGACTCCAGAACGCCGCTGGTGCGTTTTGCCTCGGAAGGCTGTCAGACACCGGCCAAGGCGGAAAACGAATCCTGAGGGCTGGCAGGTGGCAAGGATTGGGTGCCTTGCGGAACGAAACCGCAGCGCTTCGATTGAGTCCGTGGAGCGATCCTACGACGTCGGCCGGATCGAAGAGCCGAAGTCCCCTCAAGCCTTAAATTTTTCGCCACCATCGGACAGTTTGGAAAATGGCTTTTGTCCCGATGAGATTGAAACCAGAGTCGGGCGCCAATCGGATTAAAAGCGCCGACGACGCTTATTCTTTCATGATGCACATGCGGCTTTCCGATCGGAACAAGCCGCATTGGCAGATGGCGAGGCAGGCGCTGAGCCATGCTGGCGCGTCCGATGACAGCGAAGTTCGGGCTTGGCGGTCCTTCCGCGCGGCGGCGGCGGCAGAAGGCTGGCTCCTGGATTAGGGCAATGCGCTCATCTACTTCGGGGGACGGCGTTCTTCTTTAGATAGTTGGATCAGAAAGTCTTCCAAAGCTCTCCTCCCTGCAAATTGCGCTGCCCCTTCAGATTGAAAACCGTCTGCGGTCAATCGAACTCCCAACGGTTTGCTCTTGCGGACTATCTCCCAACTCCAGCGCTCTGGTTGCTCGCGGCGTCGAGAGATAACGACATTATAATCGTTGGAGGAGTCTACCATTTTCGAGCGGCCACAATCGCGTTTTATCCAGGTTGGATGGAACGAGGAGCGAGCACCACCCGCCGGCCCTTCCCAACCAAGCCATGGCACATCTTTTCATCAGTCGAGGTCGGCCGCGGGAAAGCTTATTCGTTACTTAAATGATAGCCAGACGAAAATATGATCAATTCGCTTGGTTCGGGCGACCGGACTTGGACTGACGAGTTCACGTGATGACAGACGTCTGTTTGGGGTCAAACTGAGAAGAACTCAGGACGAGCAAATGTTTTCCGCTTTGCCCTCGAACTCGGACATTGCTCGACGCAGTCGGCATGTCTCAAACGTGCCACTAAGCGACATCACTCGATCACCTCATCGGCGCGGCCGAGCAGCATCGCTGGCATTTCAAAGCGCGCAACTCACTATCACCATTTCCCGATCGCTATCATTCCTGTGTTCTGCCGCCTTTTCCGGTTTAATTTGCTTCAAGCAAGCCCGCCGTAGCTGATCCATTTTTGCTTTGCGCGCTTTTGCTTCGCGCTTGTGAGCGTCCATCCATCCGGATATCGAATCATTGGATCAATCAGTCAGTATCACGGGCACTTTCTCTTAAGGGCTGAACTGGCTGGCTGGAGCGGAAGATTCGAACCTTGACATGGTGGAATCTGAGAAGAACGAGCAAGCTTTAGCCCCGTAAAATGTTTCGGCTAGGCCGAACGGCATCCGTCGAAAAGGACCGCGCGTTGCCGAGCGCGCGATGATTAGTTTGGAAATCCGAGACTGTCGCCTGTCCGAGAGAAACGGCCGAACCACTTTCCCCTGAGGCTCATAAGTAGCTCGAAATAATCGAATTTCGAAAACCGTACCGAATGGGCGGAGTCCAGAGGTTCGGAGAAGAACGGGCCTTTCAGAGAATAATAGGACGATCCTGCCGATCGGCAGTCCAGAGCTCGAATCGGAAATCGCTGCGGATAAACATCTAGCCGCCCAAAAACACTGCATCGACGATGTTCCGATAGCCGGTGCATCGACACAGGTTGCCACGCAACGCTGAACGCACCTCCGCTTGGTATTCCAGGAATTACCACTTCGACGTCCGATTTCCGCGACCTGCGACCGAGACCGCCACGCTCGTCCCACTTCACGCACGAGGAATAGTCAGCGGCCGCGATTCCCGCGTTTGGGCAGCGAGGCGAACGGCGGCATTGGGGGCGCCGAAGCCCTGGTAGTTGCGGCGCTGGACGATCTCGAAGAAAAACCGCTCATCGAACGTATGGGTGTAGATCTGGAAGAATTCGCCCTCGCCTTCACGGTCGTACAGAATCTGGTTGTCGCGAAGGGCTGCCATCGTCGTCGCATCGAGATCGTATTTGGCCTCGATATCGTCGTAATAATTGTCCGGGATTTTGAGGAAATCTGCGCCGCGCGCGCGCATGTCGGCAACCGTCGCGAAAATATCAGCGCACGAAAAGGCAATGTGCTGGACGCCGGAGCCGAAGAATTCGTTAATGAAGCGGGCGGAAAGCGTTCGCGTGGCCGATGATCCGTTCAGGATCATGCGTAAGCCCTGATTACTGTTGATCAGCGCCTGGGACTGCACGAGCCCAACCGGATCGGCGATCTCCATCTGCGGCAGGCGCTGTAGATCGAGGATGCCGGTGTAGAACAGCAGCCAGGACAGCATCTCGTCGTAGGGCATCGACTGCGAGATATGATCGATCGTGTCAAGACGGTCGGTCACGACATCGCTGCGCAGCGCGACAAAATCGGTGTCCCAGTTTTTCCCTGCTGCCTCGACAAAATACAGCAGACTGCCTCCGACGCCCCTGATGGCGGGAATTTCGAGTTCCCCGGGCCCAACCGGCTGGTAGAAGGTATGCGCATTCAACGCTTCTGCGCGTTTCATGGTTTTTCCGGCGTCACCGACGTCAATCGCAATGGCGCAGACCCCCGGACCGTGCGTGATGTAGTGCGAATGGGCAAAGCCATCCGGCTCACAATTGATCACCAGTTCGATATTGCCCTGCGACCAACGCTCTACGTCCTTGCTGCGATGCGAGCCGGTCTTGCGGAACCCAAGCTGGCCGAACAAGGCGGATAGATCCCTGGCTTTTGTTTCATCGACGGCGAATTCGACGAAACCGACGCCGCGGCTCAGCGCCTTTGGCTGCAGCCGGGTCGCGGCAGCGTTGGCGGGGCTTTGGGCCAACTGATCCTCCAGCAGAATCAGCGAACGCAGTCCGTCCGTTGCCGTGCGGACCGCCGAGCCGGACCGGAACTGATCGTTGAATATCTCCAAAGACAGCGGACCAGAGTAGCCTGTCGCCGCTATTGCTTCCATGAAGGTTCCCACCGGTAGATCACCCTGGCCCGGAAAACAACGGAAGTGCCGGCTCCAGGACAATACGTCGAGGCCAAGCTTTGGTGCGTCGGCAAGCTGCACGAGGAATATCTTGTCCGCCGGAATCGACTGGATTGCGGCTACCGGAAATGTCGGCGCCAACGCGTGGAAACTATCGAGAATGATCCCGATCGATTTGTGATCGGCGCGGTGCACGATCTCCCATGCGTCGCGATAATCGTTGACATGCCGCCCCCAGGCCAGCGCCTCGAAACCGACGCGCAGGCCACGCGAAGCGGCAAGTTCGCCCAGCGCGTGGAAATCCGCCGCCGCGCGATCAATCCCGCCGAGCGATGCCGGCGAAACATTGCTGCAGATCAGCAACAGATCGGTCTGCAGTTGCTGCATAAGGTCGAACTTGTGCTGGGCGCGGGCGAAGTTACGGGTACGCTGCGGCTCAGGCATGCCCTCGAAATCGCGAAACGGCTGGAACGCGCAGATGGAAAGACCGAGGTCGCGGCACAGCTGCCCGACGTCACGGGGGCTTCCGTTGAACGTCAACAGGTCGTTCTCGAAAATCTCGACCGCGTCGAAGCCGGCGCCGGCGATGGCGCGCAGCTTTTCATCGAGCGAGCCGCTCAGCGCGACCGTGGCGATTGAATGTTTGGCCATGCGATTTGCTCCGGCGGCAACGCCTCGCGGCGGACAATGACGCCAAGTAGATGTCTGCTCAGCAAGCGGATCGAATATCCACGCGACCGCCAATCAATATAGACCAACGATGATCTAACACAATTACCCGGATGTTCGGAAAAGATAACATCCTGTTATTTCCTGGAGCCGCGTACGGCAGACTTCGGCGACCCATTTCGACCGAGTCCGCCGGCCTGCATTTCCAGCCGCAGACAATGGATGAAATGTTCGATGTAAAGCGACTGCGGTGTACCGCGCTTCACCGCAATGTAAGTTTCGAATTTGGTGGGTTCGATGATTGGTATTAGTTCGAGGCCGGGAAAGCCGCCATGGGCAACAGTGAATTGGTCCATGACGGCGATACCCAGTCCCGCCTTTACCAACGCGCAGACGGTCGTGCCGAACCGCGCACGGATGGTGACGTCGTATTTGAGTTTCTTGCGGGCAAAAATTTCGGCCATGATGCGCCCGTAGGGATCAGTTGGGTCAATGCCGATCAGCGGATAGCTGACGATTTCCGCCGCGGAAATTTGCTTGCGGCCTGCAAGTGGGTGACCGAGCGGGACGATGCAGAACAACTCGCCCGACGCAAGGGGCAGGAAGTCGAGGCCGGAGTGATCGAGCCGATAGCTCATCGCAACGCAATCGCCTCGACCAAGCAACAAGAAATCGATCGCCTCCTCGATCTTGAGGACGTTGATGTCAATTCGCAGGTCGGGGTAACGCCGCCGGACGCGCTCGACCGCGCGGGGCACCATAATCTGGGAAATGCTCGGCACCGAACCGATGCGCAACTCCGACAACGCACCCTGTCCGATCTTGGAGATGATCTCGGTAAGATCATCGACCTTCTTGTAGACTCCGTTGATTTGTTCAAAAATATTCTGCGCTTCGGGCGTCGGAAAATAACGCCCGTTCTGGCGCTGGAAGAATCTGACGCCGAGCGATCTCTCGGTGTATTTCACCAGCCGGCTGATACCCGGTGCTGAGACATTCAGAAGCTTGGCCGCGCCGCCGATGGTACCTGTCACCATGACCGCCCGGATAACCTCGACCTGGCGCAGCGTCATCATTTGCCCAAAACCCCCGACATCCTGGCCGCTACGGTATCAACCGCAACTGCCGGCCGGCCGTGCAAAATGCCAACCCGTAGGTTCCTCGATCCAATGTGAAAATTGCCCGCAATTCATGTTGACCACAAGTCTCTACCGGCAAATGATGCGGACAGGGCTGAAAACCACCCCGGAGCAGTCCAGGGATTGACCCTCATGCGCACCGATCTCGTGAGGCTGTCCGTTCACGATCAGACCCGTGGTTTGGACCGTGCGCCGACGCCTTGCACAAACGCCATATCCCGACGTGCGCGACGTCAGCCAACACTTCGCAAGTGTCCATGAGAAATCGATACTGCATGGGCGACGTAGCCCTGGCTTTCGGACGCGATCAGCAAGCACCGATTTGATCCAACCTCCGTGAGCGGCATCCGAGTCAGCGAAGTCATCGGGCTGCGAAACTACTTAACATAATGTTCTGTTTCTCGAATAACACGGTAATTGTGTTAGGTCGCCGATGGACTATCCTGATGCTGCTTTCGAGCGGCTTCGCAATCTCAGGTCGATAGTGGAATGCACTTCCGTTGATACGTGAAGTGGAAAGACGAGGCGAACCAAAGCCCGGATAACTGCCCGTAATTTTCAAAGAAGCCCGCAAAGGGACTGTCAGCAAACACATTGGGAGGTACCAACATGGCGAGTTCACTAGCGCAAACCGAACATCATGCGAGTCAATCAAAGAAAGCCGCCGCCAGCGGCTGGATCGGATCGGCACTCGAATACTACGACTTCTTCATTTATGCGACGGCGGCGGCGCTGATATTTCCGCAGATATTTTTTCCTTCGGATAATCCGACCGTCGCCATTGTCGCGTCGTTGGCGACGTATGGCGTCGGTTATGTAGCCCGGCCGATCGGAGCATTCGTTCTCGGACACTGGGGCGATACCCATGGCCGGAAAACCGTGCTGATCGTCTGCATGTTCCTGATGGGCATCTCGACGATGGCCGTCGGCTTCCTGCCGACATACCAGCAGGTCGGCGTGCTGGCGCCCGTGCTTCTCGTCATCTTGCGCCTGATCCAGGGTTTTGCCGTGGCCGGAGAAATATCCGGCGCCAGTTCGATGATCCTGGAGCACGCTCCATTCGGCCGGCGCGGCTTCTATGCCAGCTTTGCGCTGCAGGGCGTGCAGGCCGGGCAGATTCTTGCGGCAGCTGTTTTCCTGCCACTGGCAGCCTACATGCCGACCGAAGCGTTCAACAGCTGGGGTTGGCGAATACCCTTCCTGCTCAGCTTCTTCGTCATCATCGCCGGCTACATCATCCGCCGTGAAGTCGACGAGACGCCGGCCTTTGCCAAAGAGGACGAACAGGGCAACGTTCCGAAAGCGCCGATCATACAGGCTTTCAAGCTCAGCTGGCGGGACATGCTCCGTGTCGTCTGCATGGCACTGATGAACGTGATCCCTGTCGTCGCCACAATATTCGGCGCGGCCTATGCGGTCCAACCGGCCTACGGAATCGGCTTCGAAAAGGACGTCTACCTCTGGATTCCCGTCCTCGGCAACATGCTGGCCGTGTTCGTCATCCCGTTCGTCGGCAACCTGTCGGACAAGGTCGGCCGTAAACCGCCGATCATCATCGGCGCCCTCAGTTCCGGATTGCTTGCATTCGGCTATCTCTACGCGATCAGCATCCACAACGTGCCGCTGGCAATCTTCATGTCGCTGTTGATGTGGGGTGTCGTCTACCAGGGCTACAACGCCATCTTCCCGAGTTTCTACCCCGAACTGTTCCCGACGCGAACGCGGGTCTCGGCGATGGCGATATCCCAGAATACCGGGACAACGATCACGGCCCTGCTTCCGGCACTGTTTGCGACCGTGGCGCCTCCCGGCTCGGCCAACATCCCTCTGACCGTCGGAGCAATCGCCTTCGGTATCACCGTGATCGCAGCGATCGCAGCTGTGACGGCCCGGGAAACCTATCGGATCAACATCAGCGATCTCGGCAATCCCGACGCTGTTGCAATGCCGAAGGCTGACTACGAGAAGATGCGGGCCCATGCCATAGGTGGAGCAGCCGTCGTTACCACTTGACGGGTGAACGAGACCTCGAGAGCCGCAACGTCGATGTGATTGCGCGGTTTGTCTCGCCCAAATGTGAAGCTGCCGCCATCGAAGCAAACCGAACCAAGGCGGCGGCAGGCTCCCGACTGTTAACCAGACACACGAGGTTACGGCAGCATGACACCCCAAGCCGAGTTTCACCAACGCGATCGCGACCTTCATCCTCCCGCGCACACGCCGGTTTACAAGACGAGCGTCCTGCGCTCACCGCGCATCCCTCTTTGGTCCCTGCAAAACTCGCTGTCCGAGGTAACCGGACCGATCTTTTCGTCCGATGAACTCGGTCCGCTCGATAACGATCTCGTCCTCAATTATGCCAAGCAGGGCGAGGCGATCGGCGAACAAACGATCGTCCATGGCTACGTGCTCGACGGCAATGGCCAGCCGGTGTCCAACACACTCGTCGAAGTATGGCAGGCCAATGCCGGCGGACGCTACCGCCACCGCAACGACACCTATATCGCGCCGATCGATCCGAATTTCGGTGGCTGCGGCCGGATGCTGACCGATGACCGGGGCTATTACTTCTTCCGGACCATCAAGCCCGGCGCCTACCCGTTCCGGAATCGCATCAACAGCTGGCGGCCGGCCCATATCCATTTCTCGGTGTTCGGAACCGGCTTTGCGCAAAGACTGATAACCCAGATGTATTTCGAGGGCGATCCGCTGATCCCCCACGATTCCATCATCGCAACCATTCCCGACAAATCGGCGGCCGATCGATTGACGGCACGACTCGACCTCAATGCATCGCGCCCGCTGGAGTGCCTCGCCTACCGCTTCGATATCGTATTGCGAGGACGCCGCCAGACCTTGTTCGAAAACAAGCTTCAGGGAAGCTGACATGACACCGACCCCTTTCATTCCAACCTATCTGCCGGAAACGCCGTCGCAAACGGCCGGTCCCTACGTGCATATCGGTCTCATACCGGAGCAAGCCGGATTCGAAATCTTCGAGAACAATTTTAGCGGCGATATCGCCGGTGCGGATGTCGCGGGCCAACGCATCATCATCGAGGGACGAATCTTCGATGGCGCTGGCCATGTGGCAAAGGACGTGCTGGTCGAAACATGGCAAGCGAGTGCGGCCGGGCGCTACAATCATCCCGCCGACACGCAGGACAAGGCACTCGATCATAGCTTCCGCGGCTGGGCCCGGACCGGGACGGACTTCGTCACCGGACTTTACACGATCCGCACCATCAAACCGGGAAGCGTGGTGGGCCGCAAGGGCCGCAAGGCAATGGCGCCTCACGTCAATTTCTGGCTGGCCTCGCGCGGCATCAATATCGGCCTCGCGACACGCATGTATTTTGGCGACGAGGAAGCGGCGAATTCCGACGATCCGGTCCTGAACATTATCGAGCAGCCCGAGCGGCGCAAAACGCTGATAGCGCCGCGATCGGAACGGGATGGCGCGGTCATCTACACCTTCGACATTCATCTTCAGGGCGACCTTGAGACCGTGTTCTTCGATGTTTGAACTCCCGATTGCACCAACGACCGGCCCAAATGGGCTTCGGTCCAACCACTAACGGAGGAAGCAGCTATGTTGACGGACGAGGAGATCCTGACCTCGGTAAGACCCGGCAAACCGCCGGCCAACTGCCCGGTGCTCGGAACCTGGCAGCTGCGAAGCTACGTTCGCGAACGCCTGTCGGACGGGCAACGGCACAATCAGTTCGGTGAAGCCCCGGTCGGCTACATCGGGTATGCGCCGGACGGAAGGATGTACGCCATCTTCACGCGCGACGACCGCGTGGCGCCCCGCGACGTGGTGCCGACCGATGAAGAAGGCGTGCAATTGCTCGGCACCATGGTCGCCTATGCCGGCACATTCTCACTGGGGGAGAATGTCGTGGTTCATCACATCGACACCTCGTGGAATCAGGCATGGACCGGCACCGACCAGATCCGGCACTTCGTGCTGGAGGGGGATGAGCTGACGATCACGACCGCCCCCTACAAGAGCTATCTGGACGGCACCATGGGCCGCTCCATTCTCGTCTGGAACAAGGTCAAGTAATGCCCCGGCCTCCCGCTGCAGGAGATTTGCGATGAGCGACCTATTTGGGATCGAAGGGGCGCATGTGCTGGTCACGGGCGGCTCGAGCGGCCTTGGCCGATTCTTCGCAACCTTCCTCGCGCATCGGGGGGCACGCGTGACCGTCGGTGCGCGCCGCGCGGAAGCGCTGGCCAAGACCGTCGAGGATATCGGCAACGCCAAAGGCCACGCTCAAAGCGTCGTGATGGACGTCACCGACGCTGCGAGCATCGAGGCCGCACTGGACGCCGCCGAAGCGCGTTTCGGTCCCGTTCAAATCGTCATCAACAATGCCGGCGTGACGGCAACGCGGCCAGCCCTGCAACAGGACGAAGCCGACTGGGACAAGGTTATCGATACCAATCTGAAGGGAGTCTGGCTGGTCGCACAGGCCGTCGGACGACGAATGGTCGCGCATAAGGTAACAGGCTCGATCGTCAATGTGGCCTCGATCCTGGGCCTGCGGGTCGCGAGTTCGGTGGCGCCGTATGCCGTTTCCAAGGCCGGCGTCGTACAGATGACCAAGGCGCTGGCGCTGGAATGGGCCCGCTACCGCATTCGTGTCAACGCGCTTGCGCCCGGCTATTTCGAAACCGAGCTCAATGACGACTTCTTTCAGGAGGCCGCGGGACAGGCGCTGATCAAGCGGATCCCACAGCGGCGGCTTGGCGAATTGCGGGAACTCGAAGGGCCGCTCCTGCTGCTCGCGTCTGAGGCCGGTTCCTACATGACCGGAAGCGTGATCGTCGCCGATGGCGGCCACTTGGTTTCGACCCTTTGAATGATGGCTTGTTACGGACTTACAAACTCGGTGAAGCAAGGGTGATGATCCAATGAGCGCAAATGACACGCATGCTTTCGAGGCCAATTTGGACCGGCATCCGTCCAATTACATCCCGTTGTCGCCCGTCAGCTTCCTGGCGCGCGCCGCCAGCGCCTTCGCCGACAAAGTGGCCGTGATCGACGGCGAGCGTCGCTACACCTATGCGCAGCTCCTTGATCGCTGCATCAGGCTCGCATCCGGCTTGGCGCAGCTTGGAGTCAAGCGGCTCGATACCGTGGCGATCATCGCATCGAACATTCCAGAGATGATCGAAGCGCATTTTGCCGTCCCGATGCTTGGCGCCGTGCTCAATCCGCTCAACACCCGTCTCGACGCCGCGAATATCGCCTTCTCGCTCATGCATGGCAGCGCCAAGGTTTTGATCGTCGATGCGGAATATGCACCGTTGGTGCGGCAGGCCCTGCAACAGGTCGATCGAGAGATCGTCGTCATCGATATCCCCTCTCCGGATGGACCGGCCATGCCGCTGGGCACGCATGCCTACGAGGCGCTCCTAGCCGCCGGCGATCCGAATTATGACTGGCCTGGCGTTACCGACGAATGGCAGTCGCTATGCCTGCTTTACACCTCAGGGACCACCGGTGACCCAAAGGGTGTCGTCTATAGCCATCGCGGCGCCTATCTTTCGGCGCTCGGCAACGGCTTCAGTTTCGGGCTGACATTCGAAAGCATTTACCTTTGGACGCTTCCGATGTTCCACTGTTCCGGTTGGTCCTATCCATGGGCAGTTGTCGCGGCCGGCGGAACGCAGATCTGTCTGCGCAAGGTCGAGCCTGCACAGATCTTCCGCCTGATCGCAGAACATCGGGTCACGCATCTCTGCGGTGCGCCGATCGTGCTGAATATGCTCGCGCACGCGCCTTCTGACCAACGCGTGCCGTTCCAGCACAAGGTTACGGTTGCGACCGGTGGCGCGGCGCCACCCTCTTCCGTCTTCCGCTCCATGGAAGCCCTCGGCTTCCGGGTTACGCATCTCTATGGGGCTACCGAGACTTACGGACCCGCGACTTCCTGCGTCTTCCAGCCGGAATGGAACGCGCTGCCGGATGACGAACGCTTTGCCAGGATGGCGCGACAGGGCGTTGCCTACCCGATGGTCGAGGCGGTCACGGTCGCTGATCCCAAGACGATGGTTCCGGTTCCGCGTGACGGCACGACCGTCGGCGAGATCATGGTGCGTAGCAATACCGTGATGAAAGGTTACCTCAAGAACGAAGCTGCAACGGCAAAAACCCTCGTCGGCAACTGGTGCCTCTCCGGCGACCTCGCCGTCTGGCATCCTGATGGTGCAATCGAGATCAAGGATCGCTCCAAGGACATCATCATCTCCGGCGGCGAGAATATCTCGAGCCTCGAGGTCGAAGAGGTGCTTACGCAGCATCCGGCCGTGATGTTAGCGGCCGTCGTCGCCCGTCCAGACCCGAAATGGGGCGAGACCCCTTGCGCATTCCTCGAACTCAAGCCTGGCGCGACCCCGCCCGATGACAAGGAGCTCATTGGCTTCTGCCAGGCACGCCTGGCGCGTTTCAAGGTCCCGAAGGTGTTTGTCTACGGCGCGCTGCCGAAGACGTCGACCGGAAAGATACAGAAATTCGTGCTGCGTGATCAGGCAGGCGCATTGTGAACGCAGGGCCTGATAGCGCGAAGGAAGATCGTAAATTGGACCGCCCACCGGCGGGAAGCGCCATGACGATGCAGCACGCCGATGTCAACGGTATCCGGATCGCCTACGGCGTCCGTGGCTCTGGGCCACCCCTTGTGCTCATCATGGGCTATCGTCTCAGTTCGCTCGCATGGCCGCTCGACTTCATTGAGGCGCTGGCGAAGCGATTTACCGTTGTCCTTTTTGATAATCGCGGGACGGGTACCAGCGACAAACCCACATCCGGCTATGAAATCTCGAACATGGCCAGGGATGTAAGCGGTCTTTTGGATCATCTGGAGATCGCTCGCGTCAACGTCCTTGGATATTCGATGGGAGGGGCGATCGCGCAGGAATTCGTTCGCCAATTTCCCGATCGAGTTTTTGCTCTCGCGCTTTGCGCGACGATGTGCGGCGGTCCGCGCGCCGTATACGCATCACCCTCCGTAGTCCGGGTGATGCGCGAACTCGACGGACTGAAGCCGGAAGAGATAGCCCGGCGCATCTGGACTGTTACCTATTCGCCGGGCTATCTCGAGAACCACCGGGAACTGGCCGAAGATCAGATGCGACGCGAGATCGCAGCGCCAACCCCCTTGCACGCTGCGGATTTGCAGTATCAGGCGTTTGCAGAATTCGATTGCTCCAAGGCGCTTGCGAACGTCAAAGCCCCGACGCTCGTGTTGACCGGCGATCTCGACCAACTGGTGTCTCCGCAAAATTCCAAATTCATCGCGAGCCTCGTTCCAGATGCGAGCCTGATCGTCATTCCCGGCTGCGGTCACCGGATGATGTGGGAGGCCACCGATGAATGCGTCGGATTCGTCACGGAATTCCTGACCAGCACTTCCGAAGGCCGCACCGACAATCTGGCTTTGCCTGTCTCGCAGGACGGCCCGGGCCCCCTGGTGGATTTCGTCAATTTTCTTACACCCGCGGTAGAGCTTGTTGCGAACTGGCCGTGGATGCTGGTTGGAGCCGGGGTCGACACGATGACGATCGGCCGGCAATCGATCTATTTCGGAGGCAAGGCTCAGTTCGGCGACGGCAAACCAATTGTCCTCATCCCGGAGCTCGGCAGTCATCTGCCTTTCCTCGTGCTCTCGAATTGGCTCAAGGTGCTCGGCTATCGCCCGGCGACGACGGCCCTGTCCGTGAATGCCAGCGACCAATCGGTTACGGATTTAATACGCGCCATTACCCAACGAATCGGTAGGAAGGCTGTGCTGGTAACCGCCGCCTCCGGAGTGCAGCTCGCATCGGCAATCGCCGAAATCCACAAGGACCGGGTGTCCGACCTCGTCGTCCTCAATGCTTCACACCACCCTGACATGCCACCCGGCATTCGATCGCATTCCATCTCGTCCGGCTGGTCGCTGTCTCTTGCCATCGTCAAATTGCCGCAGGTGTTGCGGGACATTCGAATCGAATTGATCGAAGCGCCGAGCGCCGTCGGTGCAATGCGATCGATAGACATCGGTCGTCGATTGTCCGCGGAAGGAGAACTGACATGAGCGCGTCGGCGGGCCTCGATCTGACCTGGATCCCGGAGCGGATCCAGTCCGAAGTGCAGCGCGCGATCCAGCGCAGCATCAAGGGCGTCGAATATATCGCCTCCTCCGGGCCTGTGCTCGGTTCGACGCCGAAAGACACCATTCACGTCCGCGGCACCATGAACCTCTATCACTACCGGCCGATGGCGGACGAGATCTACCGCGTGCCGATCCTGATCGTGATGGCGACCACCAACCGCGGCTACATCCTCGATATGGTGCCGGGTCAAAGCTTTATCGAATACCTCTTGAGGTGCGGCTACGACGTCTACATGCTGGATTGGACACCGCCGAAGCCGGAAGAAAAGCACCTGAGAATGGAGGACTATGTCCTCGGCTTCATTCCGGATTGCATCCGCCACGTGCAGCGGGATTCCGGCGAAACCGACGTCAGCGTGATCGGCTATTGCTTCGGCGGCGTGCTGTCGCTGCTCTACGGCTCGATCTTCAACGACGGACCGATGAAAAACCTGATCTGCTTCACCACGCCGATTGACTTTCGCGGCATGCAGCTGTTCTCGAATTTCGCCGACCGGCGCTATTTCGACGTCGATCGCCTTGTCGACAGCGTCGGCAATCTGCCGCCGGAGATGATCCTTTCGTCCTTCGATATGCTGCGGCCAGCCTCGCACGTCACAAGCAAGGTGCAATTGTGGGAGAACATCTGGAACGACGAATACGTCAAGTCGTATCGCATGTTCGATCGCTGGGCCACCGAAATTCTGCCGTTGGCCGGCGAGTATTTCCGCACCATCACCAAAGACCTGATGTGGGACAATAAGCTCTACAACGACACCATGACGGTCGGTGGCCGCGCGGCTGATATCTCGAAGATCAAGGTGCCGATCCTGCATGCGGTCGCCGAGCACGACCATATCGTGCCCTATGATGCCGCCAAGCATCTGATCGCCAAGGTCGGCTCATCGGACAAGGAAGAGGTGATGATGAAGGGTGGTCACGTCAGCCTCGTCGCCGGCCCCAACGCCATCAAGCGGCTGTGGCCGAAACTGGATAACTGGTTAGGTAAGAGATCAACATGAGTGAAACACGTTCCTATCCGCGTCACGTCAAGACCGACGGCGGCGAGATCCAATTCCGCCTGATGTCGCGCAGCGACGAAGCGGCGGTGCTGGCCTTCGCGCAGAAGCTGCCGACGCATGACCTGCTGTTCCTGCCGCGCAATATCAGCCAGCCCAAAGTGCTATCGGCCTGGATCAACGAGATCGAGCGCGGCGCCATCACCAGCCTGCTGGCGGTGAAGGGCGGAACCGTGGTCGGCTGCGGCACCCTGGTGCGCGATCCGCATTCCTGGTCGCCGCATGTCGGCGAGATCCGGATGGTGGTGTCGATGGACGTCCGCGGCCAGAGCGTCGGGCGGGCGCTGTCGCAGGAGACCTTTGCACTGGCGCTCGGCGCCGGGCTCGAAAAGCTCTCGGTGCAGATGACGGTCGACCAGCAGGCGGCCATCGCGCTGTTCGAGAGCCTTGGCTTTAAGGCCGAAGCCCTTCTGCGGGACCACGTCCGGGACGTCGATGGCAAGAAGCACGACATCGTCATGCTCGGGCACAATGTAGCGCAGGTCCGAGCACAGATGGAAGCCTATGGGTTGCCGGGAGCGGTCCAGCGCTGATCATTATGTCTTAAGAAACGTTAAAGGTGCCCTGCTTGAAATGAGCACATCCCTGTCCCCTCTGCTAGCACCGATGATGTCCAGTGCCGCGATGCGCGCAATCTGTGACGATGTGGCCTATCTCCAGCATATGCTGGATTTTGAAGCAGCGCTTGCGTGCGCCGAGGCCGCTGTCGGCGTGATCCCTGCAAGCGCTGCGCGTCCTATCGCCAAAGTCTGTCACGCGGATGCGTTCGACATAGCTGTGATCGCCGAGGCTGCGACAAAATCTGGCAATCTGGCCATTCCTCTCGTCAAGGCGCTTACTGCAAGTGTCGCCAAGTCAGATGCTGAATCCGCGCGCTATGTGCACTGGGGCGCGACCAGCCAGGATGTGATTGATACCGCCACGATGCTTGGCCTGCGCGCCGCCATCGATGCGATGGAAACGCACCTCGACCGGGCCATCGAAGGCTTTGCCGGATCTGCAGTCCGGTATCGTGAAACGCCGATAGTGGCGCGCACCTGGATGCAGCATGCACTGCCAATGCCATTCGGGCTCAAGCTTGCGGGATACGCGGCCGCATTGCATCGCTCGCGCACCCGATTGAGGGCGTTGCGTAGCGAGGAGCTGGCGTTGCAATTCGGCGGCGCCGCGGGAACACTGGCCGCCCTTGGCGAAAAGGCATTGCCAGTGGCGGAGCGACTTGCGCGGGAACTCAAGCTGCCGCTGCCGGATGCGCCATGGCACACCCATCGCGACCGCATCGCGGCGGTGGCATCAGTGCTCGCGATTCTGGCTGGGACCTGCGGCAAGATCGCCCGTGACGTATCGCTGATGATGCAGACCGATGTCGCCGAGGCCTTCGAGCCGTCAGGCGAAGGCCGCGGCGGATCCTCCACCATGCCGCACAAGCGCAATCCCGTTGCCGCCGCGACTGCGCTCGCCGCGGCCACCATGGCGCCCAATCTGGCGGCGACGATTTTCGCCGCCCAAGTTCAGGATCACGAGCGCAGTGCGGGTCCCTGGCATGCGGAATGGCCGACACTGCCAACGCTGCTGCTAATCACATCCGGCGCGCTCGCCTCCATTGTCGACATTGCTGAAGGGCTGGAAGTTGATCCCGTGCGCATGCGTACCAACCTTGACACCACCGGCGGCCTGATCATGGCGGAAGCTGTGACCATCGCGCCCGCCGAAAAGATCGGCAAGAGCGAAGCCCATCATTGGATCGAAGCCGCGAGCAAGAGGGCCTGCAATGAGAAGAAAGACTTTCGCACCGTGTTGAGCGCGGATTCCGAGATCACCGCGCATCTCAGTGTGGACACGATCACAAACTTGTTGGAACCGATGGCTTATCAAGGCGCTTCACAGGCGCTGATCGACCGCCTGCTGATTTCGCTTGACCGAAAATAGGACGTAAGGAGGACCAACCATGAGTCATATCGTCTACGTGCTGAACGGTCCTAACCTGAATCTGCTGGGCAAGCGGCAGCCTCACATCTACGGTCACGAAACTCTGGCTGACGTCGAGACTGATTGCCGGAAGCTCGCCAAGGAACTCGGACTTGAACTTCGCTTCCACCAGTCGAACCGCGAATACGAGATCATCGACTGGATCCACGAGGCGCGAGAAGTCGCATCTGGTATCGTGATCAATCCTGCTGCATTCACCCATACCTCGGTCGCGATCCTCGACGCGCTGAATACCTTCGAAGGGACGGTCCTCGAAGTCCACATCTCGAACGTCCACAAGCGCGAGGAATTTCGCCACCACTCCTATGTCTCACTTCGCGCCGACGGCGTGATCGCCGGGCTTGGAATCCAGGGGTATACGCTGGCGCTGCGCCGCCTTGCGCATTTGCGCGATAAGCCTCCGGCAAAATGAGTTCGTCCCGGGAGCTGGCGTCGAAGTCCTGCTCCCACTTTTTTCAATGCCATCCCGATGAGAAGAGGAACACGCCAATGACGATCAGCGGACGCACAAAGCTCATTGTCCATCTCGGCTATCCGACCGAGAGCTTCAAGGCACCGATGATCTACAACCCCTATTTCGAAAAATACGATATCGACGCCGTTGTCGTGCCGATGGGCTGCAAGCCCGAGGATTACGCCGCATTTCTGAAACTCGTGTTCAAACTCTCCAATATCCATGGCGCGCTCGTCACCATGCCGCACAAGGTGACCACCATCCCGCTGCTAGACGAGGTCATGACCACAGCGAAGGTCGCAGGTGCGTGCAATGCCATCCGTCTTGGCCCGGGCGGCACCCTTGTCGGTGACATGTTCGACGGCGAAGGTTTTGTTCGCGGCATTCTGCGCAAGGGCCGGGCGTTGGCAGGTGCGCGCGTGCTTGTCGTCGGGAGCGGCGGCGTCGGCTCTGCGATTGTGGCGTCGATGGCCAAAGCTGGCGTGGCAGAGCTTGCACTGTTCGATGCCTATGCTGCGACAATGAACGATTTGGCGGAGCGTTTGCGCACTTATTATCCGGCGATGAAAATTGAGGTCGGCTCCAAAGATCCGGCCGGATTCGACGTTGTCGTCAATGCGACTCCGCTCGGAATGAAGGACGGTGACCCCCTGCCGATGGACGTTGACCGAATCGCACCCTCGACGTTTGTGGGCGAAGTCGTGATGAAGCACGAAATCACGCCGTTCTTAGCGGCGGCAAGGGCGCGTGGCTGCGAAATCCAGATCGGCACCGACATGCTGTTCGAGCAGATTCCAGCCTATCTCGAGTTCTTCGGTTTTCGCACGACGACGGCCGAGGAACTACGGGCGGTCGCGCAGATCAGCTACTAAGGAGGGCTCCCTCGGGAATGTCATTTTCATGACCGCTCCATTTGGCGAATGACCCTTTTGCGCGCCACGAACTGCCGTTCGCTTACCGCGCATCAGGCGAGAACTGCTCGTGAAATGGCACGCCGCCCGCGGCTTAGATGCTACCATCAATCTTACGCGACCACAGAATATCGTACGATTTCCGTCACCGGGTCGAGCTCCGCAAATAGCGGTCCGGCGCGAGCCGTAAGTCACGCGCCGGACCAAACCGGCGGGTCCGGCAACGACACCATCAAGGGGCGCGCCGTCCGAGCGGAAGTCGCGGCTTTCGCCCGGCTCTAACTCCGGGTCGCCTAGGAGACAAATCCGTAACGACGGAGCTACGCTGACAACAGCGCCTCGAGGCCTAATGTTCCCGTGGCCCTGGCAGGTGGATTATTTCCCCTTCGCCTTCAGCCCGGACTAAAGCGGGGTTAATGAAGGCCGGTTGGGTGCGGCAGCAGATCGAACCGCAGCAGCAGCCGGGGCGTTATG
>Ga0137412_10000490_pt1 | contig 27802 bp, 25 predicted proteins | sample CZODoug2_1_16fun_FD_122160 | JGI IMG/M metagenome (GOLD analysis project Ga0137412, IMG submission 122160) | Vadose zone soil fungal communities from Angelo Coast Range Reserve, California, USA - CZODoug2_1_16fungal (Hybrid Assembly) | ecosystem: Environmental > Terrestrial > Soil > Vadose zone...
CCCTTGCATCATGCAAGTGGCTTGCTATAGTGGAAGGCATGCTCGGTAAGACCTATGAGTCCCAGGTGTGCTCGATCGCCCGTACCCTCGAAGTGGTGGGCGAGCGCTGGAGCATGCTGATCATCCGCGATGCGCTCTTCGCTGGATCGACCCGCTACACCGCCTTCCGGCGCAGCCTCGGGATCGCGACCAACATCCTCAAAGACCGCCTCGACAGCTTCGTCGCGGCCGGAATCATGCGACGGCACCGGTACTCGAAACAGCCCGAACTGTATGAATACCTGCTCACCGACAAGGGCCGTGACCTTGCGCCCGCACTGATCGCGCTCACCACGTGGGGCGACCGATGGGCCGCTCCCGACGGCCCGCCGATCCAATACAGCCATTCCGTGTGCGGCTCGCCGGTCAGCCACCAGGTCGTGTGCGCGACCTGTGGCCCTATGGCAGACATCCGCGAGTTGCAGGCCAAACCCGGCCCCGGCATGCCGGCCGAACGCATCACGCGCCAGCTCCACCCATAGCATCCGCGAGCTACTCGAATACAGCCGCAACGGAACCCTCTACGGCAACGCCGCAGGTACATCGCCCGCCTTCGAGGAAGGCGTTGCGTCGAGCGACTGCCAGCAGCGCGAATGCCGTCCGCCCGGACCGCGCATGTCCGACGGACAAAGTGGACCGGGCGTGGTGCTCGTGGCTCAACGCGAGGGCTCATCGAGCATGGGTGAGTGTCCAACACTGGGCACCAACTCGACTCACGCCCCCGCAACGGCGTTGAGGCACCACCCGTGCACGAGCAGAACTACCGGGCCGTCGCCACGTCGGTCGTAAACCAGGCCGCGTTCGGACGTCCCCACGTCGAAACCGGGCGGAGGTCATGACAGATTCCGATCCTGCAGTGCGCGCTCGCGCACCAGCTTCGGCTGCACCTTGCCGACGTGGTCCCTGGGAATCTCGGCCAGGAATTCGAGGATGCGGGGATATTTGTAGGGCGACAACTCGGCCTTCACGAATGACTGGAGTTCGACCCGGAGCTCACCACTCTGCTGGAATCCGTCATCGACTTCGACGAAAGCGGCGACTGCCTCCTGCCGAATCGGGTCGGCGCTGCTCGGCGCGCGGGCTGCAGTTCCCTCCCGGCGAGTCAGCCGCCACAATGGGACTCACCGGGCACGAGACCTTTCAGATCACCGGGCTCGCCAGCGACACCCCCGGCCACTATCCGAAGGCCGTCACCGTTCACGCCGACAACCTCGTGTTCGAGGTGATAGTGCGCGTCGATACCGAGCAGGAACAGGACTATCACCGCCACGGCGGCATAATGCCGTACGTAATGCGGAGCCTCCAGGCGCTCGAAAGCTGACGCGGAGATAGGTGAACACGCCACCCGACGCGTGCACACCATCCCCCGCCCGCGTCGTCTGCGGGGGTGGACGCCCCGGTCACACCGTGGGCACGGCCTCGACGACCGGCGACGGGAAACCGGAGACGGCCTGCTCGAACGCGTGCGCGACCCGCAACACCGTGGCGTCCTCGAACTGGCGCCCGACAATCATCATTCCCACCGGCAGGCCCTCGGCCAGTCCCGCGGGCACGGTGCAGGCGGGATGACCGGTGGCGTCGAAGGGAGCGGTGTTGCCCAGCATTTCCAGGCAGGCCGCCAGCTCCGAGACCGTGGTCGCCATCGACTCCGCGAGGAGCTTCGGCCGCATCGGCAGCGTCGGCATCACCAGGACGTCGAACTCGGCGAAGGCCGCGTCGTAGGCTGCCGCGAGCCTCGGAACTAGGTTGCGCGCCATCGCGTAGTGCCGCCCGTAGGTGGTCGACAGCCCGTACTTGCCGGCCAGCAGGACCATCTTCGCGCTCGGGGAGAACTTCGAGCCGTCAGCGTGTCGACGGTGTCCGTAGTACTCCATCACCTCGGGGTCGTAGAGCCCCTTCCAGTTCAGCCCGTACCCGTAGGTGTCGATCATCTGCGAGGTGGCGCCCTCGGCCGCGATCACGTCCCAGATCTGCTTGCCGGGGCGGTGCATCGGCACCGACACCTCGGAGACGACCAGGCCGGCGTCGCTTAGGGCGGTGAGGGCCTGCCGGACGGTGTCGTCGACGATCCGCTCCGACTCCGGCCGGCCGAAGCCCTCGCGCACCACACCCACGCGCAGGCCCGTCACCCCCTGGTCGAGCGCGGCCACGTAGTCGTCGGGCACCAGGTCGGCCGGCTGGCGCGGGTCGAGTCCATCCCGACCCGCGATGACCTTCAGCATCAGCGCGGTGTCGGCGACGGTGCGGGCCATCGGACCCAGGTGGTCGAGCGTGGCCTCGATCGGGAACCCGCCGGTGTAGGGCACCAGGCCCCAGGTCGGCTTGTGCCCCACGATCCCGCAGGTCGACGCCGGGATCCGGATCGAACCACCCTGGTCACCACCGACCGCCATATCGACCGCACCGGCGGCCACCAGCGCACCGCTGCCGCCGGACGAGCCGCCCGCGCTGCGCGCAGTGTCCCACGGGTTCGCCACCGGACCGGTCGCGGCGGTGATGGATGCGCCCGAGAAACAGAGGTTCTCGCACACCGCCTTGCCCGCGACGGTCGCCCCAGCCTCGAGCAGGCGGCGCACCACGGCCGCGTCCACAGTCGGGACGTAGCCCTCGAGCAGATCCGAGCCATTGGCCAACGGCACTCCGGCGACCGCGGTGTTGTCCTTGATCGCGACCTTGCGCCCGGCCAGCGGGCCCTCGGCCGACTCGGTGATCGACGTCGTGACGCACCAGGCGTTGAAGGGGTTGTTTTCGACCGAGGGCCGCGACCACGAGCGCCGCGGCGCTGCCGGTGCCTCCGCTTCGTGCAGCGCGGCGACGGAGGCCCACGAGTCAAGCAGCCCTGTCACGAACGGCATGTACTCGGCGAGCTCCGCGTCGGACAGACCGAACCCGTATCCGGCTGCCAGCGTCGAGAGCGCGGCGTGGTCCGGGGGCGGGAGGGAGGGGGACATGGCGGGACTCCTTCGTGAACGGGTGGGTGGTTGATCCATAAAGGTGCGGTACCGCTGACGTTCCTCATCGAGCCGCTGGCCTCGGTCGGCGCCCAGCCCTCCCGACCGGGCCCCGTCGGGGGTCGGGTGTGGGCTGCTGGACATAGCTGCTTCTCTCGTTCGCGTCAGTGGGTGCGCAGCTCTGCCCAGGCCGTTTCCCGCAGGCTGACCACGACGCCGGCGGTGATCACACCGAACCCGATGAGATACCAGGCAGGCGCGAGAACGTTGCCGGTCGAGGTCACCAGCAGGTTCGAGATGAGCGGGGCCGTCCCGCTGAACAGGGCTACCCCCAGCGCGTACGGCACGCCCATGGCCGTCGTCCGGGTCCGGGCCGGGAACATCTCGGCCAGCAGGGTGGGCAGGATGCCGAGGGCGACCCCGACCGGGAGCCAGAACAGCAGCTGTCCGGCCAGGGCGGCCCAGAAGCCGCCCGCGGACATCAGCAGGTAGTAGGGCATGGCCAGGACGGCGATCCCGACGACTGCCGCGAGCATCACCGGCTTGCGACCGAACCGGTCGGCCAGGTGCCCACCCAGCTGGATGAAGCCGGCTCCGACGACAGTCGCGATCAGCGCCGACGGGTAGGCCACCGACGGTGGTTGCTTAGCGATGACGAGGAGGTACGGGACGGCGTAACCCAGCAGGGTGTAGGACCCGACGCCGACTGCCATGGTGAGCCCGATCACCTGCACCACACGTGCGACCCGCGAGCGCCGGGAGTCCGGGGCCGTGTCCCGTGGTGCGAGGTCGTCCGCCGCGGCCTTGGCCTGATGAAACGCCGGGGTCTCCATCGCTCGCCGGCGCAGGTAGCGACCGACCAGCAGCAGCGGGACGCCGAGCAGGAAGGCCGCCCGCCACCATCCGTCGGACACACCTCGCGGGGTCACCACGGCGTTGAGCAGGACAACCACCCCGAGGCCCAGGGCGAACCCGAGCCCGGCCATGGAGAAGATGATCGCGCCGTAGGCACCCCGACGGCGGGGCGGGGCCAACTCGACGAGGTAGGTCGTGGCCGTCGCGAACTCACCACCGATGGAGATGCCTTGCAACGCCCGCGCAATTACGAGCAGGATCGGCGCGACGACGCCGACGGCGGCGTAGGTGGGCAGGAAGCCCATCCCGACCGTGGACACGCCCATCAGCACGATCACCAGGACGAGTGCGGCCCGGCGGCCGCGAGTGTCGGAGACCCAGCCGAACAGGATCGCCCCGATCGGCCGAGCGACGTAGCCGACCGCGAACACCGACAAGCTCGCCAGAAGGCTGGCGGCCGGGCTGGTCGCGGGGAAGAACAGCGGGCCGAGAATGCTGGAGAGCGCCGCGTAGACGGCGAAGTCGTACCACTCCAGGAGGTTGCCGAGCGCGGTGCCGATGATCGCGCTGCGCCTGGCCCGCCTGTCCACCAAGGGGGCCGCGTCACCGGTGTCCGACCGGCGCTCACCGGCGTCGGGAATGCTCATGCGGAGCTCCTTCGCTCACGAGTATGGGCGCGGAACCGCGAGACGCCCGGGGTTGTGCCGAACCGTGCCGTGCCGCCTCGCGGAACGCCTACCAGGCGGATCGCAGGAGATCGAGGACGTCGTCACGGGTCACCGGCCGCGGGCGGGTGGCGACGGTCGCGTCGTGCATCACCTGGTCGGCGACGTCCGTGAGGAGGTAGAGCTTGCCGCCGGCCTCGGAGATCGTGTCGGGCACCGCGCAGGCCGGCACCAGTCCGCGTACCGCGGCCCGGCGATGTCAGCCTTCCAGCACCTGCATGCTGCGCAAGATGCGCTCCGGAGTAAGGGGAAGATCTCTGACACGTATATCCGCAGCGTCGGCAACCGCATTAGCAATGGCGGCCGCTACTCCCGTAGTCGGACCTTCTCCCATGCCCTTCGCCCCGTACGGACCCTCTGCATGAGGAACTTCCACCATAATCGGAAAAATTTCAGGTACATCACCCGCGGTAGCCATTTCATAGTCCATGAAGGACGGATTTACGACCCGACCGTGCTCATCCAGAATCGTTTCCTCTGTCAGCGCGGCGCTGCATGCAATCGCCACACCTCCCTCCGCCTGCACCGCGCATGCTGACGGATTCAGCGTACGGCCGGTATCGTGAACGGACACGATCTTATGGACCGTGATTTCTCCGGTATCCCCGTCCACTGATACCTCAACACCTTGGCTACTATACAGCCAAAAAGCAGTAATCCGGACACCTCGCCCCGTCTCCAGATCGAAGCTCGTGGTTTCCTTCGGTACGAAAGAGCCATGGGCCGTAATAGGTCCACTCGTCGCGCCGGGCAGGACCTTCGCAACATCCGAGAACGAACAGCACGCCGCGGGTACACCCCGCACTTGTACCGAGCTGTTGCATATCTCTAGTTCGTCAGGCGATACCTCCAACAGTGCCGACGCGCGGGACAATATCTGCTTCCGAACATCCTGTCCCGCGGTAAAGACAGCATTGCCCATGTTGAACGTGGATCGACTGGAGGAAGTCGAACGATCCGGCGGCGTAAACGCTGTATCGCTAGCGCGCAGTCTAATGTCCTCGAGCCTGGCTCCGACGCTCTCCGCCGCGATCTGGGACAATACAGTACGCGATCCCTGGCCCATCTCTGTGGTACTCGACATCAGTGTAAGACTGCCATCATCATTCATATACATGAAGCAGCTCGACCCCGACGGGGCCACACTCGATTTTGCCGTGGTAACGATCGCCCTTCCTCGACCTTCAGGCACTGGATTGTCCCAGTCCATCGCCTCGGCGCACGCGTCCAGGCATTCCCTCAAGCCGATAGAGCGCACCACCTCTCCGGTGGCATTCTCGTCGCCTTCACGAAGCAAAATCCTCCGCCTATACTCAACAGTGTCAAGAGATAATGCGCGAGCAATCTCGTCAGTGTGAGACTCGTAAGCGAATGCCATCTCCATGACACCATACCCGCGAAAAGCGGAGCTAACTATCTTGTTCGTGTAGACACAGTAGCCGTCTATCCACTGATTCTCAATACGATACGGGCCTGTGGCTGAATAGCTCCCGTTCCTGCATAGCAGCGGGCCCACGTCAGCGTAAGCTCCGGTGTCCCACACGACCTCAGCTTTGCGTGCCACAATCGAACCATCTTCACGCACACCTGTCTTCAAGCTGACCGTGACGGCGCCACGTACCGCGGTTGAAGAAAATACTTCCTCTCTCGACAGCACAAATCTAACCGGTCGCCCGTTCGCCTTCAGCGCTAGCGCCACCGCGATTGGCTCGTTCTTTAAGCCGTGCTTAATACCGAACCCTCCGCCGATATACGGCGAGATAACCCTTACCCGGTGCACCGGCCAGCCCAGCGCCTTCGCCAGGTCCTCCGCCACGAACCATGGGGACTGAGTACTCGCCCATAGAGTGAGCTGGCCAGTCCGGTCGACCTGCGCCACTGCGGCATGCGGTTCAAGTGGAGCATGGTTGAAAGCATGACTCCGATACGTACCCTCAAAGATCCGATCGGCCGCTGCGAACCCAGCATCTACATTGCCTTTGCGCAATTTGAAATGGCTGAGTATGTTGCTTTGCGGCACCGGGGTGAACAATCGGCTATCACGTACGTAGTTATCGAAGTCTGGATGGATACGCGGAGCCTCCTTCGACATCGCAGCGAGCGGATCGAACACGGCGGGTAGTTCCTCATAGTCCACCTCAACCAGCAACGCGGCCCGGCGGGCGGTCTCCTCGTCCTCTGCGGCGATCGCCACCACGGGTTCACCCACATATCGTACTCTGTCGATCGCGAGAAATGGTTGATCACGCAACGGCGGGTTATAGCGGAATGGACAGTCATTGCCCGTGACGACCGCCTTCACACCTTTTACACGCTCAGCCCGACTCACGTCAATCCGTTGGATCAGACCATGCGCTATAGGCGACCGGAGCACGGCGGCGAAGAGCATGCCGTGCAGGTACACATCGCCAGCGAACACCGCGGTGCCAGTGAGTTTCTCCGCGCCGTCGACCTGTCGTACCGACCTTCCTATGATCGAGAAGTCGCGGTCAGATATTCCAGTCACTCTTCTGCGCCCCCTTGGTCATGGCATCCATTCATCCGCTCGCTCGCATCTGCTATCGCACGGACAATCTGTACGTAACCGGTGCACCGGCATAGATTTCCGCTCAACGCGCGTCGGATGGAGGCCTCGGTCAGCTCCGTATTCGACTCGATGACGGCCAGCGCCGACATGAGCATTCCCGGTGCGCAGAACCCACACTGTGTGGCATAGTTTCGTGCAAAAGCCTCCTGCAGTGGATGCATTGCAGCACCCAAATCCGTGCTCAAGCTTTCCACAGTACGTGCGGGAACGCCTACCGCGTCGAGGGTGAGCGTGATACACGCCAGCCGTGGTTTGCCGTCGACTAGGACGGTGCAGGATCCACACGCGGCCGACTGGCAACCTTCCTTCACACTCAACAGGCCGAGTCGATTCCTCAGAGTATCGAGCAAGAACTCACCCGATGGCACACTCGCTTCAGTAGCGGTTCCGTTGACCATCAGGGTCACATCCCGACCATCGGGCAACATCACGAATCGACACCCTCAGCGCTCCTGACAACCTCCGCAGCCGCCCGGCCAAACATCACGCCGACCATGTGCCGACGAAACGCGGCCGAGCCGTGACAGTCTTCGACGGGATCCGCCCATTTGCACAGCTGCGCCGACGCCTCGGCCAAACGCTCGGCCCCGCGCGCGATCTCCAACTCGGCCTCACCACACCGCGTCGGCATTTGTCGCCCACCGGTAACGCTCACTCGCGTGTGTCGCGATGGGTAGTTGCTTTCCACTCCCACGGCGACACCCACCACCGGAAGGGAAGCCATTTTCCGCAATGAAAATCGCCTGTACGCCACCCGATACTCCGGTGGAGGAATTGGCAGTTCCATACCCGCGACTATCTCACCAGATCTCAGCTCGCCTGTGCCTAATGTACTTGAGTATTCCTCAACCGACACTTTCCGTTCGCCGTGTGCTGAGCGCACCACCAAGCGAGCATCGTACGCCTGCAGGATCGGAACGATGTCGGTTCGAGTCCAGCCCTGAACAACGTTACCTACGACTGTGCCGGCGTTGCGAATCGCCGGAGACGCGATCGTCCCCGCCACAGCCGCGAGCGTCGGCCAGTACTCCGACGCAGGCGCCCACTCGGAGAAGTCACCGAGTGTAACACCTGCGGCCACCCAAGCCATCGAGCTGTCCATCCGCAGGTCGCCGACGCCTGGAAGCAAATTCAATCCAACAATTAGGTTAGTATCCAGCATGTGTTGTCGATAGCGGGGCAGCAGATCGCATCCGCCCACTTTTACGACACTAGAGTCGCCGCGAAGCAGCTCAAACGCCTCGACCCACGACGAGGGCTTCGCATAGAGCACCATCTGGCTTCGTCCTCTCTCCGGCACCACCGACAATAATTCGAGATGGGTCCAACAGCTCATCGCTAGTACATTAGCCAGTGACGAATCGTTGAGAAGCCAGCTATCACGAGCCTGCCGACTCTCGCGAGTTCTTGACATCCGCCACACGGCCGAGTGGGCGGGCCGACAGCCGTGACCTTGTTCCATGTGTCCATAGCCGTCAAAAGCGGCCCGTGATCACTCGGGTTGTGGGCGTCGTCCAGCGCGTCCTCATTCATCTCGCAGGCGTCGACGCCCGCGCCGGTTCCTGGCAACGTGCGGATCGCCGCCAGGCCCTTGCCACCGCGAGCGCCCGTCGCGATGACGCTCCGGGGTGATAGTCCTTGGTCCATGTCCCAAACGTCCTTGTTCGGCTTGCTCTGGGGCCGCACGGTCCGTGATGGCTGTGCCAACGTACCGGTACTGCCTTTTGCACCTGATTGATCGAAGGCCGCTCTTCCGTCTCGGAGTGCAACGCACCCGTCTCCAAACGGCGTCATATTGCTCTGTTGACGCCTCCGTCGATAACTATCGATTGCCCCGTGATGAACCCTGCCTGACTAGAGCAGAGATAAGCGCAGAGGCCAGCCACCTCTTCGGGCCTTCCGACCCTTCCGACTGGAACCAGCGCGGCCTCGCTCTCGATTCGCTCGGCGACACTGGTTCCTGCGCCGGCCGCCCGAACCGTATAGAGCTCCCTGAGTCGGTCGGTCAGGATCGGGCCGGGCGCGATGTTGTTTACGGTGATACCGAAAGGTGCTAGGTCCGTCGCTATCGTCTTGGCTGTGACAGTAACCGCGGCCCGCAGGGCGTCTGAGACTACGAGATCGGACATCGGCTCCTTGACGCCATAGCCTGTGATATTGATGATCCGCCCCATGTCGGAGCGCTTGAGATATGGAAGGGCGGCGCGTATGAGGCGTACCGCACTCATGAGGGTGAGGTCAAAAGCGATGGACCAATCGCTATCTCCCGCGTGCTCGAATGGGCCAGTCGGCGGACCTCCCGCGTTTGCAACAAGGATGTCGAGGCCCCCTAGCGCCACCAACGCCGATTCGACCGCGCGCCCTGGCCCTCCATCCTCCATGAGGTCGGCGGCTATCCACGTTGCAGCACCGATCTCATTTGCGACCTGTTTGAGCGCTACCTCATTTCGCGCACAGATTGCCACGCGGGCCCCCTCAGCGACCAGGGACTCGGCGCAAGCCCGCCCCAGCCCCCGGCTGGCTCCTGTAACCAGTGCTCGACGCCCATCTAGTCCGAGGTCCACGTCCGCCGCCTCTCGCCCCATTCTCTTAAATGTCGAGTGCGCAGTGCTTTCATCTGGCACCCTTGTATCTCGTCATCGCCATGGCCTAATGTCAGAGTGTGACACTCGTGCTTCTTCATCCGATAGGTCTGGACGCCGCGTGCTGGAAATGGCTTGACGTCCAAGATGCCCTTGCCCCACCGATCGACGGTCGATGTTCTCCAATACCGCTCGACGACAGCTACTCTCTCGACAGACTTGCAGATCATCTCATTCGGAAGATCGAGGGTGATGTGCATCTTATTGGGATCTCTATGGGCGGCATGGTTGCTCTTCATGCAGCCATTCGTCACCCCACACGAGTGCGTTCCTTGCTGTTGGCATGTACTCCCGCGGTGGTGGACCCCGGTACAGTGTTGCCCCGGGCCGCCGCCGTGGAGGCGCACGGCATGGCCCCTATCGTCGAAAGCACTCTCGCTCGCTGGTTTACACCAGCGTTTCGGGCACGGCGCAACGGCGAGCCAGCCACCGTACGGTACGCACGAGTAACGCTCACCAATACCGACCCGCAACTCTTCGCGGCGGGTTGGCGCGCCATCGCTAAGCACGATGTCGTGCGCTGTCTTAGCCAGATCCGCGTACCGGTCACCTGTGTAGCCGGTAAGCAAGACGTCTCCACTACGGAAGATGTTGTTAGGCGGCTCTACTCGGGTCTTCCAGTTGCGCGCATGAACGTGATGCCCGGTCCTCATATGCTCCATCTGGAACGGCCAAGAGAGTTCTCCGCGATTATTCGCACGCACCTCACCTGGGTGCAGAATCACACGCTGCGTGGACACTCCGCCGACCCTTCTTGAGCATTGAGTGTTACGTGAACCGGTTCGCCATTGCTCACGTCCGGGCCACTTTCACGTCCCAATGTCCTCAGAGCCTGCTCGGCCTCCCGTAACGGGAACGTGTGAGTACAGAGAATGTCGAGCGGGTATCTCGAACTCTCAATTACCCTTATCGCCTGTTTGACCGCCGTGTAGCCAGCACTCAAAGCTCCAGTAACCCGGATCTCGTTCAAGACGACTCGATCAGTAATAAGGCCGACGGCCGGTCGGTGACCATTGAGCCCGGCAAGAACGATCTCTCCGCCCCGACGCACCGACCGGCTCGCGACATCGAACGCCGCATCGTTCCCCGCCGATACGTCCACAACAACGTCGACCATGCGTCCAGAAGTCATCTCTGCAACTGCTTCAACCGGATCATCGTGCTCGGAGTTGGCGATACCGGTTGCGCCGAGCCGCCGCGCCAGTTCGAGCCGATGATCATCTCCCTTGCTCCCGGTCACGATGACTTCCGCTGCGCCGGCGTCACGGGCCGCCACCACCGCACACAAGCCGCGCTGACCCGGTCCTTGTATCAGGACAGAACTACCTGGACTCAGGTGCGGAATTTCCGTTGTCCATCTGATCGCGTTACTCAGCGGGTTGAACAGCGTCATTAGTGCTGACGGGACGTCATCCGAGACTTTGTGCACGATAGACCGAGGATGTAAATACAGGTGCGTTGCGTATCCGCCCCACAGCGCCGGCGGTACATCGAGCGTTTGATACAGTCCGTAGCCGCGGTCGTCGGCACATCTGGTATAGAACCCAGTGAGGCAGGCCGCGCACATGCCGCAGGGAATGATGGGTTCTATCGCTACCCGGTCGCCTTCCTCCACAAGCCAGCGTTCTTTCGCTCGCCGCCCAACGGCGGCAATCCGTCCCACAATTTCATGGCCCGGGACTATTGGTCGCCTGCCCATGACTCCCGAAAGGTTCCCACGGTACTGTTCGTAGTCGCTCCCGCACAGTCCGCACGCTTCTACCTCAACAAGCCCGTCATCGTCCGAAATTGCGGGAATGTCGAGCGACTCAATCTCGATCGAGCGAGGGCCTCTCAGCACTGCCGCTGTTGCGTGTCCTTGGCTACTTGCCATCTGCATGTTCTCCCGCTTCTAGTATCGCACCGACCGAGACGAGATGCCGAATCTCAGACTCCTTCAGTCCCAGTAGGTCCCGCAACACCGTCCACGAATGTTCCGCGAATTCGGGCGGCCAGCGGGGTGGAACACCCTCGCGGTCGGTGTACTTTATCGGGCTACCAACGAGATTCAGTTCCTGTCCGTTCTTATCTACTCGTACAACCATATTCCGCTCTCGAACATCCGGAGATGTTAGCGACTCCTCGACGGTATGAATGAGCGCTACGGGCACATTTCGTCTTTGAAGCTCTTCCACCCATTCGTGGGCGGCACGCTCACGAAAGCGCTTCTCAAGGATCTGCCACAGTTCGTTTCGGTTGTGGTACCTGTCCCGGTTGGACGCAAAGCGGGCATCGTCTGCTAGCTGATCGAGGCCAAGTGCCTCGCACATTCCCGTCCACATGGCCTGTGTATTCGCGCAGACAACGAAGTCGCGTTCGTCAGATCCGCCGAAGGACCGATATGTCGGAATACTGAGGTGGCCTCGCCCCTGTGGGCCAGGGACCTCGCCCGATATCAAGTAGTAGGCCGCCAGGTACGAGAGCAAGGATATCTGACCGTCGAGCATCGATATATCAACGTGGCTACCCTCACCGTTGCTCCTGGCGCTTGTTAACGCCGCGAGTGCCCCCACGGCGCCTAGCATTCCTGCAGCCAGGTCACCGATGGGTACACCGGCGCGGAGTGGCATTCCCTCCGATTCACCGGTCAGGCTCATAACTCCAGAGAGTGCCTGTACGATCATGTCGTACGCCGGTCGGTCCGGGTTCGATGTGTCAAGCCCGAATCCTGTTATTGAGCATAGGACGATGGCGGGATTCTTCTTCTGTAGTTCGGGGTAGTCAATTCCCAATCGACTAAGCACTCCCGGGCGGAAGTTCTCGAGGACGATCTCGGCGGCGCCTACCAGTTGAAGGAACAGCTCCTTTCCTTCAGCTTGCTTCAGGTCGATTACGATGCTTTCCTTGTTACGATTTACGCTCAGGAAGTATGCGCTCGTTCCATGTACAAAGTAGGGCGGCAGGTCACGCGTCATGTCTCCTGTTCGTGGTTCGATCTTGATAACACGCGCGCCGAGATCAGCTAACAGCTGGCTACAGAACGGGCCGGCCAGGAAGTGCGACAGATCTAGCACTACTGCGCCTGCGAGCGGTGGGCGTCGCATCGTCTATCGCCCCAGCACGTGAATGAGGCATGCTCCGTGGTCAAGGCCGGAGACACCACCTCCTGTGCAGTGGGTTAACGCAATCTTGCAGCCCTCCACCTGTCGAGCCTTCGCGTCTCCGCGCAGCTGCCAGACACACTCAATTATCTGTGCTATTCCCGTAGCGCCGACCGGATGGCCTCGACACAGTAGACCCCCACTGGGATTCACCGGTATTCGTCCACCTATCGTGGTCTGCCCAGATTCCACCAGGCTGCTGGCAGCGCCTTCTTCACAGAAGCCGAGCGCCTCGTAGTACATTAACTCGGCGATAGTGAAAGCGTCGTGTACCTCGGCTACATTGATGTCATTGGGGCCAACGGATGCCTGCTCGTATGCAAGTGCAACCGTTCGCATGGTTAGCTCACTTTGCGAGATGTCGTGAGCACCCGTCTCAAACTTACCAGATTGAGCCACTGAGGCTTTGATTCGGATCGATCTCCGCGACAGTTGTCGCGCACGCCTGCTGTTTGCAATCACCACCGCGGCGGCTCCGTCGCCGGTGGGGCAACACATCAGGAGTGTAAGAGGATCGGCGATCATGCGCGCTTGAAGCACCTGTTCCACCGTCACCGGCGATCGGAACTGTGCATATGGGTTATCCGCCGCCATCTTGCGGGCTTTAACTGTCACCATTGCCAGATGCTCAGGGCGCGCGCCGTACTTCATGAGATATCTTTGTGCACGCATTGCGTAGCTCGCTGGCATGACCATACCCTGGCTAACGTCGATATCTGTGGCTTCCAGTGGAAGCGTCCCGCCTCCAAACTTTGTCAGCTTTTCAACGCCAAATACGAGCGCAATCTCCGCTCGGCCGCTTTCTACCGCTGAAACTGCTTCCCGCACTCCTGAGGCGCCACTTGAGCACGCGTTCTCGACATTTGTGATGGCCATGCCGGTCATACCCAGGTCCCGCAGAGCCCGTTGTCCCGCGAGTGGCCCACCATAGCTGGTGCCGCAGAACGCCTCGCCAATGGCGCTTCGGTCGATCTCAGCATCAGCGATAGCGTCCAGAATGGCCTTTTGCGCGATCGACTCTGATGTCTTGGACACCCACTTCCCGAACGGGACCATACCGGCGCCAATTATCCGAGCGTCACTCATTGACTTTCATCTTTCATAACACGGAACACATAACTTTCCACCTTCGTGCCGTCCGGCTCAGTACGTATTTGACCGGCGTCGGCCGTGACAGCGTCACCCGGGGCCAGTCTCGCCTTACTAGCACCGCCTTGTAACTGCGCGAGGACCCGGACGCCGCTGGAGAGATCGACATAGCCAATCTGGTAAGGCACTTTGAAACCCGCGGGAGCGACGTGCACACTTGAGCAGCTGTATACAACTCCTGTCGGCCTGATTTCGACGCTGTTGTTCGACATTTCAGTCAGACAGCGATCACAGAAATCTCGGCCGGGGAAGGCGAGGTTTCCGCATTGCGGGCATTGAGTACCGAGCAAAACAACCTGCCCGTTCCGCCGAGTCCAAGTAGATCGACTCGAGTCCCGGGCATCGTGTGGACCTGCTGGCCTCATCGAGGAACCTCACTTGTTCCGTTGAACCGAACGGCCGTTCCGCAACGATGCCATCCTCACACCACCCTGTCAATCGGTGGCCACCGATCTGGCCGCCAACAGGTTGTCAATCTGGAGCCCCCTTGGCCGGGCGTTGTGTCGCCCTTCAGGCGTTGATGTCGCGGTCGCCGACCGAGTTGCTGCGTGCCGGTGAGTCGCCGGCCGTTGTCCTGTCTGGGATGGTCAGGACGTCGCGGACGCCGGTGGGACACGGACGGTCTCCGTGGCGGGCAGCCCGAAGGCCTCCGACGGATACACCCTTCGTCCCGCGAGCAGGTCAGCTCCGGCGATCTTTGGAGTGATACCTACTCGGGCACAACGATGCTGGTTCCGCCGCAGCGTCCACAAGTTCTCAGTTCGCACGCACGGTGCCGTAGCCAGGATATTCAAGTCAGCGCCAGAGAATGTCGGCGCTCATCGTTTGGGTCGCACGCTGATCCTTGGCCACCTCCAACACGGTCTCTGTCACGCGTCGCGCCGCCCGACCCCCTCTCAATTGGTCGTCTAGACTACTGGCCCCAGCGGTGGCACGATCTCCTCCGGTTTGCGTGCCCTGACAGACTCTGACTCGGGTGGCATTAGAGTGTCGTTAGGGAGTGTCGGTGGCTTCAGTCCACTTCGGCTGCGGCGCGGCGCACGGCAGAGATGAAAGGTTCACCAAATTGACGGCTCGCCCCCCAACACGAAACCCCATTCACAAGGCTCTCCAGATCTTGTGTTGGATGGCGGACGCTTCGAACGATACATATGGTGTCCGCGAGATCGCGGCAGCGGTCGGCTTAGCTGTGGGTACCACTCATCGCCTTCTCGCGATCCTCGAAGAGGACGAGTTCGTCGCGCGCACCGAAGAGGGAAAATATCAGCTCGGGTTGGAAATGCTGCGCGTGTCCTCTGCTGTCACAGATAAGGCTTCCATAGTTGACATATCGCGACCCTACCTGGAGCAGCTCGTCCGCGATTGTGGCGAGACAGCGATCCTCGGTCTCTACAGCAGGGCACGGGGAGAGATGATGTTCGCTCTCGTCGTGGACTCGCCGAATCCACTTCGTTACGCCATAAACCAGCATCAATGGATACCATCGTACGCCGCGGCGAGTGGGTTGGCAATCGTTTCCTTCCTCTCACTGGGCGAGCGCCATGAGATCCTCAGCAGTAATGTCGCGCCGCTCACAAGCCGCACAATGACTGACACTGCCCAGATCGCAGCGGAGATGGATCAAGTAAGACGGCGCGGATATGCGGTCTCGATGGGACAACGCACCGAAGGCGCTGTTGGAATTGCCGCTCCGATATTCCGGAAGGGTGGATCAGTGATCGGCGATGTGCTTCTCACTATTCCGGAGCATCGATTCGATCCCGCGGACGAAGATGCACTTGCTCTCAAGGTGGTGAAGACAGCAAAGAATATTACGCAGCAAGTTGGCTAAAGCGCATATTGTTGGTCGCGCCAACGTCAGCACTTCCGGGTGCCGGTCGGCGACGGCCCGGGCTCGTTGCTCACGACGGTGGCGGTCAGCGTGCCGATGTTGGACAGTGTCAGCGTGATCAGATCGCCCGCGGCAAGCGGGCCGACACCGGCCGGGGTGCCCGTGGCGATCACGTCGCCGACCTCGAGTGTCATGACCGTGGAGATGTAGGCGACCAGCTTCGCCACGCCCCAGATGAGGTTCACGGTGTTGGTCTTCTGCCGATGCTCGCCGCCGACGGTGCAGTCGAGGTCGATGTTGTCGGCCGGGCCTGCCTCGTCGCTCGTGACCAGCCACGGACCCATCGGTGTGAACGTGTCGAACGACTTGCGTGTGGACCGGTCCTCCCCGCCCCGCATCGTGATGTCGAGCAGCCCGGTGTAGCCGACGACATGGTCGAGCGCCTCGGCCTCCGAGACGTCGCGCGCTCGCCTGCCGATCACGGCGGCGAGCTCGCCCTCCTGATCGACGCGCCGGTCGGAGTACGGCAATACGACAGCCTCGCCGGTCGCGATGATCGAGGACGGGGCCTTGAGGAACACCGCCAGGTCGCTGATGTCGACGGTCATTTCCATCTCGGACTTGTGGTCGCGGTAGTTTACCGGCGCCGCGACGATCTTGGTGGGGTCCGGCACCGGCGCGTCGAGGCGCACATCCCGCAGCGGGAGGCTGTTGGTCGGCGTCGGGGCCGGCAGGCTGGACCGGACGTCCTCCCATCGCTCCAGCAGCCTGCGCATCCCGCTCGCCGCGCCGGGCTGGACACCGCCGACGACGCCGTCAAGGTCGACCACCCGGTCGTCGGCCACGTAGCCGACCCGACCGCCGTCATAGGTCACCAATCGCATGTGCTTTCGCCCTCTCTCTCGTCATTTTATGGCCGATCGATTATTCATCAGCATACTGACGATATGGTCCATCAGTAGAGCCGGTCAAGGGGAGGGCGGTCCGACGGCTTGTACGATCCGGATGTCGATCGACAAGGACACCGAGGATCGGGGGCAACCATGGCGACTCGGCCAGGCCCGGCCGCCGCCACGGCACACATCGAGCTGGAACTGACGAACATGATCGGGCACCTGCTGCGCTCGTGCCAGCAGCTGCACGTCGCGATCTGGTCCGAGATGTTCCCCGGCGGCCTGACATCGCCGCAGTTCGCGGTGCTGCACACGCTCGCCCACGAAAGCGCCCTCACCCAGACGACGCTGCGCTCGCGCGCCCGCCTCGACCGCTCCAACGCCGCTGACGTGATCAGACGGCTGGTCGCGCGGCGACTGGTGAGTCAGGTCAAGGACCCGACCGACGGCAGGCGCCGCGTCATCCGGCTGACCAACGCCGGACGCGGAGTCTATGCCGAGGCCACGAGCCGGGCCGTGCAGGTCAACGAGGCGATGCTCGACGGGCTCGACGCGCTACAGCGCACCCAGCTGGCGTCGCTGCTCACCACGGTGCTGAACCACCATCGCGGCCTGCTCGACTACCAACTCGACTGACCGGCTCCACTCCCCCGCCAGGACGGCGCACCCCCATCGTGAGCATCGCTCACGATGATGCCCCGCCCTCCCCCCTTGACACCCGAAACCGCGCCTGTCATTTTCATCAGTATGCTGATGGAAATCGCACACAGCACTGCCGGACGGGGTGCCCGGTGACCCGGGCGCAGCACAGCGCGTTCCTCGTGATCGGGGGCGGGATCGGTGGGCTGACCGCGGCATTGGCACTGGCGCGCGACGGCCACGATGTCCGCGTGCTCGAGCAGGCACCGGCGTTCGCCGAGGTCGGAGCCGGGCTGCAGGTTGGCCCCAATGCCTCTCGTGTGCTCGACCGACTCGGCGTGCTCACCGACGTCACCCGCGACGCGTTCTTCCCGCGCCGGCTGGTGCTCCGCGACGCGGTGACCGGCGCACCGATCACCGCGCTGGAGACCGCCGAGGCCTTCCGGGAACGCTTCGGATACCGCTACTTCGTGACGCACCGCGCCGACCTGCACCAGGCCGTCATGACTGCCTGCGAGGCGAGCGGCCTCGTCGAACTGCTCCCGTCCAAGCACGTCACCGCCGTGGAACAGCGCCACGTCGGCGCCCACGTCCGATGCGCCGACGGCACCGCGTACGACACCGACGCGTTGATCGGCGCCGACGGCCTGCATTCGCTCACCCGCGGCATGCTGATCGCCGACGGCCCGCCCCTGGACAGCGGCTACGTCGCCTATCGCGGCACAGTCCCGAGCGAGGACGTGAGCGCGGACGGCGGGCTGAAGGAGCCCGACGCCATGGTGATCTGGGCCGGCCCGAGCCTGCACCTCGTGCAGTACCCGGTGCGCCGCGGCGAGCTGTGCAACCAGGTCGCCACGTTCGACACCCGCCGCTACACCGGCGACGCCGACGACATCGGTCGCCAGCTCGACGGGGCGTTCACCGGCATGTGCGCCGAGGTCGCGCGCGGTGTCGCGCTGATCGACCGGTCCCGCCGCTGGTCCATGCTGGACCGCGAACCCGCGAGCGGCTGGGCGCAGGGCAACGTCGCGCTCGTCGGCGACGCGGCCCATCCGATGCTGCAGTACCTCGCGCAGGGCGCCTGCCAGGCCATCGAGGACTCCGTCGCGCTGGCCGACAGCGTCACCGCACATCCCGGCGACACCGCGGCCGCGTTCAAAGCCTACGAGACACTGCGCTCGCCCCGAACCGCCCGCGTGCAGACCACGGCGCGCACATGGGGCGACATCCTCCACATCGACGGCGTTGGCGCGAACATGCGCGCCGCCCTGCTCGCCCAGCGCGCCGCCGACGACTTCGAGCCCGTCGACTGGCTCTATAACCACGACGCCGAACGCACCTCGACCGAACTGGAGCATGCCGCCCCATGACCGCCACGCCCGTGTCCACCGACCAGGCCTACGCGCAGATAGCGGAGCTCGGCGTCGCCGCGCTGTGGCGCCATCTCGACAACCTCTTCCCCGCCGAACCGGCCATCCGGGCGGTGCCGTTCCACTGGAGCTACCCAAACCTGCGGCCGTACCTGCTGCACTTCGCCGACGTCCTGTCGGTCGAGGAGGCGCAGCGGCGAGTCCTGATGCTGGTCAACCCGGGCCTACAGGCGGAGTCGGCCACGGTCACCGGGCTGTACGCGGGGATACAGGTGATCCTCCCCGGCGAGCAGGCGCAGGCCCACCGGCACTCCGCCAACGCATTCCGATACGTCATCGAGGGCTCCGGCGCCTACACGACGGTCGCCGGCGAGCGGGTGCACATGCACCCCGGCGATTTGCTCCTGACACCCGGCTGGCAGTGGCACGACCACTATCACCAGGGTGACGGTCCGATGATGTGGCTCGACGGCCTGGACTTCCCGCTCGTCAACGCGTTGGACGCGCAGTTCTTCGAGCTGTACGCCGAGACCGCCCAGAAGAACTCGGTGCCCGACGGCCTGTCCTCGGCACAGTTCATCCACGGCCGGCTCAACCCGGCGTGGATCGGCGAGCGAACGATCAGCTCACCGATCGGGAACTACCCGTGGGCCGAGACGGAACGCGCCTTCGCCGCGATCGCCGACCACGCCGAAGGCAGCGCCGTCGACGGTGTCCTGCTCGAGTACAGCAACCCGTGGACCGGCGGTCCGGTGATGCCCACCATGGCCTGCCGCATCCAGCGGCTGGTGCCCGGCTTCCACGGTGCGGCGCGGCGGCACTCCGCCGGCACGATCCTGCACGTCGTGCGCGGCGAGGGCACCACCGTCGCGGACGGCCGGGAGATCGCCTGGGGTGAGAAGGACGTGTTCGTCGTGCCGTCGTGGGCGAGCTACCAGCACATCAACGCGTCGCGGTCGGACGACGCCGTCCTCTTCTCCTACACCAACGAGCCCGTCGTGCGGGCCCTCGGCCTCTACCGCGACGAACTTCTCTGAAGGGCCCGACAATGACGAAGCCCGCAGGACCACCGGCGCTGCTGCAGGATGACAACCGCCCGTCCTTCCCGCTGGACGCCTGGTACGCCGCGGCGTGGGACCACGAGGTCGGCCGCACGCTGCGCCCCATCCGCGTCGCCGACCAGCCGCTGGTGCTCTACCGCCGCACCGACGGCCGGGCCGTCGCGCTAGCCGACTCGTGCTGGCACCGGCTGGTGCCGCTGTCGATGGGCATGCTTGCTGGCGACGACGTGGAATGCGGCTACCACGGCATCCGCTACGACAGCGACGGCCGCGCCACGTACATGCCGGCGCAGCAGACGATCAATCCGAGCGCGTGCGTCCGGTCCTACCCGGTCGTGGAGCGGCACCGGTTCGTATGGGTCTGGACCGGCGACCCGGCCAAGGCTGACCCGGATCTGGTGCCCGACATGCACTGGAACGACGACCCGGCATGGGCCGGTGACGGCACGGTCATCCGGCTCGACTGCGACTACCGGCTGGTCCTGGACAACCTCATGGACCTCACTCACGAGGCCTTCGTACACGGCGGCACGCTGGGCCAGGACGAGCTCAACCACGAACGGCTCGACGTCACCCACGACGGAACCGGGGTCACCGCGACCAAGTGGATGCTCGGCATCCCGCCGCCGCCGTTCTGGTCGTCGCAGCTGCGGGCGGTGTATCCCGACTACACCGGGCCGGTCGACCGGTGGCAGATCATCCGGTTCGAGGCCCCGTCGACGATCACTATCGACGTCGGCGTCGCCAAGGCAGGCTCCGGCGCCCCGCAGGGCGACCGCGGCCAGGGCGTCGCCAACCGGATCCTCAACACCCTCGCCCCGGGGACCGGAAAGACCTGCCACTATTTCTGGGCGATCGCGCGCAACTACCGGCTGGCCGAGCAGAAGATCACCACGCAGCTGCGCGAGGCCACCACGCGTGTCTTCGCCGAGGACGCGGCGATACTGACCGCGCAGCAACGCGCCATCGAGGCCAACGCCGGCCACACGTTCTACAACCTCAACATCGACGCGGGCGGGATGTGGGCGCGCCGCGCGATCGACGCGCTGGTCGACCGGGAAGCAGGCTCTGTCCTTCCGGCTGGCGCCGACCGGTGACCAACTCAGCAGACCGGTGGCGGGCGGTCACCGTCGTGGGCGTTCGCGATGCCGCGGCTGGCATTCGATCGATCACGCTGTCGTATGGACGTCCGGTGCTCGCCGCGCCCGGGAGCCACATCGACGTCATGGTCCACATCGGCGGGCGGAGCGAGACCCGCTCCTACTCGGTTGTCCGCAACGACCCGCCCGCCGGGACGGTCGAGATCGCCGTGCGGCTGGCCGTCGAGGGCGGCGGCGGGTCGCGCTATATGCACGGGCTCGCCGCGGGTGGCCGGTTGCGCGCCACCGACCCCCGCCAGGACTTTCCCCTCACCCGCGGCCGTCCCGGGTACGTGCTGGTCGCCGCCGGCATCGGGATCACCCCGCTGGCCCCGATGTTCCGCGCGCTGTGTGCCGCCGGGGCGGACGTGCGGCTGGTTTACGCCGGCCGGAACCGGGCCGCCATGGCCTTCGTCGAGGAGCTGGCCGGATCCGGCCGGCCGGTGGAGCTCGTCGTCGAGTCCGAAGGCCACACGATCGACGCGCCAGCGCTGGTCGCCGGGGTGCCCAACTGCCACGAGCTCTACGTGTGCGGCCCGATCGGGCTGCTCGAAGCGCTGCGCGGTGCCTGGCGCGCCGCCGCTCGCCCCGCCGGCGGCTTCCGGTTCGAGACGTTCGGCAGCAGCGGCTCGCACCCGGCGGAGGAGTTCGTCGTCGAGGTGCCGCGGCTGGCGCTGCGCACCACCGTGGCGGCCCACCGTTCGGTCCTCGACGCGCTACGGGTCGCCGGCGCGGAGATGATGTTCGACTGCCGCCGCGGCGAGTGCGGCCTGTGCGAGGTCAAGATCCTCGCCTGCGACGGGGTCATCGATCACCGCGACGTCTTCTTGAGCGACGCCCAGCGTGCTGAAGGCGGCTACCTGTGCACGTGTGTGAGCCGGGTGGCGGCGAGCTCGCCGTCAGGTGGTCCGCCGACGCTCGTGCTCGACCTGCCCTGACCCTCCCCTTCCGTCCGCTCAGGAGACACACCCGCAGCCCCACCGTCCGGGTCAACATGATCGTGCCAGGGCCGTTCAAGCCGGTCCGGTGATCCCATGTTCCAGCCAAGGTGGATCGACAGACTGTCTTGTCACTCGACAAGAGTGATGCTTGACTCGACAGCCTGTCGCCCATAGCTTCGGCTGGAGCGATCCGCATCACAAGCGCCGCTAGTGCGTCGTACAGCGGTGGGGATCACGAAGCCGGGCGACGAGGGAGTCAACGGTGAAGAACATCTGGTTCCACATGCAGGGATACCGCGACCTGCCCGACGACTTTCGAGATCGTTACGAAAGCATCTGGGTCAACCCGCCCAACGATGAGCTCTGCGACCCGGCCACGGTCGGGAAATACCTCAACTGGAACCTTGACGAGCTCGAGATGGCCGACGACCTGGGATTCGACGGCATCGGCACCAACGAGCACCACCAGAACGGCTACGGGTTCCCGGTCTCCCCGCATATGACCGCCGCCGTGCTGGCCCACCGTAAGTCAGACGCGGCGATCTGTCTGCTGGGCAGCACGCTGCCGACGTACCCGCCGATGCGGGTGGCCGAGGAACTGGCCGCGATCGACTGCATGAGCGGAGGGCGGTTGATCGCCGGCTGGCCGGTCGGGTCGGCAATGGACACAGTTGGCAACTTCGGGATCCCGCCAACTCAGGTCCGTCCGCGCTACTACGAGGCGCACGACCTGATCAAAGCTGCCTGGACAAAGCCGGGGCCGTTCCCGTTCAACGGCAAGTACACCAAGCTGCGCTATGTCAACCCGTGGCCCAAACCGATACAGAAGCCGCACCCGCCGATCTGGCTCGCCGGCGGCGGATCGCTGGAGACCTACCACTTCGCGGCGCGCAACAACTACACCTACAACTATCTGAGCTTCCACGGCTACCACGCCGCACAGGCATTGATGCAGGGGTATTGGGACGTGATCGAATCCTACGGCGATCTCGACGACAACCCCTATCGTGCTGGGTTCGCGCAGCTCATCTGCGTCGCCGACACGGACGCCGAGGCGGAGAAGTTGTACTGGCGACACATCCGCAACTTCTTCGACAAGTCGATGTACATCCCGTCCCATTTCGCCATGCCGCCGGGCTACCTGACCCGCGCCAGTTACGAGAACATGCTGAAGAAGACCGGATCGGCCACCCCATTCCGCGCGGACAGGTGGGGCCCGGACGCGACCTGGGGCACCACGGTCGAAGATCACGCTGTCGTCGTCGCCGGCAGCCCGGACACCGTCGCGCAGCGACTGACCGAAGCGGTTCGAGGACTGCGCATCGGTCACTTGATCTGCATCCTGCAGATCCAGTCGATGGACCCGCAGCTCACCGAGTACAGCACCCGACTGTTCGCCGAGAAGGTCATGCCCAAGATCTCCCATCTGTGGGATGACGAGGGCTACGTCGATCACTGGTGGCCCTCCGGTGCCACCCGAAACGCCCGCCGCGGCGACTCGCCTGTGGTGGCGGCGGGAGGTCAGGCATGAACACCGAGGTGACCACTGGCGGCGAGCTGACCACACCGATCGAGATGCCCGGCGAGTTCAGCCCCAACCCGGTCATCAGCAAAGGCGATGGATCACCGGTGGTCTTCCTGCACGGCCCGTTCGGCCAGGAATGGCCCGGCTATCTTGACGACCTCGCCACCGATCATCGGGTCTACGCACCCGCGCATCCCGGTGCGGAAGACCCGACGGACCTGACCCGGTTGGACCATCTCTGGGACCTCGTCCTGTACTACGACGAGCTGTTTCACTGCCTCGAGCTGGGCCGGATCGACCTTGTCGGGCATTCTTTCGGCGGCATGGTCGCCGCCGAGATCGCCGCGACTTACCCCGACCGGGTACGCCGGCTGGTGCTGCTGGACTCGATGGGGCTGTGGCTTGACGAATGTCCGGTCGAAGAGCACGTCACCGTCTCACCAGACGTGCTCCACCAACTGCTCTACGCCAACCCCGAGGCGCCGGAGGTGGCCCAGCGGCTGACTGCGCCCGATGATCTGGCCGCTGCGCAGGCCGCAATGGTTCGCCAGTTCAGCGCCACGGCCGCCACCGCCCACTTCACCCACCCGATCCCCGAACGAGGCCTTAGCACGCGGTTGCACCGGATCCGGGCTGAGACGCTGCTGCTGTGGGGAGCACAGGACGGCCTGGTTCCGCCGATCTACGCGACGGAGTTCCAGCGCCAGATCGCGGATGCCCAGGTCGCCCTGATCGACAACGCCGGGCACTACCCCTACCTCGAGCAACGAATCGACGTGTCCCGGCGGACCCGTGAGTTTCTGGCCTAACCCGGCCACCCTGTCCCGCGTTCAGCGGACATTACCGACGAGGAGAAGCACATGGGTTGGGACGCCGATGCACAGGCGCTCGAGGTGGCAGCGGCACGCCTGTCGACACGTGAGGAACAACGTCAACTCACCCATCGACGCCTGATTGACGCCGCGCGCACCGTGTTCGCGCAACGCGGATACGGCGGCACCGCGATCGGCGACATCACAGCGGCCGCGAACGTTAATCGAGCCACGTTCTACCTACATTTCGCGAACAAGGCCGCCGCGTTCAATGAGATGTACCACTCCATCGCCGGCGAGACCGCCAAGTACTGGTCACGCATGGACCAAGCATTGACGACCGGAACCCCATCCGCCGTCCGGGAATGGCTCGATTCCGCCATCGGATGGTGGGAGGAACACGCCGCGATCCTGCCCGCGGCTCACGAAGCGGGGGCCATCGAGCCCGAAATCGCGGGTCGCTGGAAGTCCAACCTGGACGAACTCGCCAACGAACTGCACACCTACCTCGACACCTTTCCCGCCGACCAGCGAGAAGACATCCGGCTCAAGATCCAGCTACTGGTCGTCCAACTCGACCAGGCCTGCTTCCGATCGACGGTACAAGGCGTGTTCGTGATCGACCGCGATCATCTGCTTGACATCCTCACCGACATCTGGTGCGCCACGCTTCGCATCGCCTAACACCTTGCGGCGACCCCACAGCCTCGGGAAACAGCGATGCCATCCTTATTCCTCGATCCTCACGGGAGATACCGCTGTGCAGACTGGCTCCTATACGTACCCCCCGTTGGAGAAGGTGATCTGGGGGATTTCCGCGCCGGAGAGAGTGGGGCTCGAGCTCGACCGCTTGGGCGCCGAGCGCGTGTTCGTCGTCGCGTCCGGGACACTGTCGAAGAACACGTCGGTGATCATGGACCTACGGGAGGTGGTGGGCGACCGCTTCGTGGGCTGCTTCGACGAGTGCCGGGAGCACTCCCCCCTCGAATCGGTGATCCAGTGTGTTCAGGCGGTCCGCGCCGCACAACCGGACTGGCTGCTCACGGTGGGCGGGGGCTCGGTCATCGACACGGCGAAGATCGCGCAGATCGGCTTGACGCATGGCGTGCGCGATATGGCGGGGCTTCGAGCGCAAATCGGCGTCCCGTCGACCGCCCCCTCTAAGGTGCGTCAGATCATGGTCCCCACCACGCTCTCGGGGTCGGAGTTCACCAATGGCGCCGGCAGCCTCGATCGTGAGCGCAAGCTGAAGGTTGCGTTCGCCGCGCCCGACCTGTGCGCTCGTGTGGTGATCCTTGATCCGGCCATCGCTCTGCACACACCCGAGGCGCTCTGGCTTTCCACAGCGATCCGATCAATGGATCACGCGGTGGAGAGCTACTGCGCCGATGGAGTGAACGCCTTCATCAAGGCCAACACCCTGCAGGCCGTCCGGCTGTTCTTCGAGTCCCTGCCGAGGACCAAACAGGACCCCACCGACCTTGAGGCGCGCGTCGCGTCCCAGCAAGCGGTCTGGCTCGCCACCTGTGGCCTCTTTCAGGTCAGTATGGGCGCCAGCCATGGCATCAGCTACCTGCTGGGATCGGTGGGCGGTGCGCCACACGGCTACACCTCCTGTGTCACCCTTCCGGCGGTCCTGCGCTGGAATGAGAGCGCGAACGCCGACGCCCAGCGCGACCTAGCCGCCGCGATCGGCGCACCCGACAAGCCCTTCTGGGCGTCGCTGGCGGAGCTCCTCGACACGCTGGACCTGCCCCGGCGTATCTCGCAGATCGGTGTCACCGAGGAGATGATCCCGCAGATTGTCGAATATGCGCTGCAGAGCCCCGTCGTGGCGGGAAACCCCCGCCCCGTCAAGACCGAGTCTGACGTGCGTGACATCCTGGCCCTGGCCACCTAGGCCCTCATCTCTCGGCACGACCCGCGCCGCGGCCGAACTGTCGCGGAGGACGCCGCCCGTGACATTATCGTTGGGCCGGTGACGACAAAACCTGCGGCCGACGCACGGCCCGCACAGGGGAAGGCAAAGGCCCCGAAGGCGCGCGGAGCCGCGTCCTCCGACGAGGCCAGCACAAGATCGGCCATCCTGGAGGCAGCGCTCGAAGCCTTTTCGCGCGACGGGTTCGACGGGGCTTCCCTGCCGAAGATCGCACGAGCGGCTAACGTGGGTCATCCTCTGATCCACTACTATTTCGGCTCCAAGGACAATTTGTGGCGACAGACGGTAGAGCACGCCTTCGGCGGGCTAATATCGGAGGTCGCAATGATGGAGGCGGCCGCGCGCGATCTCTCCCCGTTGGATCGTCTTCGTGTTCTGATTCGCGTCTTCACCTTGTTCGCCGCGCGATATCCCAGCCACTTCGGACTCATCATGTCGGAGGCGCGCGCCGACACCGAGCGCATGACCTGGCTGCAGACTAATTTTCTCGGCGATTTTGTGGGCCGACTGCGCAGGATCCTGGCCGAAGCGCAGGCTGCAAAGCAGATCAAGGAGCTGCCGATCAACCATCTCGACCTGGTCATTGTCGGAGCAGTTGTCCTGTATTTCGGTGTCAACTTCAAACCGCCGGAGGACGTCAACATTGAGAAGTTGGCCGCCGACCACGCCGACTGTGTGCTGGAGACCATCCTGCGCGGTATCGCGCTCTAGACGGGTCTGTCGCGCACCCGCCCGCTCACGCCCCGATCAGACCGAGCGCCTGCTCGAAGAGGATGACGGCATGTGCGTGCAGCCTGTCGCCGACCTCCCTCGGTGCTTGGCCGGCGTCGGCCCGCGCGTTGGTCCCCTCGAGGATGATCCCGAGCCGATAGCAGGCGAGCACCTGGTACCAGCCGGCGTTCGACACGTCGCGGGCGCTGCCGAGTGCGTACCGCTGGATCACCTCGTCGGGGGCCGGCAGGGCAACGCCGCTGAGACCGCCGATTATCCCCGCACCGTTGCTCGGCCAGGTTGCGAGCAGGTGCCCGAGGTCAAGTAGCGGATCGCCGATCGTGGCCAGCTCCCAGTCCACGATCGCCGCCAGCTCGCCGCGGTCGGGTGCGATCAGCACGTTGGCGAAGTGGAAATCGCCGTGGATGAGACCGGGCGCCCAGGACGCCGGGCGGCGCTCCTCGAGCCACGTCGCGACCTGCTCGATGCCTGGGATCTGTGCGCCGCGGTAGCCCTCGATGGCGTCGTAGGAGGCGAGGTGCGCGCGCCAGCGCTTGACCTGGCGCTCGAGCCACCCGTCGGGCCTCCCGAGATCACCCAACCCGGTGGCCACGACGTCGAGGCGCCCGAGTGCGGCGATCGCGTCGGCCATCGACAGCCCCATCGCGCGTTGCATGGCGGGGTCGGAGCGATGCGGCTCGGGTAGGCCCATGCTCGGGTTGAAGCCGGCGACCTCCTCCATGAGATAGAACGCCGCGCCGAGGACGTCGACATCGCCGCATGCCGCGATCAGATCAGGATGGGGGACGCCCGAGCCCGCCAACCCCGCCAGGACACGCGCCTCGCGCCGCAT
>Ga0137412_10000491_pt1 | contig 27773 bp, 23 predicted proteins | sample CZODoug2_1_16fun_FD_122160 | JGI IMG/M metagenome (GOLD analysis project Ga0137412, IMG submission 122160) | Vadose zone soil fungal communities from Angelo Coast Range Reserve, California, USA - CZODoug2_1_16fungal (Hybrid Assembly) | ecosystem: Environmental > Terrestrial > Soil > Vadose zone...
GCGTAATTCGATCTAACTGTAAAGATTATGGCTTACGAATTACCAAAATTACCTTACTCGTACGATGCTTTGGAACCACATATCGATGCGAAGACGATGGAAATTCATTATACCAAGCATCACCAGACTTACGTCAACAACCTAAACAACGCGATCAAAGGCAAAGCTGATCTCGAAAAGAAGTCGGTAGAGGATTTGATCAGTGATCTCGAAGCTGTGCCGGAAGACATTCGCACCGTTGTGCGGAACAACGGCGGCGGGCATGCGAATCACTCGTTCTTTTGGCAAATAATGGGACCGAATGCCGGCGGCGAACCTAAAGGCAAACTCGCCGATGACATCAAATCAACATTCGGGAGCTTCAACGATTTCAAAGAGAAATTTGCTGCCGCTGGTGCGGGACGTTTTGGCAGCGGCTGGGCGTGGCTGATCAAGAATAAGAACGGAAAGCTTGAAGTCATTTCGACGCCAAACCAAGACAGCCCTCTGATGGACGGCAATACGCCGGTCCTCGGCGTCGATGTTTGGGAGCATGCTTATTATCTTAAGTATCAGAACCGGCGCCCCGACTATATTAAAGCCTGGTGGGACGTGGTGAACTGGGACGCGGTAGCGAAGAACTACTAAGCGTGTTGGGATGGGGAAATGGAGTGGTGGAGTAATGGAGTAGCGGACGTTGCATTACTCCAAAACTCCTTTACTCCAATACTCCAGTCCCAATGGCTTATCTAAACGAAAACTATCTTAAACTTCAGGCGGGCTATCTTTTCCCAGAGGTCGCGCGGAGGGTGCGCGAATTTTGCGAAGCCAATCCTGAGGAGTCTAAGCGATTGATTCGCTGCGGAATCGGGGACGTTACCGAGCCGCTCCCACGTGCGGCAATCGATGCGATAAAGCGAGCTGTCGAAGAGCTCGCGCATCGCGAGACCTTTCGCGGCTATGGCCCCGAACACGGCTACGAATTTTTAAGATCGGCAATCGCTCAGCACGATTATCGCCAGCGCAACATCGACATTGCTGACGACGAAATTTTTGTCTCTGACGGCTCAAAATGCGATTGCGGTTACGTCCTCGACATTCTCGGAGATCAAAACAAAGTCGCGGTGCCCGATCCGGTATATCCGGTCTATGTTGATACGAACGTGATGGCTGGCCGCAGTGGACCGGCAAGAAAAGATGGGAGCTATGAAGGAATTTTGTATTTGCCGTGCACAGCTGAAAACGGATTTGTTCCCGATCCACCAGCAGACCATGCCGATCTTATCTATCTTTGTTTTCCCAATAATCCAACGGGGGCCGTTGCTTCGCGCGAACAGCTCTCGCGGTGGGTCGATTACGCGCGCAAACACGACGCGCTACTTGTCTTCGATGCTGCGTACGAAGCCTATATTTCCGATCCAGATGTTCCGCATTCCATTTTCGAAATTCCGGAAGCGCGGGAGTGCGCGATTGAATTGCGGAGCTTTTCCAAGAACGGCGGATTCACCGGCGTGCGTTGCGGGTTTACAGTCATGCCGAAATCGGTACTTGCGCGAACAGAGAATGGTCGCCGGCTTCCTCTCCATCCGCTTTGGCAGCGGCGTTGGAGCACGAAATCGAATAGCGTGAGTTATCCTGTTCAACGCGGCGCTGAGGCGCTTTATTCGCCGGAAGGCCACACAGAGATCCGCGCTCTTATTGATCATTACATGGGAAACGCGAAAATCCTTCGGGGCGCCGCGGCCAACGTGGGTCTGGATGTTTTCGGCGGCATCAACGCACCGTACATCTGGGTGAAAACACCCAATGGCCTAACAAGCTGGCAAATGTTCGATCGGATCTTGCGGGAGTTGAATGTCGTCATCACACCCGGCGCGGGTTTTGGCGCACAAGGCGAAGGCTACGTTCGCATTTCGGCATTCAACAGCCGGGAGAACGCAGAAGAAGTAGCGCACCGGTTGCAGAAGCTGTAGTCGCTTTCGCTCGAGACGAAGGCAGCGTCGGTGCAAGATAATCGAATCGCCTCTTGTCGATGGAAGTGAACTGCGTAGAGTGCGCTAAATTTTGCACAGACGAAGGATGGGAGAGTGTCGGATCAAAAGCAAAATTTACCACAACTGTATCGCTTTTGTTTCTTGATGCTGGGCGACTCGCGCAAGGCACAGGAAGTCTTTAACACGACGTTGCGCGAAGCGGCGGTGCGCGCTGCACAAGGAGAACTGCCCAGGGAGCCCTTCTGGCTTTTTCGCGAGGCCCGCTGGCGCTGTTTGGAAGCAAGTAAGACGGACCTCCAACCGGAATCGCTCGAAATCGAAGAGCACGACATCGCTCCACAGGCGGCGTTACAGATCAAGCAGCTCGAGCCCGCACAACTGGCAATCTGGATTTCCGCCGCACCCGATCCTCAGCGAACCGCGCTGGCTCTCTTTTATCTCGACGAGTTCAATTACCTCGAGATTCTCGACATCGCTGAACTCAAGCTGAGCGCGCTGTCGCGATGTTTGTTGCAGGGACGGCGACAGTTACAGGCGTGGCTGGACGCCAAGCATTCCGGGGCACCCGAGGTATGAGGACCCTGCGGTTATTACGACGGCGGCGCGCTCTTTTGAATTGCGCGCCAATCAGCCACGACCATTTGGCTGACCGGTCCATGCGGGCCGCGGTCTCACGTGAAGACAGTTCCGATGAATTTGTTAATCAACAGAACTTTGATCGAGCCGTGGCGGAACTGATTCGTCTTGTCCCGATACCGCCCGAGTCCGCCGAATGGTTCTTGGACAAGGAGGCGATTCGCGCTCCGAGGTGGACATGGAGAAAGATCGTACTCAATCCGGCCGTCCTCGCGATCAGCATTGCGCTGGTGGTGATCGCCGGGGTATTCGCATTCCACCTGCTTGATCGGCTAAATGATTTCCCGGGATCGGCGACAGCGCGAAAATTGCTAACAGTCGCGGGCTCCACTCGACCGGTCATGCTTGATCCAGTGAGCGCCGAAGCGGGGACATTAAGTGATTTGTTCTTTATGAAACACGGGCTGGAACATTACGACGTTCCAGACGAATTCGCCGATTTTCAGACAATCGGCTGCCGTGTTTTTGACGACGACGAGTCGCAGCGCATCGCCCAAATCTGGGTGGCCGAGAAGCGCATGCAGTTTTTTCTTTTCCCGGCAGAGAGAGATGGCAAGACCGGCGCCGTGTTGGCGTTTCCGGGTTGGCGTTATGTCCATCAAGAAGGCTGGGTCGGTGCAGTTGCGGAACACAACGGCGTCTGCTTTATGGCTGTGCTTCAGGGCCGTGAGAAGGACTTGGGACCGTATCTTTCTGGGCCAAAGCAGTAATACAGCTCTGCCCTTCTGCTCATGCTCTTGCTCGAACGCGATGGATTAAGAGATCAAGAGCCATGAGCAAGTGAGAGTAGGAAATGAGTTCAGCGATTGCCGCTCGCGTTGACAGCGCAAGCCGTGGGATTGAATTTCTCGACTCAGTGCCAGGGTAGCTCAGCGGTAGAGCAGGGGACTCATAAGCCCTTGGTCGGGAGTTCGATTCTCCCCCCTGGCAGACTCCGCGTCGTTGGCTCCTCTCATGTCGAGAGCAGTCGAAAATCTCTAGTCATCAAGGTAGCGGTGAGAGATTCCTCGGCTCCGCTTCGCTACGCTCGGAATCACAAGACGCGGATAAAAAAACTTTTCGCCAGCCAAATGTCGCTTGAATAGACGTTGGACGATTAATTTCAGACGTTCGACGTTTCGCCAATTCGGCCTACATGAATGACGAGAATTTCCCGAACAAGCTTTTCGCCGCTGGAAATTCGTATTGGCTAACACGCTTCGTCATTCTGCGGCTCCTCGGTTTTGTTTATGCAGTTGCTTTTTTAGTAGCCGCGCAACAGTTGGTGCCGCTTATTGGCGAGCACGGATTAACGCCGGCTAATCATTTTCTCGAGAACGTCCAAACACAGCTCGGTTCACGTACTGCCGGTTTACTCCGAGTGCCGACGCTCTTTTGGTTCGGAATTTCCGACAATGCCTTGTCGATCGTCTCATGGATCGGTTTCGGTTTGTCACTTGTTGTTCTTGGGGGTTACGCCAACGCAATTCTGCTCGCGGTGCTTTGGGCGATGTACATGTCGATCGTGCACGTTGGACAGATCTGGTACGGTTACGGTTGGGAGATTCAACTGCTCGAGACCGGCTTCTTGTCGATCTTTCTTTGCCCCTTGCTCGATGGACGCTTGTTTCCCAGGTGCAGGCCGCCAATTCTCATTATCTGGCTTTTTCGATGGCTTGGCTTTCGCATCATGATTGGTGCGGCCCTGATCAAACTCCGCGGCGATCCATGCTGGCGGGACCTTACCTGTCTTTACTATCACTACGAAACACAGCCGATTCCGAGTCCTGTCAGTCGCTATCTTCACTTTGCGCCGCTCTGGTTCCAGAAATTCGGAACGGGATGGAACCATTTTGTCGAACTGGTCGTGCCGTGGTTTTCATTCGGTCCACGACGCGTGCGGCATGTCGCAGGCGTCTTGCTCTTCACGTTTCAAATTTTTCTCATCATCAGCGGCAACCTTTCGTTCCTCAATTATCTGACAATCATTCCATTCCTGGCATGCTTTGACGATACCTTCCTGCGCAATTTTCTACCGAAGAGAGTAATCAAACGTGCCGAACGCGCAGCACAGGAATCGGAGCCGTCGCGGATCAACAACACGATCGCGATCGCATTGTCGATCCTGGCTGTCTATCTAAGCGTCGCGCCGGTGCTCAATCTCGTTTCCGGGCGACAGCTGATGAATTATTCCTACGACCCGCTCGATCTTGTGAATACATATGGAGCGTTCGGTACGGTCGGGCGAGAACGCGACGAAATCATTTTTGAAGGCACCGACGATTCTGTCATCACCGGCGACACGAAGTGGAAGGAATACGAATTCAAAGCGAAACCTGGTGACCCAAACCGGCGACCGCCGTTCGTTGCGCCATACCAACTGCGGATCGACTGGCAAATCTGGTTTGCCGCCATGGCTTCGCCCGACGAATATCCGTGGACACTACATTTTGTTTGGAAACTTCTGCATAACGATCCGGGCACCTTATCACTCCTCGCAAACAATCCGTTCCCCGACGTACCACCTCATTACATCCGGGCGCGACTCTATCGTTATCAATTCGCCCCAATCGGCGAGACAACGTGGTGGAAGCGCGAACCAATTGGTGAATGGTTACCCGCACTCTCAGCGGACAATCCTGAATTCCGTCGTCTGCTCGAAGCGATGGATTGGGCAGATTGAAAGACTGACAGTGACAAATTCCGTCAACCCCGAGAGCTTTCGGGACTAATTGACGGAACTAATGAGGAGGCCTGTTCGGGTGATTAGTGAGAAGTTCTGAGGCGGTTAGCTGAACCATCGTCACCACTTCATTCTGATTACCTGTCTTACCGGAATTAGGAGATTGGCTGGGCTGAGTTGGTCGCGCGACTGCCGCACGTTGTCTTGATCGGCGACAGTGTTTGCACTGGAGTCTACATGTCGTCGATCTGGAGCACGTTTTGGCGCGCCCGCACTTGCCGCGGCAATAACTGGTTTCTCGACACTAACCCGGCGCCATCGGGCATTCAGAGCGTCCGGAAGAGACTGGAGGAGTTCAGTCCATTTGTTGCGATTGAATGCGCGGGCATCGGCGCGCTGGTCGATCACGAAGGTCAACCGCAGAATTTTTTCCGAAGAATTCTTCGGACACGCAATTTCTCGGGGCAAATTGATGACTTGCTGGCGATGAAACGGTTTCCCGATTTGATTCTCATCTCGATCGGACACAACAACGTTGATTGGGCGTGGCGATGCGCTCGCTCGGAACTTGAGCAGCCGGAGAATCGTTTGCTACAACTCAGCGGGCGTCTTCAAGAAAATTTCGCCCGACAGACGCGCCAGCTCATTGATCACGCCCGCACGCAGCGTCACCGAGTAGCCATCGTCGTATATTGTCTTGTCAATTTCGAGTCATACTTTCGAGGCCGTGAAATCGCAGAGCGCCTGCAAGCGGATGATGCATCTCGCTATCCGTACTTGGAAACTGCTTGCAAATACCTAACATCCTTCCGGCCAGCTTACCGGTCCGATCTGGTTCGCCTTGCAAAGATGGTGAACGAAGAATTGCGCGCGATCGTACGGGAATTAATCGAGAACTTAGCGATAACATAGCGGTGCAAGTGCGATACTCAGGTGCATTAGCGACAACCGATTTGAGTCGGGTGGAATTGCTGCACCCGATCGATGGATGGCATGCTTCGGTCGAAGGCCACAATGTCCTGGCGGAAGCCGCGTTTCGCGATCTCGGACCAAGTCTGGAATTTCTTGGACTCGTAGCACAGGCATCTTTGCCTGTAGGGCAACCGGGCGTCTCGCCTGGTTGATTAATTCCTTCTCCGGGAGGCAAAATGCCCGCCGGCCCGCAGGCAAGATGGCTGTGCTACAGCGCCTACAAATCTCCGCGTGTTTTCAGTCGCGCGATTGTGGCGCCCAACATGCGGTAACCAAAATGGCCCTGTCGAACGCGCAACAGTTCGGAGCCACGCCATTTTTGCTGGATCTTCTCGAGCTGTTCGAGTGGCGCGATCGAATCGAACTCGCCCGCAACAAATAACACCCGTGCCGGGTCACTTAGCGGCAAGTTATGGATCGGTGAGCTCAGATGAAAATGCCTGGCGACCAGCGATGCCTCGATGTTCGCCCGACGTAGTTCGCGGCGAATGCACCGCGCTGCGGGGCTTTCCCAGATCGCGTGCTCGATGTTTACGATCGGCGCCATCAAGGCGACGAAACGCAGGTCGCGCTCAACCATCGCAAGCAACGCACCGATCCATGCGCCGTAACTGGTGGCGAGTACGCCGAAATAGCCGGAGCCACGTTCGCGCAACGCGCTCATCAATTGCCGCAGTTCGGTTACGCCCTGGCGCAACCCTTCTGCGTTGCGGATCAAATCGCACGTGATCGCCAGTTCACCGTTCCAATAGCCGCGAGGGACACGCGAATAATGGTATGGCAACCGAACGAAACACGCGTTCCAGCCAAGTTGGTTAAAATGCTGTGCGCAACGTCGATAGCCGACGGGGCTCGTGGACATTAGCGCATGCAAAATGAAAACCGTTGGTGCGCTGCGGCCACGTTCTGAAGGAAAAAAATCTGCGCATGCGATATTGTTGGCTGGGAATTTGGTCTCGATTGGGCTGCGCCATGTGATAGTTGAGTGACCGTTTGCCAGAGCTTCAGCAAGATTGTCATCGTGCGGCGAGGCATAATATTGATTGGCCGTGAGCTGTTCGCACTTCTCTACGTAGCGCTCCATCTCCTCGCGGCTGCGCCCATTTAGCCGGTGACGCGTATGGATGAAATTCATCGATGCGCATAAGACTGCGTCCATCCCGCTTGCCGCAAAACGGTGAAACGCGTCACGGCAAACTGTAGGGCAGCCTCTTCGGTTGCCGCTCTTGGGGACGGCATGGTCGCCGCGGCGACCGCTTGCCCTACAACGCTGCATCCGTTCTCGTGGCGGGTGTGGCAGATCATCGCTTGTCAGATGAAATGTTTGCTGCAGTTCCGCGTAAAGGTTTTTGAATGCCGCTGCCAATTCGAATTCAATCCGCGTGCGCGCCTCTGATTTTTCAAGCCCTGGAAAGTGCGAGATTGGATCCCCGAATGCGATCCAGACCGGCGTGCGCCCGCCTGAGGTGGGCAGCCACCGTTTAGTCGAATAAAGCCGGTCGCTACCTACGATGACGCACGGCAAAATCGGAACGCCGGCGATGTGCGCGAGTGTTGACGCGCCCGGCCGCAGCGGCGCGCCTTCCAGCAGCGATCGCGCGCCGTCGCGGATCCCGCCCTCGGGGAAAAGACCGACGATGCGTCCCTCTTTCAGCCGCTCGATGGCGGTCCGGATCGTTTTGCGATTCGCACGATCTCGATCCGCTGGGAACGCATCGACTGCGCGCAGAAGAAATCCCACGGCCGGCGACCGAAAAAATTCAGCCATTGTCATCCAGTCAATTTTTCGTCCGAGCACTGACGAAATGACGAATGGATCGAAATGGCTGATGTGATTGGCTGCCAACAAAAAGCCGCCCGTGCGATTTGCATTTTCGCGCCGAACGACCCGAACACGGGTGACACAGCCAAGCAGCAGCCTCACCAACAGCTTGCCCGTGCGATAAGATGTGGTTTTGATCTGCATTGATTGAGTTTCGCTGCCTCGGCGCCTTCGTAAGCCTATTTTTCAGGCTGATTCCTTTTTGTAACGTGGTATCATAGTCAGCGGTTCCAACGCGAGGTTTTGGTTATGAAACCCAGGAGTCCTTCGACGGGCGGTAAGGGGAAATTTCCGCACACGGACTATTTTTTTCATTCTGGTTTCGGCCAATGGCGCGGCGGCCATTTTTCGCCTTACGACGGAGAGGACAGATACGGATTCAGAAATTTTTACAATTTAGGACGCGAATTCCGTATCGAAGCTGCTCGGGAACGTGCCAGGGAAATGGCGGTATTTGCACTGATTGTTTTGACCTCCGCATGGCCGGTACTCTACATGGTGGTCACGGTGGTCAAGCTGCTGATCAGAGGGCGGCCGTTGGACCATTAGCAATCTTCTACGAACTGGTCGACGGCGATCTTCTGACGTAAACGCTGCGACCAGGCGAGACGCCCGCGGGCCCCAAAGACAGCCGCCTTCGCCGAGGCTACGGCCGGCCGAAGATGTCTTGCTACTGGTTTGGCCAGAGGAATTCGTCGCGTGTTGTGCAAATTTTTTGCAGGCACAGAAGGAGTCGTCCGCCAAGCACGCCAAGTGACGCCAAAACAAGGATTGAAGTCTGACTTCTTAACCTTTGGCGTTCTTCGCCGTATTTGGCGGACAAATCTTTGGTTGCGGCGTCGCCGCGCGAGGCAATCCGTGGTTCAACGTCTCGATGGCCAGAGAAATTCGTCGCGGTATTCGGGCGTTTTTTCTGGTGCCACGCCGTGGCGTGTGACGTTTTCCGTTACGACGCGCGGGATGAGGAAGTTCAGCAAATAATCTTTACCGCCGGCTTTGGTGCCGCTGCCGCTCATTTTGAATCCGCCAAAGGGATGACGGCCGACGATTGCGCCGGTGCACGGGCGATTGATGTAAACGTTGCCGGCTTCCAACTGCGCTTTGACGCGCTCGATGTTGGCTGGGCTGCGCGAGAAAAAGCCGCCGGTTAACGCGTAATCGGTGCCGTTGGCGACTGCGATCGCTTCATCGAGGTCGCGCACCTTGATCACACTTAGCACTGGCCCGAAAATCTCCTCCCGCGCGATCCGCATGCTTGGTTTCACTCCAGTGAAAATCGTAGGCGGGACGAAATAACCGTGCGGCGGAACGTCCTTTGCCTGATAGGCGAGTGTCGCCTCGCTTTTGCCGACCTCAATGTAATCCCGAATGCGCCGGTAGGCGGCCTCGTCAATTACCGGCCCGACTACGATGCCCGGTTCTTCCGGATTGCCGACGCGCACGCTGGCGGCGGCACCGAGCAAACGTTCCACCACGCGGTCGTGGTTCTCCTCGAGAACGATGAGCCGCGAGAGGGCGGAACATTTTTGGCCTTGAAAACCGAACGCGGAATAAATCGAATCGATAATCGCTTCATCCAGATCGGCATCGGAATCGACGATCATCGCGTTTTTACCGCCCATCTCGCAAATGACGCGCTTGAGCTCGCGTTGGCCTTCGCGCGTTTTGCCAGCGCTCTCCCAAATCTGGAGCCCCACCTCGCGCGACCCTGTGAAGGCGATCAAATCAATGTCTTTGTGATCAACCATGTGCGCACCGATGACCGATCCCTTGCCATTGAGAAAATTCAATACGCCAGGAGGCACGCCGGCTTCCTCGTAAATTTCCATCAGCATGGCGCCGATGATGACCGATTGCTCGGACGGTTTCATGACCACGGTGTTGCCCGTGACCAGCGCAGCGCTGACCATGCCGCACAAGATCGCCATAGGAAAATTCCACGGCGCGATGACGAGCGCGACGCCGCGCGGCCAGTAATGCTGATAGCTTTCTTCGCCAGGGACATTTTGCGTGAGCCGCGGCCGGCCTATCCGGCGCATCTGGCGGGCGTAGAAGGTGCAAAAATCGATGGCTTCGGCAATGTCGCCGTCCGCCTGAGCCCAGGGCTTGCCTACTTCAAAGACTTCGAGCGCGGACAACTCGAATCGGCGGCGCTCGAGAATTTCGGCGACGCGTTCCAGCAATTGACAGCGCTCTTCGAACGAAGTGCCACGCCATTTCTCGAACGCCGCGCGCGCTGCCGCGACGGCGCGTTCGGCTTCGGGAATGTCAGCTTCGGCGGCATAGCCGACGATTTGGTCTGGCTGGCTGGGATTGACCGAGGAAAACATCTTATCGGTCCAAATCTTCTCGCCGTTGATTGTGAGGGGAACTTTGCGTCCAATTTGTTTGCGCTGTTCGTGCAGCGCAGCCCGCATTTTTTCCTGGTTTTCGGGCAACGCGAAGTTCGTTAGGGACGCATTTTTATAGGGAGCGCCCGGCTGTGTGTTTGGTGTCGTTGTTGTCATATTTATCGTGGCATTTGATGGCGGTAGAACGCCGTTTCGGCTCCGGCGCAAAATTTCGCACGGATCGCGCAGCAAATCTTCTGCGGGGACGTTCTCTGAAAATTTTGCGCGCAAAAATCCTTCATTCGAGGTGTTCTCCAGCAGGCGTCGCACCAGATAGGACATCCCGGGCAGGAGTTCACCGACAGGGCAATATTCACGGACGCGATAACCCATATCCACCAGCGCGCGCTTGATTGGCCCGGCCATCCCATAGAGCAACTGAAACTCGAAGCGGCTGCGATCGATCCCCAGGTCCTCCGCGAACGCCTGTGCGTGCGCGATGCTCCGAACATTGTGTGAGCCAAATGCAGAGGTAACGATGGATTCGTTCTCCAAAAGCAACCGTGTGAGCGTTTCGAAATTCGCATCGCTTGCCGGCTTCTGAAGATAAACCGGACAATCCCAGCCGTTCCGGCGCGACTTCGCTGTTTCGTAATCCCAATACGCGCCTTTCACCAGCCGGACTGCGAACCGCGTGCCGCGCGCGCCACCCCACTCAAGCAGGTCGCGCAAGTCCGCTTCAGAATCTCGCAAATATGCCTGAACAACGATCCCCGCATGCGGCCAATCCCTAAATTCCTCTTCGGTGAAAATGGTTTTGAACAACTCGAGCGTAGTGTTTTTATGCGCGTAGCTTTCCATGTCGAAATTGATGAAAGCGCCAAGCTCGCGCGCACGGCGCAGAATTGGCCGCAGCTTGGGCGCCAGATGGGCGATTGCGTTCGCCGGATCGGCGGGACTCATTTGCGAATAAAGCGCAGAGGTTTTGACGGAAAGATTTACAACCGGAAAAAGCTCCGCGTTTTTGCCGAGCGGATCGGTCCAGTTTTTTGTTTCACGCGCGAGACCCTCCAGTAAATCCAGATAACGTGCTGCATATTCGTCTGCCTCCGTTTCGCTAACGACAGCTTCTCCCAAAAGATCGACGGTGAAGCCAATTTTTTGGCTGCGACGCTTGCGCAACGTCCGCATGACATCATTTGGATTTCGTCCGGCGATGAACTGGCGCGCCATTTCGGAAACATTCCATCGCAGGACGGGTCCGCTGATCCACGGCACGACTCGCGCCAGGCGAATGCCGGCCCCGAGAAATTCCGAAATCTTTCGCGAATCATGCGCATCGTTGAAGTATTCCTGGAGATGCTCAATGACTTCGCCTGAAGTGCTCAGCGAAGGGAGGACGTCGACAAAACGAAACAGTTGGTGTTTGAGCTGCTCATCGCGCATCGAGAGAATCATGAGCCGCTGATAAAATCCGGCCTTGCTGAAGAGGGACTCAGGATGTTTGTCGACCAGTTCGAAGATCCGCCTGCCGCGCTGCTCGATTTCGCTTTGGAGCGATCTCATCCACGAAATTAGTGCGGCACAATGCGTTAGGCAAAGACGGAACCAGACGCCTTCATGGCTCTCAAAAAAAATTTACATCCGGACACGCCCAGTTTGTGGCTGGTTTCCGAAATGAAGATGAAATTGCTTCAAGCAATTTTGAGGAGCAAGTGGAGGAGATTTGCCTGACTGACTCCGGAGGCCCAGGGCTCGGATCTGTCAGGCAATCTCTTTTTGTGCCGGAACCCACTTCATAGAATAGGGAATGAGTGCTTAGCCGTAGGGTTGCGGATGCTTGCCACTGAAATGGCGTTACCCGTCGGGCGCCTTGCTGCAGCGCCAAATCTCCAGCAGCGCACCCGTTCTCTATTTATGAGATGGGTTATAATTGATCCAGCGTAGAAGCTCGCGTAGCAAAGAGCGTAATGATTGTAGAGCGCCACGAATTTGCGAGCGATAACACCGCGCCGATTTGCCCCCCGGCGTGGGCCGCCCTGCAGAAAGCCAATACGGACTACGCCGCAGCATACGGCGAGGACCCGTGGACGGCGCGCGTGTGCGATCGGATTCGTGAAATCTTTGAGACCGATTGCGACGTTTATTTTGTGTTCACTGGCACGGCGGCGAACGCGCTGGGGCTCGCGCAAATGTGTCAGTCATTTCGCGGCATTATCTGCCATCAGAATGCCCACATTCAGACTGACGAATGCGGCGGGCCGGAATTTTTCACCGGCGGATCGAAACTGCTCTTGGTCGGGGGTGAAAACGGCAAGATCGATATTGGCGAGGCCAAAGCGCTGCTTATGCGTCGGAACGAACTGCATTCGCACAAGCCGGGCGTGATCAGCATTGCACAAGCGACCGAATTCGGAACGGTTTATACGCGCGACGAAATTGCGGCGATCATTGCACTAGCTCGTGCCAATGAACTGTTTGTGCATATGGACGGTGCGCGTTTCGCCAACGCGATTGCGTCGCTCAACTGCGCACCAAGAACGATCACGTGGGAGATTGGCGTTGACGTTCTCTGCTTCGGCGGGACAAAGAACGGCACGGCTGCTGGTGAGTTAGTGATATTTTTCAACAAGGAGGTTTCGCGCGAGTTCGACTATCGAGTGAAACAAGCCGGCCAGCTCGGCTCGAAGATGCGGTTTCTGGCTGCACCGTGGGTGGGACTTTTGGCTGGAGACGTCTGGCTGCAAAACGCGCGGCACGCCAATCGCGCAGCACACCAGCTTGCGCAAAACCTGCAACGCGAGGCGAACGTCAATATTGTATTCCCAGTGCAGGCAAATGCGGTCTTTGCGCGGATGGACGACCAACTCGCGCGCGGCCTCCAAGCGCGTGGATGGCGTTTTTACAAATTTATTGAACCGGATGTTTATCGTCTGATGTGTTCCTGGGCGACCACTGACAGTGGTATCGGCGATTTCATTCGTGACGTTACCCTAAATCATTGAACGAATAGCGATCAGTGACATCTGTATGAAGGTAAAATGAATGCGATTGTGCGAATCTTGATGCTTGCTCCTATCCTGCTTGGCGCATGCCGGGCGACCCACGACGTAGCGTCTACTTCCTACCACGTCACCCGCGGCGCAGCGGTAGGCTCTTACAAAGTGGCTCGGGCCGTCGCGGTTGGTTCATATCGGGTTGCCAGTGCTCCGGTTCATTATGCCACGCGAAAGCGAGGCGACGAGTCGTACACAACTGCGGCGACGGAGACCGTGCCATCGGATGTCACCAACCCTGGCCAGTCGGTTTCCCCGTCGGAGAGAGTTTCAACATCGCAAGAGCAAGGGCGAGTTGGAGCTGAGCGCGGCCAGAGCCGGACATCCCGCGGATCTTCGGGCATGACTGGCAACCAGGCAGCACAGTCATCAACGAGCGTCTCATCTGCTCCCCCGACAGCGTTTCCGACAGGGAAATTAGTCCCTGGCAAACCGGGATATGTCTTCAGCCCTTTCGACAAGGAAGGAAGATATGTGGATGTAAGTGGCTTCCCGTCTGGCACCAAAGTGAAAGATCCTTGGACCGATAAGATCTTTCTTGTTCCATAGGTTATTGCGCGTCTGGAGACGTCGCGCCACACCATCGTCGATTGCCGCAAACCGGGGCGAGTGCTACCTAATAACATGAGACTGGCATCGCGAGTTGCGATCTACTTCCTTGCTTGGTCTGTCCTCGCTTTGGGGCCGCGCAGCCTGGCGCAGGTGTATCAAGGAAAAGAACTCGTCAAGGCCGAGCTTCTGGCTGATACCAACGCGATTATTCCCGGCAAGCCATTCACCATCGGTTTGCTGCTCCGAATGGCTCCAGGCTGGCACAGCTATTGGGCGTTTTCTGGGGACGCGGGTCTGCCCACGGAATTGAAATGGAAGCTGCCATCGGGCTGGAAAGTTGGTGAGATTCAATGGCCAATTCCTCTGAAAACAATCGATCCCGGTGACATTGAGACTTACGGCTATGAAGATGAAGTCCTGCTGATGCAGGAAATCACGCCGTCACAGAAGCTCGACAATTCAACAATAAAGCTTTCAGCTGAGGCAAACTGGCTGGTGTGCGAGAAAATTTGCATTCCTGGCAGCGCAACCCCGCAACTGGAGTTACCGGTATCGACAACGAGTCAGCCGGCGAACTCGGAAGTCTTCGCGCGCTACCGGCGTTTGTTGCCTCAAAACTGGCCAGAGTCGAACGCGGCGAAGGCAAACTGGAGTCGGATTGGACGTGATCTTCGTCTAAAAGTTACGAGCGAAACTCTAGCCAATCATGCGGCGCTGGACTTTTTTCCATTACCAGAACAAGGCGTTGTTGTCGGCCATCCAACGATCGAATCACGCAATGGGAATGAAGTTGTCTTTCGAATTCCGATTGAGTCTTCAGAAAAAAACCTGTCGTCCATCGCAGGCCTCGTCGTTTATTCGCAGCACCCAAATGGAGAGGACCGCGCGGCGTGGCGAATTTCAGCGGCCCAGACTGTTGCGGCGACTAGTGGCGCGCCGGCCCGCGGAATCTTCACTTTTCTGCTCTTCGGATTTCTCGGCGGCATCATTTTGAATTTGATGCCGTGCGTGTTGCCGGTGATTTCGCTGAAAATCTTTGGATTCATTCAACAGGCTGGCCAAAGCCGGCGGAAAATTTTGCGGAGCGGTATTGCGTTTACGGTCGGAATATTCGCCTGGTTCATCGGACTTGCGCTGCTTCTGGTTGTGCTCAAAGGCGCTGGACGCGATGTGACCTGGGGAGGATTTCAATTCACCAACGCCTACTTCGTACTTGCCTTGAGCATAATTGTTCTCGTGTTCGCGCTGAACCTCTTTGGCGTGTTCGAAATTTCGCTGCCGCAGGGCATGACACGCGGGTTGCTTTCAACCACCGAGCGCGCAGACGATCTGGGCTCGTTTTTCCAAGGCATATTCGCGACTGTTCTGGCGACACCGTGCACTGCGCCGTTTCTTGGAACCGCGCTCGGCTTTGCGTTTTCGCAATCGGCTGCAGTTATCCTGGTAATGTTCGTCGCGATTGCCACCGGCATGAGCGCGCCGTACCTGCTTTTGAGCGTTCAGCCCGCCTGGCTGCGATTTCTGCCAAAGCCGGGCCCTTGGATGTTGCATGTGAAACAATTCATGGGCTTTCTGCTGCTGGCCACGCTGCTGTTTCTTCTTTACGTGCTGGGAGCTCAGCGCGGCTTGGAAGGAGCGATTTGGGCGAGCTGCTTTCTGCTGGTGATTAGCGTTGCCTGCTGGATGAAGGGCGCGTTCGTTTTGCCAACTGCATCAGCGATGAAGCGAGCTGTCGTGTTTGGGCTCATGCTGGTGCTCATTATCGGAAGCGGCATTTATTTTATCGGCGACAAATTTCGATCTACCACCGTCGGATTGGCTGACTCGCGACTCCGTGGAGACTGGCAGGCGTTCACACCGGAGCGGTTGCAAGCTGAATTGGACCAGGGCCATTCGGTGTTTGTCGATTTTACGGCCGCATGGTGCATTACTTGCAAATTTAACGAGGCAAACGTGCTTGAGAGCGCAGAGGTGCGAGACGCGTTTCAGCGTCATGCGATTGTGAAATTGAAAGCCGATTGGACTAACGGGGACCCAACGATCACGAAATTGTTGCAACAGTTCGGTCGCCCCGGCGTTCCGCTGTACGTGCTTTACCCCGGAAAAAACGAAGAACCGATTGTTTTCCCGGAGGTGCTCACCAAAGGCATGGTCCTGGAAAAACTCCAAACTGCCGTGCGCAGGGTTGCCGCACAATAATCACGCAGAAATGACGAAGCACGAATGACGAATGACGAAAGCCGCAGGGGTGACCCACTGTGGCGCGCGGGACGATAGGACATTCTGGGGGGCTTTTCGGCCACTACGTTGAAATATCACGGGTTTCTTGCCAATGTATTGTTCGCGCAAGAAAATTGAACTACGTTAACAACTTCGTTTTCTAATCAAACTATGAACAAAAAAATAGCTTTAAGCATTGTCGCATCACTGGCCGCCACAGCAGTCTTTGCCTTGGATCCGCCTCCGGTGGGGAGCGGGGCGCCGGATTTTTCGCTGCCCGACGCGAAAGGTGAAGCGCATTCACTTTCCCAATACAAGGGCAAGTACGTCGTGCTCGAGTGGTTCAATCCGGAATGCCCGTTTGTGAAAAAACATTACGGCACCGACAACATGCAAAAATTGCAGAAAGAATACACGGACAAGGGCGTGGTTTGGCTGACCATCGACTCCAATGCCCCCGGTACCGAGGGCAATCTGACGCCGGAACAGGCCGAGAAAGTCGCAACCTCCTGGAAGACACAGCAGACTGCGTTGCTTCTCGATCCGGACGGCAAAGTGGGTCGCGCTTATGGCGCCAAGAACACGCCAAACATGGTGATAATCAATCCTGAGGGAAAAATTGCCTATGAAGGAGCAATCGATAGCAAAGCGACGCCCAACCCGGCAGATATCCCGAGCTCGACGAACTATGTCAAGGCAGCGTTGGATCAATCGTTAGCAGGCAAATCTGTCTCTACGCCACAAACCAAACCATACGGGTGCTCGGTTAAATATAAATCCTCGTAATTTCTTAGCTGCGGTTGCTGACCGCGGCTAACCGGCGTCACCGCGATGCCGACTACAAGGTTTCGAAGCGGCGGTCGGACACGACCGCCGCTTCTGTTTATATGCAGTGACTGCCAGGTCTTACAACGTGTTGCAAGTTCCAGCCTAAAGATGAGAGACATCGCTCGGCGAATCGGCACAAAATGACTTACTTTGGCTGGACACAGAAAGACTCAGTCTCTCCGTGGTGAGAGCCGCGACAACCAGCGCAAGATCGGCATCGGTGTTATTCGGATGAGAAACATTCCGAGTTTCATCGGGAAGCCGGGAATAACAAGGGGGCGGTTCGCCTCGAGTCCCGCAAGCGCGTCGCGCACGACTTGTTCTACTGGAACGAAAACGAACTCCGGCCCGGTGTCCGGTTGAGCGCCGGGGCGTTTGGCAACTTGCTGAAATTCCGTGCGTACGGGGCCCGGACAAAGAGCGCAGACGCTTACGCCTGTCCCCCGAAGTTCCGCCCGAAGTGCTTCAGAGAGGCTTGTAACGTAGGCTTTGGTCGCCGCGTAAACGGCAAAGTCAGGGATCGGAAGGAATCCGGCTGAGGAGCTCACGTTCAAAATGCCGCCGCGTCCTCTGGCGATCATTCGTGGAAGCAAGTGGCGAGTGAGTGTGGTCAGGGCGACAATGTTCACGAGTGTCATTCGCTCGTTGCGAATTGGATTGCTCGTTGCGAAGGCGCCGCTGTCGCCCATTCCGGCATTATTGATCAAGAGGTCGACATCAATCCTTTCATGATCCAGCCATTCCAGCAGTTCATTCAGTTCTGTAAGGCTTGCGAGATCAGTCCTGCGAAACGAAATCGCGATCTTCGGATACTGTTGATTTAGTTCATCGCGCAGTTCATTGAGCTTTTGCTCGCGGCGCGCAATTAGAATGACAGATCGTGCGCGACCGGCGAGTTGGCGCGCAAATTCGCGACCTATTCCAGCGGAAGCGCCGGTGATCAACGCGTTACAGCCGTCCAGTTTCATTTTGATCATGGAGGACGCTGCTCTTGAGACGCTGAGCGCGGCGTTCGCCCCTCCAGGTCCTTAAGCTCCCGTTGTGTTAATGCTCGCCAATGCCCGCGAGGCAAATCGCCGAGGCGAAGATTTCCGACTCGAACGCGCAGAAGATGTTTGACGCGGTATCCGACGGTCTCGAACATGCGCCGAATCTGCCGATTTATTCCCTGCCGCAAGATCACGCGAAGACGCGTAGGCGAGAGGGAACGAAGGTGCGCAAGTTTCGCGCGTTGGCCGTCAAGAACAATTCCGCGCAGCAGCTTTGGAGCAAGCGACGGATCCCACTGTCGATCCAGCGTAATCTCATATTCCTTGTCGACCTTGAAACGGGGGTGGGTGAGCCGCTGCGCCAATTCGCCATCGTTCGTTAGCAGCAGCAAACCTTCAGTTTGCGCATCGAGACGCCCGATATTGAAGAGTCGAGAAATTTTTTTGGGCAGGAGATCAAAGACCGTGTCGCGCGCGTGGAGATCTTTTCGAGTCGAAACGAATCCGCCGGGTTTATGCAACATAATCGTAAGCGCTGGAGCGGCGTGAACAAGTTTACCATCGACTTTGACGTGGTCACGCGCCGCTGGCTGCGCGCTGAAGTTTGTGCAGACCTTGCCATTAATGGTGACGCTGCCCGCAGCGATCAACTCATCGCAATGCCGGCGTGAACCAAGACCAGCAGCAGCAAGGAAGCGGTTGAGACGCACCGAGGGAAGAAGTTGAGAGTTCGTAGCTGAGATTGAGAGTCTGCGATCTGCGGTTTGTCTCTCAACCATCAACTCTCAACTAACAGCTTCCCGACTAAACATCTGGCTTCGTTTTGGGTAGACCGATGACCTTCTGGTCTTCCTTCCATTGACCGCGTTTTTTCAAAAGCTCGACCCGTTCGAAGCGCTTTAGCACATTGCGCCTGGCGGCGATTGTGCTGGCTCCTTTTAAGCTGCGATGTTGCGACATGGGTAGATTAATGAGTTAAAATGTTATTAGGTTAAACGGGAAAAGAGCCCGCACACTAATTCAGCGCACAAATTTTTCAAGGCGAGCATTAGTCCTTTTTAACCCGCCTCAGGCGGGTAACCTTTCAACAAACCAACAACTCGTCATAATTGATTGCTAAGCACCGCGTAGGTTCCGCACGTTGTGATTTGATGGTAAATGTGAAAGTGGTTGGTTAAGATTTGTTTCCAATGATCGGCCCGGCTTTCCTCGATAATCAGATAAACCGCGTCGGGTTGACCCCATTTTTCCAGCACCGCGGCTTCGTTCAAAAACATGTCGATAGAGGAATTGCCCATTGGGGTCTCTTTCTCGGGCTTCTGATTCACCAGAAAAAATTTCCTGTTTAGATAAAAAATGAGGCTACTACCGTCGGCGAGCGGTCCTTCAAAGATTGTATCGCCGCCTGCATCCAGCCGTGGATTTAGAAATCGCGCCACATCGGCAAGTGAAAAATAGGGGGCGGTTTGCGAGACCGCTTCCATCATGCCGAGGCCGCCCGGGATCATCGATGCGGCGAGGGCGATGGCCGCAAGTCTTTCGCGCTGCTTGGAAATAAAGTACAGGGCTACCAGCGACAAACAAATGAGCGACATGCCAAAGACCGCAACCAAAGGTCGAAATGCCAGCCATGTTGAAACTGGCATATCTTGCAACGCCTTCCAAGCCGTCCAGCGCGCGTCCATTGTTCCCCAGTTTCCGTTCAGAGCGCGGGCCGCGCCGGCAAGAAAGAATACCGCCGCCGCGGTGATCATGCCGACGAGTCCGACAGCGATTGCACCGGCGGCACGTAACCCCTGCGGTATCCGCTCCCATGCAACGGCTGCCCAGAGCGCGAATGCGCTCCACATGCTCATTGAATAATAATCCTGGCGTTGTCCCAGAAACAGCAGCGGAATAAAAACCACGCCCATCCAGCAAAGCGGCAGTGCGTCCGCGAAACTGATCTCGCGCGGTCGAATCACGCGGCGCCAGGCAAAAATAAGGCCGGGCAAGAGCGCAATCGACCATGGAAACCACCAGGCGAGATGCATGGCCAGAAACTGGTACGCAGACACGCCAAGGAAATCATGTGTCTCATCGGTAAGTCCGCGCAGATGGCCCAGCCATTCCGAGCTGATTTGATAACGAAAATAGCCGGGGAAATGCCATTGTGCCCAAATGTGCCATGGCGCGACTATCAGAACGAAAATCGCGAGATATTCCCATCGCAACAGGCCACGAAATCGTATGCGTGCTTCGCGGTAGAAGATTGAGAGGATAAAAAAGACCGCGGCGGGATAAGCGACGCCGAGGAAACCTTTGGCCAGGCAGGCGAAAGCCGAGCAAATCCAAACGCCGGCGAACCAGATGCGGCGGCTGCGCCGGCTTTGATAACCGCCGATCGCACAAAAAATCGCACCCGCGATGAGTGCGCTGACCAGCGGTTCGGGCATGACGATGCGCGCGAGCAGAAATGTGCCGCATAGACTCAAATAAATCAGACCAGCAATAAAACCGCGCCAATAATCTGTGAGTTTTTCCCCGATCAGAAAGATGAGGGCAGTAGAGGCGACAACCGCAAGAGCGACCGGGAGCCTGGCAGTTGCCGCATTGACGCCAAAGAGCTTAAACGAAATGATGACCAGCCAGTATAGCAATGGAGGTTTTTGCAGCCGAGGCGCTCCATTGTTCGTAGGTAGAACCCAATGATGTGTCTCGACCATCTCGCGGGCTGCTCCTGCGTATTGTCCTTCCGTCTGGCTGTACAAATCGCCGGAACCGATCGTCGCCACGTGCAGCAGCGCGGCCAACGCAATCAGAATCACGAACAAGGCATGGCGCGTAGGCGGCGGGGGCAAGGCCGGTGGCTCGAGCAGAGTTTCTTCTAGACTCAGGCTGCGGGCGCCGGCAGTCATTGAGTGTATTTCTTGCCAGAAATTGGAGCGTGCGATTCGCGCTGGAATTCGGCGGAATCATCGTTTCGATATTTTTCCCAGTGCTCCGGCAAACGAAGCAGTTTTCCTTCTGGCATCTGAATCAGTGCAAGCATCTGGCGGCATTGGGCGATGAGCGTATTATCTTTGGGTCGTGTAATCTGGAATGCACACCAGAACCGAACCCGCTCCACCCTGTCCAGCCGGCCTTCAATCACGAGTTGATCTCCAAGCTTAGCCGCCCGGCGATAATCAATCTCCGTTCGCACGACAACCGGATACCTCCGATTCTCAGCCATTTCCGTGAGGGCGAGGCCGAGCTCTTCAGCAAGAAGCGTACGCGCGATCTCGACGAAACGCAGATACGCGATGTTAGAGACAACACCGCCGCAATCGGTATCGAAAAACATCACCTGCACTTGTGTGCGAATGCGCGGAAAAACGGCCATGACAGGACTTCAAACTTGAGGCTTAGATCCGCTCGCTTTTGTTTCGTAACATGTAAAACGATAATTCCGTGGTTTCGTGCCTCATGTCCGCGAGTGTGAGATTTGAGAGTTCAGATTTCAAATTTGAAATTCGCCTGATTGGTTGCGGAGGATCGACAGCACAGCATCGGCGACTTCGTCGACGCTGACCGCCTTCATGCAGCGGAAATCAATCGGGCATTCGCGAAGAAAGCAGGGACTGCATTCGACATGATGCCGCAGAATGATGTGACCGTTGGTCAGTGGGCCAGTGAGTCGGGGCTCCGTTGAGCCGAAAATGGCAACGACAGGTATTCCCAACAACGCGGCGAGATGCATTGTGCCGGTATCGTTCGTGAGCAGTAAACGGCATTCGTGCAGTTCGTCGATTAGTTGGTCGAGCGTGGTCTGACCTATTCGATTCACACAGTGATTACCAAGCACGGCCGCAATCTGCTCGCCAGGCGAGGCGTCCCGCGCTGTTCCAAACAAAATCCATTGGACGGGCGATTGCGCGCTAATTTTTTTGGCTGCCTCGGCGAAACGCTCGGGTAACCAGCGTTTGGCGGGGCCGTATTCAGCACCGGGACAAAGACCGATTTTGATCGGTTGGCGGGCGATGGCCATTTGGACGCTGTCTGTTGGCTGTCGAACTCCCGCTGGTGACCTGTCGGACTTAGATGTATCTGCGCCGCATTCGCGGGCGATACGGAGAAAACGGAGCGAATGATGTTCCGGCGGGCCTGGCTTTCGTGGAACCGGCACGATTTGGTCAAGCAGCCAGCGTCGCCAATGGCCGCAATAACCAACTCTTCGCGGAATGGCAGTCAGCCACGACTCCAAAGCAGCGCGCAACGAATTTGGAAAAAGGATGGCCACATCAAAAGACGGTCCGCGCCAAAGTAACCGCACAGCAGAAAGGAGTCGGCTCCCTGACAGAGGAATAATCGCATCCACTTCGGGAACCAGCTTCCATATCGGCGCAATCTTTTCTGGAGCGGCAATAGTGATTCGAGCATCGGGACGCCCAGCCTTGATTGCGCGGACGGCGGGCACGCTCATCACGGAGTCACCAAGCCAGTTGCTTGAACGAATGAGAATTTGGAATGGCTTTAGATCTTGGCGTGAAACTCCCGGTGGTACATAGACGCCACGTTTATACTGCGCGAGAAGGAAGTTAGGCTGGGGCGTTTTCCAGCGATTGTGCACCCAAAACCAATCTTCCGGTGCGACGCGAATTTGCTGTTCGATGATCTGATTTATTTCTGCAGTCAGCGCAACAACAGAGGCCTCTGCCTTAGGCGGATCAAAGCGCTCGGTAAACACCATGCGCCAGCGCGCTGGACCGGTTGTGTAAACGCCCGCAGCGATTAGCGCCGCTCGGGTCCTCTTAGCAAGCAAGGCTGGCAGGGGCGAAGTGGATGCCAGCCTTCCGAAGAGGGGTGTCCACAGCCCGTGATCGCCGGCATGCTGGTCGGACAAAACGCCAACGCCACCGCCCGACCGCAGCAGATCAGTCACGGGTTGAAATCCCTGCTGGCGATCGAATAATTCCAAGCCAGTTTGGCCACGTGTCCGGCGCACGTGCGCATCAATGAAGCGATTGCCAAGTTTTTGGTAGACACTCGCATTCCGTACGTAGCCGACGAACTTCGGCATCAATTGCGCGAACAATTCCCATATTCCGAGATGACTCAAAACGAGCACCACAGGAACGCCGGCGCGAAATTCCCGGTCCATCGCTTCGATATTATCAACCTTGACCCGCCGCAGGATTTTCTCCGGCGGCATCGCGGTGAATTTAACGCTGCAGAGAAGGTTGGCGCCGAGTCGTTGGAAATGACGGCGGACGAGCCGACGCATTTCTCGTGGGGTCTTTTCATTGGCAAACGCAATGGCAACATTGCGTTTCGCCAGCCGTCGATATTTCCCGGAAACGAGCCAGACACAAAAACCCAGAAACTGTCCAATAGCGAAGAGAAAGCGCATCGGTATCGCGGTGGCAATTGCTAACCCTGTGCGATAGAGGAGATAAACAACGAAATCGAGCATTGCAGGACAGGCAGTATCGCAGCGCGGCGCCGCAGCGTAGATTTGCCTGCGGTCTGCTTCAACCAATATAATGTGCACGGTGTTGCCATCTCATTCCCATTCCTCTGGCGCCGATCTTGCGCGCATAATCTCGCGAAAGTTCGTACATGGCCGATTTCTTATCGTCGGCGCGAACTCTCGGGAACTTGAGCGCCAGTTTACTGAATTGAAAAGAGACGCTGTCGTCATGTGGGCTCCCAGTGACCTGATGATGCAGCCGGGACAGGGTGGGGCCACAGCACGCTTTGAGGCTGGAGTTTGGTTTTATCCGTCAGGAGACAACGATGACGATCGCGTTGTGGAAGCGCTGTCGAATTGCGCAGCGAGCATTGTGCTGGTCCCCGGTCCCGGCGCGGACGCTGCCACGCGTCGGCCGCGCCTGGTTCAGTGTTTCGAGCGCTTCGGATTGCTCCCTGATTACGAATGCGACCTGATGGAGTTGGGTCCGGCAGCCTTATCTCTTCGGCACCAACCAAGCGTAGGTGCCGGCGAACTAACGCCGAAAGTGGAGACGGCTTTTGCCAGACTCAACCGAGCGTTGAGCGACTTGAAGCGGTCATTTCAAATCCGCGGCTCGGAATTAGAAGGCGCGCACCGACATATCGCCGCACTGGAGGAAAAATTGCTCAAACTCAAACAATGCCGGCGTGAGTTGAAGTTGCTGAAAGAGCAGAAGCAAATGCTGCGGAAATCACCCGAGCGCCGCGTGGGCCAGATATTGCTCGCGCCATATCGTCTTCCTGAAAAACTGGCGAAGACGGTTTGGAAAAAGCTCCGTCGACCTGGACGCAAACCTCGCCGTTCCGTTGCCTCAAGCGAATACCAGGAATGGTTTGAGCGGCATCGCGCAAATGGGCGCGACCTTGAGCGAATGCGAAGTGAATCGCGCGCGTTTGCTTCAATGCCACTCATTAGCGTCATCACGCCAGTGTTCGACACTCCTGTGCAACGCCTTAAGGAAGCAATTGAGTCAGTAATCGAGCAGGCATATGAAAACTGGGAGCTCCTGTTAATCGACGATGGATCGAGCAACCCCGAACTGCTCCGTGCGCTGCCTCTACTCGCTGCTCGCGATCGGCGTATCATACTGAAAAACCCCGGAAAACATGAAGGCATTTCGGCAGCATCGAATCTGGGATTAGCACTCGCCCACGGGGAGTGGGTCACTTTTCTCGACCATGACGACGTCATCGAGCCCGATGCGCTTTTCCAGATTGTGAAACTTTTGCAGACCCATCCGGACGCTGAGCTGATTTATTCCGATGAAGACAAGCTCGGCGAAGACGGTTTCGAGGCTCCTTTGTTTAAGCCGGATTGGTCGCCCGATTTTTTCCTTTCTTACAATTACGTCGGCCATTTAACCGCAGTGCGCCGCAACATCGTGCAAAAGGCTGGCGGCTTCCGTTCGCAATTTGATAGCGCACAGGATTATGACCTGTTCTTTCGCGTGATCGAGCAAGCCAAGCGAATTCATCATATCCCTCGAATCCTGTATCATTGGAGGCGATCCCAAAGCTCCAGCGCGATCAGCGTTCGTCAAAAACCGGAACAACTCGAAGCATCGCGCCTCGCGATTGAAGATCACCTGAAGCGCCGCGGCGAGCCGGCTCATGTCGCGGTGGACTGGCGCACCCACGCCTTCGCCGTCAGGCGCGAAATGCCGGAGGCGAAGAAAATTTCAATGATCATTCGGAGTCGCCGCGGCCTCGAATTGCTCGAACGATGCATCGAAAGCCTGGCGAGCAGAACAAGTTATCCGAATTATGAGATCGTGATCGTTCAAGATGATAAGTTCCATGGCGCATCGGATTTTTCATCGCGTTTCCCCCATTATTTGCTGCATTTTCCAGGAGAGCCCAATGAATCCGCGGTAAAGAATTTCGCCGTCAACCAAACCAACGACCCATGGATTCTTTTCCTGGATGAAAGCATCGAATCGATCGAACCGGACTGGCTGACAATCATGGCCGAGCATGTCCAACGAGACGAAGTCGGAGCCGTAGGGGGACGATTGCTAAATCCGAACGGCACTGTTGAACAGGCCGGGACCGTCGTGGGTGTCAATAACACTGCGCAACCCGCGTTTCACGCTTTTCCGGCGGAACATCCAGGCACGAATCGCCAGTTGCAGGTAACACGAAACTGCGGTGCTATCTCGAGTGCGTGTATGCTCACGCGGCGTGAAGTTCTTCAGCAAACGGGCGGATTCGATGAAAGTCTGGGAGGCACGCTGGCCGATGTCGATCTTTGCCTGAAAATGCGGCGAGCCGGTTATTTGATTGTTTACACTCCGTTCGCAAAACTTTGCTGGCATGAAGCGCCATCAGATGAGATCGACGTGAAGGGTGAGGCGATTATGCGCGAGCGTTGGGCGGAGGTTTTACAGAATGATCCTTATTACAATCCAAATCTTTCTCGCGAACGGGCCGATTTCTCGCTAGGCAAACTAAACATTGGCTGAATTGAAATGAGTAATCGCGAAAGAAATCTGTGGGAAGGTATCGACGCTGGCGCGCGAAAGGGCCTAAACACCCGAGATTACCGCTCTGCATCCGCCACGCAGGAGCTTTCACAACGTGGCGTAGACGCCAGCGATCTCGCCGCCGCGGATCGGAGTCAGCGCGAGATTACGGACGCGTGGATCCCAGGTGTGGAAATTTTCTCCCGAAAAATTCATCCGCAGCGGCACCGTGGACTTTTTGGCGAATTTGTGCGGCGCGATGAAGGTATTCCCGCGCGGATTGGCCTCTGGCCTAGGCAATGGTCAGCTGCTCGGATGTTTTCGGGAACTGCAAAGGGCTTTCACGTGCATCCGCCGAGCATTCCAGAAGATACTGATGCAGTGGATTGGTTGCGCCGACTGTACATCGATGAGCCGGATAATTATTCAGTCCGGAGCTATGACCAAGAGCAATGGGACGTGATGTTTTTTATTCAGGGCCGCGTCGAGATAATTCTGTACGACATCCGCGCCGGATTACCCAGGCGGGTGATGCGTTTCTTTGTGGACGGTGACAATCATCGCGGCAACAACAATGTCGGCCTGATAATTCCGCCAGGGGTCGCACACGCTATTCGTGTTGAAGGCACAGAAGACGCACTCATGGTTTATGGGACGAGCACAGTTTTCCGCCCCGAATTCGAAGGGCGTATTGCAAGTGAAGTGGAAACTGCCGTGCTCCCAGAATCGTGGCGAAAATTCCTATCGCTGTAGCGGCGGTTGATGACCGTTGCTTCAAGCTTCCGGCTCTCATAGAGAGCCGCTACAGTAAATGAAGCGAAATTTCGATGCGACAGTGCTGGAAATGATGGATCGGCCGCAACCGGTCTACGCGGAGTTGGAGCGCGATCTGGAACGTATCCGGCAATTGAATCGCTGGTTCGGAAGTTATCGCCTTATATTGGGTTTTATTCGCCGCTGGATCAGACCGGCAGACAAGTTGCGCCTGGTCGATCTGGCAACGGGATCTGGCGATATCCCGCGATTAATTGTCGATTATGCGCGACGGATCGGCGCAAGTGTAGAGATCGATGCGTTAGATCGGCAGCCGGCCACATTGGCAATCGCCAAAAGACTGAGCGTCAACTATCCGGAGATTTCCTATCGCGAAGCTAACATACTCGAATGGAACTCTATCGAAACATATGACATCACGCTTTGCACGCTGGCGCTTCATCATTTCGGCAACGAAGATGCGGCACGGATCCTGCATAAATGTCGCGAGGTATCCAAAGGATTTGTCCTGGTGTCGGATTTGCGACGAAGTTTTTCCCTCGTCGCAGGCGTTTACGTTTTGACTACGCTGATTTTCCGCGAGCCGATGACGCGTTACGATGCGCGTCTTTCTGCTGCGCGCGCATTTTCGTTTTCAGAAATGCGTGATCTGGCACGAAAAGCCGGTTGGCAAGATTTCGGCCACAAGAAATTCCGCTTCGGCCGGCAGGCGATCTGGCTCGAGGCGCCGTGACCCTATTTGGCATTCCGACCGGAGACGCTTGCTCCGCCGAAGTTTTGTGCGGAGGCTGGGAAAAATCTCCGGATATTTGCTTCCATGATCAACTCTGCTTCTACGATGCGGATCATTACGACGATCGCTGAGGCGTGCGCGCAGCCGCATACAAAAAAGCGCGCGCTTGTTCCCACCATGGGTGCTTTACACATGGCGCATGGGGAAATGATCCGCGTTGCGCGCGAACATGCCGGCAGCGATGGCGAGGTGGCGTTGAGCATATTTGTTAATCCGCTTCAGTTTGGACCTG
>Ga0137412_10000492_pt1 | contig 27772 bp, 21 predicted proteins | sample CZODoug2_1_16fun_FD_122160 | JGI IMG/M metagenome (GOLD analysis project Ga0137412, IMG submission 122160) | Vadose zone soil fungal communities from Angelo Coast Range Reserve, California, USA - CZODoug2_1_16fungal (Hybrid Assembly) | ecosystem: Environmental > Terrestrial > Soil > Vadose zone...
AGCTGATCGGCGAGCAGACGCCACGCATCGGCCGAGTCGGGTTTGAGCTGCAACGCACGGCGCAGGGCGGCGACGGCTTCGGCAGGGCGGCCCGCCTCACCCTGCGCGATCGCGAGTTCCAGATGCGCAGGCGCCGATCGCGCTTGTTCGCGAGCCAGCGGCTCGAGAACCTCGAGCGCGAGCTGCGTCTGGCCGGAAATGCGGTGCGCAGCGCCGAGAATCAAACGCGCATACGGATGGCCCGGAACCGCCTTGAGGATTTCGCTCGCCTGCTCGGCGGCAAGCGCAGCGTCCCTCTCCAGCAGTCGGGCAGCATGACCCAGCGCAACATCCAGTGTCCCAACGGGCTCAGAAATGATGTTCAATTGTCCATCCAATCCCATCCCCGTAGTTCGTTACGACCTTATAAGAATCTCCCGCGCACGCTTTGTCAAATCTACAACAAGTCATGTCGGGAAATCATTGCGCCTGGGGCGGCCTGTCGGGAGTCGATTTCAACATGCACACCGCTTGCATTAACACCTGTAACTGATTGATATAAAAAGATCTATACCTGACGCACCCGCATTCTAACGGGCACGGCGGAGTTGCGCTCAACGCGTGGTGCGGCAACTGTACGACCGTTCAGAGGTATTTCTCGCCACACGTTGAGCCGCCGATCAGCGGAAGTTTACGGCTGCGCCGGCTTGTATCCCGGGCCGCGCAACACCTGCCCCGGCCTGGCGCCCGTCATCTTGCCCTCCGCGATCACCGGCATGCCATTCACCAGCACCCATTGCATGCCCACCGCCAACTCGTTGGGAGAACTGAAGGTCGAGCGGTCGGCGACGGTCGAGGGATCGAACACCACCAGGTCCGCCCACAGACCGCGCTTCAACACGCCCCGATCGGTAAGCCGCAGGCGCTGTGCCGGCAAGGCGGAGAACTTGCGGATGGCGTCCTCGAGGGACAGCCGATGTTCCTCGCGCACGTACTTGCGCAGAATCCGGGGAAAGGTTCCATAGGCGCGGGGATGCGGATGCTCCTCGCCGAGGATGCCCTCCGGGGAAGCGCCCGAGCTGTCATTGTTGATCGAGGTCCATGGCTGCAGCAGCGCCAGCGAGACATCGTCTTCCTGCATGCCGAATACCGCGCATCCGGTGAATCCGTGATCTTCGACCAGAATATCGAGCAGCGTCTCGATCGGCGGCTTGCTCCGCGACTTCGCAATGGCCGCAATGGTCTGCCCCTGTAAGGGGCGCAATGCCGGATTCTTGACCACGCCGACCAGAATCGATTCCGGCCCCGCCACCTCGTCCCATTCGTTGTCCCACGCGGTGCTGGGGGTTTCGATGTCCTTGACGATGCGCGCGCGGGTGACCGGGTCCTTCAGGCGCTCCACCATTTTCTTGTTGCCGCCGTCGTGCGCCCACGGCGGCACGAACGCGGACATGTCGTTGAACCACGCCGTATAGGCGTAAGTGTCCGCGGTGATGTCGAGGCCGCTGGCGCGCGCCGCCTCGATGCGTTTGATCACGTCCGCCATGCGCCCCCAGTTCTTCTTGCCGGCCACTTTCAGATGCCAGATCTCCACGGGGATATGCGCCTCGCGCGCAATGCGGAAGGTTTCATCGAGGGCGGCCGTCATGCCGTCCCCTTCCGAGCGCATATGCGTAGCGTAGATGCCGCCATACGGGGCAGCCTCGGAGGCCAACGCGATCAACTCTTCCGTGCCGGCATAGGGCGCGGGGGCATATTCCAGGGAGGTCGACACGCCGACCGCCCCCTGCTCCATGGCCTCACGCACCAATGCCCGCATGCGCACGAGCTCGGCAGCCGTGGGCGGCCGATCGGCGCCGCCGATCACCACTTCGCGCACCGTGGTCGCACCGACGTACGAGGCCAAATTGATGCCGATGCCTTGGCGTTCGAGCCGGGCGAAGTACTCGCCCAGCGTCCGCCAGTCCGCCTGGAGCCCATAGTGCTCCAGTTTCTGTCCGGCTTCGGCACGAGCGTGGCCGGTCATCGGCGCCGCCGACTCGCCCTCTCCCGTGATTTCGGTGGTGATGCCCTGATAGATCTTGGACGGCAGGCGCGGATCGACCAGGATGGTGAATTCGGATTGACCCAGCATGTCGATGAACCCGGGCGCGACGACTTTGCCGGCGGCGTCGATGCGCCGTTTCGCCTGAGCCTTGCCCAAGTTGCCGATGGCCGCAATACGTCCGTCTCGGACGCCGACGTCCGCCGCGTACCAGGGTGAACCCGTGCCATCGATGACGTGGCCGTTCGCGATGATGAGATCGAAGGGCGCATCCTCCGCGAACACCGGCGCGGAGATCGCCCACAGGCAAAGCGCCGCGGCAGCCAGCAAGACTCTCGACATGGTCATCCCCACAATAACGGCGACGGTAATCGCATCAGGCCCCGATCGTACGCGATGCCGTGTTCTCGGTCTTCGCTATGCAGCAGTGGACCGTCCAAGTCCACGAACTCCGCCATTTGTCCGACCACCATACCGGGCGCCATGGCTAACGAGGTCCCCGCCATGCATCCCACCATCACCTGCAACCCCAGCGCGCGGGCGTCGCGCGCCAGCGCCAATGCCTCCGTGAGACCGCCGGTCTTGTCGAGTTTCACGTTCACCACCTGGTACAGGTCCTTGACTGCGGCGAGTCCGGCGCGATCGGCCACCGATTCGTCGGCGGCGAGCCTGATGGACCCCCGATAGCCGCGCAGGGTTTCGTCCTCACCGCGCGGCACCGGCTGCTCGATCAGCACCACACCGAGAGATTTCAGCTCGGGCGCCAAGCGATTGAGCAGATCGCAACTCCAGGCCTGATTCGGATCGACGATGAGTCTCGCCCCGAGACACGCCGCCCGTACCAGGCGTATGGCATCGACATGACGCTCACCGTCGACTTTTACCTTGATGAGCGGCCAGCCCGCATAGCGGCGCGCACCCGCCGCCACGGCCGCATCCGTATCGATCCCCAGCGTCATCGATGTGGTGAGCGGGCGGGGATCGGGAATACCGGCCAATTGCCAGGCGGTCGTGCGGCGCTGCTTGGCGGTCAAATCCCAGAGCGCGCAGTCGACGGCATTGCGCGCGCCGCCCGCCGGCAACAGGGTCGCCAGGGAAGTGAAGTCCAGCGCGGCCCGGCCGCCGCCGGCGCTGACTCCCTGCTCGATCGCCGGCCGGACCGCCTCGAGCTGCGCGCGCAGCAGCGCAATGGTCTCTCCATCGTAGTCCACCCCCGCCGCTTCGCCGCGGCCGACGCGGCCGTCCGTATCGGTGAGCGTAACCACGACCACATCGAGCGCGGACTCGGCGCCGCGCGACACGCGAAACGGGACTTTGTACGCCCAGGACTCCGCGTCGATGTGCATCCGCATGAAAGGGCCGCGCGAGTTCAAGCGCGGGCGTGGCTCTGCGCCGCGGCGAGGAACTCGTCCACGTGCGCACGCGGCGTCGCGTACGAGGTCACCAAGCGAATCGCCACACCGGCCGGCGGCGTGCTCAGCGGCCAGCGGTAAAAAGCAAATCCCTGCCGCTCCAGTGCGGCGACCGTCGCTTCGGGCAGAGCGACGAATACCTCGTTGGCATCGACCGATTGCAGCAGGGAGGCGCCCGGGACATGGCTCAATCCCTCGGCCAAGAGCGACGCCATCGCATTCGCATGGCGAGCGTTGTCGAGCCACAATTCATGCTCGAGATACGCGAGCAGCTGCGCGCTCACGAATCTCTGCTTCGACCACAGATGTCCCGCCCGTTTGCGGCGGCGCTCGAAATCGCGCGCGCGCGCCGGGTCGAAAAACACCACCGCCTCGGCGCACAGCGCGCCGTTCTTGGTCGCGCCCAGCGATAGGACATCGACGCCGCTCTGCCACGTGGCTTCGGCGGGCGTGCAGCCCAGATGCACCAGCGCGTTGGCAAATCGTGCACCGTCCATGTGCACCGGGAGACCCAGCCGTTTGGCCGCCGCGGCCAGCGCGGCCACCTCGCTCAACTCGTACACCGTGCCCCACTCGGTGGCCTGACTCAGGCTCACGGCGCCGGGCTTGACGTGATGCACGCCCATGTCCTCGGCGTAGGCCACTGCGCCCGCCACTTGCGCGGGCGTTATCTTGCCGTCGACGCCCGGAAATCCGATCAATTTGGCGCCGCCGGTGAAGAATTCCGGCGCGGCGCACTCGTCGGTGACGATGTGCGCCGTCTCGTGACAGTACACGGCACCAAAGGACGGTACGCACTGCGACAGCGCCAGCGCATTGGCGGCCGTTCCCGTCGTCACCGGGAAAATTGCCACTTCCGTGCCGAATACGCCGCTGGCGACGCTCTGCAATTTCCGGGTGAGGTCATCGCCGCCATACGAGGGGGCCGAACCGCTGTTGGCGGCATGGATGGCCGCCATGATGGGATCGCAAACTTGAGACACATTGTCGCTAGTGAAATTTCGACTCACGAATTCCTCATTGGCTGGTTACGCAAAGTGCAGGCGCGCGCAAAGTGCAGGCACGCCGAATGGCGATTGTAAGCGATTCCGGCGCACGGCTTATCATCGGCGCCACACGCCCGCATCGAATTCGAACGTCTCGCCTTCGCGTTGCCAGACGACCGCGGCTCGACGCACGGTCAAGAACCAGGTTTGCTGCTCCAGGGGCTTGCGCGGCTTGAAGCATGATGGCCGCAGCACCGCCACCGCCGCCCCGTGCTCGGGATCGCGTACCGATTCATAGCGAATGGCATCGATGGCCGCCTGCTGCGCGACGCGCGCGAATCCCTGCGAAGGGACGTAGTCGTCCGGATGCGTCCATTCCGCGCGCGATCGCTTGAACGGAGGCCGGGTCAGATCGACCAGGCGTCCGTCGATTCCGGCGCGGAAGACGGTTTGCGGCGACGGTCCGATGGCATCCAGCGCGTCGCTGTCCATCAAGAATCGCCAGCGCCAAAACCCGAGTTCGGCACAGGCGGTGCGCTGTGCCTCCGCACCGTACCAAATGCCCGAATCGGCGGGCGCTCGAAACCGCGAACCGATGGGCGAGGAATAGCGAAACGGAGTGGAGAGTAGGTAGTGCAGGTCGGCGGTCTCCGACGGCGGCGGCGGTTTGCTCTGATCCAGCAGCCGCTCGAGCAGGAGTTGCTCCTCGACGTTCGTCACCAGGCGCAGCGTCGAGGCGATGTGCTGGGCCTCGACCGCGCGCCACAGGCGCCGCCGCGTCCGCAGCGCCTCAGATGCGACCGCGCGCGGAGTCCAGGTATTGGACGACACGAACCAAGCCTTCTGTGCTGCGAATCAAGTCGATCGGCCGGCCCACCAGTCCTTGGTTCTGTCCGTTCAGCCAGCCGCGGGCCGCCGCATCGTTGGAACCGATCAAAGCGTCGAGCGCGCGAAACAATCGCACGAACAACGCGCCGAGTTCCCATTCCTTCTTCTGAGCGTCCAGGGCATAGGTTCCGTTCGCCATGCGCGACACGGTCGACGGGCTCAAACCGAGAATTTGCGCGAGGCCGGACTGGGTGATTTCCAACAGCTCGGACGCGCGCAGTACCGCGCCGGTCAGTACCCGGCGGGGTTCGGGTTTGCTGTCTATCGAGGCTCGCGGCATGTCATTTCCATAGCAACTTACTATCCATTTACATTCTATAGAAATATTTGAAGCCGGGCAAATACGACCACGCCCCTGAAAATCCGCTCCGGGACCATTCGTGGGCGGCCGCGATGCGAGGCAAGGATCAGCGCGCTGAAAACGGCGGCGTGAGCACCGGAACTCGATCACAGGTGGGAGCAACAGGGACATACATGCGTGAACTGCGTCGAAGGTTTGGAATACGGCTATATCCAAGGCCGGATTCTGTCGCATAGCATTTGCCTCAGGTGGATCCATGGTGTGCGATGGGTACCGCCTCGACCGGAGTGTTGAGGTGTTCAAGCAGTACCCTGGAGTAGGCAATGTCGAACGGGAAGAACCCGTTAATGTTGATGATGGCTCTCACGATGCCCGGCGCGTCTCACGCGCTTGGCTTGGGCGACATCCACGTCGATTCCGCGCTCAACGAGCGCCTCGCCGCAGAGATCGACATTGTCGGAGCATCCGCTCTCGAATTGAACGACCTGCGGGCCGCCGTGGCCAATCGCGAGACCTTTCTGCGCTACGGCGCCGATCGCCCGGCGTTCCTGTCGTCGACCACGTTCAAGGTCGTGCAGGACAGCCAGGGCCGGCCGGTGCTTGCCGTTCGTTCCACCGAATCGTTCACCGAACCCCTGGTGAACCTCCTGGTCGACCTGCATTGGCGCAACAACGAATTGGTGCGCGAGTACACCCTGCTGCTGGATCCCGCTGGTTTTGCTTCCGCGCCCGCTGCCCCGGCCGCGCCCAACGTGCCGGCCGCGCCTCCCGCCGCCACACCGGTCGTCGAGACCAAAACCCAAACGGTGGCGCGCCAGATGGACCCGCCGAAGGATGAATCCGACCCCGGCGCCGAGCGTGCCGCGCGCAAGACCACGCATATCAAGGTCGGCGCAAGAGCCACCCTGCGCGGGATCGCGTGGCGCGTGGGCGAGCGGTCCGACTCCGATCTGCAAAGAATGATGATCGCGATCTTCCGCGCGAATCCCACTGCCTTCGACAACAATATCAACCGGCTGCACCTCGGCGCAGTGCTCACCATCCCCTCGCACGCCGAGGCGGCCGCGATTTCCAAGGCTGAGGCGAGGCACGAAGTGCATGCGCAGATGGCGGCTTGGCGCACACCCGGACGCGCGGTCGCAGCGAGCGGTGCGCTGTCCACGGCGCCTGTCGCGGCCACGCATATCGCAACAACGCCTGTTGCCGTCCGCGCAGACGTCGTCGCCGGCGCGCCGCCCGCGGCGCACATACCGAGCAACGGAGCCGAAGGGTCGACCGTTGCGCCGGCGGATGAGGCACTCGATCATCGCGTTCAGTCGATGGAACAAGAGCTCAGCGACATGAAGGGGCAGCTCGAACGCGAGCGTGACCAATTGATGAGCTTGCAGGAACAAGAGGCACGCGCCGAAAAGGCCGTGCCCGCCGCTGCGGCGGCGCCGGCGGCCGAATCGCTGCCCGCAGCCGAATCACTGCTCCCGGCCGCGTCTCAGCGCGCAGCGGAGTCGCCGCCCGCCCGCTCCAAGGCCGGATATTCGATGTCCGTTCCGGTCGCCGCCGGTGTGGGAATTCTGATTGCGGCGCTGGCGGGACTGTATTTCAAGTTTCGCCGCCGCGCATGGGCATTGCGTGATGCACGCGACACCGGCAATACGGCGGCCGCCGATGCTACGGCCGGCGTCGGCATCGTCGATGCTGCGCCAAGTGCGGCGCCCAGCGCGGCACCCAGTGCGGCGCAGAAGGTCTCGCCGGTGCAGGAGGCCGCGGCAACGCGAGCGCAGGCGATGTCCGGGGACGCGACCGACGACGCGCTAACCGACGTTCGGGCGATTCTGGAAACCGACGCGGACGATTCAACCCATCCATTGCTGCCGATAATTGCCGCCGGCAAGCCGGTCGGGCGCAGCGAAGTCGCCGGCGCCGCCTCGAGCACGGCAGGCTACGACCCCACGGTCAATATGCGGGTCGACACGGTCAATTTGCGCGTCGACCAGACGCGCCTCGACTACAACTTGGTCGATCTCGACATGACCGCTCAGCATGTTCATATGCCGAGCGTGCTCAACGAACACCCGGTCGTGAAGGAGCGGCGCACGAATCTTGCCGATGTCCTGAAGATGGCCATAGAGCGCGAACCCGACCGCCACGATCTGCGCATGAAGCTGCTCGAGTTGTACTACTCGGCCGCGGCAACGAATCGCCAGGCGTTTCTCGAGACCGTGCAGAAATTCGCGCGCGACCGCGACTACCTGCAGCCCGACCAATGGGACAAGATCGCGTACATGGGCCGCCAGATCGCGTCTGACAATCCCATGTTTACGGAAGCATCGACCGACGACGATTTGGCGAACTGCGCGTAGCTACGCTCGAGCCGCCCGCGGCGGCAGCGCCGGTTAGGAAGCTGATACGGCCAAGCTCGGGGCAGCCCGGGTGCCGTTCAGCTTGATGTTCAAACGCAGCTCATTCGCCGAGTCGGCATTGCGGATCGCTTCGTCGTAGGAAATATCGCCGTCGTTGTAGAGTTCGAACAAGGACCAATCGAAGGTCCGCATACCCAGCTCCCGCGACTTCGCCATGATCGCCTTGATCTCGTGGAACTCTCCCTTGAGAATTTTCTCGGCGATGATCGGCGTATTGATCAAGATCTCCATCGCCGCTTTGCGTCCCTTGCCGTCGACCGTGCGGATCAAGCGCTGGGAGACGATGGCCTTGAGGTTGCTGGAGAGATCCATCAGCAACTGCTTGCGCCGTTCCTCGGAAAAGAAATTGATGATCCGATCGATGGTCTGATTGGCGCTGTTCGCGTGCAGTGTTCCGAGGCACAGATGCCCGGTCTCGGCGAAGGCAACGGCATGCTCCATGGTTTCCGCATCGCGTATTTCGCCGATTAGAATGACATCCGGCGCCTGGCGCAGGGTGTTTTTCAATGCGTGATGCCAGGAATGAGTGTCGATGCCGACTTCGCGATGTGTTACCAACGATTGATGCGACTGATGCACGAATTCGACCGGATCTTCCACGGTGATGATGTGGCCCGGCGACGAGCGATTGCGGTGATCGATCATGGCGGCAAGCGATGTCGACTTGCCCGAACCGGTGGCGCCTACGACCAGCACCAAACCGCGGTTGGTCATCACGATCTCTTTGAGGATTTCCGGCAATGCCAGCGTCGCGAAATCGGGAATCTCCGCAGGAATGGTTCTGATCACCATGCCGACGTGCTGTTGTTGAACGAAAACGTTGACGCGAAAGCGCGCCACTCCCGGAATCGAGATCGCGAAATTGCACTCGAGTTCCTTGCCGAATTCCTCGCGTTGACGGGAGTTCATCAGAGAGTCGGCCAGCCTCCGGGTGAACTCTCCCGACAACTTTTGCGAAGTCATCGGCCGCATGATGCCGTGCGTCTTCATGCTCGGCGGAAATTCATTGGAAATGAAGAGATCGGACCCCCCTGCCCGGCTCATCGCCGTCAGCAGCTTGGTCATATAGGACTTGGCTTGTTCCTCCGTCATCGGCGCTATCCCCTCTTTCCGCGGCATCGAACAAAACGGATAATTGTTATGGTTACCCGCGCTGACTATGTCCTGTACCGGCGCCGACCATGTCCGGGACCGGCGCCGACTATATCCAGGCGGCTTGCCGCCGTCCGCGATGCAGTTATCAACCGCGCCTCACCGATGCCTCGACGGGTGGGTACGGATCGCGGCCGATAGGATCGTCGCGGAGAGGCATAGGGATGAGCCTTACGGCCCACTGAGGGATTTACCGGCCGCTCCTCGGGCTGCCCTTTCCTTGGACACAGGAACCAGCGCTTGCCGGGCCGCATCCTGCGTGACGCGAGTGCGGCATTTCATCATTTGCTTCAATTCGTCCATGGGTCTCTTTCCCGCGTACGAGGCGCGTTCGACCTCATCGTCCCACGCGCATTTTTTCATGAGATATCGGGAGAACGCCGGCGACCTGTAGCCTAGATTCTTCTCGTCGTCCGCGGACAGCCAGTACGCATCGTCGGAAGCGCGCCTGAACATCTCGTCGATGAGATAATCGGGCACGGTATTTTCCCGCAGGAAAGCCCGGACCCGCGCCAAGGCGGTGCTCTCGGCGATCGCCGCGTCCGGCGCCGAAACCGCCTCCGAGTTCGCGATGTAGGGACGATTGATGCCGATGAGCCGTTCGCCGTCCGTGCCGCGTTGATTTGCCCCGGCATAGATGAAGAAGCAGGCACTCACGCAACGGCCGGTCAACGGCCCGACGATGACCTCGGTAAAGAGCGACTTGATCAACTGCGCTATTTTCAAGGCTTCGACCACGTCGCCGCCGTCCGAGGCCAAGATGATCTTGTTCTGCGAGAGGAAGCGATCCTCGTCTTCCAGAATCCTGGACAACAGACGGTCGTAGTCGCCCGGAACGATTTCGCCGGAGATGACCAGCGGCCCGGTGGGACCCACGTACTCATTGGTAAAGGGATTGTGATCCATGTAGAAGAGCTCTGCGCCCGCGCAGGGCATGCTCCCCACGCAGGGCATGCTCACCAGGAGCAGCGCCACCTTGCAGAGGCCAGTCCGACGATTCATGGCTCCCGTCCCTAGTGAGCGGTCACGCTCTCCTCAAGCACCACCGCGCGCCGCGCCGCCGACGAACGGGCGATAGTCACGGACGACACGGCGAAGCTTGCCGAGATCATCATGCCGCGCGCTGATGTCGCGGCGATCGGCGGCGAGCCTCAAGTCGCGCAGCACTTCGAGCGAGCGCAGCAGGACCGGCAGCGGCGGTCCGCTGGCGGTGATCCCTTCCATCGCTTGCGGCTCGAGCTGGGCCGCGGGTGCCTCGATGAACCGCCGCACCAGACCGTCGTGGTGCTGGGCCGCCGCCTGTCCGAATAAATCGCAGACCTCGAGGTAGGCACGGGCGTTCTGCTGGAACCATTCTTTTCCGGCATGTTCATCGACCAGCGAAAGCAGTTCATCCAGCAGGCTGGTGCGCGTCATGCAGTCGCGCAGCCGCGCCTGATCGGAAGGCAGCATGAACAGCATCTTGTCGACCAGCAGCTGCGCATAATAGGGATCGTTGGCGCGGCACAGGCCCAAGAGCAGGTCGATCTCGTTGATGCCGGAAAAGTCCCCGGCGTTCGCGCCTCGATACTCCTGGCGGCCGACCCGATAGGGTTTGTAGTACGGCCGCACCGAATAGAAGAACCGTTCGACATCGAGTTGGTTCATCAGCCGGTCGTTGAACCGGATGACGTCGCGCAGCGCCTGTTTCGCCGCCTCGAAGGAGACATCCACCACGGGACTCGACACCCCGAGGTGGACGATGCTGGTGAGCGCATCCGCCGCGCGCTGCAGCGAGAGAATTCCGCGCGTGTTCTCGTCGATGAACAGAAATTCGTCCCGCAGCGTCGTAAAGCTCTTGCGAACGCCGGCGCGCGCCCGGTTGTGGGTCGCCAGATGCCCGGTCGAAAATCGCGGCGCCATGCCGAGAGACGCGCCGACATGCAGGGCCAACGAAGATGCTTCAGGGAACGGCGAGCGCTCCTCGCGGGCGGGATTGGTGAGTTCGTGGCGCCGCAGCGCACCGAGGTAGAGTCCAACGCTGCCGAGAACGCCATAGGCGCTGTCGAACCCCTCTCCGGTGTTGCCCTCGGCGAGCAGTGCGACCACGTGCGCATGGCCCTCGTCGCGCAGCGACGCCTTGAGCGGATCTCCGCACCCGATCACTTGCGCGCGGTCCTGTTGCGCGAAGTACAAATTCTCCAGTTCGGTATTCATCTGCACAAAGGATGTTCGAATCCAATGCTCGAATGCTTCTACCCTGTTGCTCATTCTCACCCCGGATAAAGGCAGCTCATTGAGCGGCCGTTTCGCGGCGATCATCGCGGACCACGGCGCCGCCCTTCATGACGAAATCGATGGTGCGCAGTGCGTGGATATCTTTGACTGGATCGCCGCTGACCGCAATGATGTCCGCGAACTTGCCGACGGTGACGCTGCCGACGTCCGCATCCATGGCCAGCATCCGGGCGGCCTGCGTGGTTGCCGCCTGCAGCGCCTGCAGCGGGGTCATGCCGGCCTTGACGTAGAGTTCGGCCTCCGCGACCGTGGCGGTGGTGCCGTCATTGGGTTCGAACGGAAACTGGTCCGTGCCGAGCGCAATGTTGACGCCCATTCGGATGGCATTCTGCAGCATGGCCCAGTGGTCGGCGCCGGTGATCTTGACGCGGTCCAGATACCACGGCGGCGAACCGATTTTGCGGTAGAACTCGAGTGCTCCGGGTTGAGTGACGACGATGGTCGGCACGAGCCACACGCCTTTGGCCTTCATGTCCTTCAAGACCGCGGCGTCCAAGTGGTAGCCGTGTTCAAAGCCGTCGATGCCGAATCGCAACGCTTGCCGCGCGGCCTCGCTCGAACCATTGTGGGCGGTGACTCTGATCCCGTTGCGGTGCGCCACCTCGATGAGCGTCGACATTTCTTCGTCGGTCATCGGCGCCGCCGAGATGCTGCCGCGCTCATCCGAGATCCCGCCCGAGATGGCGATCTTGATCCAGTCCGCGCCGTGCTTGATTTGCTCGCGCACCTCGTGTGCGAGGGCGTACGGACCGTCCGCTTCGAGCGAGCCGTGACCGCCGGTGGGCACGATGACTTCGCCCGCGGTCTTGATGCGCGGTCCAATCACCTCGCCGCGCTCGATGGCGGCGCGCAAGGCGAAATCGGTGCCGTGATCTTCGCCGACCAATCGCAGAGTCGTGACGCCCGCGAGCAGCGAAAGGCGCGCATTGCCCGCCATCCGCAATACCTCTTCGGTATCGGTTTCCGCGGCGAGGGAATTGCCGGCCGCGCCCGGCAGCTTCAGACCCAAATGCACATGCATGTTCATGAGACCCGGCATGAGCCATCGGCCGGTCATCGGAATGATCTTGGCTCCGGGCGGAATGGCGGTTGAATCCGCCGGCCCGATTTGCGCGATGCGCTCACCCGTGATCAGGACCGTCGCATTCTTGATCGCCGGTCCGCCGTCGACTGCGACGACGGTTCCTCCGACCAACGCGGTCACCGCCGGCGGAGAAGGCGCCGCCGCCGCCGGGGCGATCGCGCCGCCCAATGCGGCCGCGCCGACCGCCCCAATCAGGAGGAATTTATTGAATCTCATAGGGGACAGCGGCTCCGTTCGGCCTGCATTATGTCGCAAAATTCTCTTTCTGGTGCAGGTCGTATTTCATGATACGTCCGTGGCGGCCGGTTCGATCGCGTTCGAGCGAGTAGACGTCGCCGTGCGGGCCGTGGCGCTGCCGCAGGATGGCCTGTATGGCCTGGACGTCGGCCGCATCCAGCTTGAGATCGGCGATCTTGCGGTTCGCGCTCAGGTGCGAGGCATTGGTCGCGCCGACGATGACGGCGGCCACGTGGTCCCAGTCCAACACCGCGCGCGACGCGACGGTCGCAATATCGCAGCGATGCTTGACGGCAATGCGTCCGAGCGTCTCGAGGAGCTGTTGAAACAGATCCCAGCCGCCGAAATCATCGATGATCAATTGGTATTTGATCAGCGACCGGTTGGTCAAACCCCCACCCGCCGCCGCGCGCCGGCCCATCCATCGCTCCGATAAAAAGCCTCCGGCGACCGTCCCGTAGCAGATGACGGCGATGCCTCTGCTGCGGCATAGATCGATCATGCCGTTTCTCGGGCGCTCATCGAGCAGCGAGTATTGCGCCTGCATCGAGACCACGGGCACACCGGCGTCGAGTATTTCGGTGAGGCGCGGGACGTCGAAATTGGTCACGCCGATGTTGGCGATCTTGCCCTTGTCGCGCAGCCGCGAAAGCTCGGCAGCCGCCTCTACATAGCCTCGCACCGCGTAGTCCCACCAATGAAATTGCACCAGATCCAATCGTTCTACCCGTAAGCGCATGAGCGAACGGTCGATGGAGCGTTCCACATAGCCAGCATCGACTTCGGCGAGCATCCGCAGGTCGGGAATGAATTTCGTATGGATCTGAACTTCCTTGGCGAGCCGCGGGTAGAGCCCGAGAAACCGCCCGATCAGCGCTTCGACGCCGGTGTAGATGTCCGCGCAATCGAACGTCGTGATTCCGGCCTGAACGAACGCGGCCATGTCGTGCACGGCCTGCTCCGGATCGATGACGCCATGATCTCCCGCGAGGTGCCATCCCCCTTTGATGACGCGCGACATTTCATATCCATCGGATATTCGGATTCGCATGGGCGCGGCGATGACTACTTGAGTATCGTGGGAACGGGCGTCGCGGTGGTCGAGCTGCGTTCGAAGCGGCGCTTGCCCAGACGCGTGATCCTGAACGTCGAGGGACAATTCGGGTCCGGGCAAGCGACGTCGGAATCCGAATACATCCAGTCGTAGGGATCGAGCATGCGCTGCTTGGCGGGCAGCAGCAGCAGCAATGCCGCCAAGGAATAGATCGAGAAGCCTTGATCGGGCGGCATATACAGCATTTCGCCGCGCAGTTCGAACCAGTCCCCGGGCTTCGCGCCGCACAGAAGATGCGCACCGGGAGGAGCGATGACTTCGACCCTCAAGTCGTACAAATCGAAGAAGGGCGAGCGCTCCTTGATATCCCTGGAATCCTTGCTCTCGGCATTGCTCATTTGACGCCATGCTGCGGGATTCGCCCGGGCGCAATCAATAACATGAACGCCGAACTGCATTGCGTTTGCCGCAATCTGTGCGGCGCGTCGCCGCCGATCAGGGCAGACTGGCGGTTCCCCCGGCAATGTCCGAGAGATCGATCGTCCCGCCGCATGCCTCCAGATACGATGTGAGCGCGCTCAGCAGCCGCAACGGAGCCGGAGGCAGGCGCCGGCCCAGCCGGCAGATCAACTGAACCGCGGCATCCTGCAATGCGGTGCTGTCGATGGGCACAGCCGCGAATTGCCGGTTCTCGACCTCCTTGCTGACGGCGAGGACCGGCAGCAAGGTGAAAAACTCCCCCGACTCCAGCAGGCTCTTCAATAGCGTGATGGAGTTGGCCGTGATGCTCGGCTGCAAGGACACCCGTTCGTTGGATTCGGCGGTCTGCAGCAACTGGCGCGTCCGGAACGAGGATTCGGGCAGGCACAGGCGGTAGGATTTGAGCTCGGCGAGCTTGAGGAGCTTGTGCCCGGCGAGCGGGTGATCGACATTCATGATGGCGCACAGCGGCTGGCGGACGGACGCCAGCACGCGGATCCGCGGGTCGTCGGACGATTGGAACACGAGGCCCAGGTGGGCGTCGTCTTCCGCGACCAGGCGCACGACGTCATTCGACGACGCGGACATGTGTACGTTGATGAACAGCCCAGGATGCTTGGCATTGAAGCGAACCAGTAGATTCGACAGGGGTTGCCCGATGAAGCCTTCGCCGATCGCGAGATGTATGCGTCCGGTGCGCAGCCCTTTGATGTCGGACAGCTTGGCGTCGAAGGCTTCGTCGAGCCGCAGTTGCTCCGCGTAATGCTCGACCAACAGCAACCCGGCCTCCGTCAGCTTGATATTGCGCCGCCCGTGCTCGATCAGGCCGATACCCATATCAGCTTCCAGCTGGGAGATTTGCCGGCTCACCGACGATACCGCCACGCCGAGGTTGTCGGCCGCCGCACGCATCGACCCCAGCTTGGCCGCCTCGTAGAGATAGCGGAGGTTCAAGTCCATGTATTTGGTTTCCAGCATTTTCAGGCGCTACGCGCCGAAACTACGGGGTCGAGACGACCCCGTCTGATAGTTGCTCGGCGGGCGAGCATTAAGACCCAACCTGCCGGTGTAACTTCGGGAGTATGGCCTATCTGGGGCGTGTCGCCGAGATCCAGCGGTCGACGTTCTGTTCGAGAATGGTCAGAGGCATGCTGCCCCCGAGCAGAATCTGATCGTGGAAAGCTTTGATATCGAATTTCGAGCCCAATTCTTGCACGGCACGCTGCCGCAGTTCGCGGATTTTGAGTTCACCGAGCTTGTAGGACAGCGCCTGGCCGGGATAGGCGACATATCGCTCCACTTCGGCGGCAGCCTGATCGCGAGTCATGGAGGAATGCTCCAGCATCCACCGGACTCCGTTATCGACGTCCCAGCCCATGGCATGCAGCCCAGTGTCGATCACCAGCCGATTCGCTCTCAGAATCGCGTAATTGAGGTGCCCGTAGTAATTCCAGGGATCGTCGAACAGCCCCAATTCTTTGCCCAGTGACTCGGAATAGAGCGCCCAGCCTTCGCCGTAGGCATTGGTGAAATCGAAGCGGCGAAACGCGGGCAGTTGCGCCTGTTCTTGGGCGATGGAGGTCTGAAAATGGTGGACCGGCAGACCCTCATGCAGCATGATGGTCATCACGTTGAATGTGTCGCTGACGCCCGGCGCATAGGTGTTGATCCACAGAACGCCGGGACGCGAGCCGTCGGCGCCGGCCGGAGCGTAGTATCCATTGCCCTGCGAGTGCTTCGAGGACTCCGGCAAGGCGCGTATCTGAAACTCGGCCCGCGGCCACACATCGAACAGCTGCGGCAGTTTGCCGGCAATTTCTTGGCGGGCGGCTTCGAAGGCGGGAACGATTTGCCCACGGGAGGTGAATCTGCGCTTGGGGTCCGCGCGCACCTGCGCGAAGAACTGCTGCAGCGAACCGCTGACGCCCACTGCGGCTTGAACCTTGACGAGTTCCGCCTCGATGCGCTGCACCTCCGTCCGCCCGAGGGCGTGAATCTGCGCCGGCGTGAGCTGGGTCGTGGTGTGAAATCGCACGTCATAATCGTATAGCGCAGCCCCGCCTGGGATTTGTCCCAACCCAACGCTCGTCCGAGCGTGCGGCAAGTAGTCGTTTTTCATGAACTCGAACAGTTGCCGATAAGCAGGCTCGATCACGGTCGCGATCTTGATCCGGTACTGCGTCTCGAGCCGCGCCCGTTCGGCCGCCGGGAACGACGTGGGAATGTTGGCGATCGGCCGCCAAAATTCAGTTTTCTCGGCGGGCAATCCGAAGTGGGCGCGCAGCTGCGGCAGGACCCGCTCGACGACCATACGCGGCAGCACCACGCCGGCCGCGATGCCTTCGCGCAGGCGGGCGATGGCATCGCTCGTCCAGCGCGCGTAGTGGTCGGCTCGAACGAGCGCCTTGTCGTAATCAGTCACCGTCTTGAAGGGATATGTGCCTGCGCCGGCCGCATCGGCGGCGAACACGGTATGGAGGCCCTGAAACTGGTCGATCGGCAGCATTCTGGCCGTTTCGAACAAGGTTCCCGCATAGAATTGCTTGGCGCCGGTCAGCTGCTCCCGCAGCATGGCAAGGCTGGTTCGGTCGTTGGGCGCGAGCGAATCGGCGGAAAATTCGGCGCTGGCCTGCAAATAGTGGTCCAACATCGCCAGCATCCGCGCTCGCCATGCGTCCTGCAGGGAATCGTCGAATTGGTCCTCGTCTCGGTCGTCGCCGTGGGACAAGGCGAGGATGGGATTCAGGCGCAGCAGTTCTTGCCAATAACCCTCGAGCACTTGAGTGAACGCGACGCTCGCGGACTTCGGCTGATCCACACGGGGCTGGGATTGAATCCAATCGCTCACCTTCTGCTCGAGCGCCCACAGCGGAATGTAGCCGCTGCCGAGGGCTTGCCTGTGGTACTCGCGGAGATCAAACCGCGATCCGAGCGCCTGGCGGGCGCGCTCGCGTTCCGCGACGAATTTGCGCATACCCACCATGAAGGAAGTGGCCTGACCGGGCACCGCCAGGTAACGGTCAACCGCCCGTACATTGGTTTCCTCCGGGCTCGGCGTATTGTCGTTCAAATATCGAATCGCCTGCTCGCGCGTCCAGTGCTTGTAGTGCAGGCCGCTGTCGACGACCAAGCGGCTCGCACGCCACAGTTCACCCGACAGCAGTCCGAATTCCGAATACGGATCTTGGTAAAAGCCCATGTCCTTGGCGAGCCGCTCGGCATACAGACCCCACCCCTCCACGAAGGCGCTGTCCTGCCACCATTCGTTGACCTTGCGCAGCTGCGGTATCGATCGATCGACCAAGATGGTCGAGATCTGCATGTGGTGTCCGGGAACGCCCTCGTGGTACAGCAGGTCCTCCAGCTCATACAGGGGCAGGACGTGCATGTCGGACAGGTTCAAGTACACCGTGCCCGGGCGGCTGCCGTCCGCGGATCCCGCTTCGTAGAAACCGGGCGGTGAGGACGCTTCTTTGTAGGACTCGGTTCTCACGATGCGCAGAGGCAGCGGCGCGGGTGCAGCGAATGCGTCCGTGATTTTCGTTTGCATCGCGGCCACGATGCCGCGGGCCTTGGCCAGATAGACCGCCCGGCCTGCATCATCGTCGCTGACGTAGTTGCGCGGGTCTGCCTTCGTTTGCGCCATGAATTCACGCACCGTCCCCTTGAAGCCAAGCCGGTTCATGAGCAGCGCGATTTCCCCCTGCGCCCGCGCCACTTCAGCCAGACCCATTTCGTGAACTTGGGCGGGCGTCATGTCGGTAGTCGTGAACTGGCGAATCAGAAAGGCGTAAAAGGCATCGCCTTCGGGCAGCTGCCACACCCCGCCGGTAATCGGCGTGCGCTTGGCCTGCGTCTTCAAGAGCTGAATCAGTTGTTCGTACGCAGGCTGCAATTCCCGTACGAGCGCGGTGCGCGCCTCTTCGATCAACTCTGATTTGGCGTCCGCCCCCAGATCGAGCCCGGCAATCCGCCGTTTGAAATCGGCGAAGATCGGGCTATCCGCGCCCGCATCGTGCCCGGCGCCCGCATCGTGAGGTGTGCCGGCATCGTGAGGTGCGCCCGAGATGACGTTATGCGCACCCTCGATCAGCAGCGGATAGACCGTCTTGGGAATGTATATTCCCTTTCGCGCCTGGCGCTGCATGTGCAGCACGAGTTGCTGGATTGCAGGCCGGACCGCACGGATTCGCCGGATGTAGGCGCGCGCGTCCTGCTCCGATTGCAGCACTTGGTTCCCGGTCAGAGTGCCGGGAATGTCGATGTGCAGGCCGACGATCTGGTTCAACGCATAGAAATGATCGCGCCACCGATATCGATCAAGCAGCAGTTGCTGTTCGTCGAGGAACACGCGGTACTGCAATTGATTCGCCGCATCGAGTTGGGCGTAGTCGAACCGGGTCTTGACCGTGCGGATGTCGGCGCGAACCCGCGCCGCTCCTGCGGCCAACGCGGCTTCCGACGTGTCATCCCAGCGGTCATCGCCGGCCTTCGAACCGAACTCGGTGGCGAGCTGCGGACTCGCGGCGAGCGTGCGCTGGTAGACGGACTCCAAAAAGGCGGCGAAGCGCTGCGACTCCGCGCCGCCGGCGCTCACTGCCCTCGCCATCGCCATCGCCATCGCCGGCGCCGCTTCTGTTCGCGCCGCCCCCGCCTGGGCCACTTCTACCCGAGCCGCTTGTGCGAGCGCCGCCCCCGCCTGGGCCGGCTCCGCTGACGCGGCCGCCGACAGCGCCGCCGTCAGCAGGCCGGCCCGCAGGACAAGCGCCCACCGTCCCCGGCCCGTGGCGGACATGGGATTATTTGGTCCGAACGGTCAGCCGGACGCCGATATTCCGGTACGAGGGTTCGAGAAACATGCCGGTCACGAAAGCCTTCTCATAGGCGTTGGTGTAGTACTTTTTGTCGAAGAGATTTTCGACGAACGCGGTGACGCTCCAATTCTCGCGGGTGATTCCCGCACGCAGATTCCACACATTGTAGGCCGGAACGTCCCACGGGAAACCGGTGTGAAACTCGGAGTTCTGGTCGGGCACGATGCCCCCTTTGTAGTACCACTCGAGGCGCGTGAAGCCGGACACGTCGTCCGATAATTTATGCGTGTACTGGCCGTCGGCGTGCAGGGTCCATTTCGGGGTATTCGGCAGCGTGGCGCCGCTCAGGTCTCCCGAGGTTCCCAACCCCGTCTCGGCGTCGGGATATCGGACATAGTACGCGCGATCGTAACCGGCGCCCGCACCGACGGTGAGGCCGGTCGCCACCAGCGCCGTCGCCTGCGCTTCGAAGCCATAACTGCGCGCCGCGGAAGCGTTGGCGATACCCGTAATGAAGGACACGCCGCCGCCGGGGACCTGCTGGCCGACCGCGAAGTCGGCTTGGATATCCTTCCAATCCATGTAGAACACGTCCGCGTCCAGGCGCAGGCGTTTGTCCGCGGATTCGCTTTTCACTCCGAACTCGTAATTCGTCAATGTCTCCGGTTTGTAAACATCGTTCTTGATCGGCAGAGGCTGCGCCTCGAGCCCGCCGGCCTTGAAGCCGCGCGAAATGGTCGCGTAGAGATTGACCTGATCGGTGGCCAGGTACAGCAAGGATAGGCGCGGCGAGAAATTATTGAAGGTCGCGGTTCCATTGACGTAGTTCAATACGGTGCTGCCCGAGGTATTGAAGCTGTCGTTGTAGACCGTTTCGTGGGTGAAGCGAGCGCCGACGGTCAACGATAGCCTGGGATCGACGTGCCACACCCCTTCACCAAAGATCGCGGTGCTCACATCCGACGAATCGGACAACGACGAAGTGACCTGAAAGCCGTCGGGCAGCCCAAACGGATTGTCGGCGCCCGTGAACGTGTATTGCGTCGTATGGCCGCTGTCGTGGCCGTAATAAATCCCGCCGGTCCAATCGACCGCTCGGCCGGGCACGGATTGGAGGCGCAATTCCTCGCTCAAGGAGGTGCGCTTGATCGACTCCTGTTCATAAAAGAGATCGAGGCTGGAACCGTCGATGTCGCCGCCCTCGAATTCGTTCGAGTACAGGTAGCCGACGACGTTGGTGACCGTGAAGGCGTCCGCGTTGAACTTGATGCGATTGGTCACATAGTTGATGCGCGTGCCGTCGTCTTGCGGGCGGTTGAAGTTCACTTGCGTCGTGTTGTTCGGATAGAAACCGACGCCGTCGGGAATCGCCGCTCCATTGTACGGAAGACCGCTGTAGAGAACGCTGGACGAGAAGTCGCCAAGCACGCCCGACGGAACGCCATTGCGCATGCCGACGTGCTCGTTCGACGCGGTCCCGGTCGTATCGATGGTCAGCCGCTCATTCGGCGTGTAGCGAACGATGATCTTGCCGTAGGTGTACTTGCTGTCGTTGCCGCCGCCGATCAGGTTGATGTTCTTGATGTTGCCGTCGCTGGTTTCATCGCGGCCGACGATCCGCACCGCCAACACATTGTCGATGATGGGCAGATTCAAGATCACGTGGGAATCGACCGTATTGAAGCTCGAATACTGGGCGCTGGCTTCGGCGAAGAAGTCGTTGGTCGGCTGTTTGGTCGTGATGTTGATGGCACCGCCGACGGCGTTGCGGCCGAAGTACGTGCCCTGCGGGCCGCGCAGCACTTCGATCCGGTCGATGTCGACGATTTCCGGATTGGAGGTGCCCTGCGCTACGTTGAACTCATCGATGTAGAACCCGAAACTCCCCTCCTTGATGTTGTTGTCCGGATTGAGCTGGTCGCTGACGCCGCGCAGCGAGAGTTCCTTGCGGTCGCGCGAACCTTCCGAGGTGAAACTGACGTTCGGCGTCTGCGAAAAGTAGCTCTCGACGCCCTGGAAATTCTGTTGTTCGATGGCGGCCGCGTTGAATACCGTCAGACTGATCGGCACGTCGCGCGCGTTTTCCTCGCGGCGCTGCGCGGTGACGGTGATCTCCTGCAGCGCGTCGGCCGCGGTGCTGCCGGCGGCATCCGCGGCGATCACGCCGGCGCCATGGGACGCAGCGAAAATCGCGGCCGCGCCGCACAGGGTCAGCCTGATGCGATCCCGCGGACGCGACTCGAGGGCATGTGTCATAAATATCTCCCAGTATCTTTGCTATTCGACGGGTCGGCGCCGCGGGCGGCGGCATACGACGGTTGAGCCAATCCCCTGAACATGCCGCTACATCATTTTTTCTTCTCGGTGCTGCCCGGCGGCGGATCCGGCACGCTGACAAAATTGATCAAGGAGATCTTTCCGTCTTTGATGGAGGCGTAGCCCATGACCCGTTCGCGGCTGTCTTGGCCGTGCTCGCGGGCGCGGACGAAGTGATGCGTGAAAATTCGATCGCCGTTCGGCGAGGCAAATTCATCGATGAAAGGCAGATCGATGACCACCATCTCGGTTTTTGCCTGGATGTCGCGAAAATGCTGCGCCAGATCGTCGAGCCCGCGGCAGCGATCCTTGCCGTTGATGCGCATCACCGCATCCGGCGTGAAGTACCGGGAGAAGGACTGCGCGGTGAAGCCGTCTTTTTGCTTGTAGGCGGAATTCCACCAAACGAACATCGCTACCAAGGGGTCGGGGGTGTCGGCGCGCGCCGTCCGGCTCGCGACGGAGCCCAGCAGGGTTGCCGCGATGACGAGGACCATCGCCGTCGCCGCGGTCATCGCTGCCAATGAATTTCTGCGCTGCATTCTCATCCTCAAGTCCAATGGTGTCGGCCGCGATACCGCGGGCAGGGTCGGTTTGAAGATGCATCCCACGGATTTGCTCGCGGCATTGATCCAAGGGGATATTCCAGGCAGCGAGGGGTTCTTGCAATGACATTGCAAGGCCGGTTTGTTGCCTTCAGCGCAACGAATGTGAGCTTTTCACAAGAAAATCAGCGCACCGAGAGAAAGATGACCACGATGGCGAGCGGCACGACGTAGCGGACCAGGCCACGCCACAGGTTGAAGGCCAAACCGTCCCCCAAACCCAGTTCCTTGCGGGTGGTTTCCCGCGACAGCGCCCAGCCGGCAATCAGGGCCACCAAGAGACCGCCGGCGGGCATCATGATGTTGGAAGTCAGATAGTCGAGCAGTTCAAACGGCGTTTTGGATGACGCAATGCCGATGAAGCGCAGGGGATACACCGCGCTCCAGCGGTTGAAAGACAATACGGTCAGAATCCCCGTGAGCCAAATCAGTGCGGCGATCAAGTACGCGAGCAGCCGGCGCGGCAAACGCGTGTAATCCTGCAGCACCGACACCACCGTTTCGAGAATCACGGTCGTCGCCGTGATCGCGGCAAACGACAGAGTCAGGAACAAGGCGGTACCGAACACCTGCCCGTACGGCATGCGCCCAAAAGCCACGGGCAGCGTCACGAAGATCAAGCCGGGGCCCTGTGTGGGCGCAAGGCCGTAGGTGAATACCAGCGGAAAAATCGACAGGCCCGCCACCAGCGCCACCAAGCCCTGGGCAATCGCCACCGTGAACACCGCGCGCGGAATCGAGTATTCGGGCTTCATGTACGCCCCCATGGTGAGCATGACGCCGACGCCGATACCGAGCGAGAAAAAAGCCTGCCCCACCGCCGTCACCACCACCGCCGGCGTCAAGCGAGTCCAGTCGACGGTGAACAAGAAACGGAAGGCCGCGCCGATGTCCGCGAAACCGATGGAATAGATCAGCAAGCAAACAAGGATCATCAGGCGCAGGGGGGTCAGAACACCGGAGACTCGTTCGATCCCTTTGTTGACGCCGCCGGCCACGACGGCCGCAGTGATCGCGACGATCACTCCGGAGTAAAAGAGCATGTCCGCGGGACTCGCGAGCATGTGCTGGTAGGCCGACGCGGCGCCGGCAGCGTCGATGCCCTTGAACCCGCCGCGCAGACCGAAGACGAAATACTTCACCATCCAACCGCAGATGACGCAGTAATAACTCAAAATCAGGAACACCGCGGTGGTCGCCATGAACCCGAAGGCCTTCCAAAGAGGCGACATGCCGTCGCGGGCCACCAGAACGTTCATGGTGCCGATGGCACTTTTGCCGCCATGTCGGCCGATGAGCATTTCGGCCATCAGAGCCGGGATGGCCACGACGATCAGCGCAATGAAATACAAGGCGACGAACAAACCCCCGCCGTTCGCACCCGCCAGATAGCTGAACTTCCACACGTTGGCGATGCCGGCTTCCGTGCCGATCGCAATGATGAGAAAGAGAAGATTAGAGGACCAATGGTTCGGCGCGGTGTTCAATTCGATGTGCTCGTCGGACGGCGTGCTCGTCGGACGGCGAAGAATACCCGCTCGCCGTGGTGCGTGCAGTAAATGCGATGGAATCGCCTATGCGGCGGGTCGCGCTTCCAAGCGCGGTCTGTACTGGGTTCAATTGCTGGTGGATCCGCGGGCCTGAGTGGCCTGCTCCGGAGATGAGTCACGCGCGACTACCGGCAGGCGCAGCAAGCGGATGGCGGTTATGAGCATCATGGCGGTGGCCCCGACGCTGGCGCCCACGAGGATCGGGGCCAGCCAACCCGCCCAAGCCAGCGGACCCATCAGATAGAGCGCGTCGTCCGGATCAAACCCCCATTTGCCGGAATAAGCGCGGCTTCCGGTTGGGCTGCGTAGCTCCAGCCATTCAACGAAGACACAGCACAAGAAAATCGAGGCGCCGCTGATCAAGCCGAGCGGTATGGACCAGCACCCGAGCCAGGAAGGACGTAGACCGACGCCGATGGACACGAAGAAAGCAGCATTGACCGCAGTGTCTGAATAGTAGTCGTAGCGGTGACCGCGGGCGCTCATCATGTTGCCGATCCTCGCCAGCTCGCCGTCCGCGCGGTCAAGAAACGCGGAGAAGAGCCACCATGCGCCGCCCCACGCCATCCCGCGGCGGGTTCCCAGCGCGAACAACAGGCACGCCGCGACGCCCGTCACCAGCCGCAACGCCGTCAAGTGATTGGGCCGCACCCAGGTGCCGAGAAGCGGCCGCACCATGAGTCGCGCCAGCAGGTGGGTCCAAGACGTACCGGTCATGGGATGGCTCCAGCGATGGGCGTGGCCGGCGGGTTTGAATCTCTCGCCTCAGTGCACTGCCAAAAGATGAGTCCGGGAACGCCCAATGCCGATTCCCGCAGACGCTTCATCAGCGACAAAGCAATGGCGACTTCGGGGGACAGGCCGAGGGCTCGGCAGACGACAATGTATCCGCCCTCCTGTATGCCGAGCGCTCCGGGCACGGCGAATCCCGCGGCCTTGGTCGCTTGACCGAGGCTCTCGATGATCAGTCCGGAGCCGAAACCGATGTCGTGCCCGAGGAAGTGCAGCGCGAGGCAAACCTCGATACCGCCGAGCAGCCACGAGATCATATGGCACGTCGCCGCCAGTGCCACCCGACGCGGCGCCCGGTAGCAAGCGATCAGCGCGTCGTGCAGTCCCTCGACGTTGGCGGTTCCTGACCAACCCATCGCTCGGCCGAGCCGCATCAGCCCCTTTTCAACGACGGCCGCCAGCCCAAACCACAGCGCGCCAATCAAACCCGTGACCGCAAGCGCGGCCACGGCCAAGCCGCTGATGACATACGCGGCGATTCCGCTGTCGCCGGCAGTCCGCAACAACAGCATCAAGCCGAGCAAGGTGAAGAGAACCTGTGTCGCCATCTCCACCGTTACGTCGGCCAGCGTGCCGGCGATCGACGCTGACAGCCTCATACCACGTTGCAGCAGCAGGCGCGAGACCACGAACTCACCGCCGACCTGCGCGAGCGGCAATAGATTGTTCACCGCCTCGCGAATCCAGCGCAATGCGAGGTACGTGCGCAGGCCGGGTCGCGCCACATTCGGACCGGAAATCACGCGCCAGCCAAGCGCGGAGAACAAAACCTGCACGCCGTGAAATGCGATCACGGTCAGAATGCCCAACCAGCCGGCATGTTCGAGCAGATCGATGATCCGCCCGATCCCGTAGCTCTCCAGCAGCCAGGCCGACAAGCCAAGGCCGACAATCCCCCCGATAATGGCTCCGAACTTCATGCGCGAGAATCTTCCCGGTTGATTTACGGGCTGCTACACACGAAAGACGTACGTCTTACCCTTCTGCCGCTCGATATCGGGCGGTAATGACGCGTGTTTGTCCGCGTAGTACCGAACTCTGTGATCGCCCAGGCTCGCCAAGTTGTAGGTCAAATACAGGATCCGCCGCGCCGCGTCCGTGAGGTTCGGCTTTGAGGCATGCGGAACGAAGCTGTCGAAGAAGATCACGTCACCGGGCGCAGTCGGCACCGGTTGCAGTTCGAGCCCGCTCTCATCCAGTGGGCTCCATTCCTCGCCGATGAGGCCCTCCCGATTGCGGCGGGCCGCGATCTCCAGACAGCCGTTGTCCAGGGTCGCCGGATCGAGCGTCACCATGGCGCTGACGAAGATCGGCGCATAGCGACCCCAGCCGGCTTGTTGGTCTTGATGCGCCTTGAAGCCCCCGCCTCCCGGCATCTTGAAGTTGATCTTGTCCTTGAACAGCACCACCGGTCCGCCCATCAGCGCACCGACCCAACGCGCCAACGCACCGTCGCGAATCAACCGTTCAAAACCTGCATGGAAGGGCGAGAAATTTTCGATCCGCTGAATGACCCGCCGCCCGGGCTCGGTCAGGCTGTCCTCGCGATAAACCCAATGTCGGCCGGGCTCCTCCGGCGCGGTCTCCAATTCCGTGGTCCAGTGCAACAGATCCGCGACCTGATCTGTCCCGAAGAAATGGCGCACGACCAGGTAGCCGTCGCGCTCCATCTGCTTGCATTCCGCCACGGTCGGACGCTCGCGGCTCGGCAGCCCTTCGGGCTCGACTCGATTTGCAGCGCTCGTCTTGGCCATGCGCAGATTCATATTGGATCGTTTGGAGCGGGTATACCGGGTTATTCGTATAGTCGCCGAACCCTCGCGTCGAGCGGCTAGTTTATACGCCTGTAGATCATGGTTGCCAGTCGGCGCTCACCAGCCGCCACCGGCGCAGCCGGCAGCTTTGACGCGACCTATGGACTGCGTTTGGCCGGCGATTTTGGGCGCCGGCGTGGTCTCCCGGTATTGGGCGCGACAGGCGCCCCGCAAACGGTCATTATTAGGGGAATGCGCGTTCGGGGTGGCGCGGCCATCCGTCGCGGAACCTTTGAAACCCAGTGCCGTAGGAGGCGCTCAGCTGAATGCCAAGTAAAATACCCCAGGGAGAGACTCGAGGCTGGATCGTGCCCATCGGCGGCGCCGAGAACAAGGAAAACGATCGCCCCATCCTGGAACGCTTCATCCGGGTTTCGGGAGGCGCCGACGCCGATATCGTCGTGATCCCCACCGCGAGCCGCATTCACGAGACTGGGCCGCGCTACGAAAAGCTGTTCCAAGACTTGGGCGCGGCGCACGTGACGGTGATGGATTTCGACACCCGCCGGGACTGCCAGGAGACCGGGCGGCTGCGGCGAATCGAGGAGGCGAGCGGCATATTTTTCACGGGCGGCAATCAATTGCGGCTCACGACGCTGCTCGGCGGCACGCCGGTGGCAAAGCTCATTCGCCTGCGCAATGCCCACGGCGTTACCGTCGGAGGAACCAGCGCCGGCGCCAGCATCTTGAGCGAACACATGATCGCGTTTGGCGACGAAGGCTCCTCGGTGATCTCGGGCAGCGTGCGGCTCGCGCCGGGGCTGGGACTCACCAATCGTTTCATCATCGACCAGCACTTCCGTCAGCGCGACCGTCTGGGCCGTTTGATCACAGCGCTGGCCTACAACCCATTTGCCGTCGGCATCGGTCTCGATGAAGACACAGCCGCGTTCATCGGCCCGGACGAAACCATCGAAGTCGAAGGCAGCGGCGGCGTGACGGTCGTGGACGCATCCGAGGTCAGCCACTCGTCCATCGGCGAAGTCAGTGAAGGCCAGCCGGTGTGCGTGTTAGGGCTCCGGTTGCACATTTTGGTTGCCGGCGCGACATTCAACTTGCAGACACGACTGGCGACCGCCGGTGGGTTGGTTCAGCGAAAAGAATAATTGACGGCCGCATTGGCGGCGGAGCAACGTCTCATGCGCATTGTCGATCGTTCCGTCTATGTTGGCCCGTCCCTGTACGCGCGCTTTCCCGTCATCCGCCTCGAACTGGATTTGGGCGCCCTCGAAGCGTGGCCCACCGGCCGCCTGGGTCCAACGTTCGTCGATGCCCTGGCGAGCGCCCTGCCCGGTCTCTCGGAACACGGCTGCTCCTACCGGGAACCCGGCGGATTCTTTCGGCGCATGCGCGAAGACGAGGGCACCTGGCTCGGGCATGTCCTCGAGCACGTGGCCATCGAACTTCAGAATATGGCGGGTGAGGAAGTGACCTTCGGCAAGACGCGCGCCGCCGGAGCGCCCGGGGTTTATACCGTCGTCTATGAATATGCGCAGCGCGACGAGGGCATCGCGGCGGGCGAGCTCGGGCTCAAGCTGCTGTGTTCGCTCCTGCCCGCGGATATCCGGCC
>Ga0137412_10000166_pt1 | contig 27770 bp, 16 predicted proteins | sample CZODoug2_1_16fun_FD_122160 | JGI IMG/M metagenome (GOLD analysis project Ga0137412, IMG submission 122160) | Vadose zone soil fungal communities from Angelo Coast Range Reserve, California, USA - CZODoug2_1_16fungal (Hybrid Assembly) | ecosystem: Environmental > Terrestrial > Soil > Vadose zone...
GGAGTGGTGTGCGTGAGCCGCGACCTGACAGAACGCGTGCGCGCGCAGAAAGCGCAAGAAGAGGCGGAGTCCAAGTACCAGATGATCGTCGAGAAAGTGGCGGCGATCAGTTACATCGCGGAATTAGGCGTCAAGGGGCGTTGGCGGTATGTGAGTCCGCAAATCGAAAGCATTCTAGGATTTTCGCAGGAAGAATGGCTCGCAGATTCGACGAATTGGGTGAAGCACGTTCATCCGGATGATCTTCCTGCGGTGGAGGAAGCGGAAGCGGCCTGCCAGCAAGGGCGGGCGTTCCAGGCGGAATATCGAGTAGCGCGCAAAGACGGAAGAATTATTTGGGTGAGCGACAGCGCGGTGGTATTGCGAGGCTCCGACGGAAAGCCGTTGATGGAAGGGATCATCGTCGACATCACGGAGCGTAAGCAGCTTGAAGGGCAGTTACAGCAATCGCGGCGAATGGAAGCGGTTGGAAGGCTGGCCGGCGGAATTGCACACGACTTCAATAATTTGCTGACGATTATCAAGGGCTATACAGAATTGGCAACGCAGCGGCAGGAAGTGCCCAGCACGGTGCGAGCCGACATCGAACACATCGAGGACGCGTCGGAACGAGCGGCGGGGCTGGTGCGGCAACTGCTGGCGTTCAGCCGGAAGCAGGTGCTGCAGCCGAAGAATCTGGATTTGAACGCGAGCGTGTTGGGCCTGGAACAATTGTTAAAGCGGCTGATGGGTGAAGAAATCGAGATGAAGACGATAGTGGCCGCGGGATTAGGCACGATCAAAGCGGACCCGGCACAGGTGGAACAGGTATTGATGAATCTGGTGGTGAACGCGCGGGACGCGATGCCAACGGGCGGTCGAATCATTGTGGAAACAAGCAATGTCGACCTGGACCGGACATATGCAAGCGAACACGTGACGGTAAAGCCGGGAAGATACGTGATGCTGGCAGTTTCGGACACGGGGACGGGGATGAGCGCGGAAACAGCGGCGCACATTTTCGAACCATTTTTCACGACGAAGGGCGGAACGAAGGGCACCGGCCTCGGGCTCGCGACAGTGTACGGCATCGTGAAGCAGAGCGGCGGGTACATCTGGGTGTACAGCGAGCCAGGGAAAGGCGCGACGTTTAAAGTATATTTTCCGCGCGTGGATGGGCCGGCGCAAAGCGACTCCCTGGTTAAGACGGAGACGCGAGCGAAGGGCGGATCGGAGACGGTGCTGCTTGTCGAGGACGACGATACGGTGCGACAGCTGGCGGAAGTGATTCTGACCGGGCAGGGCTATCGAGTTATGGGGGCGGATAGCCCGAAGAAAGCAGAAGAAATTGCGGCGAAGAGCGGGCAGGAGATCGATCTGGTGCTGACGGACGTCATCATGCCATCGATGAGCGGACGAGAGCTCGTAAAGAAATTGCTGGCACAAAATGCAAAGATGCGGGTGCTGTACATGTCCGGTTACACAGACAATGTGATTGCCCAGGGCGGAGTGCTGGAAGAGGGTCTGGCGTTTCTGCAAAAGCCGTTTACGCCGCGGGCGTTGGTGCAGAAAGTGAGAGAAGTGCTGGATGCGGGGGTCGTAGCTCGTTAGGAAATGAACAAGCGGCGCCGAAGGCTTTAGGATTGACCGATTCAGGATGACGCGAGGTGCAGGGATGTTAGGACAATCTGAAAACGAAGAGGGTTCCGACCGGGAGTGTCAAGGCAAGGCGCCAAACGAACTGCCGTGCAATCTGGCGGCTACCGTCCACTGCATCAAGTGCGATTTGTGGTTTTGCGATATTCACGCGGAAGACGAGCAGTGGCACGAGTGCATGAAGGCGATGAACTAAGACATTGATGATTATTTTCAGGCGTACAGCAGGATTTCCAACGAGGTCGCGTTATTGAGGATTTGACGGCTGGTCGGTCGCCTTGGGCTCTTTGGGCTTCGAAATCGTGTTGAGCGTTTCGACGTTGAAACGTTTGTAGTCGGAATAGCGAGTGACCTCGTTGACTTTAATGCCTTTTACGAGAAGGAAGCGCGCGCCGATGTGGGCTTCCTGATAAGTAGGAAGCCAAACTTCGTTGTTGATGAAGGCTTGTTCGTCAATGAAGCTGGACCCTTTTTGAAGATTCGCCAGCAACCCTCCGCCGATTTTGGCATCCCCAACAAAATAGGCCTCGATGCGCGCAACTTGATGGGCTTTTTCGTCGATCCAGACGACGCCGGCTAATTTCTGGACGATGCTCTCGACCAGAGAGCGCGACTTATATTCGGGATTCGGTTCGAAATCGAAGACGAGAACGTCTTCGCCGCGGAATCGTTCGTGGCGAGGATTCACAAACTGGCAAACGCGAAGAAAGATTTCGATTCCCGGGTCGTCGCCGTCTTTCTTCTCCTTCCCTTCTTCTTTCCGTTTTTCCTCCTTCGCTTCCTTCTTGGATTGCTGTTTCTGAATATCCTCAATGCGTTTACGTGTGCGTTGATTTTCCTTTTCCTGCTCAGGCGCATCGAGGGGTTTTCCGTCCTTGGCGACGAGCGTGGAGATCTCTTCGCCGTTCAGGTAGAAGAACGAGTAGTCATGAGTTTCGTGTTTGGCCGTTTTTCCGTTCTTGTCCATCTCGGTTTCTTCTTCGTTGCGGTGGCCGGAATAGTTCTCGCGGATCTTATCGATGGCTTTCTGATTGGCGTCGATTTCCTCGAACAGCTTCTTCAAGTCAGGCAACTGCACCTGGGACTTCCTGGGGAAATCGAAAACGCGTTCACCGATCACGGGATTCAAGGCGACCTGGGAAATTTCGACCAGAAAAGATTCATCGCCGCGACGCAGCCGGAGTTTGTGGGCGAACTGGATACCAGACTCCGGACGGTAGTCGTCGTACGTGATTTCCTGGGGCTGGCCAGCGAGTGGAAACGATTCCTTGAGAAGCAGATGCGATTGCGGGTCGAAGAAGAGTTGATGTTTGACGCCGGATTGGGACGTCAGCTCGATGTGAAGGGCGTTGCGACCATTCAACTGCTCCGTACCCGCGAAGAGCGCTGCCGTTTTTGATTTGTTGCGGTTGAGGAAATGGGAATTGGACAGCTGGGCGGCGGCTTCGAGCTCGACAGCTTCGGGGCCGGTCAAAGTGCCAAGCTCGCCGACGGAAGTTTCGCGCCAAGCAGATTTGCCGTTGTACGCAAAGATTTCGGGTTGGGCGTTGAAGGTGATTTCCGAATAGTAGCGATTGGGGGACTTGAGGTAGAGGGTATAAGTCCCCGATTTTTCACCGCCTTGGTGAGCAACGGTGCCCCCGAAGGAGACAGTGAGCAGTTTGCGGAGCGCACGCGAGCCGCCGGAAGCTTTGATGAATTCATCGAGAATCTTGTTGGCGTCCTGAGCAGGCGCGGAAGCAGCAGCGCAGGCGAGGGTTGCCACAAAAATGAGGGTGCGGGAAAAGCCGGTCATTGGCGCTCACCACTAGAAACGCAGGGGACCGATAAAAGTTGCGGCGATGAAGGTAAATTCACGGAAATTGTTGAGCGGGAAGACGAACAGGGCCGGCCCGTTCGTAACGCGACCCGCTTGTTACGGTCATTGTTTGAAGCGAATCGGCCTACGACTTGGGCCGGTTGAGATATTTCTCGTAGAGCCGCTTATGCCTGTTGTCCAGAGAGGCTAATTGGCCGCGGATGAAGACGTATTTGACTTCCGTGGTTACGTCGAGCGGGTCGCCGTTGGTGACGATGATGTTCGCGACTTTGCCGACTTGGAGCGTGCCGACCTGATCGGAGAGGCCAAACATTTGCGCGGGATAGAGCGTGACGGCTTTAAGACCGTCTTCGGGGGAAAGGCCATAGGCGACGGCGTTTGCAGCGTTCTGGCCGAGGCGGCGCGCGAAGGAATTGTCGAAGCTGGCGAAGGCGATTTTCACTCCGGCGGCGACGAGTTCGGCCGGCTGGGTAAGCAGGCGATCGTAGGCGTCATCTTCATCACGCGGTTCGGTGAGAACGGGACGGAGAATGACGGGGACATCTTTTGAACGCAGAAGATCTTTGACTTTATAGGCTTCGGAGCCGCCTGCGAGGATCATGCGGAGTTTTTGTTTTTCGCAATACTCGACGGCGTTACGGATGTCGCGAGCATGGTCGGCGAAGACGAGAACGGGAAGTTGGCCGCGAACGACGGGCACGAGCGATTCGAGCTTCACGTCGCGTTCGAAATCGGAGGGACCGCCGTGCCCCATGGCTTGGGCATAGTGGCGGGCGCTGTCGAGCAGATCGGTAAGCTGCGTGACCTGCTTTTCGTATTCTGACTTCGCTTCGGCAAACGGTTTGTGCTTTCGCGAAAACGTGGCGAAATCAAAGGATTCCGTAACGATAGTGGGCCAATTGATCACCATGGCCGCGCTTCTTTTGATTTGCATATCTTCCATGGTCCAGCCGGCCATATGAAACGCCGAGGCTTGACCGGCGACCGTGCCGCGATTACCGAAGGAATCGAAACCGCCGCTGCCGGGGACGCTGAGAACTTCCGTGATGCCTGCGGCGCGTGTGACGGGAATGTGTTCGCTGGAGGGAAAGACAGCGGTGGCGGCGACGACGTCCGGATTGAACGAGCCCGTTTCGGCGGAGTCAACAGTGGAAGAGACAGCACCGATTTCGCTGAGACCCATTTGGGTGACGGCATCGAAGAGGCCGGGCGAGACCTGCAAGCCCTTGGCGTCGATGACTTGTGCACCAGCGGGAACTTCGACAGCGGCACCGATAGCGGCGATCTTGCCGTCCTTGATGACCAGTGTGCCGTCTTCAATCGTGGAACCGGCGAGCGTGACGAGTTTCGCGTGGGTGATTGCGTAGGTCGTGGGTGCCGGGGATTGAGCGACGGCGGGAGTCGCGAAGAAAATCGCGGCAGCTACTGGCAGCCCCACGCACAGAGCGGAAAACTTAAGGCGATTCACTTTGCACCTCCGAAACCCTCGGCTTGCGACATCTTGGGCATGTCTTCGGGCTTTTTCTTCTCTTCCGGTTTCTTGTCGCCGGGCTTCTTTTCGTCTTTCTTCTCGTCCGGTTTCTTGGCGGCCTTCTTTTCCTTTTCGAGGAGTGTTTTCTTTTCTCTCTCAAGCGCGGGGCGGCCGGCGATGTCCTGCTGGCGGTCGAAGTAAACACGTCCGTCAATCAAGGTTTTCTGGACGACGGCATACGCGCTGAGGGGATCGTGATTGTAAATGACAAGATCGGCGTCCTTGCCGACTTCGATGGAGCCGACACGCTTATCAATGCCAAGCTGAATCGCGGGATTGATGGTGACGAGCTTGAGGGCTTCGTCGTGCGAGAGTCCGCCGTACTTGATGGTCTTCGCGGCTTCCTGATTGAGGTGAGTGGCTTCTTCCGCGTCGTCGGAATTGATAGAAACGACGACGCCGCGCCTGGTCATGAGGGCCGCGTTGTATGGAATGGCGTCGTACGCTTCCACTTTGTAGGCCCACCAATCGGAGAACGTGGAGGCGCCGACACCGGCGGCGGCGAGTTCATCGGCGACTTTGTAGCCTTCGAGAATGTGTTGAAATGTGCGGACCTTGAAACCGAATTCTTTCGCGACGCGAAGGAGCATGAGAATTTCATCTTCGCGATAACAGTGCGAATGGACGTAACGCTTGCCTTCGAGGACTTCGACTAAAGGATCGAGCCGAAGATCACGGCGCGGAGGGATGAGGTTTTTTTCGCCAGCGGCCGCTTTTTTGTTGTACGCGTCCCAGGCGTTCTTGTAATCGCGGGCTTCGGTGAATGCGGCGCGGATGGTTTCTTCGACGCCCATACGGGAAGCGGGGTAGCGCTTTTCACGTCCGGGAACGGAAAAATTCGAGCGTTTGGGATTTTCGCCGAGCGCGAATTTGATTCCCGGGAGGGCGCCTTCGAATGGAAGCTTTGCGGCAGGCTGGCCCCAACGAAGTTTGATGACAACGGTCTGCCCACCGATGGAGTTGGCGCTGCCGTGAAGAACATTCGCAGTGGTGACGCCGCCAGCGAGGTCGCGATAGATGGAAACGTCATCAGAGTCGAGAACTTCGGCGATGTTCGCTATGGACGAAACCGAGATGCTGCCTTCGTTGACGCTGCCGTCTACCGCGATGTGCGAATGGCAATCGATGATGCCTGGCGTGACGAACATGCCAGTGCCGTCGATGACTTGAGCGCCGATGGGAGCTTTTACGTTGGGGCCGACTTCCGAGATCTTGCCGTCCTTGATCAGGACGGACCCGTGCTCGATGGTGCCTTGCGTCACAGTGAGGACGGTGGCGTTCTGAATGAGGATGACCTGTTGTGCATCGGGCGGAGTCGCGGCGGTTGCGAGCCAAACTGTTGCCAGGAAGGCGGCAAGCGCGAAAGCGATACGGAGGACGGATGAGCGATTCACTGGGCACCTCCCAAGGAGACGGTGGCCGACGCCGTTGAAGAACCCGGGCGCGTGCCGGTGAAATCAATCGAGAACGACATGACAGCGATGGAGCCTTTCATGGTGTCCTTTTCAAACGTGCCGGAAAAACTTACGTCGGCCGGGCTGCCTTGAATGGGCATGTTAATGACGAAGTTGAATTTATCCGCGCTGGCGTAACCGCTGATGATGGTGGCGACGCCGCGTTTGCTGGCAAGCGTGCCGGAGAGAGTGCCGTCCGATGACATCGTGAGGTCGGCGGTGCTTTCTTCATCGCCTTCGGGCGTGGTGTATTTCAGGGTCCATTTGCCGGTGAGGTCGCCTTTGGGCGGATCCTTTGGCCGGTCGGGTTCACGAAACTCAAATTTCTTTCCGTCGACGAAAGTCATTTTGATCTTCGTTTTTTCGGCGAAGAGGTCACCATCGGTAACCAGAAGATTCGCGATCTTGCCCTTTTCGATGGAGCCGGTGCGGTCCGCTACGCCAAAGATTTCCGCAGGCGAAAGAGTGAGCGCGCGAAGCGCAGCGTCCGCGGGAAGGCCGGCGTCGACGGATTTCTTGACGGCTTTGACGATATCAGCAGGCGACGTGATGCCATCGGAGCTGAAAGCAAATTTCACACCAGCTTTAGCAAGCGTCGCTGGAGAAGATGGTGCGCGATCGCGAATGCGAAGTTCACGGAGGCTCGGCACGTCGTCGGGGTCGGCGTCCTTATCAGCCTCCGGCCACTTCAGATTTACGATGACGGGAAGTTTCCTGGCGGCAAGTTCCGGCGCGACTTCGTATGCCATGTGCGCGCCAACGATGACGCTTGGAATCTTCCAGCGATCAGCCAGAACCAGTGCGCGGCGAAGTTCGAGCGAACTGTTGGCCGGAATGAGCACGAGCGCGTGGTCTTCGAGCGCGTCGGCGAGCGCGGCATTGACGCGGTCATAACGCGGGCGTGCAGTGCCGCGCGGATTTTTTTCATAAGCCGCTTCGGCTTTGGTGCTCCAGTCAACGTCCAGCCAAACCTGGTGGACATACGCAAGCACGCCCATCTTGGAATCGGGAAAACCGCTGCCGAACCCGCCGGCGGGATTCAAAGAAACTGGAATGGCGACAGGCGCTTTGACAACGAGATCTCCGTTGCGTTCACCGGCGAGATCGAAGACGGCAGCCTGGCCCGGGAAGAAACCGCCCTTGGGCGCGGAGACGACGGTGGTGAAACCGGCGTTGCGCCAGGTTTCGACGCGCTTGTCGGAAATATTCGCTTCATCGGCGGCGTTGCGCCAAGGAGTAGCGCCGGGGCGATCTTCGGGACCGCGGGCTGTTGGTTGACCACCGGCGCGAGGGCCGCCTTCGCCTGCTGATGGTGCGGGAGGCGAGGAAAGTCCGACATCGGTGAAGGAATCAAAGAGGCCGGGATACACGATAAGGCCTTTGCCTTCTATCACGAGTGCATCGGCAGGAATGGCAACGTCTTTCCCACCGACCGCGAGAATAACGCCACGTGCGAGGACGACCGTTGCGTCGTCGATCGTTGGCCCAGAGACCGGTACAACTTTTGCGCCTCGAATCGCGAAGTACTGAGGCTCGCCGCCTTGTGCGGAGGCTAACGGCGCGCCAGCACACAGCGAAAAGAGGATTAGCGCAGCGACAAGTGCGGGCAGAAAGCAGCGAGAAACATTCCATTTCATGGGAAGCACCTCGGGCAAGAAACGGCAGGACGAATCCGCATAGGAACCGTGAACATGAACGCATGAGGCTACTGATAAGTCGGAGAAGAGTCAAGAATTGGGAAAGAAAAAAAACGAAGAATGGAACCCAGGAGTTCGGCATGCGAAAACTCCATGCGTCCCTGAATCCGAGAACCCGGAGTGACTAGGGCTTTTTCTTTTTTCCGAAAAGGCCCGTAATAGCGTCGACCGCGTTTTCCGGAGTTTTAGCGCCCTTTTCCCCTGCTCCGAGCAGAGTACCGCCGGTGCAACCTAGCTGCGATTTGAGCAGGCCAGCGGCAACACCACCGATGTCCGGCACGAATTTGGGGTCGGAAGACGTGCCTTGAATCAGAAACGGGATCGTGGTGCCGCCTTTGCAAGAGCTACTCTTCCCTGCCCCGGTTGCGGCACCGATGAGGGAGCCGATGTCGTTACCCGCGTTTCCCACGGCACCGATTGCGCCGCCAGTGAGCGTCGCGGCCATCTTGAAGTCGAGATTGTTTTTTGAATCGAGCGTGCCGCCGCCGACGAGGGTGCCAAGAGCGGGCAGGATTGCGTTGAAATTTTCGGCGCGTAGACCGTTTGGCGCCATGTGCACGTTGGTGGCGAGCTTTTCAATTTCGAGGTCTTTGCCCGTCTTGAGTCCAGTAAGAGCGGTGATGGCCGCCATTTTCGAGCCAAGGTCAAAGCCTTCCAGCTTGGCAGCGTTGAGGCCGATGGTGCCATCGGTCACGAGTTTGTTGGTTGGACCCTTTATATCCAAATTGGTGCTGAGGGTTCCCGCCGTGAGAGAGGCGCCCTTGGGGAGGTTGACGCCGATTGCGGGCAAGAACGCTTCGAGGTCTTTTGCGGGCATCGAGTCGCCGACCAGTTTGACGTCCACGGAAGTTTCTTCGCCGCGCGATTCGTAATTGCCGCTGAGGTGAGCGACGGCGGAGCCGATCTTCACCTCGGACGGAGTAATGATGCCTGAGTTTTTGCGGAGATCGTACCTGGTGCCAAATTCAACGACTGCAGGAACTCCCGCCGGGGAGCCACCCTGAACGAGCAACGCCTTCGAAAGTTTTAAATTGCCTTTCGTTTCGGCAGAACCGTTTTTGGAAGCGAGCGTACTATCCATATCGACGAGGCCGCCGAGGCCGAGGGCAGGATCGAGGAATCCGGTGCGAGCGAGGTCAAGCGAGTTGACGTGAATCTTCGCGTCGAGCGGGGTCAGCGCGGTGTCCGCTTTATCCAGAGGGCCCGCATTGCCGTCAAGCTTGAACTGGCCGCCGCCGGGAAGTTCAGCGGAAACGGTGACAGGAAATTTCGAATTCATGGAGACGTCGCTGGCGGTGACGGTGACGTGGTCATAGGTGCTTTTCTTCTGCGAACTCGTTGTGCCAACGATGATTTTGCCGTTTTTCAGTTCGAGCTTTTTGACCGAAATTTCTGGCGTGGAAGCCGGCGCGGTGGATGAAGACTTCGTCGCGGGCTTAGCGGAGGCGCCCAGGGAGGAATAGTTCCACTGACCGGCGGGATTGCGAAGGAGCGTTACTTGCGGGTCGTCGATGGTAATGCCTGTGACGTTCAGCGTTTTCGAGAAGATCAGGGGAAGGACTTCGACACCGACGCTGAGCGATTGTGCTGTGAGAAAGGGCGATGGGCTGAATTTCGGATCGTCACCGACGGACAGATCCTTGGCTGTTAATGAGCCGGACAGGAGCGAGAGACTTAGATCCCCAACCGAGACTTTGCGGCCGAGGGCATCCGACGCAGTCTGTTCGATGGTGGGGCGGAATTTGTTGACGGGGATCAGGAAGGGCACGGCGACAAGCAACACCACAATTACGACGACAGCAATAAGGAGGATACGAAGCTTTTTGCCCATATGGAAACCTCCGGGGTGAATCGATGCGGCAAGTGAAACGGGCGGCGAGAGCGATACTACCACAAGGAAAGATTACCAGTGGGTGACAACAGGCGCGAACTGCTACGCTAGAGCAGCAGACGTGGCAATTCCCGCCGCACGGAATTGTGATGATAAACTGAGGCTGTGGGGCTGTAGCTCAGATGGATAGAGCGTCGGTTTCCTAAACCGCAGGTCGGCGGTTCAACTCCGCCCAGCCCCACCAGAATGCCCTGTTTGTTGCCGACAAATCCGGGCAACGCATCGAACACGCAAGAACGTGAATGGGTTTATGATGTTGGTGATGGGCCAAGCAAAGCGACTTTCGGTGACGGGCAGCGCGCTGGTTGCGTGCCTAATCGCGGTTGCACTTCTTGCGGGACCGATGTGTGCGTCCGCATGCCCGGGTGCGGGATGTTTTCCACAATCCGCTGCTTCGGCCAAATCAACGAATTGCCACGGCATGACGGTTGGATTGCATCTCAGCGTTCGTGCCGCCGCAAGACCGTGCAATTTGGCGGACGGTTCGCTCACCGTGTTAAGCCGACCGGTTCGCGATGAGTTCGCGGGCGCGCCGCACCGCGGCAAGTTTGGTTTGGCAGCGGCGAGCGTGAACGCGCAAGTGGCCGCCGAGTTTTTCCTCGTATTCAGTGACTCATCAACAGGCCCGCCGCCGATATTTTCCTCCGTAAGAACGGCTTCCGTCACTCTGCGCATCTGATTCCCCACTGCTGGAAAAATGCGCCGGCCCCCGTCAAGGCGCGCACTCTATACGACAAACAACCAGCTTCTGCCGCCATTCAAGAGGCGGTTCGGTGCGATCCGATCGCATCTAAGGTTCGTACGAAAAACTTAGGAGAACGATTATGAGCAGTTCACGAAGGAATTTCTTCCGGAATGCAGCGGTGTTTGGAACCGGACTGTTGGGGTGGAGCGAAAGTCTGCGTGCGCAGATGCGCGGAATGACGCGCGGCGGCGAGAGCGAACGATCAAAACGGGTCTCCAGAAAAAAATCGTCGGTAGCGCCGGTGCGGATGATCACGCCGGACGTCGTCGATCTGCCGCATGAGATGGATGGCAATACGAAAGTGTTCCGGCTCGTGGCGGAACCTGTGAAACGGAGAGTGGTTCCATGGAAAACGCTCGAAGTGTGGGGCTACAACGGCAGCTGTCCTGGACCGACGATTCAGGTCACTCAAGGAGACCGGGTTCGCGTGATCTTTGAGAACCGCCTGCCGGAAAGTACTTCGATGCACTGGCACGGGCTGGAATTGCCGATCGAGCAGGATGGCGTGCCATGGATCAGCCAGAAACCGACAGCGCCGGGAGAAACGTTTACGTACGAATTTACAGTGCACCAGGAAGGAACGTTCTTCTATCACGCGCACAGCGCCATGCAGGAAATGATGGGTCTCATCGGAATTTTCGTTGCGCATCCAAAGGAAGAGTTTGCGCCGCGTGTGGACCACGACTACGGCATCGTGTTGCAGGAGTGGGCGGTGCTTCCATCCAACAGCGTGCCGAACAGCGCGTCGATGGAATTCAATTGGCTAACGTTCAACGGAGTGGCGGCGCCGCTGACGACGCCCTTGATCGCACGATTGGGCAGCCGGGTGCGATTGCGCTTCGTAAATCTGGGAATGGATCACCATCCCATTCACTTGCACGGAAATCAATTCGTCATCACCGGGACGGAAGGCGGCCGCGCGCCAGAAACGACGTGGTATCCGACGAATACGGTGCTGGTTGGCGTGGCGCAGGCGCGAGTCGTGGAATTTGATGCGAAATATCCGGGCGACTGGATGATTCACTGTCACCTGCCGCATCACATGATGAATTCGATGATGGACTTGCTGCGCGACCGGCAAATTTCGACGGCCGACCTGACCGAGGAAGGCGCGATGGAGCAGATGCAGTCGCAGGCGGCGAGCGCGAAGTTCTCGCATGTACATCCTTCACCTGTGGCGAAAAATGCGGAAGAGACGCCGGGCTTTCCGCAAGACGCATTCATGGAAATGGGAATGGACGAATTGGTGGAAAAACCGGAGACGCATGGACTCCCGAAAAATTGGAGCGCGGGAATGATGGGAATGATGACGATGGTGAGGGTGCTGCCCGAGGAAAAGTACGAGGAGATTACGAAGAGAATGAGCAGCCCGGCCGTGGCAGAAAGCGGGCACCGCCATGAATCTTAATCTGAGGCACATGCCGAAGGGTTTGTCGGCGAAATGGGGGAGAAATTTTTTGACGATTGCCCTGCTGTTCGGTGTTGGCACACCAATCGTTTCCGTCCGGGCGACGGCGCAGGAACCGCAAATGCCGGAGATGCAAATGCCGGCAGGGCAGAAGGCAATGCAACATCCTGCAATGAAGAAGCCGGCCGCGCATGCTGTTCCGCGGTTTGGACAGGCGCAACGCGATGCGCGCGAGAAATTGTTCACACTGGAGGAAGCACAGGAGATCGCGCGAGCAAAAAATCCAACCTTGCGACAAGCGGAAGCCGGGATCAAAGCGGCGCGGGCGCGCGAACAGCAGGCGGGACTTTTGCCGAATCCAATCGTGGGATATTCCGGCGACGAAATCCGTGGCGGAGAGACGGGGGGCGGCAAACAGGGATTTTTTGTCGAACAACGAATCGTAATGGGCGGAAAGTTGGGTAAGGCGCAGGCGGTCTTTGCGAAGGACACATCGCTAGCGGAAATCGAAGCGGAAGAACAGAAGATTCGCGTGGAGACGGCGGTGAAGATGGCATTCTACCGGGTGCTTGCGGCGCAAGAGCTTGCAGATATACGCACGCAACTCGCCCAAGTGGCCAACGAAAACGCGATTACCGCGCAGCGATTGGGAAACACGGGGCAAGCGGACGAAACGGAAATTCTGGAGGCGGAGCTGCAAGCGCACAGGCTGATGCTCGCACAACGAATGCAGGAAAATACCTTGCGCGAAGAATGGCGGTCGCTGGCCGCAGCGATGGGAGATCCGGAGATGGAGCGGGCGACCGTGGCGGGAGATCTGGAACACGGCTGGCCGGAGTTGGCGGACCAGGAGGTTCTGGACGCGATTGCGAAGAATAGTCCGGCGGTGCGAATTGCGGATTCGGCGGCGATGAGGAGTGCGGCGGAAATTGTCCGCGCGAGACGCGAAGCGATACCCGATCTGCGCGTGCGCGGGGGGCTGCTCTACAACAATGAATTGGCCGGCGCAGTCCCGCGAGCAACCGGTTGGGAGGGGACAGCGGAGGTCGGTGTGGAAATTCCGATCTTCAACCGCAATCAGGGGAATGTCGCGGCGGCGCGAGCGGAAGGCGATCGCGCTGAAGAGGAAAAGCGGCGTATTGCGCTGACTTTGCGCGAGCGGGCCGCGAATGTGCTCGACCAATATTCCAATGCTCGATTGATGGTGGAGCAATACGGCCGGGAAATTTTGCCGCGCGCTCGAAAGGCCTACGAGCTGATGGAGCAACGGCACGGCGAAATGCTCGCGTCTTATCCAAGCGTTCTGGAAATGCAGCGCCGTTTGTTCGAACTGCACATGGAATATGTGGCAGCGCTGGAGAGCGTCTGGACAAATGGAATTGCACTGCAAGGATTCTTGCTGACTGACGGCCTCGAAGCACCGGCGCGCCCAGGCGAGATGGACCGGCCAATCCGGGAAACAAATGTACCGATGCCGGAACGAACCATGGGGCCGGAATCGAACGTACCGAGACCCTAGGCAGCTCCGAGCAAATTACGTGACGATCATGCGGTCGAGTTGTTCGCCAATGTCAGGCGCAGTGCGATCCCAGTAATGAGTGTGAGCGCCGAGGCCGATACAAGCGTCCACGCGGGTCGCCCGGAAATGATCACCGTTGTCGTAAATGGTTAATTGCGGGGCGTCGTTGGAATGCAGGCCGCTCGATTCGCGGACAGTCGGGCGAACGTATACATCGTTAATCCAAACGGAACGGCCAACGTAGTCGCCGCTGCGATAAAAATTGACCCACTGTTGCAAACCGAGTTGCGCCGGAGAAGGAGGCTCGGCCAGCGCGATAAGTTCTTTCGGATCGCTCGGAGCAGGATGCTTGCTGGTGTCTTCCGGAATGGCGCGAACCCATTTGTACAAGTGAGGAAAGAAGCGGCTCAAGAGTTGGCGCAAGGGGCAGCCCATCGAGAAAAAATAAACGGGGATGGCTTCCGACTCGGGGCCCGCGAAGGTGAAACTCGTCAGGTCTGGTTCGCCCCGCTGACGGAGAAAGCGAAAAAGATCGGCAGTGATGAGCGAGCCGAGACTATGCGCAACGATGACGATTCGGTCGTAGGAACGTCGGCCGTCGTCCTGGCGGCAGGTGTGAAGATGATGGAGGAGAGCAGCGTAGCGTTCGACGATTTTCGCGCGCGGCGTGGCGCTCGCGGGAGAGGTGCGGAGGTAGTTGTCCACGTCCAGAATGGTGTCGAGAACGGCACTCAAATATTTGACGAGCAAACCGGCCAGGACGGCGGCAGAGCCGGCAAGAATTCCCCCGAAGGAGAGCAACTGACGGCCGCCCTTCGCCATGAGAGGCAACTTATATAGATAGAGCAGGAACACGTCGCCCGCCGGATTCGATGAATAGTAACGCCAGACGCCGTACGCCAGCGATGCGAGAGGCACCGCAAATGCGGCGATCCACAGGAAGGTGACCGTCCAGCGGAAATGGCGAAAGCCGGACGAGAGCCAATCCCCCAAGAGAATCGAGCGGACATTGCTGGCAGCGCGGGCGGGAGAAATTTCGTAATAGATAGACGGGAGCACGATCAATATCAGAAGGAAAAATCCGACAGCGGCGAGACCGACGGAAAGAATCATTCCTGGAGGCGCTGACTGAACGATCAGGCCCTGGAGGAAGACGCCGGCATTTTGTACTGCTCCAGGCGCGGCAGGAACGACATCTGGGCAGCCAGTTGGACAGGCTGGGTTGGACGACGAGCTGGATGAATCTCTCACGGCGGCGAGTAAGCGATCAGTCTCATCGGGAGTGAGCGCCATCCACCGCAGCGGTTTCGGAAGCCACATCGTTCGAGGAGTGATGCCGCGATAAAGATCCGCGCGGGCAGAAACGAAATGGTACGTCGCGCTTCCGGTAAACACGGCCAACAAGAGGATAAGGAGCGCTGGAATGGCAACAGCGAACCGGGCAGTACGTCCGGCAGCGCGGGCACGAGCGAGAGGCGCCTCGTTTTCAGGTTTAAGCGCCAGGCGCAGCGAGCAGATTCCTTCCATCAAAAAGGTCAGGCACGCGAGCAGCAGAAAGGAAGTCACAAGGATTCGAAGAAAAAGAAAAACGTACTGAAGGAGAAGGAACGAAGTCATACGGAGAGCGGCTTCGTCATAGGCGCCTTGCTTCCAGAGCAGACCCAGGAAGGCAATCGTGACCAACGCGATAAAAATTGCGCCCAGTTGGCGAGCGCCGATGCGAACCTGGTCGTACTGAATAAAGATCACGTAGGAAATCGCGGCGCCGAGAATCCACCACTCGAGAACAAGCGCGAGCGGCGCAAATTCCTGGTGAAAATACAACGCGACAGAAACGATGACGCCCAAGAAAATTCCAGGGACAAGCCAGAACCACCAACTCCGGACCCCAAGAAACGGTTCTCGACGAAGACTAAGGTAAAGAGTTGCCAGCAGGGCGCAAACGGACAGGAATGCGCCGGCGACAATGACTCGCTTTGCTCCGACGGGCAGCAACAACGGCAACGGAGCGAGCACCACGCCGTAAATCAATACCATCAGCGGCAGAATGGCAAGTGTGAGCAGACGCGTGGCGTAAGTGTATGCGCGAAAATAGAGAAACCAGTCGGGCTTCCCGATGTGTTCCAGTGCCGCCTGGTCCAAGGCGATGCGACCAAGGCTGGTGAGATGCAGTAGAAGTTGATAGAACGAAAAGAAGAAGCGCAGGAGCGAATTGTTCGGGCGCGCGAGATCGGCCCAGTACATTTCGTAAACATGGACGTCTTTTGACCCATTACCTGAGGCGTCCAACCGCTGGCCATCGTGTCGCCAGGTCGAAAAGCTGTTTTGCGCGAGGTCGCCGGAGAATTGATCCAACTGCATGCGCATGAACTCGGTGGAAAAGTCGATCTCCCTGACGCTCTCGTGGCGCTCTTTCCGGTGATCAGGTGACTCATTTCTCTCTCCGAACCAGGCGGCCCAAGTATAAAGGTTGCGAAAGACGCCTCGACGTTCTTCAAACGTCGAGGCGATGCCTCCCTTGTTCGCTTCTTTGACCAACCTGAGTTGTTCAGGGCTTTGCGCCGCGCGAAGTGGAACCTGCACCTGATGGACGGCGAACGGCGTATAGCGATTGTGGCCATCCCGGGAGTCGTTGGATTCGAGGCCCGTGAGCAGATCGGTGACGGCTCGGGCCGTCGCGCCCGACTCATGGTGACCGACACCATGGATAGCGATTACGGCGACACGGTTTGATTCTGTTGGCACAGGCCCCTCCGGGGACGACTGAACTCACGGGCTCTGCGTAGGGGAGAACTACGGTGCGGATACGTTACCGAGACGTACCGAAAATGGCAACCGACTTTTTGCGTTCGGATAAGGTTAACTGGCGTATTCCCCGTGGCTTGCGTTGGGCCTTGGCGAGTGCGAAACACTGGTACTGCGGACGGATTGACCCACCGAAAAATCGCTGAGTACTGTCAAAGATAGGGCATGGTGTGGCAAGTCCTTTCGCGATGCCAAAAGGACGGGCCGAGGCAGGGAGGATTCCCTCGCTTAAGTCCCTGAAGATAGAGCCGATATATTGATAATGGTCACTCTGACCAAAGCCGGACGGTATGAAATCCAAGGCGAACTTGGACGCGGCGCCATGGGTGTCGTTTACAAGGCCGTCGATCCGGTGATTGGCCGCACGGTTGCCGTCAAAACGTTGCGACTCTCCGAAGAAGGCACCGGCCTTTCTCGACCCGAACTCTTGAACCGGTTTCAGACGGAAGCGCGTGCCGCGGGTCTGCTAACGCATCCGAATATCGTGGTGGTATTCGATGCAGGCGAAGAAGAAGGCCTCTACTACATAACGATGGAGCTGGTGGAAGGCAAGAGCCTTCAGGCTCTGCTCGATTCCGGACAAGCATTTCCCCTGCCGCGCGTACTACGGATCATGGAGCAGACGTGCAGCGCGCTTCACTTTGCGCACGAACGCAACATCGTTCACCGCGACATCAAGCCGGCGAACCTGATGCTCACCGCCGATGACACGGTAAAAGTGACGGACTTCGGCACGGCAAAAATTCTGCAATTCGGCACGGTGCAGCAAACCGCGCATGTGATGGGCACGCCCAGTTACATGTCGCCGGAGCAGGTGAAGGGACGCGTTGTAGATGGCCGCAGCGATATCTTTTCGCTCGGCGTTTTGCTTTATGAAATGATCACCGGCGAAAAACCCTTCCCGGGACAAAACATTACGACGGTCATTTACAAAATTGTGAACGAAGAGCCGGTTCCTCCGCGACAGATTGACTCGTCGATTCACGGTGGATTGAGCGCGGTGGTGATGAAGGCGCTCGCGAAGGAGCCCTCCGCTCGTTATCAGAGTTGCCGCGACATGCTGGAAGACTTGAAGAACTACCGTTCTATTGCAGCGAACGATAGCCCCGCGTCAACCGTTATGCTGACGGGCTCACCCAACGATACTGTCGCAACGCCCGCGCATCGGATGGGCCGCACCGAAGAATTGCAGACAGCGCATACCGCGCGTTCATTGCAAGCGCGAGCGGGAAGCCCAACCCAGACGCCACTTGTGCGACGCACGGCCGCGATTCAACCCGCCGAACCACCGCGCAAGAGCAACCCATTTTTAACCATATTCCTTGCGTTGATCCTCGTCGGCGTCATTATTTTTGGATACCGGAAGATTAAACCGGTGTTTGACGATGCGCGGCAACAGAATCAAATTCAAAGGACCGCGCCAGTCGACAAAGGCGCCGCGAAAAATGCAGATGATCCCGGTGCGGCAACGAGCGGGGAGAAAACGTCTGACGCTTCGGACACTGCGACGGCCAACGAAAATTCGCAGCCTGTCGAATCTGTCACTCCGCAGCCGGTAAAAAAGACGAATCCACAGCCAGTCAAGGGTGCTGCTAATTCTTCGCTGGCCGCGAATGGCTTTTCTTCGACGGCTGCGGAATACAAGGGGCGGATCGAAGAGGCTGCATCCGAAAAAGGCATCGCTAGAAAGTTAAAGATTCATGGAACCGGAAACACGTTGACGCTTTCCGGAAAGCTAAGGCCTTCCGAGCATGGAGACCTTCTGAAGTTTCTAAAGGGTGCCCCCACCGGTGTGCAAGTCGTGGATGACATCCAGTATGACGATACGCCGGTAAGCGGCAGCGGCGCCCCGGAACCCGGGTCGCATCCCGTTCCACCGCCAGGGCGTGGCGCGATTCACGTGCTCACAAATGTCGTCGGCGCGACCGCGGTGGTCACGGGCGCATACAATTACAATTCACGTTGTGAGACCCCCTGCAGCTTTTCAAATCTTGACCCTGGCGGCTACAACCTCGAAGTCAAGAAGACCGGGTTCCAACCGACGCAAACGGCGTTGCAGATTCGCGCAGGACAAACGCTCGATCAGAAAATAAATTTGGAACAGACCGCTCTCGGTCTGTACATCGTGACTCATCCCGCGGGCGCGGACGTTTTCATCAACGGCGACAAGCAGTCAGGGCAAACGCCGCTCACGATTCCCCTGGCTCCGAATACCTATAACCTTGTGCTGCGAAGGCAAGGCTACGAACCGCACTCGCAGAGTGTGACCGTCAAAGAAAACGCGCAAGCGCAGCTTGATATCGAGCTGAAGGAACGGGGCGCTCACGTGGCATGGGCGCAAGTGGACTCCACTCCCCCCGGCGCGGAGATTTCGGTTGATGGCATTCCAACCGGCAAGCAAACTCCTGCACGCGTAGAAATAACCGCTGGCATCCACACGATCGTCCTGAAGAAGGATGGTTTCCAGCTTTCGCGGCGTCCGGTGGAGTTAACCGAAGGTGGGACGGTGTCGGTTAACGAGAAGATGCGCCCGAAATAAGCTTTCGCAAAGCAGTTCTTGAGCTCCCCAGTTTGTAACATTTTGTTACAGTCAGTGGCGGCTAGTTCTAGAACTATTGATCGTTGCCATTGTAAACAAACAACTTATCTCGTTTCTGACGAGGAAGGCATCGTGCTCCGTACTTAGAAGGGCCTTTCTACCCGCAGGACCTGCGGATGAAAAGGCCGCTCGGGGAGACGCCGACACCGCACTCAATGCGTTGAGGTGAGCACCGAAAACAAGGAATGCCGTGGCCTTCAGGGCGATTGCAAATTCGGATCACAAAAGGGACGGGAGCCAAACGGTTCCCGGAACGCCAGCCAACAACACATCGGCATGGTCCCGACCTGTCGCGCCTAGCATCGTTTCTCCCTATTCGCCATCTGAGCCAACGGCCGTGGACGTCCAGCGCTGCCTGAAAGACCTGCACATTTTGTTTCGCGCAGAGCGGCTGTACCAACGGAATCATCCTCGCGTCCTGGAGAGCCTCGAATCGGCTTACGAACAAATCCGTTCGTTCGCGTTCGCAATGAACGGAATTGCACTCCGCGTCGAGCGAAGCGCCATCGTTATGCCGAAGCTAAGCGAAGCGCCGTTGCCGGACGTTCGCGGTGAACTTCAGGCCCTAGCCATCGAACTGCAGCGGGTCGGCATCCAAACGTTGATCTTCGAGCGGCGATTTCATGTAGGCGAACTGGACACGCTTGCCCAGCTCATCAAGGCCGCCTTGCTAAAATCGGAGGAGTCCCCAAAGAAGAATCGCGCGTCCTGGTGGACGGCCAAACTACTGGAGCATGGCGTGGAAGGAATTCAAGTCAACACGCAAACGGATCGAAAAGTAGACACGGTGCTTGCGAGCTTGATCGCGGCACTCGTGGCATTTGGCGGAAATGCGCCGCGCGAGAATGCCGATGCGCCCATCGCGCCGCCGAGTCTCGAAGATTTGAGCGCTGTGCTGCGGTTGCTCGCGCGCCTGACGCCCCCGTTGGAAGCGGCACGCGGACTCTCTCCCGAAGAAGCGGCACGATCCATTCACGGAGCGCTGGACGAAGCGAGCCGGGAAACCGTTCACATGCTCCTGAGCGCGATTTCTCAGAATGGCCCGCGCGACGCGGAAAAACCACAGCCGTATCTGTTGCGTCTTTCTGAAATTCTTGTGCTGGAGTTTATCGGCGCCGAATTCTATATCGGACAAATATCTCCGCAGGCTGTGCGAGCGTCCATCTTTAAGCTGGCAGACGTACTCGTTACTTCCGGAACTTATAAAGGGCCTCACTCGTCGCAGCATTTCTCCACGTTGTCCACGGCATGGGCTTCCGAGAAACACCGCGAAAAGCTGCACGAACGTTTTTGGGTGGAACTCCCTCCGCGCGAGAAATCGGCTGTATTGCGGGGACAAGATGTCTGGTGCGTGCCGGTTTCGGCGCTGCGGCAGGCGCTTTCCCAACTCGCCGACGCGGGCGTCGACGCGCCACGCCGTGAAGCAAGAAATATTCTTCTGAATTATGCGAGGCGCCTCGAGGTGCAGGAAATGGCGGCGCGGCGCGAAATCGCCGCGGGACTCAATGAACTCTCCCCGATCATTGAATCGCTGTGGCCGAATCAATTTCCGGAAGACTTGAGCCGCGGCACGCTGCAGGCATTGGGAAAAGAATCGCAGCCGGAAACTGCTGCGTTGCTTGCGGCATTTCTGGAAACTCTCGGCCGGGTCGCCGTGACGCGCGGCGATTTTGCGGGGCTAGAAGGCATTTTGATCGGGCTCGAAAAGACTCCGCGCGAACCACAATTCGCGCACATGCAAGCGCTAGCGCAACGCCTCATCGCGCAGGACCGCTGGATGCTGTTGATCGACGCCGCGTTGGCGAATCGCGCGCTGGATCCAGCATTGCCGCGGCTGCTGCAGCGCGACCCGGAGCGGCTGCTCGATCGATTGACGTTATTGCTGACGGACCCGCGCGGCTTCGAATACTTGCCGGCGATGTCCCGGCTGCTGCGCGCGATTGGCGTGCCCGTCTTGAATCTGCTCGAATCGCGGCTTTACGAAGCGCGGCGCCAGCGCGTAAGTGCCGCGATAAAGCTTTTGGCCACCGCCGATCCCGAACGCCTGCTTCGCGGTTTGCCACGAGCATTGGCGAGTTGGGAATGGAATTTGCAGGATCTTGCGGTGAGCGAGCTTTCGCGCCCTGCCAATGCCGCGTCCATCCAGAGCTCTGCATTTATATTTTCCGCGATTCTGGCGGATGCACACCCTCTCGTTGTGCCGATGATGATTGACCAGATTGGTCTGGCAATGGAGGCCACGGCGGTTCCGCAAATGATGGAAATCGCGGCTGGTGAGCACGACATTCTTCGCGACCAATTCGTGCGCATCAAAGCCATTGAAGCGCTGGGGCGAATGCGTGCCACAGAATCCAGCGAACTGCTGCATTCCATTTGCGAAAAGCGGGAAGGGCTAACCCACGCTGAGCCTGCTGGTTTACGGGCCGCGGCGGAAGATGCTCTCGCCATGATGGAAAATCGGCCGACGTCGGCTCGCGTCCGCGCGGCGTTCGAATCGGCCACGCAATCAGGCGCCAACTTCGTTGTCCCTCGTCGTTATGCCCGTGTTCCGCTCGAATCCCCGTTGCGTGCGCAGATCGAACAAGGTGCGGCAGGGCTCGCGCGAGTGAGGACGATCAGTCTCGGCGGCGCTTATCTCGAGTCACCGAAGAAATTGACGGTCGGCGATTCTATCAAGCTGGAAGTCCGTGCCGGGTTGAAGAAGATTCAGTTCACTGCCGTTGTCCGCAATATCGGCCCCGATGGAAACGGCGTGGAGTTCGTCCACATGAAAGACGAAGATCGCGAAAAGCTGCGCAAGCTGGTGCAGCGGCACCTGCACTTCTAGAAAACCCATCGTTAGCAAGTTAAGCGTCGCCGCTGCCGTTTGGAACTTGGATACACGGCCGCGCGCGAATCCCACCGTTCACCTCAAAGTCGTGTGATAACTAACCACGGTAGCAAACCAGTTGACGTTGCGAGAGAAGCCGAGTATTTATTCTCTCGACGCATCGGGCGGTCACACCGCCGCCGCTAGGGGTAGCGGCAAATCGGAAGTTCCAATCGGAGGCAAGTATGAGACGCAGACAGTGTGTGTGCGCTTGGATGATCCTCGTCATTTTTGTTTTGGGCTGGGCGGGAGTTGCCGCGGCTCAAAACACCGCTTCCCTTTCGGGCACAGTCGTTGACCCGTCGGGTCGCGTCGTCGCCGAAGCGAAGTTATCGCTGGCGAGCAGTACGACCGGCGCCGCGCGCTCAGCAGTCTCGGACGACACAGGCCGATACATCTTCCTGAGCCTTTCGCCTGGTACTTACAAATTGGCCGTCGATGGCGGTGCTAACTTCGGGCTGTTCACGAATGACACGGTGACGGTACGCGTGGGAGAAAACGCTACGTTCGATCTTCGGTTGGAACTGCGCGGCGTGCAGCAGTCTGTAACGGTCACGAGCGAGATCGCCAACATTGAAACGTCCAAGAGTGAAGTCTCCGACACAATCGATACTCGCCGCATTGACGGTCTGCCGATCAACGGCCGCAACTACATCAACTTCACGCTCATCGATTCGAAAGCGACTCGAGACGTCTCACCGACGATCGGTCCCGCGCCGAATAGCGGCCTCAATGTGAGTGGCGCCCGCGCTCGTTCGAATGGCGTGACGGTGGACGGCGCCGACGCCGTGGACAACTCGGTCAACGGTATTCGCGCCACTGTGTCGCAGGAAGCCGTTCAGGAATTTCAGTTGATCCTCAGCAATTACAACGCGGAATACGGGCGCGCGACCGGCGGCGTCATCAACATCGTTACGAAGGGCGGCGGCAACGAATTTCACGGCGACGCGTTCGGCTTCTTCCGCAACAAATCGTTTCAAGCGCGCAATCCGTTTTCGGGCGAAGTCGATCCCACTACTGGCGTCCTGAAGCCGGTCAAGCAGCCGTTCACCCGCGTCCAGTCAGGACTCACGATCGGTGGCCCGCTGAAGAAAGACAAGACTTTTTTCTTCGGCTCCTATGAATACACGCAGCGAGAAGAAACGGGATTCTCCAGCATTGGCGTAAACAATTTTGGTCTTTCGCCATTTAATTGCGGAGGCTGCGGACTCGATGGCTTGTTGATGACGTCGGATCAATCGACGGCGGTCCTTCAGCTTCTGGGCACAGGACAGATCAATGCCGCGAAGTCCTACGCCGCGCTGGTCGGCTCGGCGTCGAGTGTCGCATTGTTCGGTGTCGACCCTGGACTGATCTGCGGGCAAGCTGCACTCTGCGCGTTCGGATCTCAGGGCGCGCGTTTCCCACTGCCTGTCGACTGCCCGGCGAACACAACGGTCGGCACGGTCCAGTGCACTGGGTTTGGCGTCGGCATGGCCACGCTGCCGCAATCTTATGCGACGTTGAACTCTCTGCGCGGCAATTATCCCGTTTCAGAAAAAACGAGTCTGTGGTCTTTACGGCTCGACCAGAACTGGACCAGCAACAACCACTCCTTCCTTCGCATAGGAATATCACCTTCGTTGGTCAACGGACTCCCTTCAACCTCCCAGAATCAGGTGTTCGGACAAAACTCCGGTTCCCGCGCGGGCTACAACCAATCGCGCGACTTCAACGTTGTGTTCCAGCACGACACGACTCTCAGCCAGTCCGCCGTCAACCAATTCCGATTCCAGTACGCCCGCCGCGGCCTCCATTTTGGTTTCTCTCAGCAGCCAGGAGGGAGCGAGATAGGCGTGAACATTCCAGGATTTGCATACTTTGGCCGCGAACCGTATTCAACCGTGGATCGCATCGAGCGCCGTACGCAGTTCACCGACACTCTTGCAAAAACCTGGGGGCACCACACTTTCAAGTTCGGCGCCGATGCAAATCTCGTTCAGCTCCGTTCGACCAAGGCTCAGATCTTCGAGCTTGATTTCGGCGGTGACGTCAATTTCGGTGGCCTTGCGGCTTCCACATTTTCTTCCCAGTTTGGATTTCCGTCCGACCTTCCGGGCTTGACCGGCGCGCAAGCGTATGGCCTCGGCATTCCGACGACCTACATTCAAGGCATCGGCAATTCGAATCAGCCGTTCGACAATATCCCTTTTGGTTTTTTCGGCCAGGATTCGTGGCGAATTAACAGCAAGCTGACGCTCAATTACGGCGTTCGCTACGACGTGGAAATTACGCCTTTATTCAAACCCGCCACGGACGTCAACGCGGCTGCCGAAAAGGCGCTTGGTGTCGTGGAAGGCATTCCGCGCGATAACAACAACGTTGCTCCACGCGTCGGTATTGCCTGGGATCCAGCCGGAAACGGCAAGACCGTCGTACGCGTCGGATATGGATTGTTCTACGACCATCCGCTCCTTGCGGTTGCCTTTGACTCCGTCACGGCAGACGGTGGCCGCTCCGTGCAGCTTCTTTCCGCGGGAGGTACTCCCTCAGCGTGCGGACTGGTTACGCCAGATTGCGGGTCAGGGTTGGACAGCCCCGCGAATTTGAACGGGTCTTCTATTTTCCAGGGTGTTCTGAACGCTCTGCCCAATATGTTTTACGATCCGCAGCACCAACGCTTCGATCCCTTGGCTTCCGGATCGATCTTCGCGAATCAGAATTACTTGACGAGCGGCTTTCCACTGCCGATTCTTCCCTTTACACTCCCGCTCAGCGCGAAGTTTAAGTACGGCTACGCCCAACAAGGCAATCTGACAATTGAGCGTGAGATTGCCGGCTCGTGGAAAATCAGTGCAGGCTATCAATACACGCGCGGCTTGCACCTCAATCGTCCCGTTGACATCAATTCGACCAATCCGGTCTTGCTTGCGAACAATTTGCTGAACGCAAACCTTGCTGGCCTGAAATTCACGAACCCAGTGACCGTGGTCGCGCCGAGCTCGGACGTGTTGCCTACGGCGTCGACTTGCGGCGTGGCGGTCTCTGCTCCGGGCGCTGTTCCTGGAGTCCTTGGAGCGCTGTTCGGCTGCCCGCTTCCGCTCACATCGTTCGATGGACAATTTGTCAGCACGCCCGCATTTTTCAATTTTTTCCGGCCATCCGGTCCGAATCCCTCCTTCGCTCTCGGCGTCGCACAGCTCGCACCCCAGTGCGCGGCCAGCCCGACCTTTGCATGCGGTTTCCAAATCCAGCAGGCGCTTGCGAACGCTGCAAAGTACCCTGTAGGGCCCGGCGTGCCTGTTCCGTTTAATAGCGTGGACGCGCAACTCTCCGACGCCAGTTCGTGGTATCACGCGCTGACCGTCAACGTGGAGAAGCGCTTCTCGAAGGGCTTCGAGCTTTTCTCGAGCTACACATGGTCGCACTCCATCGACGATGGCACCGACCTGCAATCTCCCCTCGAGCCGCAGGACAGCCGCTTCCCATTTTTCGAGCGCGCCAATTCCGTGAACGACCAGCGGCATCGCTGGGTAACCAGCGCGGTCTTTCAATCTGCTGCAGCCAAGGGCGGCGATGGGGCATTCAAGCACGTACTCGGCGGCATCACTCTTTCACCGATTATCGAAGTGGCCGCGGGCCGTCCGTTCAACATCATCACCGGTACGGACACCCGCCTCGACCTCGGCGCGTCGCAAGCGCGTCCTTCGGTCGTTGCGAGCGGCGGCACAGCTTCCCCGTTCATTCCCGGTGTGCAATTTGGTCCGGCGGATCAATGCCTGGCTAACGACGGCTCGACCTTTTCCATCCCGGGCATTACTCCGCCGGCCGGCTGCAATGGCAACCTGGGCCGCGATCGCTTCACGGGCCCAGGCTTCTTCCAAATCGACCTGCGCCTTGCCAAGGAAATTCCACTGGGCGAACGGCTGAAACTCAACTTCATCGCCGACGGCTTCAACCTGCTGAATCGGACGAATGTTGCAGCAGTCAACCAGCTCTGCGATCCGTTTGCTGGCACCACCTGCTCCGCCGGCCAGCCGACGGCTTCCTACGACGCGCGCCAGTTTCAGTTCGCATTGAAGCTCGTCTTTTAATTCCGCGCGATCCAAAGCCTAATCGCGGGCTCGCGGTTTCATCCGTGAGCCCGTTTTTCTTTGCGCGTGTTTTCAGAATCGCCGCATGCGCGTAGAGTAGAGAAACGTAATCGCGAATCACTTTGGAGATCGCATGACGGCTGTTCTCATCGCGGGATTGATCATTGTCGCGGCGTTGGTGGCATGGGTGGCGCTGCAAAACGCGCAAAGCCAGCGGCGCACGCAGGGCGTGGAATCGCAAATGACCGAGCTGCGGCGCGATTTACAGACCATGGCGACGGCACAGGCGCAAAGTGCCGGGCAGATCGCCTCGATTGGACAATCCGTCACACAACGCCTGGATAGCGTTACCAAGACGCTCCAGGACGGCGTGAGCCAGTCCGCACAGATTTCCGCGCAGTCGCAAGCGGCGATGGCCAACGAGCTAAAAAACTCACAACAAACCCTCGGCGAAATTCAGAAGCAGTTGGGCGCAGTTCAACTGGCTGGCAGCCAAATGTCGCAAACCGCAGAAACGCTACAAAACATTCTGGGCGGCGCCAAAACGCGTGGATCGCTGGGCGAAGTCACGCTGGAGCGGTTGCTCGAAGATTGCCTTCCAAAAAACCGCTTTGCCCGCCAACACCGGTTCAGCAGCGGCGAAATTGCCGATGCCGTAATTTTCCTTCGTGACAAACTCTTGTCGATCGATTCGAAGTTTCCATTGGATGCATACCGCCGCATCGCGGAAGAAGGCGAAGAAGCACGCCGCGCATTTGCTACCGCCGTCAAGAACCACGCCGACGCCATTTCAAAAAAATACGTCCTGCCGGAAGAAGCAACGCTGCCCGTTGCCCTCATGTTTGTGCCAAGCGAAAGCGTCTACTACGAATTGCTCATGACCACGGACGCCAAGTCCACACCACTCGACGAATATTGCCGCAGCAAAAACGTCGTGGCCGTCTCTCCCAACACGCTTTATGCGAACCTGCAGGTCATCTTGATGGGATTGCAGGGAATGCAAATCGAGGAAAACGCGAAAAACCTTCGCGCGAATCTTGCGGGTTTGCAGTCACAGCTTCGCAAGTTCGTCGACCCGTTCGAGAAACTCGGCACCCACCTCAAGAATGCGGCGCAGAGTTACGCCGAAGCGGACAAGCGTTTTGAAAAGGCGGAAACATCGGTGGAGGCGATGCTCGCGGGAGATTCCGTGCCGCAAATCGCCGGAGACCCGCAGGGGACCTTGGCATTGCCCGTGGCGAGTAAGCAGTCGGCTTAACGAGGCGGCTTCACCATCACGGGCACGAGCCGGATCGAAATCAGGAATTTGCCGCGTTTTTTCCCGATCACTTGAAATTCAGCGACATTTTCCGCGCCGCCGGAACTGAACGTCTTCACGGGGTTTCCTCCTGCAAGGTCGGCAATGTCCGGCGCAAGGTTTCGCGCTTCCAATTGCAGCTTCTCCTGTGTACCCGCAACGCTGACGCGCAACGTTCGTTTTTGCCCCGGCTGCAAAGGCGATGTGTCCGCAGACAACTTCAACGCGACAAACAACACATTGAACCGTGCAGGTTCTTGTTTGCCACACGCCACAGTAACTTCCGCAGGCCCCGTCGGAGGATCGAGCGGCGGCAAAATCACCAGTGAATCCGGGGAAGACGCCAGAACCAACGCCGATTGGCCGCCGATCGTCACTTCGTTCTTATCGGCGTCGCCGCAAAATCCGCTTCCTGTCACTTCAAACCG
>Ga0137412_10000493_pt1 | contig 27758 bp, 22 predicted proteins | sample CZODoug2_1_16fun_FD_122160 | JGI IMG/M metagenome (GOLD analysis project Ga0137412, IMG submission 122160) | Vadose zone soil fungal communities from Angelo Coast Range Reserve, California, USA - CZODoug2_1_16fungal (Hybrid Assembly) | ecosystem: Environmental > Terrestrial > Soil > Vadose zone...
AAGAGCAAAGGTTCTCCATCGTGGCTCTCCATTGATTCCACTTCGCCGATGAAGATGGTGTGATCGCCCGCGGGGTGTTCGGCGACGACGTTGCACGCCAACTGTGCCAGGGTGTTGTCCAGCAGCGGAATGCCGCTGGCGGTCCAACGATAGCGAATGCCGAGCCGGGCATGTTCTTCCTGCGTCTGTTCGATTTTCGCGAAAAACTCGGAGAGCGCCTGCTGGTCTTCGCGAAGAATGTTGACGCCGAAGCGGCGCTGCGTTTTGAGGAAGGAAAGAAGCCGGGCTTCGTGAGAAACGCAGACGAGAATGAGAAGTGGATCCAGCGAAACCGACGTGAAGGAATTGGCGGTCATGCCATGGACTACGCCGGGGTCGCGTTCCACGGTAATCACGGTGACGCCCGTGGTGAAGGTGCCGGCGACTCTGCGAAACGTTACGGGATCGAGAGAAGAGATGGCCATGGAGCTTACTTTTCAAGATAACACAGCGGCGGAAGTCGGGAAGGAATGACGGCGGCTGGGCTCCTCTCACAAATGGCTCCTGTGAACGCAGAGTATCCTCAGGGGCTAAAGCCCATTTTGGGGGCTCCAAATGGCGGAGCTAAAGCTCCGCCCCCCTGAGAATCATCTAAGAGGTTGCTTTCACTCGCACCGCAAACTTCCACCAAAAAAGAAGAGCGCTCCATGAACGGAGCGCTCTTTGCCAACTGAGTCCGCGGACGATGGTGGGCATCAGCGGTGTGGCGGTTTGTCTTTGTCCTTATCCTTGTTTTTGTCTTCATTTTTGGCAGGTTTGTTGTTTTGCGGCGGAGGTGGAGCCGGACGCGTATGCTCCGCTGCCTGTTTCTGCTGCAACTGTTGCTGCTGCTGGTCGTGTTTTTGTTCGACCTGCTGAAGCTGCTGTTGCTGCTTCTGCTGTAGTTGCTGTTCTTTCTGTTGGAGTTGTTGCTGCCTGGCCGCATCGGCGTTCTGCTGCTGGATTTTCTGCTGCTGTTGTTGTTGCTGCTGATACTGCTTTTGCTGGACCTTCTGATATTCCTGATCCTGTTTTTGCTGCAACTGCTGGATCTGTTCCTGGTGCTTCTGTTCCAGTTGCGGGTTCACGTTGTTGGCCGGGCGCGAAGTGGGAGGACGGTCCCGATAGGGGTTCGAATTCGCATTGGGATTCGCGTTCGGGTTGGCGTTGGTATTTGGATTGACGCTCGCATTTGGATTCACGTTGGCGTTCGCCGGCCGATTGTTGTTTACCGGAGCGTTCACGTTCGGGTTGGCGTTCGGATTGACGTTCGCATTTGGATTCACGTTGGTGTTCGCCGGCCGATTGTTGTTTACCGGAGCGTTCACGTTTGGGTTGGCATTCGGATTGGCGTTCGCGTTTGGATTCACGTTGGTGTTCGCCGGCCGATTGTTGTTCGCTGGGGCGTTAACGTTTGGATTGTTGTTTACCGGCGCGTTCATATTCGGATTGACGTTGGCGCTCGGCGGGCGATTGTTGTTCTGCTGCATGCCTCTGTTTCGTGGTTGCGCATTTCCTTGCTGCTCATTTCCGGGCCGCGCATTTCCAGGTTGCACGTTTCCGGGCTGTGGGCTCGCGGCCACTCTGGCGGGCGGCGCCATCCGCACCGGCATTACGTTGTTGTGGGGCTGCTCGGATTGCAATTGGCGGACCTGCGCATTCGAAATGGGCTGCCCTTCATTGGCTTTGATGGCTGCTTGACGCTGCGCAAACGGCAACGGAGCGGGCGGAGGAGGCGTCTTCGCGACGACCGCACGCGCCTGGACCGCAGCGGGCGGCTGATAACGCACGGCGGCGCCGCCACCAAGAACAGCCTGCTTCGGCGGCACGACGGAGGGCCCTCTAACGGCTACCTGCGCTGTGGCCACTTCCCGTTGATCAACCCGAACCATGTTGCGCCCAACGGGCTGAGCGGAGCTGAAGGATTGGCCGGAAGTCGCGGTGACCCCGCCTGCGACACGCTGGTTCACATACGTTACGTTGGTAACGTTTTTGTTGATGACGGTGGTGTTGTAATAATTGTTGACCACGGTCTGATTCACCGTCGTATTGGAAACGTTTACGTTGTTGATGTAGGTGCGGCTTGAATGATAGGACGGCACATAAACTTCACGCGGCCCCAGCGGGAACCATCCAACGTTTACGCCGGCTCCTCCGCCGACACCAACGCCTACGGCGAAGTGCGGTCCGCCGACCCACGCGACTAGCGCGGGCGCATAGACTGGACGCACATAGACGACGGCGACAGTGCGAGGCGGGCACGGTACCCATCCCCAACCGCCGCGAACATTCACCCAGCGGCCATAGTGGAAAGGAGCAAAGCCCCAGGGCGCGTCATCCACCCACGTCCAACCCCACGGCGAAATCCATGCCCAATGGCCGTAGCGATACGGCGCCCATCCAACTACGGTAACGTGCGGGAACCAGACTGTGCCGTATTCCGGAACCTGGCGCCAGCCGCCGTAATCGTCGAGGTCTTCATAGCCGATCACGTCATCGGAAACGTAGCGGCGCGCGACTGCGTGTTCTTCGCGGTAATCGCGGTGGCTGCACCAGCGATCGAAATCGTCGTCGCCGTCCGCGTTTTGCATGTCCGCGTTCAGTGAATCGGTTCCCGTGAAATACCCCGACTCGCCCGGATGGATGGTGTAGGCCGAGCCGCCGCCGGTCACTTCGCCGGCGCCTTCGGGAACATTGATGACCGTGGTGTCGCCGGCTTCATTGACGTTGATGCGATAGCGACCCGGACGCAGGACGGAAAACGCAAGATTGGGTGCGTCCACTTCAATGGATTCCTGGTCTTCGAGGCGAAGCACGCGAAGATTGATGGTGCCTTCGGTGATACGGATCTGCATCATCCGGTCGTCGAGGTTCAGGAAGGAAAATCCGGTTTGGCCAGACAGGCGGATCACCGCGGAACCCACATGGAGTTCGGCGCGCGCGCCCTGATCGGTCCAGAGTTTGTCGCCGGTGGTCATGGGGCGGTTCACAGCTGCGGCCACCCAATCATCGGTGCCGCCGGGACTGAAAGAAACTTCTCCGTTGGTGTAGCTCAAGCGGGCTACACGGCTTGGTGGATCATCACCGTCGTCCTGGGCCACGGCTGGTTTTGCGGCCGTCAGAACAAAAACAAAAATGAGCGGGACAAGGAACAGCCACTTCAGTGCGCGTGTCTTCATGTTGTTCTCTTCTCTCCTGACGCTTTTCGGCCTGGGTTTTGCGTTCGTGCCTGGGATGGGCCGGGAAGAACCCTCGCGTTCGGAAGGTATCACTTAGTTCGCACCGATACGTTCCGTCAAGCGAAGCCTGGGGCGGGATCTTCCTGCGTCACTATATTTAACACGGGAAGGAGCGGAGAGTTGTGGCACGTGGTGGTGAGGTTCCTAAAAAGGCAAGAGATAGAAGAACTTAGACGGAAAAGCCCGCTCCATGAAGAATGGAGCGGGCCTGGTGAAATCTAGAGAATGTTTGAATTAGTGATGTCCGCCGCCACCGTGAGAGCTGCCACCACCACCGCCGCCACCGCCGTGGAATCCGCCTCCACCGCCGCCACTGCTATGCGAACCGCTGCTGAATCCGCCGCCCGAAGGACGAGGCGCTGAGTAGCTGCGCGGTGCAGGGCCACTGCTGCGGGGGGCCGAGTAGTTTCGGTTCGAAGGTGCGTTGTAGCTGCGCGGCGCCGAGTAGCTCCGATTGGGCGACGAATTGTAATTGCCCGAGGAACGATTGTTGTTGTACGCAGTTGGCGTGTACGAGCGGTTGCCACCGCTGTAGGAGGCCGGCGGGCGGCTGCCGGAATTGCCACCTGAATTGCCACTAGAAGATGAGAAGTTGCGCGGAGCGTTGGATGCTCCACCGCTGCTGTTCCCACTATTACCGCCGCGAGCCCAGGGCGGACGGTCGGTGGAACTCATGCGCGCCGTCTGCGGCGTAGCGGCACGGTTCGAACTGCCAAAGCCCTGTGGGGCACGGCCAGAATCTGTCGTATTGCCCTGCGCATTCCAACTGCGGCCGGAAGCTGGCGGCCTCGAGGTGTTGTTATTCAAGGAGCTGCTTGGACGCGAACCGTTGGCGTTGTTGTTAAAGGAGCCGTTCGGTCGCGCGCCCTGCGACTGCACCGCGGACGGCGGCCGATTGGGCGATTGCTGCGACGGCCGCGCATTGTTGAAGCCCTGCGCGCTGTTTCCGCCGCGGCCAACGTTGCCCGCGGGACTGTTGGCACCGTGGTTTGCGGAGAAAGAGCCAGAATTCATGGTTCGAACCGGCATGTGGGAAGCGGCGGCGGCCGGAGTGGACCGCGCCACCACGCTGCGATTCTGTACGCTGGCCGAGGGCGTCGCTATGCGGCCGCGCGTGTTCGACGCGCCAAAGTAGCTGGAGTGCGTCGGCGAAGCATTGACGCCACCTGCGACCCGCGCGTTACGCAACGAGTTGGCCGAAAGGTGCGTGGCGTTGCGATTGATCGCCTGGCCGTTCACGAAGGCATTGTGCGAAGCGGTGGTTACCGCATTCACGTTGCGGGCATACCGGTAGTTGAAGTTCCGGAAATTGTTGACGTTGTGAAAATCGTTGAAGTGGTTGAAGCGCGTGTTGTACACGTTCACGTGATTCCAGTAACCCGGACCGCAGCGATACCATGGACGGAACGGCTCTCCCCAACCGAGCGGGAACCAGCCATAACCTCCGCCCCAACCGAATCCGAACCCAACTCCAACGCCGAATCCGCCGCCGAGGAATCCGACGAATGCCGGGCCATAATAGGGAGGCGCATAAATCGGGCCCGGGCACCAGCCCCAATACGAACCGAAATTATTCCAGCGGCCATAGTGATAGGGAGCAAAACCCCAAGGCTCGTAGCCAACCCACGTCCAGCCCCAAGGTGCGACATAGGCCCAGTTGCCGTCGCTATAGGGAGCCCAACCCGGAGAGACGTTGTTAGGAACCCAGACGTTGCCGACTTCAGGCTCTTCCTTCCAGGTGCCGTAGTCGTCGAGGTCGCTGTAGCCGACGGTATCGCGATTGACGTAACGCGCGGACGGTGACTGATCTTCCTTGATGTTACGTTCTTGCGCCCAGCGATCGAGCACATCCGGCTCCGAGGCGGAGCCTGGAATATATTTCACGTTCTGATCGGTTCCGCTGACGTCGCCGCGCTCGCCCGCGTTCAGGGGATACGTCTGTCCGGCGGCGGCTACTTCACCTTTGCCGCGAATTACGGTCACAGTGGTGTAGTCACCGTTCTCATTCACGTCCACGCGGAAAGCGCCCGCTTCGCGGACGATGAACGCCAGATTCGGCGTATCAATCTCGTAGGTTTCGCCCTGGCGGAGTTCGCGCACGCGGAAATTCACGTGGCCTTCGGCCAGGCGCATCTGAATCACGTTTTGATCGAGGTTAAGAAAAGAGAGGGCGGTCATGCTGCCGAGGTGAATGGAAGCCTGCCCGGCCTGAAGCTCCACGCGTGAATCCTTATCCGTCCAGAGTTTGTCGCCGATGGTTACGGGGCGGTTCTTTGCTGCCGAGCCCCAATCGCCGGTGCCGCCCGACTGCATGGAAACGGAGCCGTCCATATAGCTAAGGCGCGCTACGCGGGAGGGCGGGTCCTGGGAGTCGTCAGCGCTGGGCCCGATGTCAGCAGTGTCCTGCGGGGTGACGTTGGCGACGTTTTCCTGGGCCTGTGCCCGGATGACCGGAGTCACCAAGAACAGCAAACCGGCCAATGTAAGGAACAATGCAATCAGTTGCTTGCCGGTCAGATTGGGTTTCATAACTCATTTCCCCTGGACTGCGGTCCGAATCAAGGTCCGGACCAAAGAACCGTCAGTAGTATGACGCTGGGCGGCTGTCTGAGGGGTATAACCCGGGAGTGGAAAAATAGTTGCTGGAGGGTGAGTCAGGAAGTCTCACATTGAAACGGTACTAGTACGTGTTCGGCTTGGTTTAGACGGCGTGGTGGTTGCCACCGATTTGGTAGCCGACGCCACGGATTGTGCGGATCAGCGGGTGGTCGGCGCCGGAATCAATTTTGCGCCGCAGGTAGTTGATGTAGACGTCCACCACGTTGGTGATGGAGTCGCCGTGAATCCGCCAGACTTCTTCGATGATTGCCGCGCGGGATACTGGACGTCCGGGATTCCGCAACAGGAATTCCAGCAAGGCGTATTCCTTGGGGCTTAGCTCGATGGCGCGGCCGGCACGGCGCACTTCGTGAGAAACACGGTTCACTTCCAGATCCTCATACTGAAAAACTTCCCGCGAAGGCCGGTTGCGCCGGCGCAACACCGCGCGGATGCGAGCCGCCAACTCCGACCACGCGAAGGGCTTCATGATTATGTCGTCCGCGCCGGCGTCGAGGCCCTTGATGCGTTCTTCCACCGAGCTGGCGGAGGAAAGTAATACCACTGGCGCTTCCGGCCAGCGGGATTGCAAGTGGCGCAAATAATCGGGGCCGGGCACGCCAGGCAGGTTCAGATCCAGGAGGATCAGATCGAAAAGGCTCTTCTCGCCAAATTTCGAGATCTGGTCTCCCGTGGAGGCGAGTTGTACGGCAAAGTGTTCCTGCTGCAGCCGGGTCTGGAGGAATTCCGCCAGAGACGTGTCGGCTTCAGCGACAAGAAGGCGCATGGTCGCTCACTCAGGACAAATTTCTGGAAGGGGGTAAAGCCAGTCTGCGTTGGGCTGACGGAACTGTCAACTAACGCTTTCGAAAACGCTGCGGATTGATTACTGCCGCGCTGGGGTTGTTGAAGCCGCGGTTGCAGGGGGGCTTGCGGGTGGTCCCGTGGATGGGTGCGCAGCGACCGGAGCGGCGGCCGGCGTGGCAAAGGGGGATCTTTCCTGTAACGCCGGATTCAGAATCACAATATCAATGCGACGATTCCGGGCTCGGCCTTCCGGGACGCCGTTGTCGTCCACCGGATGATATTCGGCGAATCCCGCGGCGGAAAGGCGATTGGGCTCTACGCGGTAGCGGACGATGAACATGCGGACAAGCTCGGTGGCGCGAGCGGTGGAAAGCTCCCAATTGGATGGGAAATGGGCATTGTGGATCGGAATATTGTCCGTGTGGCCTTCGATGCGGAGATTTTCTGTGCGGGGGATAATTACCTGCGCGAGGCGGTCGACGGCTTCGACAGACGAGGCACGCATAGTGGAAGAGCCGCTCTCGTAAAATCCCATTTCGCGAAGGCTTACGACCAAGCCTTCTTTCTTGGGCTTGATGTCCACCACGTGCTTCTTGATTTCCGGGGCAAGTGCTTTTTCCAGCTCCGCCTGAATGTCTTTCAGCGGGGTCGGTGTGGAGGTTGGCGCAAGGATGCCCTTCATCGGTTGAACGACGCGCTCCATGTCCGCGGTGCGCTCCACGTTTTCGACGGCCTGGACGTTGGAGAATGGAATCGCTTCCATGTCGCTTAGCGGGATGTGAGTGTTCGAGGTATCGAACACGCCGAGCTCCTGAAACGCCACCTGGATGGCCATGGCGAGGCGGCCCACCTTCCGCTTGTCCACCTGGGAAGAGGCGTACAGCACCACGAAAAATGCGAAGAGCAACGTGATGAAGTCGGCGTAGCTAATGAGCCAACGTTCGTGCGAAGTACGATGCTCCTCTTTTTTTTTCCGGCGTCTCATCCGGCCCTCTTCTTCATGGCTTCCTGATTGGCTTCCGCGAAGAAACTTTGCAACTTGGTTTCCAGCATCCGGGGGTTCATGCCTTCCAGAATTGAGATGACGCCTTCGAGCATCATCTCGCGGCGAATCTGCTCCTGCCGGATGCGGATTTTTATTTTTCCCGAAGCTGGGAGAAGAAAAAGGTTGGCGGAGCCCACACCGTAAATCGTCGCCACGAAGGCAACCGCAATGCCGCGGCCCACTTCGCTGATGTCATCGAGGTGCTGCATCACCTGGATCAAGCCCAGGATCGCGCCAATAATCCCGATGGTGGGTGCGAATCCTCCAGCTGATTCAAACACGCGGGGCAGGTGCTCTTCGTGTTCGCTTTGGTTATCAAGTTCGAGAGTCATGATGTTGCGGATTTCCTGGGGTTCGGTGCCGTCCACGGCAAGCATCAAGGATTTTTTCAGGAAGGGATCGTTGATATTGGTGAGTTCCGCGTCGAGAGAGATGATGCCATCTTTGCGGGCCTTCTGGGCATATCCAACCATCTCGTTGATCAGCAGGTTCGGATCTTGTGAGTTGTCGCGGAATACTTGGCCAAGCCGCCGGCCCGCCGCAAAGATCACCCGAAGCGGAAACTGGATCATCACCGCGCCTAGCGTCCCACCGAATACGATCATCGCCGCTGTCGGTTGAATGATTTGCGCGACCTTACCGCCCTCCAGCATTAAGCCTAGAAGGATCCCGGTCAGCGCAACGGCCACGCCCAAAAAGGTGCTTTTGTCCATACGCTCCTCAGGAGGATTCCCCGTCCTTTACGGCTGCGGGCAGCGCGGGCGAAATAACAGCGGGGAGATCCGTTGGCGAAGGGGTAAGACCTGCCAAAACCGCGCGGCGAAACGCAACGACGAGTTCGAGCACCTGCTCCGTCGTTTCGCGCACGATGATTTTGTCCCCCGTGACCAGCGTAAGAACCGTGTCCGGGGCGTTCTCCATCAACTTGATGAGGTCGCAATTGACGACCAGCAGATGGTTGTTCAATCGGGTGAGCTTAATCATCTCGGTTCCCTATCCCTCGCGCGACCGATGGTTGCGCGTCTCTCCACTTAAGGTTATCGGCGGAAAGGCTTCAAGGATTACGAGTTCGAAGTACAGGCGAGCCGCTTTCTTAGATTTTTCTTTTGGAGCAACGCGTGCAGATTCCATCGCGGTCTGGCTGGACCAAATCGGAGCCTGATCTCGATTGCGAGAAGTGCTTTGGATTGAGCAGAAGTGAAACTTGGGTGCGAAGGAGTGTTGCGGCAGCGAATCAATCCGGCAAACGAGTTTCGATTTGGAACTTGGAGCAATGAATCCGCAGCACAAAACGAATGAGTCTCTTTGGAACAACCGGCATGCTCTCTGAGTTCGGCGAACTGTTCCCGAATCTCCAGGCCGTCATTCTCTGTGGCGGGTTGGGCACTCGTCTGCAAAATCGCCTGCCGGGAACACCGAAATCGCTTGCTCCTATTTCGGGGCGCCCGTTCCTCGAATACCTGCTTTGCGACCTGGTGGCTGCTGGAATCCACAACATAGTTTTGTGTACGGGCCATGGCGGCGAAGCGATCCGCGCGTATTTCGGCGAGGGAGAGAAGTTTGAGGCGGAGATTCAATACTCGGAGGAGAAAGAGAGCCTCGGGACAGGTGGGGCGCTGAAAAATGCACAGGCGCTTTTGCGCAGCGACCCGTTTCTCGTCCTGAACGGCGACACCCTGCTGGACATTGATTACGGCCGCCTGCTTACAAAACATTCGAAGGCCCGGGCGGTGGTGACTCTTGCGCTGACTCAGGTTCAGGACGGCGGCCGCTACGGCAATGTGACGCTGCTTCCCGATGGGAAGGTGACGCAATTGCAGGAAAAGCCGAAAGACTTTCTGCCCAATGGCGAGCCGGCGTGGATTTACGGCGGCGTTTGTTGCGTGGATCAACGGATCTTTTCTGAAATCAGGCCTGCACCGCCGGCTGTTTCCTTCGAACGCGACGTCTTGCCGAAACTGACAGGCGGCGGCCTGTTTGCCGAACTGTTCACAGGATTTTTTCTCGATATAGGGATCCCGGAAGACTACGAACGGGCCTGTACGGCCATTCCACAGAGGTACGTTTGTGCCAGTTCACATACGGGCTAAAGCGCCGCTGCGGCTCAGCTTTGCCGGGGGCGGCACCGACGTCGCGCCCTTCCTGGAGCGCGAGGGCGGGTGCGTGCTCAGCGCCACGATCACGCGTTATTCGTGGGGAACGCTTACGCCGCGCACGGATGAACAGATTCATATCGAGTCCGCCGATCTGGGGGCGCTCTTTTATTTCGATACCCGTTCCAATCTTGTGTACGACGGAAAACTCGATCTTGCGAAAGCAGCCATTCGCAGGCTTGGCAGCCAGGACGGAAAAGGTTTCGATTTGTTTTTGCAGACGGACGCGCCTCCCGGCTCTGGCCTGGGCTCCTCGTCGAGCCTGATGGTCAACCTGATCGGGCTGATGCGCGAATTCAAGAGTCTTCCGCTGACGGATTATGAGACCGCGGAACTTGCCTTCCAGATAGAGCGCAAGGAATTGAACATCCAGGGCGGAATGCAGGACCAATATGCGGCGGCGTTCGGCGGGTTCAACTTCATCGAGTTTGCCGCCGACCACGTGGTGGTGAATCCGTTGCGCATTCATCGCGACACTTCGAACGAACTCGAGCACAATCTGCTGCTCTGCTACACGGGAAAACCACGCGCGAACGACGGCATCATCCAGGACCAGGTCGGCCGTTATGAGCAAAACGACGAAAAGGCGATGGAAGGCCTGCGTCACCAGAAAATGCTGGCTGTGGAGATGAAGAATCTCTTGCTGCAGCGCCGGCTGGAGGATTTCGGCGCAAAACTGGACGAAGCGTGGCACTTCAAGAAACAGATGTCGCCCAAGATCAGCAATCCGCACATTGACGAGATGTACGAGGAGGCTCGGCGGCATGGCGCGCTGGGTGGAAAGATTACCGGAGCGGGCGGCGGCGGATACCTGCTGCTCTACTGCGAATACGAAAAGAAACACAAGGTCGCCGAGGCGGTGAAGAAATTGGGCGGCGTACCCACGGAGTTCAGCTTTGAATTTCACGGTTTGCAAACCTGGAGACGAAATGGCTATGGCAACAACGGTAACCGGTGAGGCGTTGGTCCAAGGAATCCTGGCGGCGAATATCCAGGTACACGAAGCCATGCGCGAGGACGCCGAGTTGATCTGGGGCGTTTCGCGCGCGGCAAAGATGATCAGCCAGGCGCTGGGACGCGGGAATCGGTTGCTGATCATCGGCAATGGCGGCAGCGCCGCGGACGCGCAGCACCTTGCCGCGGAATTTGTGGGGCGCTATCGCATCGAGCGGCGCGCCTTGCCGGCTCTTGCGCTGACCGCGAACACATCCACGTTGACCGCCATCGGAAATGATTATGGATTCGAAGACGTCTTTACCCGCCAGGTGGAGGCTTTCGCGCAAGCGGGCGACGTGCTGATGTGCATCTCCACCAGCGGCAATTCCCAGAACATCCTTCGCGCGGCTTTGCTGGCCAGCGCGCTGCATGTCAAGACTATCGGTTTGACCGGCGCCGAGGGCGGAAAGCTTCCGAAGTGCGTGGACCTCTGCCTGCGCGTGCCCTCCGCGGAAACGGCGCGGATTCAGGAAGCACACACCTTCATCATTCACGCGATCGCGGAAATTGTGGAAAGCGAGATTGCACTGGGACCGGAACTCTGAAGCGCCGGGGAAAACTCATGCTCGATACTTCGAAACGCTATGTCTTACTGGACCGCGATGGCGTCATCAACCGGCGCATCGTCAACGGATACGTCACCCGCTGGAAAGACTTTGCGTTTCTTCCGGGAGCTCTTGCCGCGCTGCGACTGCTGAGGGAGAACGGCTACACGGCGCTGGTCGTTTCCAACCAGTCCTGTGTAGGCCGGGGATTGCTCTCCTGGCAAGAGTTGCAGGGAATCACCCGGCGCATGCAGCTGGAAGTGGCGTTGGCCGGCGGCGCGATCGGCAAGGTGTATTACTGCGTGCACGCACCCGGTGATGCTTGCAATTGCCGCAAGCCGCAACCCGGGTTGCTGCTGCAGGCGATGGAAGAACACCAGGCGTGGCCAGCGCAGATCCATATGGTCGGCGATTCCGAAAGCGATATGGAGGCGGCGGCGCGTGCCGGTTGCCGCAGCCTGCTGGTGAACCGGTGCGCCTTTCTGCAGCATGAAGCCGCGGCGGGAACGTTGACGAATGTGGTGAGCGACCTGTTGGAAGCCGCGACTCTCATCGTTCGCCGCGATACACAAACACTCGATGAAACGCTTCGCCGCGGGTGGCCACACCTTCACTCCGCGTGGCACGCCGTCAGTCAACTTTCCAATCCAGTAAAAAGGAACCAGGCATGACACAGAGCAGCGCGACACTTTTGACCACTCCCACGCTTCCGCCTGTTGACACGCTTCCACCGGTCGACGATCCGCGCTACTTCCCCGCCAGTTTTCTGGAGCATCTGAACAACAGTTATTACGGCTCCGGGATCGATCTGAACTCCTATCGCGAATACATGCGCACGGAAATCCAGCGCGGCCGCGAGATCGCGCGGGTGATCAACGCGAGTACGGATATTTCCGGGAAAGACGTTCTCGACGTCGGTTGCGGCTATACGGGCCTGCTGATTGTGATGAAGGAGGCCGGCGCGCGGAACTTGACCGGCATTGAGGTTGACAACCAGCGGCTGGATTGGGGCCGCAAGCGGCTAGCGTCGCTTGGTTATGACGCGAAAATCATGGACTTTGACGTCTGCCGGCCGGATGCGCCCGCCACGCTTGGCACCTACGACATCGTTCTTGCGCAGGATGTGATCGAGCACGTTCCCGACCCATCGCTCACCATCGATCATTTGTGCCGGATGTTGCGTCCCGGCGGCGCGATCTACGTCCAGGTAGGTAACAAACTTTCGCCGGACCAACTGACCGGCGACCATCATTACCGCTTGCCGGGCATCACCATGCTCTCTCGCGCCCAGGCGATTGAATATTTCTGTACACGGCTGCATCTTCCGGAATCGAGCTACGCGGTCGGCTACTGGCGTGATGAAAAATTTTATCGCAACGCATTCCGCAGCCACGGCATCACGCTTGAGCGCGTGGACAAGTATCCCACCACGGATCACGTTCTCTGGTACGCCAACGCCATTTCCGAGATGTGCATCCAGTTGAAGCAAAATCTATGGCCGGACTTGCGGCCCGAACTCGGGCAACGCATGAAACGCCGGATGCGAAAAATCGCGGAGATTTATGTTCACGCCAGCCAGCAGCTTGCGGAAATTGCGGTGAAGCGGCCGGAGCTTCTGAATGAGGCATGCGATGCGATCACCGGGCGCATTCTGACAGGCGTGCTGCGCTTTGTGGGCAAGCGCGAAGACGGCAACGGGGGTGGCGCATGAACTCCGCGGAAACTCACGCGCTGGCTTTGCGGCTGTATGAAGCGGGACGTTTTGAGGAAACGCTCACTCTACTCCGGCAGGCGTTGGCCGATGGTGAATCAAGCGAGCTTTGGAGCGACTGGGCCACGGTTCAATTCCGCCGGGGCGAAGCGGGCGAAGCCGAGGCCGGTTACCGGATCGCTTTGCAGATGAATCCGAATGAAACGCAGGCAGCGGCCAATCTTGGCGCGATGTTGCTGGCGCAGGGCCGCACCCCCGAGGCGCTCCCATTTCTGGAGCGCGGCCTGGCGACGATGACGGCAGAGCAGCGCACTGCGATGCAGATCAAGATTATCGCCGCGCGGCACGCTGTACAGCTCAAACCTTTGGGAAGCGCGCAAAGTCTGGAACAGTTCTTGCGCCTTTACGTTTCTAGCGACGCCAACGAACGTTCCTATTTCGAAACCCACATTCAGCGCTTCGTGGCAACGCTGCAAGCCTTGCCGGACGGGCAACCCGGCCAGCGCTTGCTGGAACTCGGCACGGCGTTTCACCACCTGACGGCGGCGCTGATTCGCTGCAAAGGATACGAAGAGGTTCGCTGCACCGACGTTTGGGAAGGTGAACCCTCTTGCAGGCGCGGCCTGGTCTCGTCTGACGGAGAGTTTCGCGACGAGGTGACCGTTGATAATTTCGATTTGCAGTCTTCTCCCTGGCCGTATGCCGACGGCGGGTTCGATGTGGTGCTCTGCGGCGAAATTCTCGAACATCTCGCGCTGGATCCGATGGCCCTGATGGCGGAGATGAATCGCGTTCTGAAGACCGGCGGCACCCTTCTTCTCACCACGCCGAATCTCGCCAGTGCCCACGCAGTTGAACAAACCTTGCGCGCCGAAAGTCCGTATTGCTACGGACAATTTGAAGTCGGCGGGCGCATCACAGATCGTCATAACCGCGAATACACCGCGGCGGAAGTGGCGGCGTTGGCAGCCGACGCGGGATTCGAAACTATCTCCCTGCGCACGCAGGATTTTTACTGGCCGCCGAAGCGCGAAACCCTTTTGCATCTCGCGCGTCTCGGCTTTCCGTTGTCGCTCCGCGGTGATTCCACATTTCTTCTGGCGCGCAAAACGCGGGGCGTCCGGGAGCGTTACCCGGTTCATTTCTATGCAATCAAAGGGATACAGAATGCCCGGCGCGAACATCAGGATAGCGAAGCGCCTGTCGCCGGGACGCCCGGCAACATCATGGCGCAGCAGAACGTGCTCCTGGTCCATGAAATCCTGCCGCACTACGACTGCAGCGGGGCCGATCTGAGGATATTCGAACTCGTCCGCGAGTTGCGCCGAGATGGGCACAATGTCACTTTTCTGGCGCGCCAGGATCGCGAAAAAGAAAAATACGGCCCCGCACTGGAGGCGTTGGGCGCGAAGGTGATCGCAGGCGATCCCGACCGGCTGAAGCACGTGGGCGAAGATACGGCGACCCCGTGGAACCTGCGCGAAGTCTTGCAGGATGGCAAGTTCCAGACCGCGATCCTTTGCCACTGGTATTGGAACGCGATTTCGCTTGCAGAGCATTACATCGATGAAATCCGCCGCTGGTCGCCACAGACCTGCGTGATGGTGCTTTCGGAAGACCGCCACGGCGAACGCGAGCGGCGGGCATTTCCCCTCAGCAATCACCTTTCGGATCTGGAGCGCGGCGAAGACCTGGAACAACGCGAAGTCGAGGTCTACCAGCAGGCAGATATGGTCCTTTATGTCAGCGAAGTGGATCATCGCCACTATCGCCGGCTTCTGCCGGACCTTTGCGCCGAGCATCTGCCCACGCTTGCCGAAGCGGGCAAGACCGGACCCGGATTTCAGGAGCGCGAAGGAATTCTGTTCCTCGGCAATTTTGAAAATCTCGCCAATCGCGACGCCTTGCGCTGGCTGGTGCAGGAAGTCTGGCCCCGGGTGCAAAAAGAGGAACCAAATCTGAAGCTGTACGTCGCTGGGAATGCACTGACGCCGGAACACTGCCCCGAAGGAAAGAACATCGTGCTATTGGGAAAAGTGGCCGAACTGGGCGACGCCTTCGCCGCTCGCCGCGTCTTTGTTGGGCCGATTCGCTTTGGCACCGGGATCATCACCAAGAACATGCTTTCGATGGCGCACGGACTGCCCGTGGTAACTACGACCGTGGGCGGCGAAGGCTTGCAACTCGTTAACGAAGAGCACGCGTTGATTGCGGATACGCCCGAAGCGTTTGCCGCTGCCATCCTGCGCCTGCATCGCGAGGAAACTTTGTGGAACGCGCTCAGCCGGCAGGGCCGCGACTACATCGGCGCGAATTTCAATCAGGAAAAGCTCCGCAAGCAGCTACGCCACATCCTTTCACTTGCTCCCACCCTTCCCAGGAAGGCGTCTGATCCCGCGCACCAATGGTCTTATCGCCGGGTTGAAACCGCCATGCCGGAGGTGTTGGCGCAGCGGCCAGCCCGGTACCGGCCACAACTTCGCATGCTTGGCTACTGGCAACTGGGCCACGAGTTGGTTGCAGAGGGCAAACACGCGGAAGCGCTCGCGCAGTTCCGCCACATTTTTGCGACGTTGCGTGACGAAATTCCCGCCACGGTTTTTCACAAGCGGCTGCTGGAGGATATGGCGGAGTGCTACGCGGCCGCCCACAAGGCGGAAAGCGCCACGCGCTGCAGTGTGGAAGCGCAGCGCCTTGCCAAACTCGCCGAGGCGTCGTTCGCGCGCCTCTCGAGCACAGGCAAATCCGCGCCGCAGATCGCTGAAAGAGATCCGCAGCTTTCCGTCATTATTCCCACGTACAACCGGAAGGAGACGCTGCAACTCGCTCTCGCCGCACTTTCGTTCCAGACATTGCCCACACCTTGCTACGAAGTGCTGGTCATTGACGACGGTTCAACCGACGGTACGGAAGCCTTTTGCCGCGCAAAAACTTTTCCATTTGGAGAGATTCGCTACCTCCGCCAGGCAAACGGCGGCGCCGGCGCCGCGCGTCGCGCCGGTGTGGAAGCCGCGCGAGGGAAAATCCTGTTGTTTATGAACGACGACACGGTCGCGGCTCCGACGATGCTGGCCGAGCACCTCGCCGTCCATCGCCGCAATCCTCGCGAACGCTGGGCCATCCTTGGCTCGTTCATTCCCACAGAGGAATGCAACCGCCACGCGCTTTCGCTCTGGCTGCAGCGCTCCACGTTTCTTTTCCCGCAAAACGTCTTGCATCCAGGCCAGCTTTGCGACGCGGCCTACTTCATCACCTGCAACCTCAGCATCCCGCGCCAGGCGGTCCTTGACGCAGGTTCCTTTGATCCAGTTTTCCGCGTGGGCGAAGACACGGAACTTGGAATCCGGCTCGCCGCCAATGGGTATCGCGTGAAATACCATCCCGTGGCGCAGGCGTGGCACGAACACCCGCAAGTGACCACCGAGGATCTGCTGCGCCGCGCGCGCACCTACGGCCCCGTGCACGTGGCGCTTTTCGAAAAACACCCGCAACTGGTGCAAAAGGGAAACACGCCGTTTGGAAAGCTGGCGGCCAATGACTATGTCCGGATGGAGCGCGAAGTCACAGACAAGCGCGCGGCGGTCGAGTCGGCGCTGGCGGGATTGCGCGCGCTCGATCAACTTGACCTTTTCGAACTCTCGCGCAAGAAACTTCTCAACGACGCGCAACTCCGGGAACTGCTCGGGCAAGTGGCGCAACTTGTGCCCATCGTTTATTGGACGACGCTCTTTGAGAGTTTTCTTCACGCGGGCGCCGAACATGCGCACGCCGCTGGAGCGAAGCGGGCATGACCGCATTGACCGTCTCCATGATTGTCCGCAACGCGGAGGCGTTTCTTCCCGCGTGCCTGCAAAGCGTACAGTCACTTGCGCCGGAAATCGTGATTGCCGATACGGGCTCCACGGACCGAACCATCGAGATTGCCCGCGAGTTCGGCGCACGGGTGATGCAGATCCCCTGGCACAATGATTTCGCGGAAGCCCGCAACCGAGCGATTACCGAGGCGCGGGGCGACTGGATTCTGTCCCTTGACGCCGACGAGCAGCTGGATTCAAAAACCGCTGCCGGCATTGCGGCGTTGCTCGAAAACAAAACCCTTTCCGGCTTTCAGGTTACTATCCGAAATTACGTCAACAGCCTCAACGAACGCATCTGGGATGAGCCACCGAAGTCGAACGATTCCCTGCTCGCCTCCGCGGCCGCGTACCCGGCCTTCATCGAGCACGAAAACATCCGGTTGTTTCGCCGCTCGCCGGAAATCTTCTTCGTGGGCCGCGTCCATGAAAGCGTGGGGCCGCGGATTCGAGAGGTGCACGGCGCGCTGGGCCGGGCGAACTTCTTTATCCACCATTTTGGATTTGCAGCCGACGCCACAACCAAAGCGCGGAAAAACGATCTTTATCGCGACATGGGCCGTGAAAAGCTCCGCGAATTCCCCAAAGATTGGCAAGCGCATTTTGAGCTGGGACTTCTGGAACTGGAGCAATACAAAAATCTCCCGGAAGCGCGCGCGCTTTTCACCCGCGCTTGCGAATTGAATCCTTCGGCCGGTGTGGCGTGGTGCTTTTTGGGGCTGACGATATTCCGGATGGGTTACTACGAAGACGCGCTGAATTTTCTTCGTCATGCGGATCATGCCGGCCACAAAACTGCTCTCGTAGCCGAAACCCGAGGGGACGCTTATTACAACCTGGGACAATTCGATGACGCGCGCGCCTGTTACGAAGCCGCGCTGAAGCGCCAGAACGGAAGCGCGGGCGTGCTCGCCAAAGTTTGCCTGGCGACGGTTCGCGCCGGTAAGCCAGAAAAAGGACTTTCCCGGTTGCGGGGTGCGCTTGCGCAGAACCCGCAGGTTGCGGAGCTTCACGAGGGACTGATTCTCGCATTGGTCTTCCTTAATCGCATCGAGGAAGCGGCGCAGGCCTCGGACGAAAAGCTGCGCCTTGTGCAAGGATTGCTGCCCGCCGACCATATTCGCTCGGCCAGCCTCTGGGCGCGGGTTCGCAACTGGCAGCGGTCTTCCCAGGCCCTGGAGTCAGGTCTTCTGGCGCACCCGGGAAACACCGGATTAACTCGGGCGCTGGATGAGATTTTTTTGGCTTCTGGCGCACAAACAGAATAAGCCATTCATCGTCAATCAAATACAGGGGGTAAAGCCTTTCGTTGTAGAGCCGATATACAGGGTGAGTACGTTGGCTGATCCGTAGCGACGTGCGAGCCACCCGGGCCTGAAAAGTTCAAGCCGGGCGCACTAAGGGCTCCTCGGACGCCAGCGGAATATAAAGCAACGAAAGGAGCCTTACCATGGCAATCAGTCTTTTGAATAACATCGCGTCCTTGGAAGCCCAGAATCAGTTGCAGGTCACCCAGACCAAGCTGCAGAACACGTTGTTCCAGCTTTCTTCCGGGTCCCGCATCAATTCCGGCGCCGACGACGCGGCAGGTCTCGCGATCGCGAACGGTTTGCAAGCGAACGTGACCGCCCTGAGCCAGTCGGCGGCTAACGCGCAGAACGGCGTTGGCGCACTGCAGGTTTCAGACGGCGGTCTCGCCCAAGTCACCACGCTTCTGAACCGCGCTGTTACGCTGGCTACGGAGTCGGCGACCGGCACGGTAAGCAACAACCAGCGCACGGCTCTCGATGCGGAATTCACGCAAATCAAGGCGGAAATCGATCGCATCGGAAGCAGCACCACGTTCAACGGCACATCGGTGTTCACGGCGACTGCTACGAACATCTTTCTGACAGACGCAAGCTCGGCTGCGGCCAACAACACGATTTCGGTCACCGTCGGCTCGCTGGCTTCCACATCCATCAGCTACAACGGGTCGACAGTGAGCTTCGCGACCGACAACCTCACGTCTTCGGGTAACGCCGTGACCGCTTTGGCCGACATCAACACCGCCATTGCCAACGTGGCAGGTATCCGCGGCACGATCGGCGCGGGCATCAACCGGTTGCAATCCGCTGTGAACGTTATCAACTCTCAGGTGCAGAACCTGACAGCGGCCCAGGACCAGATTACTGCTGCGAATATCCCGCAGCAGGTCACCAACCTGTCCGAATTCAGCATCCTGAACCAGTCCGGTATCGCGGCACTGGCCCAGGCGAACTCAGCGCAGCAAAGCATCCTCAAGCTGCTGCAATAAGATGGCAGCAAGTTAAGAGTAAGGCGGCGGGCGGGATCCCTTCGGGGATCCCGCCCAAACCGCTGTAGGAGGAAGCCATGAAGATATCACCGGATCAGGCACCAGCGACCCCAGAGCCTCCGAGCGCAGCGGGCAATCAGGCGAACAGCCAGCGCGTTTCGACAACTTCCACGACTGCCAGCGGCGTCGAGAAAGCTTCCGTGGCGGCAGAGACCACGATCGTCACACCGGCGCAGCGACAGACGGATGTCACCTTCCGCCGGGATGCGAATGGCCGCATCTATTACGTAGTGTCTGACGCGCATTCCGGCCAGGAAATTGTTCAGGTGCCGGCGAAGGCCGTGCGGGATGTCAGCCAGGGGATCGAGGAGTTCCTGAAGCAAGAGGAATCCAAGGCCACAGCCCACATCGAGGTAAAGGCCTGAGGAGGCGAACTTAAATGTCCACAACCAATTCTCTATCGTCGCTTACCGGGTCGCTCGCGAACACCGGCTCATCCACCGGAACATCCAGTTTCGGGCAAGGCATTAACGTGCAGCAATTCGTTCAGTTCGCGCTTGCCGGCCAGCAGGCCAATATAACGGCGCTTCAGAACCAGCAGACCAGCCTTTCCGCGCAAACTGCTGAAATCACGAAAATCAGTTCGGATCTGTCCAACCTGGATAACGCGGTATTCGCGTTGAAAGATCCATTGGGAGTCCTCAGTTCGCAAGTGGCTACGTCTTCCAACTCCGCGGTGGTAAACGCGACTGCCTCCAGCTCAGCAACTCCCGGTTCCCACTCCATTACCGTGAATTCGCTGGCGACAACTTCCTCCTACTACACTGGAGCGCTTACGACCAGCAGCACAACGATTTCGGCTGGGACATTCCAGGTGAAAGTTGGGTCGAACGCAGCCGCCACGGTTACGGTAGATTCCACGAATAACACGCTCAGCCAGCTTGCCGACACCATTAATAATCAGAATATCGGCGTCAGCGCCAGCGTGATTCAGGATTCTAACGGTTACCGGCTGGCCCTGGTCAGCACAGCTTCGGGCGCGCCCGGAGACGTTACTGTATCCGGGAATACCACCGGCCTGAGTTTTACGAAGGCGGTGACGGGCACGAACGCGTCCCTGGTGGTGGACGGCATTCCCATCAGCAGCGCCAGCAATACGGTGAGCAACGTGATCAACGGCGTCACGCTCAACATCGGTTCTCCATCACCTTCCACGCCAGTGACCGTCAACGTGAATCCCGATACCACGCAGGTGACTTCCGCGATCAATACGCTTGTCAACGCGTACAACACCGTGATCACCGAAATCAATTCGCAATTTAATGTCGCGGCAGACGGCAGCGGCGGAGGCCCCCTTGAAACCGACAATTCCCTGCGCGAGGTTCAGAGCCAGCTACTTGGCGCCCTCTCCTATTCCATCAGCGGAAACAGCGGGATTGTGAATCTGGCCAGCATTGGCGTCAATTTCAATAATGACGGCACTCTTTCTGTCGACAGCGGCAAGCTAGCCTCAACTCTTTCGAGCAACTTCTCCGCTGTCCAGAACCTGTTGCAGAACACCACGACCGGCTTTTCGCAAAATCTTTCGACGGTGCTTTCCAACATCAATTCGCCCGGAACGGGCATTCTTTCCCTGGACTCCCAAAGCCTCAACAACACTTCCCAGGGATTGTCGCGGCAGCTTAGCGATTTGCAGGCGGCGCTGCTGGTGCAGCAGGCAAATCTCACCACCGTCTACTCCCGGGTGAATACGATTCTTCAGGAATTGCCGCTGCTGGAAAGCCAAATCTCACAACAATTAGCGAGCGTAAAATGAACATACTTGATACCGCATTCGCCTATCAGCAGTCCACGGCGTCGGCCGCATCTTCCGTCGGCCAGGTCGTGGCGCTTTACGACCGCGTCCTGCGAGATCTGCGCAGCGCCATCGCGGCCATCGAGGCCGGGCAAATTGAAAACCGCGTCAACTCATTGAACCACGCACTCACGATCATTGGGGAACTTCAAGGCGTGCTTGATTTCCAGCGCGGCGGAGAAGCGGCGCGCAATCTGAACAGTTTTTACACGGTTACCCGCGCGATGGTCACCGACGCCGGCGTCACTTCATCTCTTGACTTGCTCCAGGAGCTTGTCTCAATGTTCGCGCGGATTCGCGCGGCGTGGGCGCATGTGGAGCGCACGGTGGCTCCGTCGGAGCCTACGCAACGCCTTCGTGTCTCCACCCAAGCGCAGGCCGTGCAGCCACAGAACATTTCGCCCTCAGCGGACAACTCTTCCGGCGCTGGAAACGGCGGATGGAGGGCTTGATGTACGAGGCCGCGCGCCAGACACTGCTTCGCGTCAACGCCTCACTCGCGGGACTTCTGGCCGAGGCGCGCCGCGCTCTTCGCGGCGAATGCGACTTCGGCGTCGAAGATGTTCGCAAGATCCGCGGGCCTGTCGAAGAAATGGGCCCGATCATGGCGGAATCCACCGAGCTTCTACGGATGCAGCCGGAGCTTGAGGGCCAACTCGAGCTCTATAAATCGCAGTTAGGCGACCTGCAGACCACGCTGGGCCAGATTCGCGTCATGCTTCTCGCACGACAAGCGAGTCTCGAAGCCGGCCGCGCACAACTCTCCGCCGTCTCGCAGTGGATGGTCGCGTTTCGCCAGACACGCTGAGAACTCTTATCTCCTGTCAATCCCATGAAATTTCCCATTCGATTTTATAGGCGGCCCGATCTCCGATTCTTCGCCTGAGCTGCCAAATGGCTCATGGATAGAGCGCATCATTTTTTCAGCGGACACGCGGGGCGCTCTCCCTCTATACTTCCTGCACTCGTTTTGAAATCCTGGCGAAAAGGAGTCGTCCAATGAGTTCATCAAGGAAAGTCTCGGCCCTCGTTCGCTTGATTACCCTCAGCATGATTTGCGCGGGAACGAAAGCGCAAACCGCGCCGGAAAAACCCGCCGCGAGGAACGCAACTGGTAAACATTACTCGCTGCCGGCGAACAAGGACACCGTACAGTGGGGCTGGTTCGATCCAACGGAAAAACCAAAGCTGATCGTCGATTCCGGCGACACTGTCTCCATCGAGACATGGAGCCACGGGATGGATGAAGTTAAGCCGGGGACTTCGATGGACGAGATCGCCAAGCTTCGCCTTGCAAATCCTGGCGGCGGGCCGCATTCCGTGACCGGCCCCATTTTCGTGAATGGCGCGGAACCCGGCGACACCATGGAAATCCGCATCAAGAAGATCGTGATCAAGGACTCCGGTTTCAATTTCAATCTACCCGGCAAGCAGTTCCCCACCGTTGGCTTGCTCGCCCCGGAATTTCCCGAAGGCCACGTGGAATATTTCAAGCTAGACTCGAAAACAATGACCACCGAATTCAAGCCGGGGATCATCCTTCACTTGAAACCGTTTCCGGGAACAATCGCCGTCGGCCCGGACCCCAACGAGCCGAAAGAAAAGGCGGGGCCTCCGATTCACGATGCCAAGGGGCGCACCAGCACGCTGCGGCCGTGGAAGAACGGATCCAACATGGACGTCAACGAGATGCAGGCGGGCTCGACGCTTTATTTTCCCGTGTTTCAGAAAGGCGGGTTGATCTGGACGGGAGATTCGCACTGCTTGCAGGGAAATGGAGAAGTGAACCTGACCGCGCTCGAATGTTCGTACAAGGAAATCGAAATCGAGCCGATCGTGCGCAAAGACATGCACATTGAATGGCCGCGTGTTGAGACCTCAACGGACTGGGTCTTCATGGGATTCGACGAGGACTTGAACGAAGCGATGAAAATCGCGGTGCGCGAAACGGTGAATTTCCTGGCTGAGCAGAAAATGGTGCCGATGTCGCGGGAAGAAGCCTATGCGCTGACTTCCATCGTCGGCGATTGCCGCGTTTCCCAGGTGGTGGACATCCGCAAGGGCGTGCACTGCATGATTCCCAAGTCCATTTTCGTGAAGAAATAATCTTCACCAATTGGGAGTTAGCAAAGAAAAACCGGGCAGCTTTTTCGCGGCTGCCCGGTTGGAAATGCAAGTTCGTTGAGGATGAGGAACGGTCAGTAGCCCGGATTTTGTTGTTGCGCCTGGCGATCGGGTGCGATCGCGTCCGCCATGCGGAACACAGCCGCGAGAAGCTCAATGACCACGCGGCAATAGAGAAACCAGATGAAATATCCGCCCAGGGCAGCCAGCAGCGCGAGCAGCCCCTGGACCGGGGCTTGCTGAAACGCCGTCACCACCCACGCGACTCCTGCGATCAATCCGACAAGGAGATGCAGGGCGTACAGGAATCTCAGCATCTTCGGGGTCGCATACACGCGGAAGGAAAAATCCATCAATCCTTCCCACATTCCCTTTGCTTCGGGCATTCGTGCCTCCTTAAATTAGGCTGGAAACTAGATTATAGAGAACAAACACGCTTCGGGCCAAAAGTTAGTTCGGGCGAGTGACGGAGTTCACATACCACGCCCCTGCCATTCATACAACGGGCTCCAATCTGTTCGCTTGTGCGGTGCTGGAGGGGCGTTTTTTTCAATTTCAGCTATTTCGTGGCGTGTTTTCCTGTTCAAGGAGCAAAGGAGTAGGTCCATTTCACGGCAAAAGGCGTCTCGCGAACTTGAGGAGGATTTGCCGGGGCAATATTGACGAATTGAGTTCCTACGTTATGGATGACGTAGAGATCGCTGTCTGGCCGGTAGTTATACCGCAAGCGGATGTTGGCACTGACCGCTTGACCAATCACAGCATGGCAGGGCCTTCAGGGTCGACCAGAAGGCACGGTGTCAACTATTCGGCACCGGAGCAGCCGCCGATTTTGAAAATATCATTCGGTCCGGGTCAACGCGCTGATTTTAAAGATGATTTCAGCGGACCGGAGAGACTTCGTTTGGATGCCGAGTTGCTTCCCCAGCCGATCAGTGGGGTTGGCTTATTCCCCTCATCCATCACAGTAGGAGAGGAAATGGTTTCATACACTCGCATATCACTCGGCTTGGCGGTTGCCTTGGTCCTGGTTGCAGTACCGAATCTAAGTGCTCAAAATCCCCCGAGTCAAAACGTCCCGGTCAAGTCCAGCTACCAGTTTTCGGTGGCCGAGGAGGATTTTTCGTCACTTTTTAAGCGAACCAGCAGCGAACAGCCGGAAGTTCGTAAACGGCAGATGAACTTGCTGAATGGACGATACGATCTGAGCGATCGTCCCGACCCGAATGCCAAGCAAAGCCGCGGGAAACCGGTTCAGGCTGGAGTGCGCGTCAAACTGCCAGCCGGGGTCAGCTGGGACCAGCTTTCCGCGATGAGTCCAGAAGACATCCGATCGAAGGGGTTATTTCCCGTGGGCTTTCTCCCCTTGCCCCACCCCAAAAACGAGGAAGGAGGCATGGTCTTTCCGCATTTCGTAATTGACGAAGTGAAGAAGCAGACCGGAAGAGACCTGGCACGGTTCGACGTGGATTTCGACATACCCGACCACTTCCTGCCAGAGTTTCCCGCAGCAATTTACTTGACCACGCGACCCGACCTTGGAGATGTCTCCCAGGGACAGGTGGTCACCACTAGCAACTATTACACGCTATTCAACGGCATCCTGAATCCCAAACAACTGGAAGGCCTGCGGTTGCTGCTCACGCCCTTCGCGCAGCAGCAGTTCAACCAGACGGCGGATCGCCGCAGCGAACATCCAAGTTTGGGAGTGGCGTGCCTTGATTGCCATCTAAACGGCCACACCGACGCGGCCACTCACCAGGCGGGAGACGTACGTCCCCAGGAAGTACGCCACCGGATCGACACGCCGAGCTTGCGCGGAGTCAACATCCAGCGGCTGTTTGGTTCGCAGCGGGCCCTGAAAACTGTTGAAGATTTTACAGAATTTGAGCAGCGCGCGGCCTACTTCGACGGAGACCCTGTGATCGCCACCAAGAAAGGAGTCAATATCCTGGACCGCGGCAGCCAGATTCATGACATGGCGGAATTCCAGGAGATTCTTGATTTCCCCCCAGCGCCCAAACTCGACGTATTCGGGAAGCTCGACCCGAAAAAAGCAACGCCGCAAGAACTCCACGGCCAGGAAGTCTTCTTCGGCAAAGGGCAATGTTCCGCTTGCCACATGGCTCCTTATTACACCGACAACCTGATGCACAACTTGCACGTCGAGCGGTTCTACAAGGCCCAAGTCATTAACGGGCTGATCGCGCCCTCGGGGGGAGACGGGCCAATCAAGACACCGGTTCTGCGCGGCATCAAGGACACCCCAACTTACTTTCATGACGGACGGTTAATGACCCTGGACGACTCAGTCGAGTTTTTCAATCTGATTCTGGGCACGAAGTTGACCACGCAGGAAAAGAAGGACCTGGTGGCGTTCTTACTTACCCTCTGAAATTTGAAGGCAGGGACAGAATAAGAACTGTCCCTGCACTTTTTCTTGAACTTTCACAACTCGACTCTCGCCGCCAGTGGCCCCGGCGCGATTCACATCACTTGCTTTGTGCAATTAGAATTCGCGAGGGCCCAACGCTTTATTTCTTTTGCGCGGTGCTCTCGCGAATGACCAGTTCGGGTTCGAGCACTATTTCTTTGGGATACTCCGCTCCGGCAGAGGCGGTGATGCGCTTCAGCAAGGTTTCTGCGGCTACCACTCCCATCTGGCGGAGCGGCTGCCGCACCGTAGTGAGACTTGGATTATGAAACGCCGCGCCTTGAATGTCGTCCCAGCCGATCACGGAGACATCTTCGGGCACGCGCTTGCCAGTCTCGCGCAGGGCTTTGATCGCGCCCATGGCGGAAATGTCGTTGAACGCAAACAACGCTGAGAATTGCGGACCGCCTTCCAGCAATTTGCGGGTGACTCGATGGCCTACCTCGGGAGACGGCGAATCGCTATCCAGTTGAATGGTGAGTTTTTCGTCGATGGTGATTCCAAGTTCCCGGGCAACCGAAAGAATTGCCTGCCAGCGAGTCTCGGTATCCGAACTGAAATCCTGGCCTTTGATCAGGGCGATTCGCGTATGTCCCAGCCGGTGCAGATGTTCCAGCGCGAGGTGCGCGCCGAGATTGTGGTCCAGAACGATGTTCGTGACTCCCTTGACGTGGCGATGGCCGGAGATTGAGACGGCGGGAATGTCGCAATTGCCACTGTAAACCGTATCCACGGCAATGATTCCCTCCGCCGCGCGCTGCCGGAGAAGATGCGGATACTCGTCGATCAAATCCTTGCGGTGACGGTGGCTCACCACAAAATAGAAGTAGCCTTCCTGGAAAAGATGATCTTCCACGCCGGATAAAACCATCGAGGAATAGCCTTCGCTGATTTCCGGCACCATCACGCCAATGGTGAAACTCCTTTTTTGCCGGAGAGAACGAGCCATGAGATTCGGACGATACTTGAACTGGCGCGCCGCGGCCCAGATTCGCTCTTGAGTTGTGTGAGGGATGGACTTGGCACCCGGCGACCGGTTGATCACCAGCGAAATGGTGGCTGTGGAAAGGCCCAAGTGTTCCGCAAGAGCCTTCATGCTGATCGAACCGCCTGCGGGCTCTCCAGAATGATCTGGCGGCAGTTTCTTAGCGTGGGCCATGGAAGTTGACGTGCCGTAGTCTGACACAACGAGGCTCCGCGGACAACACGCCCGCGCCTCAATTTACAACCCAGATCGCCGGTCCCTTCCTTTGAAATTATGATAGAATCCACCTGCTAAATCGATTTAGCAAACGGCATGCAGACCGGCAATCTGCGGCTCTCCCCAGGGTGAGCGGCGAATCGCTGCCGATCGCTGAAAGCCGTGAGGGCCGCGAAAGGCTTCACCACCTTTTGGAGGTATGTCCGGAATGAATGGTGATCTGACACCCAGACAGGAAGTTGGATTTACAATTCGTGCCTACTTCGACGTAAGCAATTTCATATTCCGCTGAGGGTTTCCTCCCATGTCCTGGAATTCTTGCCAATGGCTGCGCAAATCTCGCTTCGTCGCAACGTTTCTCTTTGCCTTTGTAAGTTTTAGCCCGTTTGAGACGGTCCTGGCGCAGGCACCCGAACCGGCGAGTAATCCCGTTGCTCTCACGCGTTCTCCCCTGACGGATCCCGCCATCGAGAGGCGCGTGGAAGCCCTCTTGAAACAGATGACGCTCGACGAAAAAGTCGGGCAACTAGCGCAATACTCATCCGGCGCACCGACTGGCCCGAGTGCCGGAAGGGCGGATTATCCGAGCATGATTGCCAGGGGAGAAGTCGGTTCGCTTTTCAATCTGGATAGCGCGCATGCCGCGAACCAATATCAACATATCGCGGTGGAAAAATCCCGGCTGCACATTCCGCTGCTTTTTGGGCTGGATGTGATTCACGGATTTCGGACGACCTTCCCCGTGCCCCTGGCACTGGCCTCCACCTGGGACCCATCCATCGTGGAAAAGTACGCGCGTATTGCGGCCCAGGAATCGTCGGCGGCGGGTATTCGCTGGGCATTTTCTCCGATGGTGGACATCGCGCGGGACCCGCGTTGGGG
>Ga0137412_10000494_pt1 | contig 27754 bp, 21 predicted proteins | sample CZODoug2_1_16fun_FD_122160 | JGI IMG/M metagenome (GOLD analysis project Ga0137412, IMG submission 122160) | Vadose zone soil fungal communities from Angelo Coast Range Reserve, California, USA - CZODoug2_1_16fungal (Hybrid Assembly) | ecosystem: Environmental > Terrestrial > Soil > Vadose zone...
TAAATTGCGGAGTTCAAATCAGATATGAATGTTCACGAGTATCAGGGCAAGGAGATTCTGCGCAAGTTCGGTGTCGCGACGCCGCGCGGCATGCCTTGCTTTTCGGTGGCCGAGGCGGATTCCGCGGCACGAGAGCTGGGCGGAAAGGTCTGGGTGGTGAAAGCCCAGATTCATGCCGGCGGCCGCGGCAAGGGCGGCGGCGTCAAAGTGGCCAAATCGCTGCAAGAAGTGCATGAATTCGCCTCGAAGATTCTGGGCATGACGCTGGTCACGCATCAAACAGGCCCCGCGGGAAGACTGGTCAAGCGATTGCTGGTCGAGGAGGGTGCCGACATACGCAAGGAGCTCTACGTCGGCATGGTGGTCGACCGAGCCACGCAGCGCGTGACCCTGATGGCGAGTTCGGAAGGCGGCATGGAGATTGAAGAAGTTGCCGCACACCATCCGGAAAAAATACACAAGGTCGCCATCGATCCTGATGCCGGCTTGACGGACGCTCAGGCCGACGATGTTGCGCGCAAGATTGGCGTGCCCGAGGCGTCAGTGGCGCAGGCGCGCAAGTTCATGCATGGACTGTATCGCGCCTTTTGGGAATGCGATGCATCGCTGGCCGAAATCAATCCCTTGATCATCACCGGCGGCGGCGATGTGCTGGCGCTGGATGCGAAATTTAATTTTGATTCGAATGCGCTGTTCCGGCATCCGGAAATCGTTGCCATGCGCGATCTGGACGAGGAAGACCCGGCCGAAGTTGAAGCCTCCAAGTTCGATCTCTCGTACATCTCCCTGAGCGGCAACATCGGGTGTCTGGTCAACGGCGCCGGCCTCGCGATGGCGACGATGGATACCATCAAGCTATTCGGCGCCGAGCCTGCGAACTTTCTCGATGTCGGCGGCGGAGCTACGACGCAAAAGGTGACCGAAGCGTTCAAGCTGATGCTGAAGAACCCGGCGGTCAAAGGAATTTTGGTGAATATCTTCGGTGGCATCATGCGCTGCGACACGATTGCCGAAGGCGTGATCGCGGCGGCCAAAGAAGTGAAGCTTAAGGTTCCACTGGTGGTGCGCATGAGGGGCACCAACGAGGAGCTGGGCAGAAAAGCGCTCAAGGATTCCGGTCTGCCCATCATTTCCGCCGACAACATGGCGGATGCCGCCAAAAAAATCGTCGCCGCGGTGAGCGGCAAGCAGGGCCGGCCGTCATGAGCATTCTGATCGACAGGAATACCCGGGTGATGACCCAGGGCATCACCGGCAAGACCGGCGCATTTCATACCCGGCTTTGCCGCGACTACGCCAATGGCAAGGCGTGTTTCGTCGCCGGCGTGAATCCCAGCAAAGCGGGTGAGAATTTCGAAGGCATCCCCATTTATGGAACTGTGCGGGACGCGAAGGAGCAAACCGGGGCGACCGTGTCGGTGATCTACGTGCCGCCGCCCTTCGCCGCCGGCGCCATCGACGAGGCTGTCGATGCCGACCTTGACCTGGTCATCTGCATCACGGAGGGCGTGCCGGTGCGCGATATGATCACCACACGCAATCGCATGCGGGGTAAAAAGACCCTGCTCGTCGGGCCCAATTGTCCCGGCGTCATCACGCCGGATGAAATCAAGATCGGCATCATGCCGGGCCACATTCATAAAAAGGGCCGCATCGGCGTGGTCTCGAGGTCCGGTACCCTGACCTACGAGGCGGTGGGCCAATTGATGGACTTAGGGCTTGGCCAGTCGACCTGCGTTGGAATCGGCGGCGATCCGGTCAACGGCTTGAAGCACGTGGATGTCATGCGCCTGTTCAATGATGATCCGGAAACCGATGCGGTCATCATGGTGGGCGAGATCGGGGGCGACGATGAGGAGACTTGCGCGCGGTGGGTCAAGGCTTACATGAAGAAACCCGTGGTGGGTTTCATCGCCGGCGTTACCGCGCCGCCGGGTAAGCGCATGGGTCACGCCGGTGCCATCATTTCCGGCGGCAAGGGCACGGCCAACGAGAAGCTGGCCGTCATGGAGGAGTGCGGCATCAAGGTAACGCGCAATCCGGCTGAAATGGCGACGCTGCTCAAGTCGGTGTTGTAGCGTGACCTTATGGGCGCGGTTTCGCACAGGTGATCGCGCCGGATTTGGGATTCTCGAGAATGACCACATTCTCGAGCACGAAGGCCATATGTTCGACGCGCCGCGAGCCACGGGCCGCAGGCTTGCACCCGATTCGTTTACGCTGTTGAGCCCGTGTGCCCCGGGCAAGATCGTGGCGCTGTGGAACAACTTTCACGCACTCGCTGCCAAGATCGGCAAGCCGGCGCCGACGCATCCGTTGTTTTTCATCAAATCGGCGACATCCGTCATCGGTCCGCATGAAGCCATCACGCGGCCGCCCGGCTATGCGGGTAAGATCGTGTTCGAGGGCGAATTGGGGATTGTGATCGGCAGGCAGGCCAAGGACGTGCCGCCGGGCATGGCCGGCGATTACATCTTTGGCTACACCTGCGTGAACGACGTGACCGCGATCGACCTGCTGTTTGAGAACGGCGATTTTCCGCAATGGACCCGCTCGAAGAGTTTCGACACCTTCGGGTGCTTAGGTCCGGTCATTGCAACGGGTTTCAAGATCGCGGAGGTAAACCTGATTACGCGGCTTGATGGAGTCGAGCGGCAGAACTATCCGCTCTCGGACATGATCTTCTCGCCGCATGAGTTGGTCAGCCGAATTTCGCACGATGTTTCCCTGCTTCCCGGCGACGTCATCGCCTGCGGGACCTCTCTGGGCGTGGGTTCAATCAAGGATGGAGTGACCGTCGAAGTCAGCATCGATGGGATCGGTTCTCTCCTCAACACCCTTGCGCCCGCCATCCGCTAAGGAATTTCTGCGCCGGATGTTCGATGCGGCCATCGCATCGGCCCAGCCCGCTGTCTGTATCCCGCCGCATCTTCCAAAGTCCCCCCGCGGCAGGCTGATTGTCGTGGGAGCCGGAAAGGCTTCCGCCGCCATGGCCCGGGTGGTGGAGGATAATTGGCAGGGACCCTTGTCGGGGCTGGTGGTGACGCGTTACGGCTATGCCGTGCCTTGCAAACGCATTGAAATCGCCGAGGCCGCGCATCCTGTCCCCGACGCGGCGGGGATGCGCGCCGCGCAGCGAATCCTCGAGCTGGTCGGCAATTTGCATGAAGACGATTTGGTGCTGTGCCTGATCTCAGGCGGCGGATCGGCGCTGATGCCGCTGCCGGCAGAAGCATTGACGCTGGACATGAAGCAGCAGGTGAGCCGATCGCTGCTGGCATCCGGCGCCACGATTTCTGAGATGAATTGCGTACGGCGCCATCTTTCCGCCATCAAGGGCGGACGCCTCGGCGCCGCCTGTTTTCCGGCGCAGGTGCTGACGCTGCTGATCTCCGATGTGCCGGGGGACCGGCCGGTCGACATAGCGTCCGGGCCCACGGTGGCCGATCCCACGACTTCGGCCGATGCACTGAGCATCGTGCGCCGCTATGGTATCGAACCGCCGCGCGAGGTGCTCGAACACCTGGAGAGCGGCCGCGGCGAATCCGTCAAGCCGGGCGATCCAAGGCTTAGGTGTGCCAAGGTGCGCACCATCGCCACGCCGCAGATGGCGCTCGAGGCGGCCGCGGGCGTGGCGCGCGCCGCAGGAATGCCGGCGCACATCCTGAGCGATGCCATCGAGGGGGAGGCGCGCGACGTCGGCAAGGTATTGGCGGCTGTGGCGCTGCAGGTTGCCGAACGCGATCAACCCGTCAGCGCACCGTGCATCTTGCTGTCCGGAGGCGAAACCACGGTCACGGTACGCGGCAGCGGCCGGGGAGGACGCAACGTCGAGTTCTTGTTGTCCCTCGCGATTGCGCTCGAGGGGCACGGTCGCATCCATGCGCTGGCCGGCGATACCGACGGTGTCGATGGCCAGGAAGAAATCGCGGGTGCCTACATGAGCCCCGACTCGCTGGCGCGCGCGCGGGCGTTGGGGTTGAAGCCGCGCGACATGCTCGCCGACAATGATGCGCATCGATTCTTCACGGCGCTCGGCGATTCGGTGATCACCGGACCCACGCTGACCAATGTCAACGATTTCCGCGCCATTCTCATTGAAGGGGAATAGGTGCTCGCAGAGGGCGACGGAGTGCAGTTCACGCGAAGCGGGCAATACAATCGGGCCTGTCTGGAACTGGAAAGATTGCATTAGCGGCGCAGTCAAGTGGTACGCTTTGCTGCGTATGGAAACGCCGCTGACACCTCTGGAATTCGCGCGCCGCGCACGCAAACTGCATGGCCGGCGGGAGGCCGTGGTCGACGGCGATGTTCGCCTCACCTATGCCCAATTCGGCAGGCGCTGTGACCGTTGGAGCGCCGCGCTCGCGAAGCTGGGCGTCGGTAAAGGCGACCGGGTTGCGACAATTGCACCCAACACGCATCAGCATCTCGAGCAATTCTACGCCATACCGCAACTTGGGGCGGTCATCGTGCCGATCAATTACCGGCTATCGGCCGAGGATTTCATCTACGTGGCGACTCACAGCGGCGCGAAAGTGCTGTGCGTGCACGCCGACTACTTGAACATGGTCGAGAGTGTTCGGGCCCGGATGCCCGACGTGCAGCATTTCGTCGCACTCGAGGGCGATAAAGCCGGATGGCTTGGATACGAATCATTGATTGAACACGGCAATGATTCTTTTGAGTTTCCGGATATCATCGAGACGGACCTGCTGTCGATCAATTACACGAGCGGCACGACCTCACGCCCCAAAGGCGTCATGATCACGCATCGCAATGCGTGGATGAATTCGGTGGGGACACTGGCGCATTGGCCGATGACACCCGCCGATCGGTATTTGTGGACGCTGCCGATGTTCCATGCCAACGGCTGGACCTTCGTGTGGACGGTGACCGCGGCCGGTGCAACGCATGTGTGCCTGCGTGCCGTTGATGCATCGGCTGTCTACGAGCAAGTGCGGCGCGAACGCGTGACGCATCTTTGCGCCGCGCCCACCGTCCTCATTGGCATCGCGAATGGTCCAGAAGAGAGCCGCAGGCAGTTGCCCCGGGGTGTACGCGTGATTACCGCCGGGGCGCCTCCGGCCGCCGCAACCATCGAACGTCTGGAGACTGAACTCGGCTGGGACGTGTGGCACGTATATGGCCTCACCGAGACGGCGCCTTTCATCAGCATTTGTGAGCCACTGCCTGAGCACGCCGCGCTTTCCAGCGCCGAGCGTGCGATCGTGAAGGCGCGCCAAGGCGTTGAATTGATGACCTCCGGCGAGCTGCGTGTGGTGGATGGCGACATGCAGGACGTTGCGCAAGACGGTGCGACCATGGGCGAAATCGTCGCCCGGGGAAATGTGGTGATGCGCGGCTACTACAATGATCCTCAGGCGACCGCGGCGGCGTTCGCCGGCGGCTGGTTTCATTCGGGTGACGGGGCGGTCGTGCACCCTGATGGCTACATCGAGATCAGGGATCGCTTCAAGGACGTCATCATCAGCGGCGGCGAGAACATCTCCTCGATCGAAGTCGAGGGCGCGTTATTGCGCCACCCGGCCGTGCTCGAGGTTGCGGTGGTCGGCATGCCGCATGAGAAGTGGGGCGAGTCGCCCCATGCATTCGTCATCCTGCGCGCCGGCGAGTCTGCGACGCAGGCTGAGCTGCATGATTTTGCCCGCGCTGCGCTGGCGCATTTCAAAGTTCCCAGCGCGTTTCACTTCGTGGATGAATTGCCGAAGACCGCGACCGGAAAGATTCAAAAATTCGTGCTGCGGGGTAGGCGCGCTGCGATAATGCACCAATGACTGAGTTTGAATCTTGACGACAGCGCACTTCACGGACGCCGAACGAAGGATAACGATAATCGGCGTCATGATCGTGTTTCTGCTCTCGGCCTTGGACCAGACCATCGTGTCCACGGCGATGCCGGTGATCATCAGCCAATTGCATGGTCTCGAGCTCTATTCGTGGGTGACCACCGCATACCTCTTGTCCTCGACGGTCATGGTGCCGGTGTGGGGCAAGTTGGGCGATCTGTATGGGCGAAAGCCCATCTTGCTCGCCGGCATCGGGCTATTCCTGTTCGGTTCATGGCTGTCGGGACTCGCGGGCGAATTCGGCACGCTGCCGCTGCTCGGCGGCGGCATGGTCCAGCTGGTGGTGTTCCGCGCGATTCAGGGGTTGGGCGGCGGCGCGTTATTCACCACGGCGTTCGCCATCATCGCTGATCTGTTCCCGCCGCGAGAGCGCGGTAAATTTGCCGGACTGTTCGGCGGCGTATTTGGCCTTGCCAGCGCGGTCGGTCCGTTGCTGGGCGGCTATTTTACCGATCATGGAACCGTGTCCATCGCCGGCCACGTCGTCGAGGGTTGGCGATGGGTGTTCTATCTGAATCTGCCGGTGGGGTTGGTGGCGCTGTTCATGGTCATCGCCAAGATGCCGAAGCTTTCTCATGCCGCCAAGGGAAGCATCGACTACTTGGGTGCCGTGCTGATCGCGGCCGCCTGCGTGCCGCTGCTGCTCGCGCTGACATTCGGCGGCCAAAAGTATGCCTGGGACTCCCCGGCCGTTCTTGGGCTACTGGCCATGTTCGTCATTTGCACGATTCTGTTCGTGATTGTGGAAAAGAGGGTGAAGGACCCGATCATTCACATGGAGTTGTTCAGCAACAAGGTGTTCGCCTGGGCCAACACCGCGGGTTTCTTTTCATCGATGTCCTTCCTGAGTGTGGTGGCGTTTCTGCCCTTGTTCATGCAGCTGGGGCAGGGCGTGCAGGCGACCACCAGCGGGCTGTCGACACTGCCTTTGATGTTGGGGTTGATCGTCGCTGCGACGGTAAGCGGGCGGCTGGTCACCCGCACCGGCCGGTACAAGCCTTTCATGCTGTTCGGCATGGCGGTGCTGCTCATTGCGACATTCATGATGAGCCAGATGACCTACCACACGACACGGCTCGATCTCGGCTGGCGAATGGCAGTTCTTGGTATCGGACTCGGCCCGCTGCAGAGCTTGTATGGCGTCGCAATCCAGAATGCCGTGCCGATGAATCGAATCGGGGTGGTTACCAGCGCCAATCAGTTTTTTCGCCAGATCGGCTCCACCGTGGGCGTCGCGATATTCGGGACGCTGCTGACCAACAACCTCAATTCCAAGCTCACGGTTTGGGCCGCTTCCTCGGGCCTGCCGTCCATGAACCTGTCGAAGCTGCGCAGCCTGTCGGTCGACGCGCAAATTCACTCAGGCGTTATGAATCTGCCCGAAGCCATCCGCGTTCTGATTGCGGACTCCGTGACGCACGTGTTCCTCTTGAGCATCATCGTCGTGATCATCGCGCTGACCGCCACTCTGATGATTCCGGAACTACCGATGCGTGAGAGACCCAAAATTCCGCCCAAGGACGCCGTACCGGCCGATGCGCATGTGTAGAAATCGCCAGGCTCCCGAACCCGAGAACGCCGGCAGAGGTCGGCCCCTGCCGGCGTGAGACTTACTTAGGATCTGTCATGAACCGATCTTATTGGCGGTCGCCATTGCCGTGATCGCCATGATCACCCTGGTCAAAGTCAAAGAGATCGAACAAGTCACCGATGGCGGGCATATTCCGCGGCACGTAGACATTGTCGCCATCCTGCTTAGGATTGGGCAGGTTATCGCGGCTGCGCCCGCTGAGCGTGCCAGTTAGCCTCCAATTGCGCTCGACGAATTTCACGAAGGAGGAATGCTCGTTGTAGGCGTGGCTGATATGGCCTCCCTTGGAGAAGGGCGACACGGCGATCATCGGAATGCGCGGTCCGGTGCCGAAGAAATCAACCGGCTGGATGAAGCCGGAGTCGTAGTAACCGCCGCCCTCGTCCACCGTGACGAAAATCGCGGTTTCAGCCCATTGCTCCGGATTGCTCTGCGCGATCTCGATGATGTTTTTCGCGAAGGCCTCGAACAGCGTCCATTTCGAGGAGGCGGGGTGGCCGTCCATGGTGCCGTCGGGCTTCACGTACGAAACCGCCGGAAGCGTCCCGTTCGTGAGATCGGCGAATAAATCGGTAATGTCCCGCATGTGATCGGCGACCATGGCGGGGTAGCTCGCCTCGTATTCAAAGGGATTGCAGATGTTGCAGTAGCTGCCCTTCAATGGGCTGGCCGTGCCATCGGCATTGAAGCCGCCGCCATAATACTTCCAGGGAATATTGTTCGCGGTCAGGATATCGCCGATGCTCCGCTGCGTCGTCGGCGGAACGACCAGCCCGCTCTGAACCAAGCCTTTGGGCGTGAAGGCCGGGTTTACGTTAACCGCCTGAAAATATTCTCCGGGACCGCAGTTGGTTTGCACGGCATACGGCAGCGCCTTCAGGTAGTTCGTTATCGCGCCGATCCCTGGCTGGTTTTCGTCGGAGCAATTGAACCACTGCGCGCGGTGGGTATACAGATTGAGGGTGCCGGGCTGTGGGTCTGGATTGTAAATATTGGCCGCGGCCGGCGTCGCCGCATTGCCCTTGCCATCGCTGAAGAACACCTGGTCGGCGAAACCCAGCGGCTGGCTGTCAGGCCCCGTGCCGCCCAACACCGGTTGGTGATAGTTGTCGCTCATCGTGTACTGGTCGGCGAGGGACTTCAGCAGTGGAGCGTCGCCCTGCTGCATATTGAAAAAAGCCATCGTCTGGCCGGTATCGTGAGGCGTGCCGGCGGGTGGCGTGCTGTAGGTCGTGGTGACAGCCGATTGCAAATCTTGCAGACAACCCGTCGGGTTGCCTTTTGATACGTGCTCCTTGTCGATGGCACAATCTACTTGCTGCACCATCTGGAAATACTGATGGATCGTGTCGCCGGTGAAGGCGTCGTACGGCATCGTCGGTCCAGTCAACTGGAAGGGCCCCGGCGGCAAACCGTTGACATTTGTAATGCGCGTATCTGGACCCAGCGTAAAGCCAAGCCCGGTACCGCCGGTCCCGAATAGAAATTGATCCTGCGGCGGCAGACCCGGATTGCCGCCCGGAATGCTCAGTATGCCGACATAAGGAGACACCGCTCCAACGCCGGCGACATCGGGCGGCGGCAGCGTGCCATAAAGCATCTTGCTATTCAGATCCGCACTGCTGAAGAATTTCCCGCCGTTGGGTGCCGAGGTAATCTGGAACTGCTGCGCTTTGGAGAAATTCGGCCCCGGCGTACCGTCGGCGTTGATGATCCTCTCGGAGAGGAGATTGCGTACGCTCTCCTCCCTGCGCTTGGGCACGTAGGTTGCGAATAGATGATCGAAGCTGCGATTTTCTCCGACAATGATGATGACGTGTTTGATGGGTGTCGCGGTCCTGATTCTGTCGGCCGACGCGTCGGCGTCGGCGGCAGGCACCGCTGCGGCCAATCCGAAAGCCGATAGTAGAGTGGCGGATCCGGCGGTCACGATTTTCGTCCGCCAGTTTCCGGTAGTGTGTAACAGCATAGCTTCCTCCAAGATTAATAGGCGGGAGCGAGGCTATCGACTCGACGTGACACGAAACTTTCGCCACCTTGAATATTTTGTGACGGTTGGGCAATGTGCTCCGCAGGGTGGTGCAGGGAACGCTGAAACTTTTACAAACGGAGATTCGCCGTGAAACGCGTCGTGATCCTGATGCAGGAAAACAAAACCCCCGACTTCTACTTCCCCACGCTGGCGTCTTGGGGCGCGAATATCGAAAATCGTGGAAGTTTGCTCAAGACGGCGCCGTTGCCTGACCCGCAACACGATCGCAATGCCTGGGTTCACTACAAGATGGGCGACTACGCACGACCTTGCAGATCGATAACGACGCGCTCCTGCCTTCCTATAGTTGGCCTGCCAAACAGTTCAGGCCTCTAGGACAAAAACGTCCTGTTCTTTTTGCGGGTTTTGGCCGCCCTGCGCTTGCCGTATTTCAATTGCAGGGCATTGTTGCCGCCGATGATCAAATCGCTCCATATCTCCGCTGCTCGATGCGCGGCGATGCCGCTGCTGCGCAGCGCACGCGCCGACAATATCGGTGCATTGACCGTCATGATCGAGCATACCCGCGCCACGTCGCGGGGGAAGCCGTATACCTCCATGCATCGCTTCGTGAAATAGTCGATCATGACGCCGCGTTCGTCGCGGTCCTGGCGTTTTGCCAGGCCGGCAATCGAGCGATCGCTCGCCAGCAATCGCATGATCGGCCCGCGCTCATACAAATATTCCAACGAGCGTAGATTGGAGCGGTGGATGACCTCTTCGTACGCGGCATTCTTCGGCAAGTCATCCAGGCCGCGGCGGCGCAAAAAGCGATACTCGCGTTCGACCAGCGACTTGAACAAATTCGCAAGTTTCGGGAAGTACTTGTAGATGAGCGGCTTGCTGATGCGCGCTTCGACGGCGACCACCTCGAGCGTGCAGCTGGACAGCCCGCGGCTGATGATAAGTGCCACCGCGCTGTCCATGATTTGCTCCCGCCGCTTATCGGGTGACATGCGCTGAGCGCGCTTTTTTACGGGCATGGACGTTGAGTCTCCGCGGTGATCTGTATTTTCTTGTGCAGATAGTCTACGCCAGTCGGCGCAAGGATTATAATTGCGGGCCACCACCTATACGGACGATCCACTTGAGATACAGAAACCGATTGCTTGCGGGCGCGTGTGTGCTGACGATGAGCGGATGGTTGAACGCCGAAGCGGCCGAATTCGGTCCGACCAATCCATTCTACGCGCCGAGCACCCTGCCGTTTGGCGCGCCGCCGTTCGACCGGATCAAGGATGAGGATTATCAACCGGCAATTGAGGCCGGGATGGCACAGCAGCTCGCTGAGATCAATGCGATCGCGAATGACCCGATGCCCCCTACATTCGAAAACACGTTCGTGGCACTCGAGCGCAGCGGGCGGCTGTTGGCGAGGGTCTCGGCTGCATTCAACGGTGTCAGCGAAGCGAACACCAATCCTGTCCTGCAGAAGGCAAAGACCGCCCTGGCGCCGCAGCTTGCCGCGCATCAGGATGCGATCCGTTTGAATAAGAGGCTGTTTGAGCGGGTCGCGGCGATTTACAGGCGGCGCGCATCGCTCAAGCTCGATCCCGAGTCATTGCGGCTGGTCGGGCGAGAGTATGACCAGTTCGTTCACTCAGGCGCGAAGCTTTCCGATCACGACAAGGGGCAGCTGAAAAAACTCAACCAAGAGGCATCGTCGCTATCCGATGCTTTCTCCCAGAAACTGCTCGACGCGACCAAGGCGGGTGCGTACGTGACGGCGGATAAAACCGCCCTTGCAGGCCTTGGTGATGCGCAACTGGCCGCAGCCGCACAAGCGGCCAACAACCGCAACGCCACGGGCTACCTGGTCCCGTTGCAAAACACCACGCAACAACCGGTGCTCGCATCCTTGAGCAGCCGCGCCACCCGCGAAACCATATTCGGCAATTCCTGGAACCGCGCTGAGCGCGGTGACGCAAACGATACGCGGCAGATCATCGCGCGTTTGGCGCAGCTAAGAGCCCAGCGTGCCCGGCTGCTTGGATTTCCAAGCCACGCTGCGTGGAAGCTCGAAGACCAGATGGCCAAGACTCCCAAAGCAGCGCTGCAATTCATGGATGCGCTGGTACCCGTGGCGACCGCCAAGGCGGCCGGCGAGGGTAGGGCTATTCAGGAACTGATCGATGCGCAGCACGGATCGTTTGCGCTCGAGCCGTGGGATTGGGATTTCTATGGCGAACAAGTGCGCAAAGCGAAATATGATCTGAACGATGCAGAGATCAAACCGTTTTTCGAGATCGGCACGGTACTCGAAAACGGCGTTTTCTTCGCGGCAAATCAGCTGTATGGAATAACTTTCAAAGAAAGAAAGGACATTCCGGTGTACGAGGCCGATGTGCGCGTTTTTGAAGTCAGCGACGTCAATGGCAAGCCGTTGGCGCTTTTTTATTGCGACTACTTCAAGCGCGACAATAAGAACGGCGGTGCCTGGATGTCCGAATTTGTCGGCCAGTCCAAGCTCCTCGGCACCTTGCCGGTCATTTACAACGTCGCGAACCTGCCGAAACCAGCGCCGGGCGAACCCGCCCTCATCAGCTTCGACGATGTCACGACGATGTTTCACGAGTTCGGTCACGCGCTGCACGGCATGTTTGCCGACACGCAGTATCCGACTCTCTCGGGCACCTCGACGGCGCGCGATTTTGTCGAATTCCCGTCCCAGTTCAATGAACACTGGGCGCTCTATCCGGCCGTGTTCAATCACTACGCCAAGCACTATAAGACCGGCGCCGCGATGCCTGCGGAACTGGTGGACAAGATCAAGAAGGCGAAGAATTTTGCCGAAGGGTATGCGCTCACCGAGGTATTGGCGGCAGCCGAACTCGATATGCAGTGGCATGTGCTCAGCGCCGACGCTCCCGTGCAGAACCCGGACGAATTCGAAAAGCAGGCGCTGGCGAAAACGCATTTGGATCTGCATGCGCTGCCGCCGCGATACCGGTCCAGCTATTTCAGCCACATCTGGGACAGCGGGTATTCGGCCGGCTACTACGCCTATCTATGGACACAGATGCTGGATGATGATGCCTACCAGTGGTTCGATGATCATGGCGGCCTGACCCGCGCCAACGGCGATCGATTCCGCCGCATGATTCTATCGCGGGGCAATACTCAAGATCTTTCGGCCATGTACATGGCATGGCGCGGCAAGGCCCCGAGTATCGATGCCATGATGAAGTATCGAGGCCTCACCGCAACCCCTTGAGCGATGCGCAAGCGTCGGGCACCTCTCATTGCCCGATGCTTGCGAATCCCTTGCCTTGTGCAACCAATTGCTCGAGCAGCGGCGACACCTTGAGCCACGTGCCGCCTGTCTCGGCGCTGTATTTTTTGAGTCTTTCCAAGGCTGTTTTGAGTCCGACTTCGTTTTCGGCCCAAAACATCGGACCACCGCGATAGGCAGGAAAGCCGTATCCATACAGATACACGATGTCAATGTCGCTGGAGCGATACGCCACCCCTTCGCTCAATACCTCGCAACCCACATTCATCAGCGCCAGAAAGCAGCGTTCCACGATTTCCTCGTCCGTGAATTTGCGGCGTGCAATCCCATATTCCTTCGAAACCTTCTCGATGATGTCGGCTACCACGGCAGAAGGCCGAGGCGTTCGGTCGCCCGGCGCATAGTCGTAGTACCCGGCCTGGGTCTTTTGACCCATTCGGCCCATTTCCACCAGAAGGTCGGCCGAGCGCGACACCCGTCCATCAAAGGTTTTAGGATCGCGATCCTTTCGCGACTTGTAACCGACATCGAGCCCCGCCAAATCGCCCATCTGCAATACGCCCATCGGCATGCCGAAATTGCGCAAGGCAGCGTCAACTTGTTCCGGCATGGCGCCTTCGAGCACCATCAACGATGCCTGATAGGCGTAGCCGCCCAGCATGCGATTGCCGATGAAGCCGTCTCGATTGCCGCACACCACGCCGACTTTATTGATGCGCTTGGCGATGTCGACGACCGTCAGCAGAACGTCCTGCGCGGTTTTCGCGCCGCGAACGATTTCCAGCAGCCGCATCACATTGGCAGGAGAGAAGAAGTGCATGCCCACGACATCGCTTGGACGCGATGTCGACTCGGCGATTTCGTCGATGGAAAGGTAGGACGTGTTGGAGGCGAGAATCGCTCCCTTCTTGGCGACCTTGTCGAGCTTGCCGAATACCTCTTTCTTGATCGCCATGGTTTCGAACACGGCCTCGATGATCAGATCCGCGTGGGCCAGATCCGCGTAGGACAGTGTGGGCTTCAGGAGGCCCATGCGCTCCTGAACCTGTTCCAGCGTGAGCTTGCCCTTCGATGCCGTGTTTTCGTAGTTCTTGTGAATCACGCCGATACCGCGGTCGAGCGCTTCCTGAGTCATTTCGAGCAGCGTCACGGGAATACCGACACTCAAGAAATTCATGGCGATGCCGCCGCCCATGGTGCCCGCGCCGATGATTGCCACCGACTTGATGTCGCGCTTCGAAACGCTCTTGTCCAGATTCGGCACGTTGGACGCCCTGCGCTCGGCGAAAAAAACGTGCTGCAGCGCCTTGGACTGGCCATTCTGCGCACACTGTATGAACAGTTCTCGCTCGCGGGCCATGCCTTTCTCGAAGGGCAGCGTCGCGGCCGCTTCCAAGGCATCGACGATGCGTTGCGGCGCGAATAGATTTTTCCTTTCCTTGGCAATGCGCTTGCGGGCTTCGTCGAAAAATCCCGCGGCCAGTGCGCCCGCTTGGACATTGATATCTCGGACCTTGCGCAAAGGCGCCTGCCGGGCGGCAAGCTCTTTCGCATAGGCAATACTGCCTTCGAGCAAATCTCCCTCGATGATCTTGTCGATCACTCCCCCCTTGGCGGCCTGCGCGGCTGGGATCGGATCGCCGGATACAATCATGCCAAGCGCAGCTTCAACACCAATCAGCCGCGGCAAACGCTGCGTGCCGCCCGCACCGGGCAGCAACCCAAGTTTGACTTCCGGGAGTCCGATTTTGGCGCCGGCAATGGCCACACGATAGTGGCAGGCGAGGGCGACCTCGAGGCCGCCTCCGAACGCCGTGCCATGAATGGCAGCGACAATGGGCTTGGGGGAATTCTCCACCGCCTTGATCGCATCGTGCAGGCCGGGCGATAACGGCGGCTTGCCGAACTCGGTGATGTCGGCACCGGCCATGAAAGTTCGACCCTCGCAAGCGAGAACTCCGATTTTGATCTCAGGGTCCTGCGCAAGCTTCGTTACGCCGTCCATGATCGCCGTGCGGACGCCTACGCTGATGGCGTTGACCGGCGGATTATTGATCCAGATGATTCCGACATCGCCACGCTTTTCGAATCTACCTTGCATGTGTTACTCCGAAAGAAGGGGGCGAAGCTTACCAAAGCGGCCGCGTCGGGTGCACCTCGGTGTGCTACCGGCCGACTCGTCGTCCGCCATCGACCAGATGCACTTCACCGGTCGTCTTTGAGGCAATGGCGCCCAGGTAGTAAACGGTTTCGGCCACGTCCTCGGGAGTCACCAGCGTGTTCAGTGCCGATGTCGACTCGTAGTTGCGCAGCATGGCCGCGAAGCGCTCGGGTCCCAAACCGTTCCTGAGCCAGGGTGAATCGACCATGCCGGGTGCGACCACGTTTACCCTGATTTGCGGCCCCAATACCCTTGCCAGGACCAATGTCAGCGCATTCAGGGCGCCTTTGGATGCGATATAGGCAATGCTCGAACCGCCGCCCAGCAATGGGGCAATGGAGGATATGTTGACGACCGCGCTGGCTGAGTTGTCGCGCAACAGCTGCGCAAATGCGCGAGTCATTTGGAAGGGTCCAATCACATTGACCGCATAGATCCTTTGAAAGTCGGCAGCATCGAGTCCATCCAGATCCTTCAAGTCGACGAATTTCGTCGTGCCGGCGTTGTTCACCAGCGTATCGCAGCGTCCAAAGTGCTCCTTGACACGCTTCGCCACTTGCACGCATTGCGCATCATCGGATACGTCTGCCCGCTCGATGAGCACATCGGCACCGTGACTCTTGCAGATCGCCGCGACATTTTCGGCGGGCTTTGGATCTTTTGAATAGTTCACGCACACATCCCAGCCGCGCTGGGCAAACAAAATCGCGCTCGCGGCGCCGATGCCGGACGACGAACCTGTTACGACGCATACCTTTTTTGTCACGTTGAATCCTCGCGCTGCCATTTCTGCCGGTCTCAGCGCCGGGCGCAATCCTTGGCGACTCGGTCACAGAACGTCGGCGTCAATTGAGCATTGCTTCCGATTGCCGCTCGGGGTTTAGCCCAATTTTATCAGTACCAGGGATATCACTTCAGCCCGCCGCTGCCGGCGACCGAGTTCGCCGAGCTGGTGAGCAGCTGGCAGAAGGCGGAGAACCGACTCTCGGTTGACGACGCCTCACGTACACACAGCAAATTGGCAGCATATCGCTAAGTCCGTTGCGGGCATAATGAGTGCCCCGACCATGCTTTATCTGAGGCTGTCTTATGCGAAAGACCCAACTGGGCGCCGGATCGACGAAGCGGACCGCTGCTTACCGGCTGTCGATCCGTTCACTCATCATGGCAATCGCTGCCATCGGGCCGCTGGCAATATCAACCTGGACGCCGGCATCGGCGCAGGCGCAATCCGCCCCGGCGGCGCCGAAGCCGGTACAGGCCAGACCGCGATTCATGCCGCAGTTGACGCCCGAGCAGATCGCGGCATTGCCCAAGTGGACCGAGATGACCATGACTACGCGCGATGGCGTGAAGCTGGCGGCGAACGTCTTCCTGCCCACGGGCGGGGGACCTTTTCCGGTCGTGCTGTCGCGAACGCCCTACCTGAAGGACGCGCTCGGCGATTTAGCGGGCTATTCCGCCAAGAAATATACCGACGCGGGCTTGGCCTTTGTCATGCAGGATGTGCGCGGCAAGGGACATTCGGAAGGATTCTATGAGGCGTTCGTTCCGGATTTGGAAGACGGCTATGACACCGTTGAATGGGCGGCCAAACAGCCTTGGTCGAACGGCAGGGTGGGCATGGTCGGCGCTTCGGCGTTAGGGATAACCACCAATCTGGCCGCAATGGCTGCGCCGCCTCACCTGATCGCGGCCTACGTGATCGTTGCGCCCTATGATCAGCTGCTCAACGTATACCCCGGTGGCGTTCTCAAGGACGAAGACACGCTCGGCTGGCTGAAAGGCCAGGGCGAGACGCAGGCACAGCTGGATGCGGTCAGCGGCGGTGCCGTCAATTCTGCATTCTGGAACGAGCATGCAATGACCAGTCAGCGCAAGTTCATCCGCATCCCCATGTATAACCAAGGCGCCTGGTACGACATCTTCAACGATGGCAATGTCGAAAACTTTCGCTGGCTGCAGAACTTCGGCTCCAAGGGCGCGCGCGGCAATCAAAAGCTTTACATGGTGCCGGCGGGCCACGGCGGCTTGGGCGCCGAGAAGAGCGATGTCGAATACAACCAGCCGGGAGCGACCGTGCCGGCGACCGAGGAGATGCGTTGGTGGGAATACTGGCTGAAGGGCACCGACAACGGCATCATGAAGGAGCCGCCGGTTACTCTGTTCATGATGGCGGCGGGACGCAAGGGCCATCCTTCCGCCGCAAGTCATGTATTCAAGTCGCCCAATTGGCCGCCGGCCAATCATCCGACCGCCTACTATCTGAGCGGCGATATGCATCTGTCGACCAAATTGCCCACGGCGCCGGACGCGAAGATCAGCTACAAGTTCGACCCGGCGAATCCGGTCAAGACCTACGGGGGCTCGAATCTGCTGCAGACCGCCGGTCCGCTTGATCAGCGGCCGATTGGCCGGCGGCAGGACTATCTACGCTTCGAGACGCCGGTTCTCAACCAAGATGTCGCGATCGCCGGCCACGTCGACATGACGCTGTGGGCGGCGACCGATGGGCTCGACACGGATTTCATGGTGAAGCTCGTCGATGTCTATCCTGACGGATACGAACAAATCATCCTCGACAATCCCATTCGCACGCGCTACCGGCATGGCCGGGATCCCGACGATGTGGCCCTGATGACCCCGGGCAGGCCTGAAGAGCTGCACATCGACCTGTGGAACACTGCGTTCACATTTGAAAAGGGCCACAAGATTCAAGTGACGGTCACGTCGTCGAACGCCACCAAGTTCGAAATCAATCCGAATACGGGCGAACCTTTCGGCGTCGCGACCGGCACCGCGCCGCGGGCGGCAACCAATACCATCTACTTCGACAAGCGCCATCCCTCGGCGATGATTCTGCCGGTCCTCAAGCCTGCGCCTTGATGGGGGATTGCCGGCTCGCGCCGGCCGGCTCGATGATGCGAGCGTCGATGCGATGCGCGTACAGCAGTTCCACTTCAGCCGCGCGCCGCTGCATCACCAGACGCTGATTGATGGAGCGCTTGTCGGTGATCTCGCCGGCTTCGGGCGATGGCGGCTCCTTCAGAATCAGCAGCCGCGCGATCGTGTCGGCGCTGCCTTGACGAGCGTGATTGAACGCCGCCAGCTTTTCAGCAAGGCCGGCGCGTGAGCGCTCGTCATCGGCGACGGCCAGCCAGATGAGCGCCCCAAGCCAGGAATGATCGGGAGCGCATATCACCGCGTCGCTCACATAGGGCTGCAATGCCTCAACCAGGTCTCGGCGCACAAGGCTTGCCTGGACCCACGTTCCGGACAGCAACTTGAAATCCTCGGCGGTACGCCCGGCGAACTCGAGTCCTTCGATGGGCCGTTGCGGGTCAACCCAGCGAACCGCGTCGCCGGTTCTAAAGTAGCCCTCTTCATCAAATGCCGCGGCATTCAGCGCGTCAGCCTTGTAGTAGCCGCTCATGATGTGCGGACCTTTGATTCGCAATTCCATCCGATCGCCGGTGGGCACCAGTTTCAGCGTCACGCCGGGCTGCGGTAGTCCAAGCAGGCCGGTGCGCACCGTGTTCCAGTACACCGCGACACCGGTCGCGGTCGTCTCCGTCATGCCCCATCCAGTTCCGAACGGCAGCTGCTCGCCGATCTCCTGGACGGACACGCGTTGCATGCGTTCCCAGATGGGCTGGGGCAGCAATGCACCGCCATATCCGAGCGCGCGCATATTCTTGAAGAACTTTTGCCGCAGATCCGCATCGCGTTCCAGCGCCCCCGCGAGCATTCCAAATGCCGCCGGCACGCAGCCAAAACTGGTCGGCGAGACTTCCCTCAAGTTTTCAATGGTGGCATCGAATAAGCCGGGCACGGGGCGCCCGGTATCGATGTAAAGCGTGCCGGCCTGCGCGAGCACGCCGTTGAACTGTGAGTTGCCGCCAAACGCGTGATGCCACGGGAGCCAATCGACGATCGTATGGGTTCGGTCGGGGTTGAAGGGTTCGCTGACCAAGCGAATCATCTGGACCGAGCCGGCAATATTGCCGTGCGTATTGATGACGCCTTTGGGGCGGCCGGTTGATCCGGAGGTGAGCAGAATCTTGGCGATCGTGTCGTCGCCGATCAACGAGCGGCGTGCCGCAACCGCCGCCTCATCGACGTCGCGCAGGAGTTCGGAGAACTGTTCACCGGCAAGCGTTCGCCGCCCCGGGGCTTTGACAGATTCAAGTGCGGCGGCATAGCGAACTGCATCGCCGGCGTATACCAATGCCGGCTCCGTCAATTCCACGGCATATCTCAATCGGGAAAGGTCATTGCCGAACGAGTAAGTGGGCGACACCGGAACCACCGCGACGCCCGCCCGCATCGCACCGAGCATCAGCAGTGCATGCTCAATGGAGTTCTCCGACAGGATCATGACCGGCGCGCTTTGCGGGCTCAAACCTTCGCGAATCAGCCAGGTCGCAACCGCGGCGGTATCACGCGAGGCCTGTGCGTAGGTCAATCTGCGCCACTGTTTGGAGGCATCGCGCTCGGCCAAGAAGGTGGTATTCGGGCGCAGCTCCGCGGCGCGAGCAAGATAGTCGATGAGCGAGGGCAAGCCCGGCTCGTACTTCAGGCCACAACTCACATACACGATACCGTCGGCAGCAGTTCGCACATCGACGCAGGGTTGCGGGCGATTGAGCTCGCGCATCGGATATTCGTGCAAGGGTCTGTTCAGCATGCCTGCCCCCGAAGAGTTCTTCTGCAAGGATTAGTTTCGGCTGAACAGCCTCGGAATGGAAGCAGGGCCGGCTCCCATGTCGACAATTGCGGCGGCGACCGCTACGATCGGGCGAAAGAGGGGAAACGACCATGAAATGGACCCGAAGCCAAAAGAATGTCGTGGTGGCCGCTTATCTCGGCTGGACGCTGGACGCCTTCGATTTCTTTCTGATGGTGTTCATGTTCAAGGATGTCGCAACGACGTTCCACGTGAATGTGAAAGACGTATCTTACGCGGTGTTTTTGACCCTGGCAGCGCGCCCTATTGGCGCGTTTGCTTTCGGGCGCCTCGCCGATCGATTCGGCCGCAAGCCCGTCCTCATGGTGAACATTCTGGCCTTTTCGGTGCTGGAAGCAGCCTCCGGCTTTGCGCCTTCGCTCACCACCTTTTTGATCCTGCGTTTTCTCTTTGGCATTGCCATGGGCGGGGAGTGGGGCATCGGATCGGCCCTGACATTCGAAACCATACCGGTGCGCGCGCGCGGCGTGGTGTCGGGCTTGTTGCAGGCAGGCTATCCCAGCGGCTATTTCGTCGCCTCGATCGCCTCCTATTTCTTGTACGATTCATTGGGGTGGCGGTACATGTTCTTGTTGGGGATAGCTCCCGCGATCCTGGTGTTCTTCATTCGCATGGGCGTCGATGAATCGCCCGCCTGGATGGAGCAGCGGGTCAAGAAGGAATCGCATAATCTGCTCGGCGTTCTGGCACGCGAGTGGAAGCTCGCGCTGTATGCGGTCATTCTGATGACTGCGTTTAATTTCTTCAGCCATGGCTCGCAGGACGCCTACCCAAATCTGTTCCTGAAGATTCAACATGGCTTCGACACCAAAACCTTGTCGCTCATGACGGCGATCGCCAACATTGGCGCGATTTGCGGCGGCATTGGATTTGGCTGGCTGTCGGAACGTATCGGCAGGCGCCGCGCCATTACGATCGCCGCATTGCTCGCCTTGCCCATCATTCCCTTCTGGGCGTTTGGAACCACTCCCGTGGTGCTCGCTATCGGCGCGTTCCTCATGCAGGTTTCGGTTCAAGGCGCCTGGGGCATCATCCCGGTGCACTTGAACGAGCTGTCTCCGCCGGAGATTCGCGCCACGTTTCCCGGCTTCGTCTATCAGCTCGGCAATCTGGTGGCCTCATACAATCTGCCCATCCAGGTCATGATTGCCGAAGGGCACGGCAATAACTACGGTCTCGCCATGGCGAGCGTGGTGGGCACCGTGGTCATCGTCATTTCATTGCTGGTGACATGGGGTCCGGAACATCGGGGTATCGCGATGGCCGATGCGCAGCGAGAGCCTGCAACCTCGTAAGCCACAGGGAACAGGGCCCGGGGGGGGCCAAATGGCAGCGCAATTCAATACCACCAAGACCGGCAACAGCGATTCGTCTTACCCATCATCATTTGCCGCGTGGTACAGCGTGGCGGTACTGATGCTGATGTACATATTCTCCTTCATCGACCGCACCACGATTTCATTGCTGGTCGAGCCGATGAAGCGCGACCTGCATATCAGCGACACGCAGATCGGCATGCTGCAGGGACTGGCATTCGCATTGTTGTATACCTTTCTGGGACTGCCGATTGCGCGCCTGTCGGACCGCTACAGCCGGCGCGCAATCATTGCCGGCGGCGTGTTCATCTGGTCCGTTATGGCGACCTTATGCGGATTGGCGCGCACTGCCACCCAGCTTTTCGTGGCGCGCGTCGGCGTCGGCTTCGGCGAGGCGGCCTTATCGCCTGCCGCGTATTCCGTCATCACTGACAGCTTTCCGCTCTCCAAGCTGGGCAAGGCATTTGGCGTGTACAACATCGGTATTACGATCGGTTCGGGTACCGCATTTTTGGTGGGAGGCATCGTCGTTGCTGCCGTTTCCCATGCAGGCGCAACTTACACGCTGCCGCTATTCGGCGAAGTACGCGCCTGGCAAATGGTGTTTATCGTAACCGGCGCGCCGGGCATCCTCCTGCCGCTCTTGCTCCTGACGTTTCGCGAACCCGTGCGCCGCGGACTTCTGCGAAAGCAATCGGCAGCTGAGCCGGCAGCCGCACCCTTGAGGCCGCCGCTGCGCGAAGTGCTCAGCTACGTATGGCAGAATCGAAAATTCTATGGGCTGTATTTCGTCGCGCTGGCATTACTCTCCATGTGCGGTTACTGCGTAGCGGCCTGGCTGCCGACCGCCTTGGTCCGCGCCTACGGCGTTACGGCCGGCCAAGTCGGCAAAGTACTGGGTGTCTCCACGATTCTGATGAATTCGACCGGCATGCTCCTGGCCGGGATCTTATGCGACCGCCTGACGCGGCAGGGTAAGCGGGACGCACCGATTATCGTGGCCCTGATCTCGGCGTGCGGGATCGCAGTCTTCGCCAGTCTGCCGGCATTCATGCCTTCTGTGCCGATGATCTGGGTCGCCCTATTCGTGGCCGGGCTTACGTTCAACGCGTATAACGGCGTCGGCCCGATGGCGATCAATCAGGTCACGCCGAATCAATATCGCGCGCAGGTGTCGGCCGTTTACCTGTTCGTCGTCAACGCACTGGGGCTGGGTGTTGGACCAACCTTGGTGCCGTTCCTGAATGATCATGTCTTTCACGACCCGGTAAAAATCCGCTACAGCCTGTTGGTCGTGGTGTTCTGCGCCGCATTGGCCGCCATCTCATTGTTGTTGATCGTGCGGCCTGTTTACCGGCAGAAGCAGATCGAAGCGGCGCAGTGGCAATAGTTCAGCGCCGTCCCAGTGCGATGATGGATCGCATGTCCATTTGCAACAAAGCCGTGCGATGGACTGAATTCGCGGTCTTTGCAAGTGGGTTGGCATTGCCCCTTCCCGGCTCAACTTTGGCGGTCGCTGCTGAAGCGGCCCCCGCGACTGCAGTCGAGGCCATCGCGACCGCGACTCCGATCAAGCACGTCATCATCATCGTCGGCGAGAATCGCAGCTTTGATCATTTGTTCGCGACCTACGTGCCGAAAGTCAGCGGCGAGACCGTCCTGAATCTTTTGTCCGAGAAGATCGTCAACGCCGACGGCACTCCCGGCTCCAATTTCGCCCAGGCGCATCAGTTCAAGATCAGCACCGCGCCGAATGGCGGGAAATTCTTCGGCAGCGCGGATCTGAAGGACAAAACGCCGTACACCATCCTGCCGGCCCCCGATGTGAATGGTGTCGGCGCAGTTTCTCCTTACGCTGCCATCTTGAACATACCGGGCGGTGATCCGGATTTGCCGCCGCAAGATCAATTTCTCTTCGGCACCGGCGGCAGTGGGTTGAGCTTCACCCTTGGTCCCGACACGCGCATCACGAATGTCAATGCGCTGCCGCCCGGGCCGTTCCAAATGACCGGCCCGACGATGCCGTTTGACGCCTTCACCGGCGACACAGTCCATCAATTCTTCCAGATGGTGCAGCAAGCAGACTGCGCCATCGATGACGAACATGTGTCAGCGGCAAATCCGACGGGCTGTCTGCACGACCTGCAATCAGCGATTGCCACCACTTACAACACGCCGCCCGGCGGGACCCCGCACGAGACGGGACAGACCATGGCATTCTTCAACATGCAACAGGGCGATGCGCCGCTGCTCAAGCTGCTCGCCGACCAGTACACGATGAGCGACAACTATCATCAGCCGGTGATGGGTGGAACTGGACCGAACATGATGCCCCTCGGCTTTGCCGATCAGTTGTTCTTCAGCGATGGAAACGGCAATCCGGCGACTCCTGCGCCGGCCGCTATCTACAACCCCGACCCGCAAACCGGCACGCTCAATCTGTATACCAATGTTGCGGCGTGGTTCAATTGCGCCGACACGACTCAGCCCGGCATCCGCGCCATTGCCGACTATCTCAGCGCGCTGCCCTATGCGCTGCAGACCCAGTGCGGTGCGGGACAGTATTGGCCGGCAATCAATGTCTTCCCGGCATTCGCGCCCAAGGGGGCGGCGCGGGGGGGCGTTCCGCCGACGATGCAACGGAGCATCGGCGATGTGCTCACAGCGCACGACATCCCGTGGAAGTACTACGGCGGCGGGTTCAACGTCGATGGGACGACCGCCCCTTTGAGCGGGACTTATTGCAGCGGCTGCAACCCGTTTGAATTCGAGGCGAGCTATCCGGCCTTGGTGGCCGACCACATGCGCGACGTGACCGATTTGTTCGCGGACCTGGCGAATGGCACCCTGCCTGCCGTGTCCTACGTGAAGCCGGATGCCACGATGGATGGCCATCCGCTCACATCGAAAATTGGTCTGTTCGAGGCCTTCGTGCAAAACATCGTCAATCTCGCGCAAAGCAACCAACAGCAGTGGGCCCGGACCGCAATTTTCGTCACGGTGGATGAAAGCGGGGGCTTCTATGACTCGGGGTTCATCCAGCCGGTCGATTTCTTCGGCACGGGGCCGCGTGTTCCGATGATCGCCGTGTCGCCGTACTCGATGGGCGGTCATGTCAGCCACGTCTACAACGAACATTCCTCTTTTGTGAAGTTTGTCGAGCGCAATTGGCTGCTCAGCGGCACGCTCAGCGGCCGCAGCCGCGACAATCTGCCCAACCCCATCCAAGATGACGTCAACGTCTATGTGCCGCGTAACATGCCGGCCATCGGCGACTTGTTCGACCTGTTCGACTTCAATTCCGTGAGTCCCCCCAGTCATGGGGGCAGCCATGGCGGCGGCGAGCTGCTGTTGTTTGATCTCGCCTTTTTAACGCTGCTCCTCGCGGCGCGAGCAATTCCATCCCTCAGATCCTTGGGCAGGCCCTCGCCCATGAGATCGATAGTTATCGCAATAGAATCGAATCACCGCAGAATATCACTACCTCCGCAATGCCAGGAAAGCGCTGGTCGATGCGGCGGCGGCGGCGCCTGAAACCTTGGCGTCGAGCCAGGAGTCCGTCGGTTTGTGGGCGCTCGTGTGCCGGAAGGATTCAATGAAGTTGTTCCAAATCGTCGACCAGTTTTGCGCGAAGTGCTGAAAGAAGTCGTGCACCTGCGGCACGTGGGTGTAGGCGAACCAACAAACCAGGATGAATGCGCCCATCGAGAGGATTTCGTACCACGCCGCGAACCACAGATAGTTGTGACCGCCGGCGTTGAAGGAAATCGCACGTCGTGCATGGCACAGCGGCCGCGAGATGGCGCTATATAGAAGCAGCAGGATCAGGATGGATGCCCACAGGGGGATGGCGCCTACCACCCAGCCGAAAATTGCTCCGGTCGTGGCGAGCGAGACGATCGCGGCGATCAACAGACAAAAAAGCAGGGCATTGAAGACGGCAAGAAAAGGGATCAGCAGGGCCGCCCCCAAATGGCCGCCGTAGCCGGCGCCGGCGCTGAACTGGTGCACATTGCGCTGCAGGTTGTGCCCCCACCAATATGCGCCCTCGTGCCATCTGCGGCGCCATTCGCGACGCTGCTGGCGCCAGTGGCGGCGCCACTCCTTGCTGTCCTTGAATTCGGCGTAGTGCTTCTTCGCCTGATCGATCACTTCCTGCGCGTTGAAGGGCGCACCCGCTGCCGCAGCGTGTTCTTCACCGGTGTTCGCAAACGGCACCACCAACATCATGCCTATGTAGACCAGTACCCAGAGGCCGCCCGTGAGCACCGTCAACACCACAAACAGGATTCGCACTATGGTCACGTCGATGTTGAAGTACGCCGCGATGCCCGTGCAGACGCCGCTCAGCATGGCGCCATTCCGAATCTGATACAGCCTCTTGGGCGCAGATCCGGCGGTGCTCTTGGTTCCCGCCTGCGGCTGCTCACTGGCGGTCGCGCCGCTGGGCGCGTCGCCGTCCGTTTGCACCGGCCCCATTTCCTTCAACACGCCGTCGATTTCTGCCGCGGTCAGCACGTTCTTGTGCGGCCGCAGAAAGTGCGCGCACTTGTCCGCAATCGCCTGCTCCAAGTCGGCCATGATCTCGGTTTTGTCGGGATTGTCCTTGAGCTGTGCCTGTGCCCGCTCCAAATAAGCCTGCAGGCTTTGAAAACCCGGCTCTTCGAGATGGAAGGCATTTCCGTTGAGATTGATGATGATGACCGTGTTCATGGCTCAGCGACCTAGTTGGTTGATTGTTGTGTTGAGGTAAGCCCAATAGTCCTTGAACTCCGCCAATTGCGATTTTCCCTTGGCGGTCAGCTTGTAATACTTGCGCGGCGGCCCGGAGTCGGACTCCTGCCATTCATAGTCGACGAACTCTTCGCGGCGCATTTTGCTCAGCAGGGGATACAGCGTGCCTTCTTGCGTGGCGAAGTCCGTTTCCTGCAAGCGCTTCATCATGTCGGCCACATACACCTTGTCGGCCGAGATGATCTGCAAGATGAGGAATTCCAGCAGGCCTTTGCGAATCGGATTGAATTTTTGATCAGCCGACATTTGTATAAAGCTACCTTGTAATACAAAGGTACCAACTTACTAAAAGGATGTCAATTGCGGAGGGGCGGCGTTGAAAATCAGGGCAGCCGAGACGAATTCGGGCGCTGGAAGGTTTACGGCGACCGAAAGGCCACCATGGGTTAACCGAGCCGGCTGCGCACCAGCTCAAACACCAATTCGCTTTCGCGGGCGCATCTGTCGAGTAGCTGCTCCAATTCGGCCGTGGCAGCATCCGCAAAGGCGCGGTCCTTCAGCGACGGCGCATTGATGTAGACGTTGAGCGCGGCGCTGCGCAACGCAGTGTTGGCCGCCATCACGCCCACGCCGGCATCGCTGATGACACCGGCATAGCCTTTCTCGCCGGCGCGCCCGGACAGCGCGACAACCTCTGCGCAGGCGCGTGCGCACGCAAGCGGGGTCTCGGTCGCGGCGAGCAAACTCGATTGAATCGCGGCGGCGCGGCGCGATTTATCTTCTTCGCTGCTCTTCGGCAGCCGGTAGGCTGCCATGAGTGCGTCGAAAGCGGCGACATCCTCAGCGACCAGCGCGGTCAGACGCAACCGCAATTTTTCCGATTCGTCGCGCACCGATTTCATTTCCGCTTCAACGGCTTCGTAACCCTTCTTGCCGATGGTGACATTGCACACCATGGAGATGAGCGCCGCGCCCATGGCGCCCATGATCGCCGCGGCGCTGCCGCCCCCCGGCGTCGGTGCGCCGCTGGCCAGTTCGTCCAGAAATGTTCCGAGAGGACGCTGCGTGATCATGCTCCCACCATCCCCTTGGCGATGCCGTAGATCTCTTCGGCATCCAGCACCAGGTCGTTTTGCTCGAACAGGCGCGCGATGCAGGCGCGGTGCACGGCCAGCTTCAGCGCGCCGAAGCCCAACGCCCCAAATAGAATCTTGCCGTGACTGCTCGCGGCGCGATCGCTCAAGCCCACGCCTTCGATGCCGGCGGGGGGCGAGGCATTGGCGTCGGCAATCAGTTCCAACGAGGGATTCTCTTGCCACTGCTTCGCGTCCAACAGCGTTATGCCGGAGGCGCCGGTCGCGAGCACGATGTGCGCGCCTTGAATGGCGGCCGCTCGATCGGCGTTGGTCGGGGCCTCAATGGCCTCGACATCGATTCCAAAGCGGGCTCTGATCGTATCGCGGGCAGATTGAACGCCGGTGAGCTTGCGGCCGGTAATGGCTACATTGGCGCCTTCGCGAGTGAGCAAAACGGCAGCACGCTGACCCACCGGGCCGGATCCCGCGAGCACGACGGCACGCTTGCCGCTGAGGGCGCGCCCGTGGGCCAGCCACGCAACCGCCGCCGCGGCCGTGGTGTTCGAGCCGTTGCAGTCGAACATGATCGAGACGCGAAATTTCGCGAAGAACTTCGCGCGAATCGCGCTCAAGACCGCTTCGCCTTGAAGCATGTTGGAGCCGCCCACGAACAGGGCGGTATTTTTCTTGTCCTTGGGCGAGCGCGTGAAAATGGCGCCTTCCACCAAGGCGCCGACATTTTCGGCATTCACGCCGCCATAGGCCGAAACGTGATCGGCACCGCCGTCATAGCCCACGACGTTGTCAAAAACCGAGGGCAGGGTGTCCGTGTCGAATTGGTAAAGCAGCTTTTTCATCTTCGCCGATCAAGATTTTTAAGGCCGCTATCATGTCACGAGATGCTGCGGCCTGCCCGACGCCCAGGCGTCAATGTTGTCGATGAGCTGGTCGGCGAGAAATTGCATGGCGCCGTCGGAAGCCCACGCCACATGCGG